>Ga0181526_10004457_pt1 | contig 10864 bp, 9 predicted proteins | sample PEATcosm2014_Bin_35_FD_119750 | JGI IMG/M metagenome (GOLD analysis project Ga0181526, IMG submission 119750) | Peatland microbial communities from MTU Mesocosm Facility, Houghton, MI, USA - PEATcosm2014_Bin06_30_metaG | ecosystem: Environmental > Terrestrial > Soil > Wetlands > Peat | place...
CAGGGCGCTTCCACGCTCACCATGCAACTGGCTCGCAACCTGTTTCTGTCGCCCGACCGCAATTTCCGGCGAAAGATGCAGGAGGTGATGCTGTCTATCCAGATCGAGCGCCGCTTCACCAAGCCGCAGATTTTCACTCTGTACGCCAACCAGATCTACCTGGGTCACGGGGTTTACGGCTTCGAAGCAGGCGCCAATTTCTATTTCAGCAAGAAGGCCAAAGACCTCACGCTGGAAGAGGCGGCCGTGCTGGCCGGGCTACCCAAGGCTCCAAACTACTACTCACCGGTGAACAATCCTGAGCGCGCTCTGCGCCGCCGCAACCTGGTCATTAACAACATGCTGGAGGACGGCAAGATCACGGCTGCGGAAGCGCTGCGGGCCAAGGACGCGCCTTTAAAGCTCAATCTGCAGGCCGAGCCCAACGACATTGCCCCGAACTTTGTGGAGGAAATCCGCCAGTATCTTGAGAAAAAATATGGCGCCGAAGAGGTGCATGAGGCTGGCCTGCGGGTATACACCTCGCTCAGTCTGGAGATGCAGCGCGCGGCCCAGGCGGCGGTGCGCGATGGACTCGCTGCCTACGAGCGCCGTCACGGGTGGAAGGGCAATCTGCTGAACATCGTTGCTAATGGCGATTCGCCGGCGACCTATCGCCACGTCGATTGGGATGGGAACATTGCGCCCGGCAACTATATTCATGCACTGGTGACCGATGTCGATCCGCTGGTGGCGACCATAAAGTTTGGCAACTACGAGGCGCGTCTTGGCCCCGAGGAAATCAAATGGACACGCCATCCCTCGGCGCAGGAGTTTCTCACTCGCGGCGACATCGTATACGTCAAAGTCGACGAACTCAGCGGCAACTTCAGCCGGGTCTCACTGGAGCAGGAATCGGGAGTGCAGGGCGCGTTGCTGGCGCTCGACAACTCCACCGGCGACGTAAAGGCCATGGTCGGCGGCCGCGATTTTGAACAGTCAAAGTTCAATCGCTCTACCCAGGCCCTGCGTCAGGTGGGCTCTTCGTTCAAGCCTTATATCTACACTGCCGCCATCGACCAGGGGCTTACTCCGGATGACACCGTGCTCGACGCGCCGATCACTTTCAGTACTTCCTCGGGCCCTTATACGCCGCACAACTACGACGGCAAGTTTGAAGGCGTGATTACCTTTCGCCACGCGCTGGCCGAGTCGCGCAACATTCCGGCACTCAAGGTGACCGAGCGCATTGGCGGCATCAAGACGGTCATCGAGTACGCCCGCAAGTTCGGCATCACGTCACCCCTGCTTCCGTACCTGCCGGTTGCGCTGGGTGCGGCTGACATTACGTTGGCCGAGCAGACGGCCGCTTTCACAACATTCCCTAATGATGGGGTGCGCGTCACGCCGCGCTACATCCGCAAGCTGACCGATTACGACGGTCGCGTCCTGGAGGAGAATTATCCCGAGGTGAAGGACGTGGTCAGCGCCCGCACGGCGCGCATCATGACCTACATGCTGCGCGAGGTGGTGCTGCACGGCACCGGCTTTGCCGCCAGCAAGCTCAATCATCCGCTGGGTGGCAAGACCGGAACCACCAACGATTTCACGGACGCGTGGTTCGTAGGATTTTCTCCGTCCCTGACTTGTGGCGTGTGGGTGGGCTTCGACGAGAAGAAAACGCTGGGCAACAAAGAAACCGGCGCCGCCGCAGCGCTTCCTATCTGGATGGATTTCATGCGGGTGGCGCTGCAGGGACGCGAGTCCGAGGATTTCGCCGCGCCTCCTCCGACGACGCCGAGTGCAGTTGCGCAGAAGGTCGACACGCCCGAGGGCAGCGCGGGCAATAGCGAGGCCCACTGATGCGGCGCTTCTTTCGCTACCTTGTGCGCGTGCTCGTCCTGATCGTGGTCTTCATGGCATCGGTGCTCACCGCAATGCGATTCGCGATTCATGGCCGCCAGACCGTAATTCCCAAGATTGTGGGCATGACGTCGGGACAGGCCGAGCGGGCGCTGGCCGATCATGGACTGGTGCTGGAGGAAGGCGACCGGTTTTTTAGCTCCGATGTGCCACCGGGAAGGGTGATGTCGCAGATACCGGTGCCCGGTACGCAAGTGCGGCGAGGCTGGCATGTGCGGGTGGCCGAAAGTATGGGTCCCCAGCGAGTCGTTATCCCCGACCTTACCGGCGGCAGCGAACGGGCCGCCGAGATCAATATCCGTCGACGAGGGCTGGAATTGGGGAGCATTGCGACCGCAACGATTCCGGGCGCTCCCAGCGATCAGATTGTGGCGCAGAGCCCGCCGGCCAACGCTGTCAACGTCTCGGCCCCCAAGATCAGCGTGCTGTTGGCGGCGCCGGAGGACCGCAACTCTTTCGTCATGCCTGATCTCGTCGGACGCGGCGAAGACGATGCGGTCAACGAGATTGTCAGCGCCGGCCTGCGTATTGCAGGCATATCGAGCCAAGCCGCCGCCGCGCCCGCGTCGAATACCCCCGAAGCCGCGCCGTCGGGATCGCGGACGGTGATCAAGACCTCACCCGCCGCAGGCCAGAAAGTGTATGCGGGGCAAGGGATTGGGCTGCAGGTAACGCAGTAAGGACGCCGCTCGCTTTTTCGAACAGCGCCCTCTACATCTCCGCCGCAATGATCGCATCGGCTTCGATTTCTACCAGCATTTCCGGCGCGACTAGCGCCGAGATCCCAACCATCGTTGCCGCAGGACGAATGTCGCCGAAGACCTCACCATGGGCCTTGCCGACCTTTTCCCACTGACTGATGTCGGTGACGAAAGTGCGGGTGCGCACCACGTCGCGGAAACTGGCCCCTGCCTGCTCCAGCGCGCGGCCGATGTTCTTCAGCGTCTGTACCGCCTGGGCGTAGGCGTCGCCCTGCCCGACGATTTTGCCGTCGGGCCCGGTCGCGACGGTCCCCGCCACCGAAACGAACGGGCCCACTTTCACTGCGCGCGAAAATCCGACGATGGGCTCATAGGGAGAATTGCCTGAGATGTTCTTACGTTCCATGCTACCTCCTGGAACAAAAATTGTGCCACATGGTCGGCTTCAAACGACAAGCAATTGGTTCGCGACCAGGGGTTTAACCAGGAGCACAAGTCCCGCTCCGAGGCGGAAGGCGATAGCTCAGCGCTTACAAAGGCTCTTACGAGCCCCCAATTGAACGATCGCGGTGGAGATGGCTAGATACGCTCAATGAGACAGCCCGAAGGGCGGAACAATCATGGCCCCGGGCGTAAGCCCGGGGTGAGTTGTGAAAATGATCCAAGTCCCTTGAGGGACGGCAGCCGTTCTCGTGTTGGGGTTGCCTGCAATTTTGGCAGTCAACGCTTCCGTCTGCTGACAACGTCCGCGCAGGGCCCACAAACAACCCTCCCCTCGGCTAACCAAACCCGCATGAATAGCGGACCAAACGAGCTTGCGCGACTTGCTGGACAACGACAGCGAAGCAAACTCCAGCAACCCGGTTTCATCGAAAGTGAACCCACTCAGTAACCAGACGCGCAAGAAACGCTTGCACTCGAAATGAAAGTGCGATATCAACTCGCATCACATCTAATGAGTAGTAGCAAGGCAAGCGCAGGAGACCATTAAACAGCCATGATCCCGGAATCGCACGCGCTGCAGGAGTTGTTCACCGACTTGATCCACCAGCATTTCGACCGCGACATAGGACTGCGCGATTCCGAGGTGCAGGACTACATCGTCAACATGTTGGCCGAATTCTGCGAGTGCGAGCAACTGTTCAAGGTGTGCGATGCCAGCGGCCGCCCGCTGGGCGATGTCGGCGAGATGCTATTGGAGGCCGATCCCATTTACGGTCCAGCGCCCTCCTTCGACCGCGAGCGCCAAGTGCGCAAACACATTGGCGACTACATCCTGTTTTTCTCCGGCATGTTTCCCGAGAGCATCAATCACTACCGTCTGCGGCGGCAACGGCTGGAGAATTTTGTCGATTTCATGAAGGCAGGCAAGGAAAGCTATTACATCGTCTCCAAGTTCGACCAGTTCGAGTATGCCCGGCTGGCGCCGCTCTTCGCTAAGCTGGCCCGTGAGTTTGAGTCCTGCGTGTACGGCTTAAATCTGGTGAAAGGCGACTTGCAAGAGATGCAACATCCCATTACACAGCGAGCGAAGGAGATCGTGATGTAAACGGTCACGATCCGCAAGAGGGCACGGAGAGCAGCCGTGCCTTTTTGCTTGTGAACCCCTCTAACGAATTGCGGCGGAGTACGTCCAACCGTCCGTAGAGACAAAGAGAGACAGTGGCAGCCGCTCTTTCTCCTGAGGGCGACTGCTAAAGTGATGCAAGAGGCCTGGGGCAACCCGGGCCTTCTTGCGTGCAGGATTTCTGCGATACTAAGGATTGACCTCGCCGCAAGTGGCGAAGCATCTCATGGACCCAATCGCAGATCCCAAATCCGTCAAGGTAAACGTCACCACCGGTACCGGCGTGGACATCGAGTGGAAAGACGGACACCGCAGCGCTTACAGCTTTCCGTTCCTGCGCGATGCCTGTCCCTGTGCCCTGTGCAACGAAGAGCGGGAGAAAGACGGCCGTCACCCGGGCGATCCGCTTAAGCCGATCGCGGGCTCGTTGCCCATGTTCAAGGCGGCGGCGAAGCCGACCGAGGTCGAGCCCGTCGGCAAGTACGCTATTCGCTTCTCCTGGAACGACGGCCACCAGCACGGCATCTATTCCTGGCAGTACCTGCGTGACAACTGTCCTTGTTCCGAGTGCAAGGCCCATCGCGCCATGGACGCGCCAGCCGTCAGCAGCAGACCCAACTAATCGCGAGTGCCCTCAACCTTGTCGTCGTACCTGAACAAACTGAATCCGCAGCAGCGCGAAGCCGTCGAAGCGGTCGACGGGCCGGTCCTCATCCTGGCTGGAGCCGGCAGCGGCAAGACCCGTGTCATCACCTATCGCATTGCCCACCTCATCGACGGCATGGGCGTCCAACCCGACTCCATTCTGGCGGTGACCTTCACCAACAAGGCTGCAGCCGAGATGGCCAGCCGCGTCGAGTCGCTGGTAGGCGCGCGATCCCTCTCTAAGCCGCTCATCTCCACCTTCCATTCGTTCTGCGTGCGCCTGCTTCGCCGCGATATCCAAACTCTTCAAATCGGCGGTAAGGGATATCGCAAGGATTTTGTTATCTACGACGAGAGCGATCAGCAGAACCTGGTCAAAGCTGCGATGCGGCGGCTGGGCATCGACGACAAGCAACTGACCCCGCGCAACGTGCTGGGGCGAATCTCGTGGGCCAAGAACCACATGCTCGATCCGCAGGAAGTTTACTTGCAATCGGGCGATCCCAAGACCGAGCGCGTCGCCCACATCTACGAGGTCTACCGGCAGGAGCTGGCCAAGTCGAACGCGCTCGATTTTGACGACCTGCTGCTCTACGCGGTGCGAGTGTTGAAAGCCTCCGGCGAAACGCGCGAGCGCTACAACCGCCGCTATCGTTATATCCAGGTGGATGAATACCAGGACACCAATCGTCCACAGTATGAACTGATGCGCATGCTGGCCGGCAACGAACACAATGTCTGCGCAGTCGGCGATGAAGACCAGAGCATCTATTCCTGGCGCGGCGCCGACATTCGCAACATTCTCGAATTTGAGCAGGATTTTCCCGAGGCCCGCATCATCCGCCTCGAACAGAACTATCGCTCGACGCAGAACATTCTGCAGGCTGCATCGGCGGTGGTGGCGAAAAACATCAAGCGCAAAGGTAAAAATCTGTGGACCGAGCGCAGCGGGGGGGGCCAGATCGGCTACTACGAAGCGCCCGACGGCGAAAACGAAGCGCTGTTCGCTGCCGACTACATTGCCAAATACCTGCGCCAAGGGCAGGGCGAGCATGGCGAGACTCCGCGCGCCGCGGTCTTGTACCGCACCAACTCCCAGTCGCGCCTGGTGGAAGAGGCGATGCGCCGGTATCAGCTGAACTACCACGTTGTGGGAGGTTTCAGCTTTTACGAGCGCGCCGAAATCAAGGATCTGATCTCGTATCTGAAGGTCATCGGGAATCCGGACGATTCGATCGCGCTGCAGCGGGTGATCAACACTCCGGCGCGCGGCATCGGCAAAACCACCATGGAGATCATCGAGAACATCGCGCTGGAGACAGGAACTTCCATGTGGGGCGCGATCAGCGAGGTACTCAAACGCAGGCTGCTTCCGTTGCGCACGCTGTTGTCACTCAAAAGTTTCAAGGAACTGATTGACGACGCCCGCGCCATGCAACTGGGAACGTTCCGCGAGCGAGTGGACGAAACCGCGGCGCTGAAGGCCGAAGAAACCAGCGCCGCAATCGACGAGGACGATTTGCAGCACGATATCGACTTCTCGCCCTCCGACTTCGAGGCTACCGCGGAACTCGAAGCAGAAGACGCGACGGCGTTCGCACCGGAGGCATTCGTAGACGACAGCGCGGCAACTATCAATGCTGGCGAAACTCCCGTCGAAGGCTTCCGCGCTCCCGGCGATCCCGCCTCAACGGCCGAGCTGCTGAAGTTTCTTATCGATCGCACCGGCTATATCAAGCAACTCGAACAGGAAGACACTCCTGAATCGCTGGCCCGCATTGAGAACCTGCGCGAGCTGGTCAATGCCGCCATGGATTCGCGCGACCGGGGCGAGACACTCAACGAATTTCTCGATCACGCCGCGCTGGTGAGCGACGCCGACCAGTATGACGAGAATTCCCGCATCACCCTGATGACCCTGCACTCCGCGAAGGGTCTGGAGTTTCCGCTGGTCTTTCTCATCGGATTGGAAGAGAACTTGTTCCCGCACTCGCGCACGCTGCTAGCGCCCGACGATATCGAAGAAGAGCGGCGTCTGTGCTACGTGGGAATGACGCGCGCCATGGATACCCTCATCCTCACGCGCGCTCGCTATCGCCGCCGCTACGGGACCGACATGCCTGAGCCCAGCGTTCCATCGCGCTTTCTGGAAGAAGTTCCGCAGGAGCTGTTGCAGGACCTCGGCTCGCCGCGGCGGGCTGTACCTGCCGGAAGCAGCGATCACGGCAGCACGAAGCACTATGCCTACGAGGACGAAGACCAGCGACCGCAATACGGACGGCGCAATCAGCCGCAGCGCAATACCTACAGCGGCCCCGCCTACAACTCCATCGACAACATCGCCGAGTTCTTTGCCTCGCGCGGCAAGAAGTTCTCACGCCCTAAAATCGAGGTGCCCGCGGTTACGGGACGAACCGGGTTTCACCCCGGACAGCGCGTGCGTCACCCGAAATACGGCGAAGGAACGGTCTACCGGCGCGAGGGTGATGGGGAAGATGCCAAGATTACGGTACAATTTCCAAGATACGGTTTGAAAAAGCTGGTCGAAAAGTACGCCCAATTGGAAAAGGCGTAACTCCGTTAATGAGGGAACGCAGAGTTTATGGCAAATACCAAAAGCATTGCCGATAAGACAGAACGCAAGAAAGTTAAGCGCACAGCACGCAAGAAGGCCGCTCCCAAGGCGCCTCGCACCTATGCCCGCGGAGCGGAGAAACGTAAGGTGAAGAAGCTGGCGCGGGGCACGTCGAAGCGCTAGAACGCACGGCGGCCACGATGTGGTACATGGGGGCTCCAGTCTGCGCAGGCGGGCTGGAGCCTATTTCTTTGGCGTTGGGGCGCCGGATTGAGGGGCGGGCGCCGCTTTCGAGGACATGCTCTTGTTCGGCTCGTCGAGATTGACTAGCTCCGTACCGGGAGGCTGCTGCAGGGCGAATTGGTCGTCATTGAGAGGTTCGTTCATCACCAGCTTCACAACCGTGAGCCTGATGGAGTATTCCTCCTGGGGACGGTTAATCTCGATTACGTTGGGAAAGCTGATGCCGTTATAGTCTTTATAAACTTGGTAGGTCGCTTCGGTCGCGACGTTGCCCTGCTGGTCATAGATGACCTGACGATGCGGTACCAGGTTGGCGCGGTCGAACACGATTTCGCGTGACAGATACCAGTCGTCTCCCGAGCGGCGAATCACATCGATGACGTAGTCGGGCTGCTGCAATTCTTTCTTCTTCTTGGCGTCATAGATCATCTCGGTACTTTTTTCCAGCACCGCGATGTCGGTCTTCGGGTCGATCTCGGGCAACAGCAGCGCATTGTAGATGACCTGGGGCCGCAGGTTCTCCAAAGGATTTGCGGCAGGATTAACCACGTCGTTGTGCCCCACGTAAAACTTGTTCTTTGCCGGGACCGACAACTTAAATTCGCCGCCATCGCTAACCATATCGAACGCCTTGTTGCGTACGATGGGGAACAGTCCGATCATCCGCAGCATGTCCGGCTTGCGCACCAGAATGTAGCCGCGAATTTCTTCGTAGTCCGTGACCTTGCCTTTTTTCTCTCCCCCCACCGACGTCGCAATGTCGACGGTGACGTTCAGGGTCTTGATCCCGGTGGCTTGCGCGTTAATGCGGTCCAGTAGCTCTTGTTTGGTGGCAGTCTGCAGCTTGGCCGTGCTGGTGCGCACCTCCACGATACGGGTGCGGAACAGGCACCCGGTCTCGCCCAGAAGGAGGGCGGCAAGAGAAACGGCGGCAAGTATCCTGGATCCACTCATAGTAGTGAGGCTGAATCATGTAGTATACGGCAGATGCACGAAGCCGCCTGTGCGACTCCGGTCCAGCACAGCGATTTACTGACTGGCGGCGACAGCTTTGCGATAGGCTGCCACGTTGCGCGCATGCTCTTCCGAATCGCGCGCGAACCGGTGGTGACCGTTGTTGTCGCTTACGAAAAAGAGAAAATCGGTTTGCGCGGGATGCATGGCGGCTTGCAGCGACGCTACGCCGGGATTCGCGATTGGACCTGGAGGCAAGCCGGGATACTTGTAGGTATTGTAGGGCGAGTCAAATTGCAGGTCTGACTCGTAAATTGTTCCGCGATAGCGCCCCGCTAGCAGGGCGGCATAGATCACGCTGGGATCGGCAGCCAAGACCATGTTCCTGTCCAGCCGATTGTAATAGACGCTGGCCACCCGAGGACGCTCTGCCGGGGCTGCAGTCTCTTTCTCCACGATCGATGCCATGGTGACGATGCGGTGCATGTCGGCATTGCCAAGGAGCCCGATCTTTTGTGCCTCCTGCCGGAAACGTCGCACCATGGCAGCCGCTACGTCATGAGCGCTGTCGATTCGAGTGAACTCGTAGGTGTCGGGGAAAAGATAGCCTTCCAGCGATTTCGCGCTGGGATCGATATCGCGAAGCAGGAAGAGATCGCCCTGCGCCGCCATGATGAAGTCGGCGGCGGGACCAAGCCCGGCCTGCTCGACTGCGGCAGCGATGTCGTAGATGTTGAAGCCTTCGGGTACAACCACGGTGCGGGCATAAACGTCGCCGCGAATCAGCCGATCGCGCACTTCCAAGGCGGTGGCCGGTTGATCAAACTTATATTCCCCCGCTTTGAGGGTAGCCACACCTTTGACGTAGTGCAGCATAAGAAACGCGGCGGAGTTACGAATGACGCCTTGGCGCTGAAGTTCCCGAGCGATATGGCGAGTGCTCCAACCTGGGCGAAGCAGCACAAATGTCTGCCCCGGTTGCACAGGCAGCAGCGCCGCCCAGGCGAACCACAGGGCACACGCGAGCACAGCCACCACGACGAGGATGAAAAAAGATCGCACGAAGTTAGCAGTTTAGATGAAGCGCAAAGGTTTGGCGCTGCTCGTCCTGGATCCGAAGAGGAATGCGATAGCTTGGGCGGTTCTTGAAGGGGCACGCCTTCAGGCGTGCCGGAAAAATCACATTGCAATCGGCTTTAACCGCTGAGGGACCTCGGTTTGTTACTCGCATCACGAAAAATGCCCGACCTAGACTATCGCGTCTACAATTCGGGCCTCAGGGGCTGACGCTCTGGCTTCCTTGCCGGCCTAGGGCACGGCTAAAGCTGTGCCCCTTCAAGAACAAGAAGCCACGCTGATCGATGAGTACGCAGGTCATTTGTCGAGTACGCAGGTCATTTGTCCTTCGACTTCCGGAACTCCAGAAACGATTGCAGAATGAGCACCGCCGCCAACTGATCGACCACCTCGGCGCGACGGCGAATACTCATATCGGTCTCACGCAGTAGCCGATTGGCCTCCACCGACGTCAGCCGCTCGTCGAACAGGTGCACCGGCAGCTTGAATTTGCGTCGCAGCTCCTCCGCAAAGACGTGCACTTTCCCCGATTGGATGCCCTCGGCACCGCTCATCCGCAGGGGAAGCCCCATAACCAGCTCACCCACGCCATGTTCCTTGATTACGCGCCGCAGATAGTCCAGGTCGTTCCGCTTATTGCTGCGCCGATACGTCGGCAACCCCTGGGCGGTTACGCCCAGTTCATCGCTGATCGCCAGGCCGATGGTTCGCGAGCCGAAGTCCAGCGCCAGGATGCGGCGGCGCTGCTCGGGAATCGATGCCGCTGAGGGGCCATTTTCCATTTTGGATACAGCAAAACTATCATGTCCGGAATCTTACGGTTGCGAGTACCATAAGCAAAATGCCAGACCAGTTGCTGGACAATGCGGAACCGGCCCGTGTACGCCAGGAAGATTCTGAAGTGGCAGCCAATGTTGCCGGCGGAGCAGTTCCCGTTCCTCAAGTCACCATCAATCGCTCCACGACGGCCGAGCGGGAGCAACGGCGCATTCAAAACTTGCAGGCCACCGCGCTCTTGATTCTCGCGGCTGGGACGGTCCTGACGCTGGTGTATGTGGCCAAATTGCTCCTGGTTGTCATTCTGCTCTCCATACTGTTTTCGTTTGTTTTGGCGCCGATTGTCGACCTGTTGACAAGAGTTAACATCCCGCGCGCGGTGGGCGCTCTGCTTTCGGTCACGATGCTGGTCGTCGCGCTTGG
>Ga0181526_10004458_pt1 | contig 10863 bp, 6 predicted proteins | sample PEATcosm2014_Bin_35_FD_119750 | JGI IMG/M metagenome (GOLD analysis project Ga0181526, IMG submission 119750) | Peatland microbial communities from MTU Mesocosm Facility, Houghton, MI, USA - PEATcosm2014_Bin06_30_metaG | ecosystem: Environmental > Terrestrial > Soil > Wetlands > Peat | place...
CGGGGTCTACAGGGACAGCACACCTTGAATTTCAGTATCCCAAGTTCACAGGTTGCGACCATCGGAAAACTGCATTTGAAATATCAATTGGGAGCCGGTCTTGAAGCTTTCATCAGCCAACTGATTGTTTCTGTAAACGGAATAAAGGTCGCCTCGGTCCGGCTTGTCCACACTCCACCCAACTCCCCCGCCGAAGCAAACGTGGACATACCCGCGGACTTCCTGTTGCCGGAGAATTCCGTGACGCTTGAGTTGGCTGGGATGTGCTTGACCAGGTGCGCGGGCCAAGAGTTCGTTACTACCATCGAACGGGATTCTACGCTTGAGCTGGCGGGACAACGGTTGAAACTGAACAGCGACCTCAGCCAATTGCCTGCCCCCTTTCTGTACCCTCAAATGCAGAATGCGATGGTGTGTTTCTCTCTGCCGGACAATCCCGGGGCCCTGACTCTTGAGGCTGCTGGAATCATTGCCTCCTGGCTGACAGTCTCTACGAATAGCCGTTCGATCCGTTTCCCGGTTGTTCTCGGTGGCATCCCGCAACAAGATGCCGTGCTTATTGGACCAGCTCAGAATCTTCCTTCGTCGCTCGGACTAGGGGAAGTCAAGACTCCTCTAATTGCACTTCGGCGGCACCCCGCTGATGAATACAGCACGGTGCTGGTCGTTACCGGGGCCGATGAAAAGCAAGTCCGAGTAGCAGCCGAAGCATTGGCGCAGGGCAACTTCAAGAAGGTGGGCCAGAACGCGGAAATTCTTGACTCAACGGTCGCTTCCTCCTTAGGGCAAGACCTATCAAAACTATGGCTGGCCACTGGACACCCGGCAACTTTTGGCGACTCATTTCCTGAGGGTCAATTGGTATTCACTGGCTTCAGTGCCCAAACATATTTCTTCAAACTCCCGCCCGATCTCTATTTCGGGAATCGGGGAGGCATTCCTCTGCAGTTGAACTTTCGCGTTCAAAATCTTCCTTCTCATATGCGGCCGGAGCTCAGCATAGCGTTGAACGGCATTCCTGTAGCGAACCTACACCCTGCTGAGGATGCCGAGCCCATTCAGCACGCGACGGTTTTCCTGCCAGTTTCCGCGTTGAAGCCCTATTCCAATCAATTACGCGTGGAGTGGAAGGGAGACGAGGCGTTCGCTTCCGCAGGCAATCCGGATTTGCAGATTATGCGCAACTCTTCGATCGATCTGCGGGAAATCCCTCACTTTGTCGAGATGCCACAACTGGAGCGATTTTCAGAGGCTGGCTATCCGTTCAGCCGCTTTGGCGATCTGTCGCATACCGCGTTTGTGCTTGGCAATCCGCGTTCTCCGGAACAGATTGGTTTGTACCTCGAATTGGTATCGCATATCGCGCGCCAGACAGGGTATCCAGCATTGCGATTTGTGCTCGAGCCTGCAACGGCTGTCGATATTCTCGGTGATAGAGACTTGCTCGTGATTGGCGAGTTTAGGGATTCCGTGCTGGCGGAGAGGCTGGGGCGCGAGTTTCCGTTCCGATTCGTGAATGGCGCGCCCGCCTTTGCGGTCTCGGACAATCCGTGGAAGCGCATCCGGCGTAGCACATGGAATATTCGCGGCCGAACACGTCAATCCATAGAGGATCTTCTCAATTCTGATCCCAAGCCAGAAGCCATAATAGCGGGCTTCGAGTCTCCCACAGGGCATAGCCAAAGCGGTGTGGCCATCTTTGGCAATGGTCCAGATGGAGTCGACGCAATCGCTGAACAGTTGGCAAGTTCCAATCGCGAAGGAGCTATTTACGGGTCCGTGAGTGTTCTCTATGACGGCCGGTTCGAATCGCTGTATTTGACCCGCAACGAATACCGGATTGGTTCTCTTCCCTGGAGTGAATCGCTGACCTCCTGGTTTCTTAACCATGTTTTTCTTGTGCCCATCGTGCTCGTGGTCTGCTGCGCTTTGCCAGCGTGGTGGATTCTGTCGTGGCTGGAATATCGCGCCTACCGCCGACTGGTCGCCCTCCAATGAAATTCCCTGCAACATGCGCGATAGCTTTATTTTTCTTTGTTGCGAGTTCCGCGTGCGCAAGCGCACTCCCACAGCGTACAGACTCTTGGCCGCTCTGGGAGAACTACAAACGGCGGTTCGTGGCCCATGAAGGTCGCGTGATTGATTGGCACTCGAATGGATGCACGACGTCGGAGGGGCAAGCATACGCACTTTTCTTCGCTCTCGTAGCAAACGACCCGTCGACATTCAAAAATATTCTGGATTGGACACAGGCAAATCTTGCCCAGGGAAGTTTGAGGGTGCAGTTGCCTGCCTGGCGCTGGGAACAAGTTTCCGGCTTGGGCGGAGAGGTGACAGACCTTAACTCCGCTTCCGACGCCGACCTGTGGATTGCGTATGTTCTCATCAGCGCTGGCCGTGCGTGGAAGGTTCCGGACTATACATCTCTTGGCCGCCTCTTGGCGGAACGAATCGCACAAGAAGAGGTAGTCACTCTACCTTCCGGCGGCGCAATGCTACTGCCCGGGCGCAAAGGATTCCAAGTCGATTCCCAGACATATGTGGTTAATCCGAGTTATCTCGTTCCTCAACTTCTGCGCGGGTTGTCTGCGGAAATGCCTCAGGGCCCTTGGGGAACGATCGCCGGGAACTTTCCGACCATGTTGTCCAAAGAAGTGGGAAACGGCTTTGCAATGGACTGGGTCTCGTACCAGGCCACGACAGGATACTCGCCTACGGTTGGCACTGGCTCGGAACCGGGCGGCAGTTATGACGCAATTCGAGTTTATCTGTGGGCTGGGATGCTAGATCCCCAGTCGCCGGAGTACAACGATCTGCTGCGATCCCTCTCGGGCATGGAGCAGTACATGCGAAACCACCCGATCCCTCCTGAGCGGGTCGCCCCCGATGGAAGAATTATTTCTGACCAGAGCCCTGTTGGTTTTTCGGCAGCGGTGACGCCTTTTCTTCTGGCCGCAGGCAATACGAGGGGCGCAACTGAGCAACAGGCGCGCTTGAAAAAAGAACTGTCGGCGGTTACCGGCTTGTACGGAAAGGAACCTAGATATTACGACCAGAATCTGGCTCTTTTTGCCGAAGGTTGGGCGGATGAGCGATTTCGTTTTGACTCATCAGGCCGGCTCCAATTGCAGTGGAGGAAGTAATGAGGAAGTTTATAGGAATACTGACGATTTTGGGGGTTCTGACGGCCCTCTGCGCCGCACGCGGCAGCTCTGCGCAGACGAGTTCGACTCAAATCTTGCTGGAGCGGGCACGCAATCTGGAAAGCCACGGTCACCTCGACCTTGCCGCTCGCGTTTGGAAGCAAGTGTTGCTGTCTGACCCAGACACAGTCGAAGCACTGACCGGGCTCGCTCGCTACTCGGAACAACAGGGGAACGCGGCAGAAGCAAAAATGTATTTGGACAAGGCGAATGCGATCGATCCGGAAGCAACCGCCATACCTCATTCCTCGCCATTGCCTCGGTCTACCGTAGATTCGGCAGTTTTGACTCCTGATCAAAACGCCCGATTACAAGAAGCAGCCCGTCTTTCAGCCGATCAGAAATCGGAAGAAGCAATGCAGTTGTACCGTGAAGTGTTCAAGGACCGTCCGCCGGATGGCGACTTGGCGTTGGCTTACTACGAGACATTGGCAAGTACACCAGGCGGAAGGGAGCACGCCATTGCCAAGCTTCAAGAGCTTGCGAACCATCATCCCGAGGATCTTCGGTACCGACTGACAACCGCACGCCTGCTCACCTATTCACCACAAACGCGCGCCCAAGGCCTTCGCGAATTGGAATCGATCCACGGCGATCCGGCGGAGATGGAGGCGGCCCGAATCGCGTGGCGACAGGTTCTTGTTTGGGAAAAGGGTAATGCTGCCTATGAGGGATCACTTCTTCGCTATTTGAAATTATATCCAGATAGTTCATTAGAAGAGGCATTTGGCCCAATAAAGGTGCAACGTCCACCAGAAGAAACTGCGCGTGACAAGGACGAACAAGCAGCGTTCAAGGCGCTTCAACAGGGAAATGTAGAAGATGCCGAACTGCAGTTTGAGAAATTACGCGCTACCTCCGCTGATGACCCGCGAACGCTCATGGGCCTAGGCTTTGTCAGGATGAAACAGCAACGCTTTTCAGAAGCGGTGGACTTATTGGAAGCCGCCAGCGCTCGTTCTCCTCAAAAAGACAAAAACCTGCAGCAAGCGCTGGAAACGGCTCGGTTCTGGAAGAACATGCAAGAGGGCGCCGCTTTTCTTGAACAGGATCGTTTTGAACAGGCCAGCGCAAGTTTTCATCAGGCACTTTTGCAACGTCCTGACAATCCGGACGCGATTCGAGGCATCGCCGGAACTCTGATGAAAGAAGGCGAATTCAGTGAAGCCGCACCGATGTGCCGTAAACTCATTGAAAAAAACAGCGCAGACAAGGATGCCTGGAAATCGTGGCTTCGCGCATTGCAACAGTCCGGCGATCCAGCGGGAGCAATTGCTGGCGCAAAAGCGATGCCGGCGACCATACGAACGGCATTTGCCGACGATCCTGAACTGCTGGTGATTCTTGCCGCAGCCTACGAAGCAACAGGTGAAACAGCGCAATCGAGGCAGCTCCTGCAGAAGGCGATTGAGCTAATAAGCAAAAATCAGGCCCCCGCAGGAACCCAGATGCAAATGGCTTCTTTGTTGGCTCAGGCCGGGATGATTACGCAGGCCACTGAAATGTATGTGCGGCTGGCTGACCAGAATCCGCAAAGTCTAGACGTTTGGCTCGGATTGATGGCTGCACTTCACGCCGCGGAAAAGGATTCTCAGGCGCTGGCGGTAAGCCTTCGGATGCCTCGTGCCTTGTATCAAGAAGCCACCAAAAAAGCGAACTTCCTTTCCTTGATGTCGTCCATCTACGAAGCTGAAGGACAGTTGGACCCTGCCCACCGCTTCCTCGAACAAGCCATCCAAATGAATGCTGCAGGCGGAAAAGAAATTTCCGTTAGTCTTCAATTGCAGGCCGCCGGATTGTGGCTGAGAGAAAAGGAATACTCGAAAGCGGCTGAAGTCTTTGATCAGGTGATCCGGAGGAATCCCGAAAATACGGATGCGTGGCGCGGCGCACTGACGTCGCTACATGCCGCGCACCGAGACGATGAAGTGATTGCCGACTTTTCCGCGATGGACCCGGGAGTGCGCGATCGACTGCTAGCCGACCCCATTATTTCTGGGCTGTTGGCGGGTGCTTACGCGGCGGAAGGACAGAAGGACGTTGCGCTACGGATGATTCGCCGCACCGCCTGGCAATACGAGTCGATGCGCAAACCGCTTCCTGTGGATTTGCAGCTTCAGACCTGCTGGATCCTGATGGATGCCGGCGAAGACTCCAATCTGAATTCGGAATTGCGGACGCTTACCGCCCGGAAAGATCTGACAAGCGCTCAGACCACCAGTGTCGAGCAGATCTGGGCCGCCTGGAGCCAAAAACGATCAGAGAGTCTTGCCGCGCTGGGTGAGTATCACGAGGCTCTTTCCATTCTATATGCTGCTCGTCGCGCCTTTCCCGCGGATATGTCATTGCGCGCCTCATTTGCGAATATGTTACTCCGGGCTGGATACACGCGACGTTCTTATGAAGACTATATCGCCTGGGGACTTGTCGGCGCCTCGCGCGATGACTACTTGAGCGGAATCGGCGCAGCCATGTCTGTGCGAGAATTCAAATCGGCAGAAGTATGGCTGCAGACGGCGCTGCGCCAGTGGCCAGACGATCCCAAAATGCTGTTAATGGGTGCAAAAGTCGCAGCGGCACGCGGAGATTACGGAAAGGCCAACAAGTATTATCAAGCAGCGAGACTCGCTTCTCCCCCGAGCCAGCAAGATAACCTCAGTTCGCAGGGTGGCGAAAACTCACAAAACCAAGCCGTGAAGACGCTCGCGGACCTTCTTGCACCCGTAGGCTCTGCGGAAAAAAGTGGCCCTCGTTCTTCCACTCCTTCGCAAAAGAGCGATAGTTTGGATGACATTCTGTCCGGTCTTCCGGGTGGGGCAGGAACTCCTATCTCCCGCGACTTTGCCACGAGCCAAGTGGCACCACCGGCGACGAAAAACAGTTTCGAAACTGAATCTTCCTGGGATACTCCTGGTGTTCAATCTCCCGTTGGCCCTTCTCCGAGGCCAGCTCGAGCCTCTTCCGCAGTGGGTCCTTTGGCCACCCGCGACAATTCTCTAGATCTGTACCTGAATTCTGGTTCCGACTCGGGCATGAAAAACGTCCAAGAAAGGGCGGGCAGCGTTTCCGACGAGTTCTCTGGGACACCAGTACTTAATCTGGCAGCTTCTGACTTTTCCCATTCCGCGATATCCCCAAACGACGATGAGTTTGCTACTCCTGGTGTTAAAGTCGCAAATCCCGCCAGCTATACGGCTGGTTCGACAATTTCCGCCTCGCCTCACTCCGAAGTTCAATCGGAAATCGACGCCATGTCCGCCCAGTTCAGTCCTTATGTGGGGTTGGGGGGCTTCGTGTCTGGGCGTTCCGGGCAATCGGGCTTCGACCATTTGATTGATCAGGAATCCGATGTGGAAGCGAGCACAACTTTTGGCAATGAAGTGCGCCTGACAGCGATTGCTCGACCCGTTGTACTTGACGCCGGAGCGCCAGCTAGTAATGCGACCCTACAATTAGGTACGTTGCCGCTAAAAAGTTCGTTTGCAGCCCTGGGAGCCTCAGGTTTAGGCGGAGAAGTGCAGGTGGCGACACAAAACTTCGACGCCCGACTCGGAGTCACGCCTCAAGGTTTCCTGGTAAGCAATTTCCTCGGTGGGATTGACCTCCGACCTGCGGGTGGACCGATTCAAATATCGCTCACTCGGGATCCGGTTCGCGACACGCTTCTTTCCTACGCAGGTATCCGTGATCCGGGCACGAATCAAGTCTGGGGAGGCGTGATTGCCAATGGCGCTTCGGGGACTGCCTCGTGGAACATGGTGGATTCCGGCCTTTATGCGCAACTTGGGTATCAATACATCACCGGCGATCAAGTAGAAACAAATCACAAGATCGATGGCACTACCGGCGCGTACTGGCGTGTATTGACGAGGCCGTACGGCACGCTCACAGTCGGAATAAATTTTTCTGCGATGCACTACGACGAAAACCTGCGCTACTTTACCTTCGGTCAGGGAGGATACTTCAGCCCGCAAAGCTATTTCTTATTTAACGTTCCCTTGCATTGGAGAGGCACGTACCACAATCGGTTTGAATACTCTGTAGATGCAAGCTTTGGTTCACAGCACTTTTCCGAAGATTCCACGCCCTACTACCCGCTGGAAGTGGGCGCGCAGACTTCGTCCGTGGCGGTTCGCACTGCCTCCAATCGAGAAACTGTCCTGCACATTTGGAATCCGCCGGCCACACCCACACCAATCGTACCGGCTATGCCCTATTATCCCGGGCAGACAGTTACAAGCGTAAATTACAGCCTGGCCCTAAAGGGTGGTTACCGATTAACGCAGAATTGGTTTCTGGGCGGCTTCGTGGATCTCAATAACGCACTGGACTACTCGTCTAAGTCGGTGGGAATCTGCGCACGCTATCAACTGCGGCCCGCACCACTTGATACGTCCTTGACCGACACCGAGATACCAGAGTGGACTTCGATCCGCAGGCTGATATTACCTTGATTTACGGACTCCCCACTTTCACCATTCAGCATTCTCGCTATAGTCGCCGTTCACCTGCGATGGTCGGCAAATTCGGCGGCCGCTTTCAACTCCTGGTCAGCTGCTTCTATGTGCCCTTTTGCTTTTTGGGTATGGCCACCCAGCTCATCCTTGTTTTCCTTTTGCGCTTCATCGGCTTTTCCCCAGGCTTGCTGAAGATGGTGCTGTGCCTCGGCCAGATTGGGATGGCGATGCGGGTCAATATTTTCGACTGGTCGTTGCGCTAACAGCGCGCCACCACAAAACGATCCCACGCACAACAGACTGCTCAGAAGAATGTTTTTTCTCGTCATGAATTCCACTCCGCAAAGAAATTTGCCTTGGCTGAGCAAAAACTTAGGCATAGGGATATCAGCTTACCCTTTTTCCCGGCACAGTATAACTACTCCTCGCCAGAGTAAGAAACCGATTGTGGGCCTCAATAAAGGCGCGTCGGTGTCAGGGACAAGCGTCATTTCTTATTCGGAGAGCATCCGACTCTGCATGGCCTTCAGCGCATCGTAGGGTCAGCGAAGTCCCCAAACTGGAGCAGTCCGTTCCGATATCGCACTCTCCTCTATCCATAGCTCGCCGGCTTATTTTTCTCCTATAATCACGAGCGGCGGGTTTTCCTTACAACTTCAACGATAGAGAGTATTCCTGTCAGGGTGACTCGCGGCAAAGTCGTGTGTTTTAAACACATGAACCAAAAAATTCGGAACACGGCATGGGAGTGCGAACTTGTTTTTCCGATTCATTTGACTGTTCTCTTGCACATGGGGAACCGCATGTAGGAGCATTGTTGACATTAATCCCGGATTCACGGAAATTCCGGAAATTGGAGTTGCGTTCTCCAAACCGTCGCTACGTTTTTGGCGAGTGTCTTTTCCCCCGGAGGACTGGAGTTCGCGAAGCCACGAAGCAAGGCATCTTTCTTCACTCGCCGTCCCGTCGGGGCCAGCAATCGTTAAAAAATAGGTCGGGACGCCAAGCATGAGGCGGAACCAAAGTTGTAGCTTCGCCGCCTATCCTCGCGTCCAACCCTAGTGTCAAAGCCAGACAATTCTGGTATTGTCTGCGGGGGTGAGTTATGAGGAAACTGCGCATGCTGATTATTTTAGGTGCCATAGTTGTGGTAGTGGGAGGGCTAGCGCTGCTGGCCATGGGCCTTCGCGCGGGGGATAAGGCGCCGGCCGTGGGAACGGAAGCGCCGGATTTCACGCTGAATTCGCAGGATGGCAAGCCGGTCAGCCTGCACGATCTTCGTGGCAAATGGGTAGTGTTGTACTTTTACCCGAAGGACATGACTCCCGGTTGCACCATCGAGGCACACAACTTTCAGCGGGACCTTGCCAAGTATGAAGCGAAGAACGCGATTATCCTTGGTGTGAGCGTACAGGATGAAAAGTCGCATCAGGAGTTTTGCACGAAGGAAAGCCTGAGCTTCAGGTTGCTGGCGGATACGAGGCAGGAAGTCTCCGAGAAATATGACTCGATCACGAATTTTGGCGTGATGAAACTCTCCGCGCGGCACACATTCTTGATCGATCCCATGGGCAAGGTCCGCAAAGTGTGGACGGACGTGGACGTAAAGACACATAGCGACGACGTGCTCGCGTCTCTGGACGAACTCAGCAAGAGCTAATTAAAACAAAGCTGGAGATTTCTAATAAGGAGTGCCCTCGAATGCGGGTGGGATCGTACTGGAAATCGACGAGTTGATCGCGATAGTCGATCTTGATTTCCAGTTTCCGATGGCCGTTCCGACCATGTCAATTCCTGTAGCGGGGAAGCCCTGAAAATCGCCATTCCAGTTTTAAGATTTTCCCTTGCTGGCAATTCTGGGGGATGCCCGCTACAATGCTCAACGTTTTCCGGCAGGAGGTTCACCATGATGCGCCGCGCTCTAGTTGTCGCCGTCTTCCTTTGTTTGGTCTTGTGTTCCGCCGCGTTGTTCACTGCCGTGGCAGCAAACACGCAAACCGTCAGCTACAAGAGCGGCGACGAGACCGTCAATGGCTACTTGGCTTTGCCTGAGGGTGGTGGCAAGCATCCCGCCATCATTGTCATTCACGAATTCTGGGGACTGAATGATTGGGTGAAGGATCAGGCGCAACGATTTGCGGCCGAGGGCTATGTTGCTCTGGCCGTGGATCTTTATCGCGGCAAGGTGGGCACGACGCCCGATGAAGCGCACATCCTGATGCGTGGACTGCCTGATGATCGTGGTTTGCGCGACCTGGAAGCGGCGTTTGCGTATTTGAGTTTACGGCCAGATGTGGAGGGAAACAAGATTGGCGCGATTGGCTGGTGCATGGGCGGCAGTTGGTCGATCAAACTGGCGGAAGACCAGCCGAAGCTCGCCGCGTTTGTTGTGAATTACGGTGCCCTCCCGACAGACCCGGCCACCATTTCGAAGATCAAAGCGCCGATGCTGGGGAACTTTGGCGCGGATGATAAAGGCATTCCCCCGGAGAGCGTGCACGCCTTTGAGGCAGCGATGAAGGCTGTCGGCAAGAGCGCGGACATCAAGGTTTATGATGGCGCCGGGCACGCATTTCAAAACCCCAATAATAAGGATGGTTATCGGAAAGAAGCAACCGAGGACGCCGACAAGCGCATCACTACGTTCTTTCAGAAGGATCTTCACTAATCTCGCGTTCGGGTTCGCTTTCGTTTAAAGGAGCGCCTGCAGGGTGAAGTACGCCCAGCTTCGGAAGTCTGGGTGATCTTTGGAAAGCACTATCTCCAGTCCTATAAGATTCTGTCGAATCTCATAGCGGTGAAACTTCGTCCGGAGAATCATCTCTTCGAATTCCCCTTTTGTGTAAGCGCGCTTCAACAGCATGTGGCGAAACGTCAGTTTGGTTATCAGGCCGTTCACCGCCCCGACTTTCATTTCCTTCACGGCTTGGCTGATCGATTCCATGGACGCATCTCTGCGTAGATCGATAATCAGGGCTTGGCCGCCGGGCTTGAGAACGCGGTGCATTTCTTCGAGAGCACGCTCCGGTTCGCTGAAGTTCTTGAAGGCGGCTCGACAGAGAAGGAAATCGAACGATTCATCCCCGAATGGCATATCGGAAGCATTTCCTTGGCGAAAATCGACGCGCACACCCGCTTTTGCGGCATTCGCGCGAGCTATTTCGACAAACGTTTCGCTGATATCCAACCCCGTGATCGAATAG
>Ga0181526_10004462_pt1 | contig 10856 bp, 13 predicted proteins | sample PEATcosm2014_Bin_35_FD_119750 | JGI IMG/M metagenome (GOLD analysis project Ga0181526, IMG submission 119750) | Peatland microbial communities from MTU Mesocosm Facility, Houghton, MI, USA - PEATcosm2014_Bin06_30_metaG | ecosystem: Environmental > Terrestrial > Soil > Wetlands > Peat | place...
GGTCGACGCAGGCCGTTGCCCAAGTCGTCGAGATCGAAGGAGACATCGTCCGTGTGCGGCCCCTACCGGGACCAGTCGAGCAGCATCGAGCACTTCTGAGGCACGACGTAGCCTGATGTTGCGCCGGTCTGCGACGCCCGCTTGGGAATCATTTTGGGAATCAACTGCCGCCGACGGGGTCGACTGGGGCAGTCTCGGACGACAGATGCAGCAACGTGAGCTGGGAGAACGTCCACCAAACCGACGCGACAGACAGCTCCGGCCGAATTCCTAAACCGCGTGTCGCAGGTTCGAGTCCTGCCAGGGGCGCCACGAACGTGCGCCACGAAAGTCCATGTAGTGAGGGTCGTAGGGGGGTACCAGCAACCTCCCAGACCCGCTTCGGGAATCACTTGGGCGTTGTTGCCGGACGCATTCATCTTCTCGGACTCGCCCGACGGGGAGTTGCCATGGCGACCTGGGAGGGTCACGCTCGCCTTCACACGGCTCTGTCGACAGATGGGCATCGCCGGCGTGCGCCTCCATGACCTCCGACACTTTGCCGTAAGCCGGATGCTCGGTGCGGGAGTACCCGTTCGGACCGTCGCTGGCCGTCTCGGCCATGCCAATGTGGCCACGACCCTCAACATCTACGCACACTTCCTCGAGAGCTCCGATGCCGACGCGGCCCGGGTGCTCGCCGGGCTACTGGTCGCACCGGATGGCCAATGGAACGGATGACACGACCACACGACCGCCTTCAGCCCTCGATGGCAGCACCGCGCTCATGTCACCTGCCCCACCACGGCTACCGATCGGATCAGGACCTCTCGTGCGTCGCCGACAATCGCGGGCGCGGTCGCCGGGTTGTGCCGGGACATGGCAACGGCACCAGAACCGTCTCGATATGTCGCGGCGAGAGCTCGGCTCGGCCTCGCACAGACGGGCCAGTATGCGTCCGTGTCCGAGGTCTCGCAGAGGAAGTGGCATCCATCAGCCGGTACTCGCATCGAACGGTCTCCGAGTGGACCGCTTGGTGGGGAAGGTCGCGGCTTCGAGGACTGCGTCGACGACCGGCTCGTCGCCACGCGACACATGGCGGTCAAGCTGGATGGTCGCTGAGCGACGGGTAGCTCTGAGCTACAACGCGTTCACCATCGGCCCGTGACTCTCGGGCCATCTCGGGCTCGAGAAGCGTCCGGGCGCGAATGAGCAGCGGCACCGTCCCGAGGGTATCGAAGGTGGCTGCTGCTTCGACCGCGAGCCTCGTCGACTCATTGGGCCGATCCTGGCCCTTGAGCCACTCCGCCCGGTCGAGCTGGGCCCGTGCCGTCCAGTACGGGTAGCCGAGCTGGCGGCATGTCGTTTCGGCGGCAACGAGGTTCTCTTCCACGTCCTCGTTCTCGCCGCGTGCGCCGGCGAGCAGCGCCTTTGCACGGCTGACCTGTGCCCGCAGGAAGGGGGGGACTTCGCCTGGTGGGCGCGCTGTGAGCGACTCGACGATCCGGTCGGCTTCTCCGAGGTAGCCGGGGTCGATTGCCGCCTCGAGGGCGATCGGGAATGCGAGCCTGACCGACTCGTGCGCGACGCCGAGTCCCCCTCGCATCGCCTCGTCGACGGAGACGCGAGCACTCGCGAGGGCACCGTGGCTGTCCCCGTCGGCGAGCGAGACGGCCGCTTCGGCCGCCGCGTACATCGTTCGGAACTGCACGTCGTCGCTTTCCGCCCAGGTGCGGCAGATCGCCAGGTGCTCACGGGCGGCGACGGCGGCGCCGCGAAGTGCTTCCAGGCAAGCGACCCGGAAGTGGATCTCGTCCGCCCCGGGACGCTCGTCGCCACCCGCCTGGAGAAGCTCGGTTTCGAGCTGGTGGACCTCCTCGAATCGGCCGGCCATGGTGAGGACGTACATGAGGTTGCTTGCCGCGAACGTCTCGCTCCACCTCAGCCCCGAGCGCTGCGCGAGGTCGAGTGACGCCCTCGCGTGTTCCTCGGCCCCCGCGAGGTCACGGGTCATGCAGAGATCGGCGAAAGTGCATTCGGCGTACATCTCGACATGAGTGAACCCGTGGCGGCCGCTCACGGAAATGGCAGCCTCGTAGAGCGCCCGGGCCTCCTCGGCTCGTCCGTTCATGCTGAGGAGGTTCGCCTTGTAAGAGAGCCCGCGCGCGAGCGTCTCAGCGAGCTGGTAGTGCTGGGCCAAAGTGAGGGCGCTCTCGAGCAGCTCGCCCGCCTCGTCCGGCTGGCCGGCGACGTGAAGGATGATCCCCAGCTCCAGCCGCAACTCCGCCACGACTTCGGGAGGGGCCGTGAACACGTCGAGGGACGCCAACACTTGGCGGATCGGGGTGATCGCCTCCTCGCCCCGTCCGAGGCGGTGGAGTGGTCTCCGACCCGACCAGTGACCCGGGCGGCTTCGACGGTCCTGCCGGCGGCGCCATGGGCGGCGAGGGCCGCCTCGTAGTGGGAAAGGGCACGTTCGTACCAGCCGACGAGGAACGCCATCCGGGCCGCTCGCTCGGTGAAGCCGGCTTTCTCGGCCTCGCCCTGGGTCAGCTCGACAGCTTTCAGGTAGGCCGACTCGGCCGCCTCGGGTGCACCGACGGACTCGGCCCGCTCTCCGGCGCGGGCGTAGGCGTCCTTGGCGAGCTCACCAAGCTCGGTTGCGCCCGGGTCGTCTCTTGCGGCGAGGTAGGCGTCGTAGTAGTGGGCGGCGATCACCTCGGCCACCTCGGCGCCCTCGTCGGGGAAGACCCTTTGAAGGTGCTCGGCGGTTCTCAGATGGCGGGCTCTTCGCTCGGCTCTGGTCAAGGTGTCGTAGGCGACGGACCGGATGAGCGACTGGGTGAAGATGTACTGGCCGCGCTCGGGCGAGAGCTTGTCGGCCCGGACGCTCAGCACCTCTTTTCGCACAAGCGAGCTCAACAGGTCATCGAGCAAGGATGGGTCGATCTCGGTGACGGCTTCGATGCCGTGGCGGGGAAAGCTCGTGCCGAGGACCGAGCACTCCTTTACGAGCAGGCGCTCGTTCTGAGAAAGGCCGTCGAGGCGGGACGAGATGAGGGCCGTCAGCCCAGGTGGAATGTCGAGCTCGCCGAGCTCGCCGACAAGGTGCAATGCACCGTCAGCTGACTTTTCGACGATGCCCTTGTCGAGGAGGGAGCGCACCGTCTCGATCGCATAGAGGGGGATGCCACCGGCACGTTCCACGATGCGTGCCCGGGCCTCTTGTGGAAGGCCGCTGACGAGGCCGTCCAAGAGCTCGCCCATCACCTTTTCTGAGAGCGGGTCGAGCGCAAGTGTCGTGACGCTCCGGCGCGACAAGCTGAGCCCGGTCAGCTCGAGGCCTTCTGGCCGGCTGAGTACGAGGACGAAGATGGCGTGGTCGCCCGACCAGTCAAGGAGGTGGTCCAAGAACGCGACGAGGCCGGGGTCGGCCCACTGCAGGTCCTCGATCACCATGACGACGGGGAGGTGCTCGGACAGGTTCTCGAAGAACAAGCGCCAGCCCGAGAAGAGCTCTTCTCTTAAAGCGCCCTCTCGCTTTCGAGCCCGAGCAGCACCCCGAGGCGGGGGGCGATGAACTCCCGGTCGCTGGCATCGGAGATCCAGCGCTCGAGGCCGGCACGAAGGCGCTCGGCGACGATCTCGAGGCGGTCCTCCTCGCCGATCTGCAGCCTCGCCCGCACCATCTCCGCGAGCGCCCAGTAGCTCACCCCCTCCCCGTAGGACAAACAGCGCCCGGCGTGCCACAGCACTGTGCCGGCCAAGCCGTCGATGTACTTGTTGAACTCCCAGGAGAGGCGCGACTTGCCGATGCCGGCGACGCCGGAGACGAGCACCATGCGCGCCGAGTGCCGGTCCGCGCTGGCGTGGAAGAGCTCCTTTATGAGGTGAAGCTCGTGGTCACGCCCGACAAAGGGTGCCTCGATGACCCCCGAGCGCTCCGCGCCGGCAACCATGGCAACAACGCGAGTCGCCTGGAAGAGCCGGACCGGCTCGGCCTTTCCCTTGAGCTCGTGCTCGCCGGCGTCGGCATAAGCGATCGATGCTGAGGTGGCGGCCCTTGTCACCTCGTCGACATAGCAGCACCCCGGCGGGGCAGCCGACTGGATCCTGGCGGCGGTGTTCACTCGGTCGCCGATGACAAGGCCCTCCTCGGCCGTGGCGGTCGTAGCCGCCCCGCCCTCACGATGCCGACTCTTGCCTGCAGGTCGATCTCGTGCTCCGAACCGTAGGCGCCGACGGCCGAGACGAGCTCGAGGCCGGCTCGCACTGCCCGCTCGGCATCGTCCTCGGTCGCCACCGAAGCTCCCCAGACCGCCATGACGGCATCTCCGATGAACTTCTCGACGATGCCGCCGTAACGCCCGACGATCGACCGGGCGAGCTCGAAATAGCCGGAGAAGACACGCATCGGCCAGCACAGAGCGGTACGGAATGGCGCGCGACCCGGTGATGCGTGGATGGCGGTATGGCGCCGGATTCGGCGATCTGTGCGGTCATCCGCGCTCTCTGGGCGGCGCTGACCTCAACCTCGAAGGGCCACTCAACGTCTGGCAACAAACGAAACACAGCGCTGACGGTCGCCCCGTGCGAATTGGCGCCTCAGTCGGTGATGGGCCAGTCTGCGGGAGACATTGTCCGCGTGCGTCCCCTGCCGGGACCAGTCGAGCGGCATCGAGCGCTTCTCAAACACGACGTAGTCTCAGAAGCATCGCCGACAGCCGGCCCGACCATCACGACCGTGCCTGGCGTCCGCGGTCACCTGCCGGCGCATCTTGTGCCGGTCTGCGACAGACCCGCTTCGGTGTCCCAGCAGCTATTCGGTGCTCACGTTCTGTGCTGGGCCTCGTGACCTATACGCGGATGCAACCGCGCCTGGGTAACAACAGAGGTATGCCCAGGAATCCGTGACGCCGCGAGCGACCACGGTGACGGTCAGACGATTCAGACCTTGTGCGACGGTACGGCCGTGGGTGCGGGCTGCCACCGGGCCGCGTCGTGATACACAACGTGCATGAGCGACAAGACGGGGGCACTGGGCGCCGTGCCGGATCCGATTCGACCGAGGCACGAGGACTTCGATGTGTCCTATGCCGGCACACCCCCGTGGGACATCGGCCGACCTCAGCCTGCCCTCCTTGAACTTGCCGAGGCAGGCGTTCTGCGCGGTCGAGTGCTCGAGGCCGGCTGTGGGACCGGAGAGCATGCTCTCATGGCCGCTCGCCTCGGCCACGAGGCCACCGGCATCGACTCGGCTCAGACAGCGATCGCCATCGCTCGAGGCAAAGCCCGCGACCGAGGCCTGACAGCTCGGTTCCTCGTTTGGAACGCCCTCCAGCTATCCGGCCTCAACGAACAGTTCGACACCGTGCTCGACTGTGGACTCTTTCATGTCTTTGACGACGACGACCGTGCCCAGTATGTCGACAGCCTTCGGGCCGTTCTACCGCCAGGCGGCCGCGTTTACATGCTGTGCTTCAGCGACCGGCAGCCGGGCATCTGGGGACCCAGGCGGGTGACCCAGGACGAGATAGGGGCCAGCTTCCGCGATGGGTGGCAGGTGGATTCAGTCGAAACCTGCAAGATCGACATCAACATCGACCCGAACGGTGCACTCGCCTGGCGAGTGTCCATCTGCCGCAGGTGACCGGCACCCCGTTAGCGACGCCGACTCGGTAACGCTTCGCAACCGTCCTCATGAGCGGCGTGAGGGAGAAGTGGTATGAGCTCCGATCGGTCGCAGATGTGAAGATCTGTTCACAGACTTGTGAGCGCGTTCGACGCTGTCAGCCATCGCGGCAACAGATCGGCAGGACTCGGTCAAGACCGGATTCGCAGCCGCATCACCCACCGCCATTTTGCTATCTTCCGGTCTCGCTCGAAGCCGAACTCCTCGAACAGGTCAGCCGGCCCCGTATGGAAATAGGCACCGCGCTGCGGCGGGCGCCCCTCGACTTGCTCCGGGTAGGCCTCGACGAGCCCGCCCCCAGCATCGCGGATGGCGGCCAGCGCGGCGCCGAGGGCCGCACGCGCAACCCCACTGCGCCGGTGCCCGCTTCCAGTAAAGATGCAACCGATCCGCCAGTCAGGTAACTCGCCCAGGCCCTTGGCATAGGTTTTCGGGTTGTTGATGTTGGGAAGCTCCACCGGCGGCCCGTACTGGCACCACCCGACGCATTCACCGCCGTCGTAAACGAGAAGCTGGTGCACCGTTCCGTTGCGAACGTGGGCTTGCTTTGCCAGACGGTTCCCGGAAACGGTATGCCCTTGCCGACGCCCTCTGGGTGGAAACCCATGCACCAGCAGCCGCCCCAGACCCCGTTGTTAGCCTCCACAAGGCGGGCAAAGTCGTCCCAGGTGTCAGGGCTAAGCGGCTGCGTCGCGTAGGAGGTGACCGGGGCCATCTATCCATTATGTCCAGCAGAACCTCGCAAATGGCGACCGGCCCCGTCTGGGTCGCAGATGCGATCGTGCTGGCGTCTGCGATCGTGACTGGCGTCGGAGTGCCGCCAATACAACCTGATCCGCATCGCCGTCCAGGCGGGAGCGTGACGCCCGACGCAGGCCGATTCCGCGTTCTGCGCCTAGGTCCGGTGCGGCCGACGACCGGCGGAGGCGACAGCGTCGATGAGGGTGTCGGCCGCATGGTTGACCGATGTCGTGGACTCGATGACGAGGTCCGCCGATGCGCGCAGGAGGGGCAATACCCACTCCGTGTCGGCGAGCACGCGGTCACGTTCGGCCTGTGTCCTGCCGAACGGGTTGGTGGTGCGCTGCCGCAGTCGATCGAGGATTACCTCGACGGGCGCAGTGAGGAGCACCATGAAGTCGAAATCGAATGCGGCCTGCTCGTCGGAACAGCCGGCGAAAAACACCATCTGATCGGCATACCGGTCGAAGAGGGCCCTGGTGGGGTCACCAGCCATCCCCAGGTGTCATCCGGCGTCTGGGTGGTGAAGCCATCGTCGTCAGCGTCGAAGGCGGGGTAGCCACGGCGGCGGAGTTCCTCCACGAGCGAAGACCTCCCGGTGCCAGAGACACCGGTGATCAGTACGCGCATCAGCAAGACCGTAGACCCGACGCCCACACCGGCGATGGCTCGCCGGCATAGATCGCTCCGCCTCGACAAAACTCAGTTGATCTAAGGTTCGGTTGGTGACGAGCTGATCGCAGACTCGCTTGTGTGTGCCCTCGGCGCCGCGCCAGCGGGTAGCGCCGGGCGCCGCACCCCCTTCGCCGTGCCCGTACCCACGGCCACGATGCCGGTGAGCACTGGGATCAGGAAAAGGGCGGTCTGCAGTGTCGTCGAGGATGCGATTGCGCCGATCACGACCGGTCCCACGACGAAGCCCGCCCAGCCACAACCGGCCACCGCGGCGACCGCTCTTCCGGTGTTCACGTTGCACACGGCTCCGGCCGCCCTGAAGGTCATGGGGATGACGCTTCCGAGTCCGGCTCCGAGCAAAGCGAATCCAACCAACACACTCACGGGACGGGCGATGACGAGACCGCCGGCGAATCCGAGCGTGCCGACGACGGCGAGCAAAGGGAGCAAACGGTGGGCAGCGAACCTGGTGAAGAGCCGATTGCCGGAGAGCCGAACGGCCAGCATGGCGAGGGCATAGATCGCAAAACCCATTCCGGCGACGAGGGGAGCGGTGTGCATCGAGTTGTGGAGATAGACGGCGGCCCAATCGGCCGCGGCACCCTCGCAGAGCATGTCGGCGAAGGCGATGCCCCCAAGGACTACGAGCTCCCTTTGCAGCACGCCGGGGCGCCCGTCGCGACTGCCTTTCGAAGGCTCGGGTTCATCGCCCACCCGCCGGTCGGGAATCATCCGGGTCGTGAGCCAGCCAACGACCAGTAGGCACGGTACCGCCAGGCCCAGCAGCTGTTCGCTCAGCGCGACGCCTAGTCCGACCGCAGATGCTCCGATGACCGCACCGACGAGGGCGCCAGTACTCCACGAGCCATGGAAACCTGGCATCAGCACCCGGCCGGAGAACCGCTCGACCGCAATCGCTTGGGTGTTCATCGACACGTCGAGCATCCCCTGGAAGAAGCCCCAGAGAAGGAAGGCGACGAAGAACGTCCCGAACGAACCAGTGAGCCCGATGAATGGTCCCGATACGCAGTAGCCGAGCAGAGCCAGGCGGACCATCGGCCGGCTTCCCACTCTTGGCAGGATGCGGGCCGCCATCACCAGGGCCACGACCGAGCCGAGTGGGGCCCCGAGCAAGGCGAGCCCGAGCCGGCCGTCGCTGAGGCCGAGATGCTGTTTCAGCTGCGGTATGTGGGCCGTCCAGGAGGCGAACAGGAACCCGTGCGCGAAGAACACGGCGATGACGGCCCGGCGAAGCCAGCGGTCCCCCGACCTTGGTGCCCCTTGTCGGTGGTGTGAGGCCGGAATCAGGGTCAGACGCAGCGGATGTCGACTCCCATCGCCCGCAACTCCTCCACCCTCTGCTGGTCGGCTCCGGCATCAGTCAGGACGATGTCGATTTCGTCGAGATCACAGACATGGCCGAACGCCACCTGCCCGAGCTTCGAGGAGTCGGCCACCGCGATGACTCGTTGCGAGGCTCCGGCGGCCGCACGCTTGATCGCCATTTCGGCGAGAAGGTGGGTAGTAATACCCGCCTTGGCGTCGATGCCGCATGGACCCATCACGAACGTGTCGAATCGAAGCTGCGAAAAAGAAGGCTCGGTGAGACTCCCCATCAACGACAGCTCTCCCGGACGGACCTCGCCACCGGGGAGGAGGAGTTTGATGCCCGAGCACTCGTGCAGCTCGAAGACCGGTCTCAGGGCGAGCGGCATGACGGTCATCCGCCGGCTGCGAAGTGCTCGTGCCACTTCCATGGCGGTGGTACCACCATCGAGAATGACCGTCTCCCCGTCGGCCAGGAGGCTGGCCGCAGCAGCGCCTATCGTCGCCTTGGCGTTGCTGAACTCGAGGGCCCGGATGCCGTACGGGGTCTCCTCGGCGCTGAGGAAGACACTCGCCGCCCCGCCGTGAACACGTCGCAGAGCCCCACTTCGCTCGAGCGACTCGAAATCGCGCCGCACGGTCATCTCGGAGCAATCCAGTGCAGCTGCCAGGTCCCCGACCAGGACGGGACTGTGTTGGCGGAGCGCTTGCAGGATCATCTGGTGGCGCGTGTGCACATCCACAGCGTTAACTCTAACGTTTTTCATGTGTGTTCTCACACGGGTGCCAGGCACCCTCGGGTCGGGGCAGTGGTGTTCGACGTCGGCGGCGTCTTGCTCGATTGGTACCCCCGGCACCTCTACCGCAAGCTGTCCGCGGACCGGGCGGAGATGGAATGGTTCCTCCCGAGGTCTGCTCACCAGCCTGGCATGCGCCCCATGACCGGGGCGTCTCGACCGCGGCATCGTGCGCCGAGCTCGCCGCCAGGCATCCCGGGTCTCCGAGCTGATCTGGGCATGGTCCAGAAGCAGCGAGGAACCGATCGGTGGGCGTCGACGCCGGCTCTGAGCGACGACACGGGTGGGTCCGGCCGGTAGAGGCACCGATGAATGAATTTGCGGGACCTACTACGTCCAACTGTATGAACTGCTGAGATGCGCTCGGTAGGGCAGGCGCAGAGCGACAGGGAGGACTGAACGATGACAGAGGAAAGCAAGCCGGTCGAAGTGTCACGCAGGATCGACGCACCGGCAGCCCTCATCTTCGAGGTCCTGGCGAATCCGCAACGCCACATGGACTTCGACGGGTCCGACATGCTCCGGGGAGCCGTCTTCAACCGTCCCATCTCCGGTGTCGGCGAGACCTTCACCATGAGGATGCATCGGCTCGGTCGCGACTACCTCATGCTCAACCATGTAGTGGAGTTCGAGCCAGATCGCCGCATCTTTTGGGAACCCGCTCCGGGAGACCTCGCTACGGCTGGCGGTGATCCATCCAAAGTCGGCATCCCCGCCGGATACCGCTGGGGCTACATCCTCACTCCGGACGGTGACGACGCCACGGTCGTCACCGAGGTATTCGACTGCGGCCCAGAGGAGAACCGGTGGATCCTCCTGAGCGAGGGCGGAGAGTGGATCAACGGGACCAATTCGGTGCTCGAATCCATGACGGCCACCCTCGAGAGACTCGAGAAGGTCAGTACCGAGTAGGACCGCTGACGCAGCGTACGTTCTCGCTCCATGAAGCAGGCTGCACCCGCGGGCTTCACCCTTCATGACAAATGTCATGGTCCAAATGTGCGAGATCTCACTACCGCCGGGCGAGTGCCGAGCGCAAGATCATCCTATGGGTGCGCCCGAGCCAGTTCGAATGGGGATCGAGTTGTCCAAGGCGGCCAAGTCCTACGGCTCGGTCCAGGCGGTCCGTGGGATCGACCTGGCGGTGGCGCCAGGCGAGACGGTAGCGCTCCTCGGGCCGAACGGCGCCGGCAAGACGACGACCATCGACATGATCTTCGGGCTCAGCCGACCGGACAGCGGAACGGTCTCGGTCTTCGGTGCATCTCCGAGGGAAGCTGTCCGATCCGGCTGGGTCGGCGGCACGCTCCAGGACGGGTCGCCACCCGATCAGCTCAGGGTGCGCGAGCTGGTCTCGTTGGTGGCGTCATACTACCCACACCCGCTTCCTGTGGACGAAGTGCTCCGTCAGACGGGGACGGCAGACATCGCAGGACGCTGGGCCAGCAAGCTCTCGGGCGGTCAGGCCCAGCGGGTGCGCTTTGCCGCCGCGCTTGTCGGAAACCCTGATCTGCTGGTCCTCGATGAGCCGACGTCGGGGATCGACGTCGAGGGGCGCCGCGAGTTCTGGCAGGCCCTGCGGGCGGTGGCTGAAGGGGGCAAGACGATCCTCTTCGCCACCCACTACCTCGAGGAGGCCGATGACA
>Ga0181526_10004464_pt1 | contig 10848 bp, 10 predicted proteins | sample PEATcosm2014_Bin_35_FD_119750 | JGI IMG/M metagenome (GOLD analysis project Ga0181526, IMG submission 119750) | Peatland microbial communities from MTU Mesocosm Facility, Houghton, MI, USA - PEATcosm2014_Bin06_30_metaG | ecosystem: Environmental > Terrestrial > Soil > Wetlands > Peat | place...
AGGCTCCTCACGACTCGAGCGACCTCTCGACGTACTCGACCATCACACCGTCGGGATCCTTGAAGAACGACACCCAGAGGCCACCGAGCGGTGTGCCGGGGAGCGGGATGAACGACGCCTCGCTGGCCTCGATGGCCCCCGACTGCCGCGCCGCCTCGACTGCGACGCGCACGTCGGGCACGGCCAGCGCCATGCGGAACAGGCCATGGTCGTTCGCCCGGCTGTGCGCCGCGGTGGAGAGGCGTGAGGGCCATGCGGCGAGCCGGAGTTCGAGTGGCGCAGGTCCGGCCAGCGAGAGCCGCTGCTCGACGGCGTCGACCGTCTCCCCGGCGTGATCCCAGCGGATCGTGCCCTCGGTCCCGATCGGGTCGAAACCGAGCATGCCGTACCACCGCGCCGACTGTCCCAGATCGGCACAGACGATCCGGGCATAGCGCAGGATGGGCGACTCGACCGGCGCAGCCGACAGCTCCAACGCGACACCGTCGGCGTCGAGCATGACGGCGCCGACCCCGGCGGGCCCTCCCGGGCGCGGGCGGGCACCCTGGGCCGTCGTGGCGCGTACCGCGTCGCCGACGTCGGGGACGTCGAAGCCCAAGGCCTGCATGCCGACCTCGCCGGGGTGCCCGTACGCCTCGCCCGAGGTCTTGGGCGCGATCCACTCGACGAGCTCGACGGCCGGTGCGCCGCGCCCACCCCGGGCGTCGTAGAGGAACCACGCCTCACTGGTCGTGGAGTCGCCGAGTCCCATCGCAGTGGCGTCCTGCCCTTCGGCGCGGCTGCGCATCTTGACGCGGAGTCCGAGTGACTCGTACACGCCCACCGCACCGGCGAGGGTGGAGACGTTCAGGTTGCAGTGCAGAGCCCCGGTGGCGCGGAGCCCGGTCGCATCACTCATGGCACCCTCTCAACTGGACGAGTCACCGTATCGCAAGTCTTACCGAAAGGGCAACCAGAAAACGACGCGAGCCCACCCGCGGAATCGTGCGCCAGCGCTGCTGGCCCCATTGTGCACCCAAGAAAAGAGGATACTGTTAGCCGCCCAGGCAACTCCGAATCACACCGAAGAACGGGTTGCGTCCAACTTGGAAAGAAGAGGCTATGACTGAGAAGACTCTTCGTCAGAGCGTGCACGAACCGAGCGAAGTCGAGGCCATTGTCCGGGAATGGTTCCGCACTTATTCCGACAAGGAGTTCGATGCGCACAACGCGTTGATCCACCCTGACGTTGTGGTCGTCTATCCAGAGATGTGCTTCATCGACCCGGACATGAGTGCAGGCCGGCCCTTCCTCGAAAAGACGTTGGAGAAGGATGGCGCCAATTTTTTGGACTTGAAGCAGACGATCAGCAATCTTTGGGTCGTTGGAGATACTGCGTTCGTCGAGGGGTATTTCATTGGCAACAGGCTCGGAGGCACCATCGTCGACCAAGCCAAGGGCTCCGAGATGAAACTCCGGTTCCTGGACCGTATCGACATCGAGGACGGAAAGATCAAGCTGATCCACGCCTTTTATGACACAGCGCTGCTCTACCAGATCCAACTTGGATTGGAAGGCCCGACCCAGACGAATCCTGTTCCACCCTGGATGATGTCAATGGCATAAGGGGTTGACCCTCTGATCTTCGGGTCAAGAGCCCGTCGGTGGCGCGATGTAGTTCTGGGCGAACGACTCCATGACCTGGGCGGTCTCCGGGTAGGTGCCAGGAGGCCCGGGAAGAACGATCCACGTGGCGCCGATCTCCGCCAAGCGGCCCATCGCCTCACGGTGGCGTTCGACATCGATGTCGGGCCGGGCGATCGTCGGGTCCGTATAGGCGACGGCGATGTCGATGCCGTCGGCCCGGTCCCCCGCCTCGTCCCGGAGCGCGCGAATGCGTCGGCCGAGGTCCTCGACCGAATCGATGCGGGGTGTCCGAGTGGTGGCCGAGATGTCGGTCGCGCTGGTCAGAGGCATCCAGCCCTGGGCTCTGCGCGCGACTCGGCGCCGCGTCAGCGCGCTGTTGCCGCCGATCCAGATCGGGATCGGGCGCTGCACGGGCCGGGGCAGCCCGATGGTCTGTCTCGCGCTGAAGCCCCGACCCTCGTAGTCGAACGGCTCACCGCTCCAATGCAGTGGCAACACGTCGAGGGCCTCGTCGAGAAGGTCATTGCGCTGGTCGAAGTCGACGCCGAGCGCATGGAACTCGGCCTTCATGTAGCCAGTACCAACGCCCAGTGTGAATCGACCGTTTGAGAGTCGGTCGACTGTTGTCGCTGACTTGGCCACCAGGTTCGGGTTGCGGTAGGGCAGCACGGTCAGGAAGGTGAGCAACCGGAGGCGGGTGGTCACCGCCGCCACGTGGCCGAGAGCGACAAATGGGTCGAGGCTCTGGTGGCCGCCCGATTCGAGCCACTTCGAGCCGGGTGCCGGATGCTCGGTGAAGGCGAACCCGCTCCAGCCGCATGACTCGGCCCGGGCGGCCAGCTCGGCGACCGGGCCCGCGTCGAGCATGTCACCCCGACTGCCGTGGGTCTCGGGGTACTGGTACATGAACCGCACCGCGCCGACCCTACTCGACAGTTTTGTCAAGTTTCCAGGGTGACCCAGCCCTCTCCGGCACTCGAACGGTGAGCGGCATCGACGACGCGCTGGACGCGGTGCCCGTCGACGAGCGTCGGCACCACGGTGGCCTCTCCGTCGAATGCCGGCAGCCAGTCCTCGAGCATCAGCGCCAGCGCGCGTATGGCGCTGGCCGATCGTCGTGCGGGCAGCGCGACGCCGCTCGCGGGCATGCGGTCGTGCAGAGGGAGGTCGACCATCCCGCCGCCGGCGGCTCGACCCGCCCGGAGCTCCACGTCTCCCTCGCCCATCAGTGGGCCGCGGAAGCGCACCGATCCCGCGCTGCCGAACGCGTCGAACGAGCGGTCGGCGCGGCCGAGGGCCACCGCAGTGGTCGTGATGGTGACCAGCATCCCGTTCGCCATTCGCAGCAGCAGGGCCGAAGTGTCATCCGCATCGACCTCGAGGGTGGTTCCGTCCTCGCGCGGCCGCTCCTTCACGGTCGTCCGGACGTCGGCACAGACGGCTGACGGCTCTCCGAAGAGAGCGCACATGAAGTCGATGTCGTGTGACGCCATACCCATTAGGTACCCGCCGCCTCGGTCCTTCCGGTACATCCATTCCGACTGCATGCCCCGCACCGGATGCCAGTAGTCGGCGGCCGCCTCGCCGCTGGCGAGGTACGGCACCCCGAGATGTCCCGAGGCGATCGACTCCCAGATCCGTAGGCGGGTCGGCTCCCACCTGCCCTCGAAGCACACCGCATGCCGGACGCCGGCCTCCTCGGCGGCGGCCAGCATCTCCGCGGTCTGGTTGCTGTCCAGTGCCAATGGCTTCTCGACCAGGACGTCCTTGCCGGCTGCGATGGCGGCCAGCACCTGCTCGTGATGGAGATCGACCGGTGTGCAGACAGAGATGAGGTCGAGATCGTCGCGCTCGACGAACGTTCTCCAGTCCGTGGATATGTCGGCGATCTCGAGACGCTCACCCGCGGCAGCAACGCGGTCGCGCTGACGGGAGCACAATGCGACCAGCTCGTACTGGGGCACCATCTTGAACGCGGGTGCCTGCACCAGCGAGCCCCAGCCGACTCCGATGATCCCGACTCTGATCGGCGAGGCGCTCACCACGCCATCGCCGCCCGACGATCGCTTCTGTCGACCCACGTCATTCGCTGCCCCCTTGTCGTATCGGCCAACCGACGTGCCGGCCCCGGCGTGCCGGTTGCGCGCCCCGTCGTGCTCGACAATACTTGACATTTCTGTCGAGTTTGGAGATCCGATGCCCTACGCTCCTGTCCCCGAGTTGCGCATTGACCACGACGGCCCGGTCGCGATCGTGACCATGAACAACCCCGACATGCGGAATGCCTTCGTCGATCCCTTGCACGAGGCAATGCGTGAGGTATGGGACCACCTCGCCGCCGATCGCTCGGTCCGGTCGGTCGTGCTCACCGGGGCAGGCCGGGCCTTCAGCGCCGGCGGCCACATCCCCAACTTCATCCGCGACTACGACGACCCGCAGCACCGCCGCGAATCCCTCCGTGGCGCCCGCCGGCTGCTGGACGCGATGGTCGAGTTCCCCAAGCCGCTCATTGCGGCGGTCAACGGTCCCGCCGTGGGTCTGGGATGCAGCGTGGCCGTGAGATGCGACATCGTCTACATCGCCGAGGACGCATTCATGTCCGACCCGCATGTCAGCATCGGCCTCGTCGCCGGCGACGGTGGCGCCGTCACGTGGCCGCTCCTCATGAGCGTCCTCAAGGCCAAGTACTACCTCATGACCGGGGAGCAGATCCCGGCTGCCGATTGCGTCGACCTCGGGTTGGCCAATTTCGTCGTGCCCCCCGCTGCGCTGATGGAATCGGCCGTCGGCCTGGCGAACCGGCTTGCCCAGCAACCGCAGCAGTCTGTCGAAGAGACGAAGCGGGCCATCAATCTCCACATTCAGGCTGCGATCCAGCGAGTGGCGCCGTTCGCGTTCGCCGCCGAGAGCGAGTCCTTCTCGACCGACGACATCAGGCAGACGATCGAGAAGTTCAAGAGCAAGAGCTGAGCTCCCGTTGCGGAGCCGTTCAGCGTCCCGAGAGCTCGCGCAGGTTCTCGCGGAGCACCAGGCGCTGCTCATCCGGCTCCAACACGCCGAAGTCAGTGAGCGCAGCCCGAGGCTCGCGCAGTCCCTCGGGGTGGGGCCAATCGGACCCGAGCAGCAGGCGCTCCACGCCCATGGCGTCGCGCAGGAGTCGCATGTCGTCCTCGTAGAACGGGGCGACCCAGACGTGCTCACGGAACGTGTCGATTGGGTCGCGCCCGAAATCCTGTGGCAGCTTGCCGTACGCAGCCCGGAAGCGGCGCTGCAGCTCCGGCACCCAGCCTGCACCGAGCTCGACCGTTGCCACACGCAGAGTGGGATGACGGTCGAAGACACCATGGCACACGAGCGCGGCCATGGTGTCGAACACAGGGCGCTCGATGTGGATGCCGAGCACCTCGGAGAAGGTCGTACTCCGCAGGCCGGTGAAGCGATCCGACTCGCCCCAATCGGCGGCGTACTTCCCGTAGCCCGAGTCAGCCGCGTGAAAGGCCACGACGACGCCAGCCTCGGCGGCCATGGCCCAGACGCGGTCGTGGGCCGGATCACCGATCGACCGTGGGCGGCCCGGGACGGCAACGGGTGCGGGCCGCAGCGTGATGAACCGAGCGCCCAGCTCGATCACTCGCTGAAGTTCGGCTTCTGCGGCCTCCGGATTCAGCAGCGAGAGCAGCGGGCCCGTCTGGATACGGCCGTCGCGGTCGTAGCCCCAGTCCTCCTCCAACCATCGGTTGTAGCTGCGGAAGACGGCCGCCGCCGTCTCTTCGTCGTCGAGGAGCATCTCTTCGAGGCCCAGACCGAGGCTCGGCAAGAGCCAGGCAAAATCCACACCCTGGGCGTCCATGGCGGCGACCCGCTTCTCCCGGTCCCTGTACTCGGGCTGGATGCGCTGGATCTCGATGAGGTCGCGTAGCTCCTTACCGTCCTGGTTCTTTCCCCGGAAGTACGACTCGAGCGAGCCGGGCACACCGACGGGGTCGTACGTCGGATTGGGCACGACCTTGAGAAGCCGGTCGTTGATGAGCAGCGTCTTGCGGCCGTCCATCTCGATCCAGCGCACGGCGTGGCGGTACTTGGGCTCGAGGTGCCGGGAGATCGCGTCCTCGGGCTCGTAGTAGTGCTCGTCGGCGTCATAGATGCCGTACGTGATGGCCTGCGCCGTGACAGGTTGGTCGAGAACAGCCACGTCGGCACCTCCTCGGGACCTGACTTCGGGCGCGAGAGCCCGTGGTTCCTACAGTCAGTCTCGTTGAATTTGACAACTCTGTCAACTCTGGCTCATGAGCCAGTGACCAGGGAAAACAGACCGTCCGGCCCTGCCCCGACCGCCAGGGAACCGAGTTCACGGCTCCAGCTCCTGGCATGACCGTATTCATGGCGCCACGACCAGAGGGCTCGGGACAGCCGGTGCAGCGGGTACTCCCGTGTCATGCCGATGGCACCGTGCGCCTGGTGGGCGGCGCGGGTCCCCGCAACGGCAGCGTCGTCTGCGATGACCTTGGCCGCCGCGATCTCGAGCTCGGCCGGCCCCCGTTCGAGCGCTCGCACGGCGAGATCGGCCGCGACGGAGAGCTGGGCCGCGCACTGCGCCACCGTGACCAGATGCTGTTGCACGGCTTGGAAGCGCGCGATCGGCTGGCCGAATTGGTGACGCTCGTGCGCGTAGCCGACCGTCAGGTCGCGCATCGCCTCGGTGGCGCCCGCCATCAAGAGCGCGCGACTCAGGGCGCCCCGCCGGCGCAGCGACCCGAGATCGACGCCGGCCGGAGCCAGAGCGTGGGCCGCCGCCGTCAGCGGCACATCGAAGTCGACCGTCTCTCTCGCTTCGCCGGCCAGGTTCGACCCAGGCTCGATCCGCACGTCCGAAGGATCGATCACTGCGACCATCGGGCCATCGGGCGCGTCGACGAGAGCCGTGATCGCGCCTACGCGTGACGCCCACGCCACCCGGGTGCGGCCCACGATCCGCTCTGCCCGCAGGCGCAAGAGCTCCGGAACCACTGCCAGGGCCCCATCGGGCAGGGCCAGGCCCGCCTCCGTCAGCAGCCATCCTCCGAGCAGTGCGGTCTCGGCGAAGGGCACGGAGGCTGCAGAGCGGCCGAGCGCCTTGAGGACCTGGGCCGCATCAGCGAGTGATCCGCCCGAGCCTCCGGACTCCTCGGGCAGCGAGATGTGCGTGAAGCCGGCCGTCGCCAGGCGGTCCCACACCGGCGCGCACCATCCCTCGGCTTGGGCTCTCTCGAGGGTCTCGGGCGTGCAGCAGTCGGCCAGGAGCCGATTGGTCGTCTGGGCGACGAGGCTGTCCTCCGCCGTCATCGCGGCTCGATCCCCGGGCGCAGGCCCTTGGCCACGATGGAGCGGAGGACCTCGTTCGTGCCACCGCGGATCGTGAACGAAGGAGCCGTCAGCGTCGCGGTGACGAGCAACCGCTCGAACAGCCCCGAAGCGTCCAGGTCCGGCTCGAAGTCGATCAGGCTCAGGATGGCGTTGACGACGTCCTGCTCGAATCGGGTGCCCAGCTCCTTCACCAGGGCCGCCTCCGTCGTCGGCATCCGGCCGTCGTCGACGGCGCGCGCCAACGACAGCGAGAGCGCATGCAGGACCCAGTAGTGCGCCACCGCATTCCCCAGCGTCTCGGTAGTCGCGTCGGCGACGGTCTCGGAATCGCACTGGCGCAGGAACTCCTCGACGACCAGGTACGTGCTCAGGAATCGGTCGGGTCCGCCGCGCTCGTACACCAGTTCCGATGCGTTCTGTGCCCAGCCGGCGCCGACCTCTCCCAGCACCAGGTCGTCCGGTACGAACGCGGCGTCGAAGACGACTTCGCAGAAGTCAGCCGTCCCGTCGATGAAAGGGATGGGGCGAACGTGGACACCGGAGGCCTTGAGGTCGACGAACATCTGTGACAGGCCCGAGCGTTTGTCCGTCGCGTCCTCCAGGGGGCTCGTGCGACACAGCACGACGATCCAATCGTGCACGTGCGCGCCCGTCGTCCACACCTTCGTCCCCGTGATCGTCCAGCCGCCGTCGGTGCGCGTGGCCTTCGTGACGAGCGAGGCCAGGTCGCTGCCGCTGTCGGGCTCGCTCATCCCGATGGAGAAGGACAGCTCGCCCCCGCAGATGCCGGGGAGGAATCGCCGCTTCTGGGCCTCGGTCCCATAGCGCGCGATCAGGGGCCCTATCTGGCGGTCGGCCACCCAGTGATGCCCGATGGGTGCTCCCCACCGGAGCAACTCCTCGACGACGACGAAACGATCGACCGCGGAACGATCGTGCCCGCCGTAGGCCTTGGGCAGCGCCATGCCGACCCAGCCCCGAGCCGCCAGCCGGCGCGAGAAGTCGGGGTCCTTGGCGCTGTTGAAACCCAGGCCCGGCTGGACCGCGGCCCCGCCCCGCTCGGCCGCCAGGAAGGCCCTGACCTCGCGTTGGAGCGCACGCTCCTCATCCGTCAGCTCGGTCGCCTCGAAGTGCATCAGCCACCCTCACTCGACTGGACGGATCCGGGTCTAGCGAAACTTGATGAAAACGTCAAGTACTCGGTAGCCCATACCGTAACGATCGAGCACGCTCCTGCAATCCGGATGGGTACACTCAATCGACGCCTTGCATCCCAGAATCAGGGCGCAACGATGGGCAGGCCAGCTCTGACAGGGCGGTGGGCACGCCGATGTACCGGATCCACTACCGAGCGCGATACCGTAAGAGTTGATGGCGACAAAGGGCCGCACCAAGCCGAATGAAGCGGCCGATAACGGCCCGAACCGGACCAAGGCCGCCCGGGCCACCGCCGGCTCGAGGGGACGCCCTACCCGTCGGGCCCGGGGATCGCTCAGTCGCGAGGAGATCCTCGACGGGGCGCAGGAGCTCGTCGAGGCGCAGGGCCTGCAGCAGCTGAGCATGCCAGCGCTGGCCAAGCAGCTGAAATCCGGCGTCACGAGCATCTACTGGTACTTCCGGAGCAAGGACGACCTTCTCGAGGCCCTCACCGACCGGGTCACGCGGGACATGTACCTCAAACTCCCGCCCATCGGAGACGGGGTGTGGGATGACGAACTCGTTGACTACTTCACCGCTTTTCGCAATCTCCTCGAGGCGACGCCGATCTATCGTGAAGTATTCGCATACAGAGCGAGGCTGCTCTTCACCCGCGCCGCATTCGCTCCCGCCATCTTCCGCCGGCTCGACGACGGCCTGTCACTGTTCATGCGGGCCGGACTCAGTGCCGAGCAAGCCGCTGAGGCGTTCAATGCCTGCTCGAACTTCACCCGCGGCTTCGTCATTCTGGAACACGGACTCGAGTCCGAAGCGGTCGACGAGACGATGACGGAGAAGCTCCATCACCTCGATGCGTCGAAGTTCCCGACCCTGGGCCAGCTCGACGATTTCGAACGGGTCATGTGGCTCGACGACGACCAGTTCCAATTCGGCCTCCGACTCCTGATCGCCGGCATCCGGCAACAGTACGCGCTGCGTTGACCCCGGCAACCTCCTCCCGGCGATCACCCAGTCCGGAGCGAACTCGACGCGCCCGTGGCTCGTTGAGCCGCGAGGAGATCCTCGAAGCCGCCTACCAGTTGGTGGAGCACGACGGACTGAGCGCACTCAGCATGCCTGCGTTGAGCCGTCAAGTCGACGCAGGCGTCACGAGCATCTACTGGTACTTCCGGAACAAGGACGAGCTCCTGGTCGCCCTGGCCGAGCGAGTCACCGCCGACGTCTATCGCCGGTGGAAGCCGATGGGTGACGGCCCGTTGGACACAGAGCTGCGCATGTCGTTCACCTCCTTCCGCGCCGAGCTCAGCCGGGTGCCCGTCTACCTGGAACTGTTCTCCCTGCGTTCGCGCTTCGTTCTCGCGCAGGCTGGGATCTTCCCCATCGTGATGGAACGACTCGACACTGACCTCGCTCGGCTCGTCGCGGCCGGCCTCAGCGCCGTCGACGCAGCACACGCCCACGTCGCCTGCTCGGCGTACGTCCGGGGGTTCGTCACCCTGGAGCGAGGATTCCGGCTGGAGCCCGGCGAACAGGATGAGGCTGTTCGGGCCGGGATCGCGGACGCCATGGGGCATCTCGATGCGACGGCCTTCCCGGTGCTGACCTTGTTGGGTGATCTCGAACCTATGACGGCACTGAACGATGACACATTCCGCATGGGTCTCGACCTTCTAGTCGGCGGCATCGGAACCCTGTCAGGCAAGCGCGGCACAACCTAAGGTCTGCGTGTGGCGACGGCCTGTCAGACCCTGGGCAGACCGAGCACTCTTTCACCGATGATGTTGCGTTGCACCTCGGAGGAGCCGGCGTAGATCGTGTCGGCTCGGCTGAACAAGAACGAATGCTGCAAATCGGCGAAGCGCTGGTTCTCCCCGATGAGCAACGTCCCATCAAGCCCCAAGAGATCTGCGGCAAGCTCGCCCATCGCCTGATGCCAGGTCGACCACTGCAGCTTGCCGGCCGAGGACTCCGGTCCCGGCTTGCCCGAGTGGGCGATCCGGGTGATGGTGCGATAGCCGCTGTAGCGCATGATCTGGAGGCCGGCGTAGCAGCGAGCGAGCCGCTGCCGGACGATGGAATCGCCGGTCGCGCCCTTCGCCCGGGCCAGCGCGACCACGAGCTCGAACTCCCGGGCGAAGCGGAGCTGCTGGGCCAAGAAGGCGGTGCCGCGTTCGAAGCCCAGCGTCCCCATGGCGACCTCCCACCCCGTGCCTGGAGCGCCGACAACGTGGTCGGCACCCGTGCGGGCGCCGTCGAAGAAGACCTCGCAGAAGTGGTCGCTTCCCGTCATCTCCACCAGCGGCCGGACGTCCACCCCGGGCTGGTCCATCGGGACCAGCAACAGGCTCAGGCCGTGGTGCCGCTGCGAGTCCTTCTCGGTCCGGCAGAGGACGAAGATCCAGTCGGCGAACTGCGCTTGGCTCGTCCATACCTTCTGTCCGTCGACGCGCCACGCGTCACCGTCAACCACCGCCCGGGTCGTCACCGAGGCCAGGTCCGAGCCCGCCCCCGGTTCGCTGAAGCCTTGGCACCAGTACTCCTCGCCACGCAGGATCGCCGGCAGGAAGCGGGCCTGTTGCTCTTCGGATCCGAACGCACTGAGGGTGGGCCCGAGCAGGCTCTCCCCGAAGAAGCCGGCGCGGACCGGGCCATCGGCCAGGGCGTACTCCTGTGCGAAGACCAGCTCCTCCGTGACGGTCGCCTCGCGCCCTCCGAAAGTCC
>Ga0181526_10004466_pt1 | contig 10846 bp, 14 predicted proteins | sample PEATcosm2014_Bin_35_FD_119750 | JGI IMG/M metagenome (GOLD analysis project Ga0181526, IMG submission 119750) | Peatland microbial communities from MTU Mesocosm Facility, Houghton, MI, USA - PEATcosm2014_Bin06_30_metaG | ecosystem: Environmental > Terrestrial > Soil > Wetlands > Peat | place...
GCCTTCGCTAACGCGAAGGCTGCGTTCCCCCGCGAGGGGGGAAGGGCGCGCGCCTTTCAATGATTGCCTCGCGCCGGCGCGCCTAAGGGTACAGCCGCTCGCGCCGCCACGGCTCGCCCTCGCCCGCGCGCGCGAACAGGACGCGATCGTGCAGACGGAATTCGCCGGAGCGCCAGAATTCGATCTCGGTCGGGGTCAGGCGGTAGCCGCCCCAATAGGCGGGGCGCGGAATTTCGCCCTCGCCGAATTTCTCCGCATAGGCCGCGACCGCTTCCTCGAGCCTGGCGCGCGATTCGAGCGGTCGCGACTGTTGGCTCGCCCAGGCGCCGAGGCGGCTGACGCGCGGCCGCGAGGCGAAATAGCCGTCGGCCTCGCCGTCCGCGATCCTGGCGACCGCGCCGCGCAGGCGCGCCTGCCGTCCCAGCGACTTCCAGTGGAACAGCGCCGCGGCCTTCGGCGTCGCCGCCAATTGCCGCCCCTTCGCGCTCTCGGCGTTGGTGAAGAAGACGAGCCCCCGCTCGTCGGCCTGTTTGCACAGGACGATGCGCGCGTCGGGCAGGCCGGAAGCGTCGACGCTGGCGAGCGTCATCGCTTCGGGATCGTTGGGTTCGCGCGCGCCCGCTTCCGCCAACCACAGCTTCAACAGGGCGAAAGGGTCGCGCGTTTCGGCGAAGTCACCCGAATTTAACCCATTCAAGGCGAATATGCTCCGATTCGATGACCCTCGCACGATTTGCAATGATAGACTTTCTCGGCTCCAAACGCGAAGGTTTTCGCCGACGCGCCGGCCTGGCGGGTCCGAGGCGGGCCTTCGCCGTCGTGGCGAGCGCCCTCGCCTTGGCGGGATGTTCGATCTCCATGCCGATGCCGTCCCTGATCGACACCCAGACGACGGGCTCGATCGCGCCCAAGGACCCGTCGCTGTCCGGCGCCTACGACGCGCGCGACTGGCGCATCGCCGAACCGGTTCTGGCGGCGAGCCTGCGCGCGCCGGAACCGGCCGAGCCCGCGCGCTGGTCCAACGCCGAGACCGGCGGTCAGGGGGAATTCCTCGCCGTCGCCGGGAGCTTCGCGCGCGAAGGCCGATCCTGCCGCGCCTTCGTCGCGCGGCTCGTCGACGGCGAGGACGCCAAGACGCTCCAGGCCGTCGGTTGCCCCGGCGCCAGCGGCGAGGTCGCGGTCTACGACCTCTCGCCCTGGACGGGTCTCTGACGCGCCCACTTGCGAGGAAAGCGGCGGCGGCCCAAATAGGCCAGGGAGACACTGGCGTCCGCGCCGCAACGGGCGGGCGCGCATTTCTGGGCTCATCATGCGCGACCCCTATGAAGTTCTCGGGCTGGCCAAGACGGCCAGCGCCGGCGAGATCAAGTCGACCTATCGCAAGCTGGCCAAGAAGTACCATCCCGACCAGAGCCGGGAGCCGCGGGCGAAGGATCGATTCGCGGAAATCGGGTCCGCCTACGAAATACTCGGCGACGCCAAGAAGCGCGGCGCCTACGATCGCGGCGAGATCGACGCGGAAGGCAAACCGCGCGCGCCGCAGTTCGAAGGCTTCGGCTTCGGCCGGCGCCCGGGCGGACCGGCGGGCGAGGGGCCGGACCTCCGCAATTTCAATTTCGATTTCGGCGGCGGCGAGTTCGCGCCCGGTCGGGGCGGCGCGTCGATCGATCCCGACATCATCGCCGAATTGTTCGGCGGACGCGCCGGCGGGCGGTCGCGCGGACCGGCGCGCGGCGAGGACGTCACGGCGTCGGTCACGGTTCCGCTGGCGATGGCCGCCGGCGGCGGGTCGGTGCGCGTCGCCTTGCCGACCGGCAAGACGCTCGACGTCGACGTTCCCGCCGGCGTCGAAGAGGGCAAGCCGATTCGGTTGCGCGGACAGGGAAGGCCGGGGACGAAGAACGGACCCGCGGGCGACGCGATCGTCACGGTGCGCTATGCGCCGCATCCGCTGTTCAAGGTCGAGGGGCGCGACCTGCGTCTCGATCTGCCGATCACCCTCTACGAGGCGGTGCTGGGCGCCAAGGTGCGAGTCCCCACCCTAGGCGGCGAAGTCGAAATGGCCGTCCCGGCGGGGGCGAGCGGCGGGCGCGTCCTGCGTCTGCGCGGCAAGGGCCTTCCGGCCACCGCCGAGTCGCCGCAGGGCGATCTCCTGGCGACGCTGCGCATCGCGATGCCCGCCGGCGAGGATGCGGACCTGACCAAGCTCATGCGCCGTTGGCGCGACGAAAAGCCCTATGACCCCAGATCGGGGATGGCGGGATAGCGTCGCCGCGCGCCCCGGCCGGCGCGCTCCCCTTCGCCAAGCCGACCCGCGAAATAACGCTTCCGGGCTGCTGACCGCCGACCCGGAAAGCGTTACGCCGTGAAAGAGCGGCGCCCGAACGGCGCCGCGTCAGCTCACATCTTCTTCGGCGCCATGTGGTGCATGTGGTGGTGGTGATGGTGGCGATGGTGATGGTGGTGATGGCGATGATGATGATGATGGTGATGATGATGATGCATGGGATGCATCGGCGCGGCGGCGTAGGCGGGCAGAGCGGCGAGGCCGACGACGAGCGTCGAGGCGATGAGCAGTTTCTTAAACATTGGTTAGGACCTTGATTTTGCGATAGCCCCACCAGCGAGGCTTCGCTTGATCTCTGGCTAAACGTCCCTGAACCGAAGATGAACCGCCGCGACGAACGTCGCGTCGCGCGCTCGATCCCGTCGATTTTTGCGCGGTGTCACATTATCGCTTCGTCGAACGCCGGTTCGACGCGCCGGCCCCAGGCGCCGTCGAAGCGGTCGATCCAGCGCTGCGCGGGGACGCGGCCGTCGGCGACGATTTCGTCGAGCGGGGCGAGATAGATCGATTCGTCGCGGCCCTCGGCGTCGCGTCGCGCCCGCCGCGCCAGGCCGCCGCGCGCGATCGCCAGCGCCTCGCGCGCGACGGCGCGCGCCTCGCGGCCGGCGACGCGCGCCGCCAGCCCCAAGCGCGGCGCCTCGTCGCGCAAACTCTGTCGCTCGGCCGCGCTCCAGCCGGCCACCAGATCGCCGGCGGCGGCGAGGGCCTGGCGATCGTAGTAGAGGCCGACCATCAGCGCCGGCAACGCGCGAACGCGCTCGGCGGGGCCGACGTCCGCGCCGCGCATTTCCAGGTAGCGCTTCAGGCGCACCTCGGGAAATATCGTCGAGAGGTGGTTGGCCCAATCGGATATCGTCGCGCGCTCTCCGGGCAGCGCGGCGAGCCGGCCGGCGAGCAGATCGCGAAAGCTCGCGCCGGCGACGTCGTGATAGATCGCGCCGCGCTTGACGAAGTAAAGGGGGACGTCGAGCGCGTAATCGACGTAGCGTTCGAACCCCATGCCCGGTTCGAAGGCGAACGGCAGCATGCCGGTGCGCGCGCCGTCGGTGCGCCGCCAGATTTCCGAGCGTTCCGACAAAAAGCCGCTCGAGGCGCCGTCGATGAACGGCGAATTGGCGAACAGGGCGGTGATGACCGGCTGGAGCGCCAGACCGACGCGCAGCTTGGCGACCATGTCGGCCTCGTCGGAGAAGTCGAGGTTGGCCTGCACGGTCGCGGTGCGAAACATCATGTCGAGCCCGCGCGTCCCCACTCTCGGCATGTAGCGCGCCATGATGCGATAGCGGCTCTTGGGCATCGCGGGGGTCTCGGCGAGCGACCATTTCGGGCTGACGCCGAGGGCGAGGAAGCCGATCCCCAACCCATCGGCGACGGCGTGGGCGTGACGCAAATGCGCGTCGAGTTCGCCCGCGACCTCGTGGACCGTCGCCAGCGCCGCGCCGGAAAGCTCGAACTGGCCGCCCGGTTCGAGCGAAATCGCGGCGCCGCCGCGCGGGTCGAGCAGGCCGATGAGCTTGCCGTCGTCCTCGATTCCCTCCCAGCCCAGGCGGCCGCGCATGCCCTCCAGCAGCGCGCCGACGCCGCGCCGGCCCTCGTAGGGAACCGGCGTCAGGTCCGGTTTGTAGAAGGGGATCTTTTCGTGCTCCACGCCGACTCGAAACGCGTCCGCCGGCTTGCATCCCGCCTCCAGCCAGGCGACCAAATCGTCGCGGGACTCAACGATCTCGGCGTCGACGACGTCGCGGGCCATGCGGGATTCCGAAGACTGGGGCCGAGCGAACGGCGCGCAGCCCGCTAGATAGGGGCCCGCGGGCGACAAATCAATCAAGGCGCGCGGCCGCCGCTACCGGGTCTTCATGGCGTCGGTGAGACGCGCGGCGACGCCATAGGCCATGGCGACGGCGGCGAGCCCGAACGCCGCCGCGCCGGCGGCCACGCCCAGCATGGCGCCCTCGACGCCGCCGTAATTGGCGCCGAGCGTCACGAAGGGGATCGTGCCGAGGGTCGCGCGGCCCCAGTTGAAGATCATCGCCAGCAGCGGAAAGCCGAGATTGTTGAACACGGTGTTGGCGACGAACAGGCAGGTGACGAACACCCACGCGGCGACGCCGAAGCGGCAGAAGAAGGTGACGAAGTCCGCGGCGGCGCCTTGCGCGTCGAAGGCGGCGACGATCCACGGCGCGGCGATCGCCAGCGCGCCCCAAGCGATCAGCGCGTAGCCGACGGAAAGCAAGAGCGCGTCGGTGATCGCCCGCCGCACCCGGTCCATCAGCCTGGCGCCGTAGTTCTGGCCGATGATCGGGCCGACCGAACCGGTGAGCGCGAACATGACGCCGAAGGCGAGCGGAATGACGCGATCGACGATCGCGCCGCCGGCCACCGCCGCCTCGCCGAAGTCCGACCAGATCCGCGTGATGTAGACCGCCGCCACGGGCGTCGCCAGATTGGCCAGGATCGAGGGCATGCCGATCGCCATGATCGGCGCGATATCGCCCCTGGCGTCGCGCGCGCGCGGCCTGCCGACGAGATCGTGGACCACGATCGCCCCGTAGAGGCCGACGCCAAGAAGCACAAAGCGCGAGATCACCGTCGCCCAGGCGGCGCCGTAGACGCCGAGCCCGCAGCCGAAAATCAGCGCCGGATCGGTGAAGGCGGTGACGATCCCGCCCCATAGGGTCACATACATCGCGCGGCGCGCGTCGCCGGCGGCGCGCAGGACGCCCGACAGCGCCATGCCGAGCGCCAGGGGAACATTGGCCGGAATGGCGATGGCGAGAAACCGGCTGGCGACCGAGGCGGCCTCGCCGTGCGCGTGCAGGAGGCCCGCCAGCGCCGCGTCGCGAAAAACGAACAGCAGCGCCGCCAGGACCGCCGACGCGAGGCCGGCGATCGCCAGGCCGGAAGCGGCGAGCCGGCGGGCGCGCGCGCGATCGCCGGCGCCGAGCGCACGCGATACGGTCGCCGAAATCGCGATGGTGAAACCGATATTGACGGACATGGCGAGGAATTGCAGCTGGCTGGCGTAGCCGACCGCCGCCTTCAGCGTCTGCACGCCGAGTCGCGAAACCCAGAACAGCGACAGGAAGTCGACCGCGAAAATCGCCACCAGGCCGATCGAGCCGGTCGCGGTCATCACCGCGACATGGCGCATCGTCGACCCCTGCGTGAACACGGGCGCATGGGCGCGGGCGGCGGGGGCGGCGGCGGTCAAGAGCGATCCTGCTGCTGGCGGGCTCCGGCTCATAAGGCCTGCGGCGGCTTCGCGCCAGCTTAAAACGGCGGGCGGGCTCGGCGCCGCGTGGCGAGTCGTTGTTGCGGGTAAGACGGTAAGCTGCGCCAGGGACAATGCGTTCGTTTGCGAGGGCGGCATGCGCGCGGCCGACCCGAAGGCCTATTATTCCAAGCTTTCCGTCAAGAGCCAGACCGTGCTGCCGCGCGCGGTGCGCGAGCGGCTGAAGGTTTCGCCGGGGGACCGCCTGCGCTACGTCGTCGACGACAAGGGCGTGCGCATCGAAAAGGAAGCGCCGGCGCATGAGGACGACCCTTTCGCGACGTTTTCGGAATGGTCGAGCGAGGCGGACGAGCAAGCCTTTGCCGGTCTCTGAAACGACGATCTACGCGCCCGGCGACATCGTCGTCGTGCCCTTCCCCTGTTCGGATCGGTTGGCCGAGAAGCGCCGTCCCGCCCTGGTCCTATCCAACGCGCGGCTCGCCGAACAGGGGCTTGTCTGGCTGGCGATGATCACCAGCGCGCGCCAACCCGCCCTTCCCCATGACGCGCCGATCGCCGATCTGGCGCTGGCCGGCCTGCCCGCGCCCAGCGTCGTGCGCCCGACCAAGATCGCGACGGTCGAGCCTTCGCGCATCGCGCGCAAAGCCGGACGACTCGGCGGCGAGGAGATCGCGCATGTGCTGGCGACGGCGCCGGCGTTCGTCGGGGATTGAGCGAACAGGGAATTGTCGGCGTGTCGCCGGAATCCGGCCGTCCGTGCTGCCGAAGGAATTGACGGAAGTGGCGGCGGCCTGATAGATATTTTTGGTAGATATCGAATTCGAGAGGGCGCGTCATGACCGCGAAGGCTGGGAAGCGCGACGCGGCGAGGCCGACGGCGAAACTCTTCATGCACGGCCGCAGCCAGGCGGTGCGCCTGCCCAAGGAATATCGCTTCGAGGGCAAGGAGGTGCGGGTCAGCCGGCAAGGCGACAGGGTGATCCTGGAACCGATGGAGAAGGCGCGCTTCGACGTGAGGGCCTGGCGGTCGAGGCTCGACGCGCTCGGCGCCGCGGATTTTCTTCCCGACGGCCTGCCCGACGAACCGCCGATCGAGCCCGACGACACGATTTCCTTCGGCTAGGCCGGATCGATGTTCTGTCTCGACACCAACGTCGTCATTTTCGCCATCAACCGACGGCGGCCCGAGATCGCCGAGCGCCTCGAGGTCGAACTCGCGCGGGGAACCGCGCTGATGCTCCCGGCGATGGTCTTGTGCGAGCTGCGATACGGCATCGCCAAGAGCGACCGCCGCGCGCACGCCGAGAGCGCGCTCGCCGCCTTTCTCGCCGCCGGCTTCGAAATCCCCGCGTTCGACGCCGAAGACGCGGCCGAGGCGGGCGAAATTCGCGCCTTTCTGCAATCCCGGGCGACGCCGATCGGCCCTTACGACGTGCTGATCGCCGCGCAGGCCCGTCGTCGCGGCGCCGCCCTGGTCACGCTCGACCGACGGGAGTTCGAGCGCGTGCCCGGGCTGATCGTCACGGATTGGGCGGCATGAGCGAGGCGGCGGCGCCCATCTGACCGTTCGTTCTCGCGAGGTCGCGCCCGCGAAAGCCGGCGTCCGGACGTCGACCGATCGCGTCCGTCCTCGGCGCCGGCGTTTTGTGTCCCCCGATTGCCTCGTACGCTTGGAAAGCTCGGTTTCCCTTCTCCTGCTGGCTATGATATCCCGTCAATGATATCATAATGTTCGTGGATATCATGGAGGACGCCGTGCAGGTTTCCAAATGGGGCGCCAGCCTCGCCGTGCGACTGCCCAAGGCGCTCGTCAAAAAGATGGGCCTCGAGCCCGGCGACGAGCTCGATGTCGTCGAGGCCTCCAAGCGGACGATCGCCGTCGAGAAAATCGACAAGGGGGCGCGTTTTCTCGAGGACATGGAAGCGTTCCGCTGGCCCGCGCCCGAGGGCTATGCATTCGATCGCGACGAGGCGAACGAGCGGTGAAGCCTTTCTTCGACACCAACGTTCTCGTCTACGCCTTCCTCGACGACGCGAGACGCGCGCCGGCGCAGCAGGCTCTGGCCGAGGGGGGAATCATCAGCGCGCAAGTGCTCAACGAGTTCACCCATGTCTCCCGCCGCAAGCACAAGTTCGATTGGCCGGAAATCGAGCGCGCGCTCGCCGTCATCCGCCGTCGCTTCCCCGTCGTCGCGCCTCTGACCGAGCAAACCCATGCCGCCGCCCTGGCGCTCGCGCGCGACCACGGCTTCGCCTTCTATGACGCGCTGATCGTCGCCGCGGCAATCGAGGCCGGTTGCGACACGCTGGTGACCGAAGACATGCAGCACGGCCGCGCCTTCGGCGGGCTCGCCATCCGTAACCCCTTTCGCGAAGGCGCGGCGTGAACTGCCGATCCCTCGTCGCCGAGGGCCGGGATTTCGCGCGTGCGGACGCGGCGGCGCCGGGCTTTGCGGGGGGATCAGGCAAACAGGGAAATGCCTGTTTTCCGCGCTCGCCATGGTTCCGGAAATTCGAGGACGAAATGCGCGCATAGCGCAGATCGTCGATTAAACTACGTGCGGCGCGCCACGCGAGGCGCGGCGGCGCGGCTGAACCGTCACCGTCACTTCGACGTCCTGACCCAGCTTGTCGAGCATCGACATCAGACGGTCGACGGTGAAGCGGGACAGCTTGGCTTGCCGAACGCGCGAAAAGTCCGCCGCCGCGAAGCCGGCGAGGTCGTGCGCGCGGCGAACGGTCAGTTTCCGAGCGTCCAACACGCCGATGATCTCGGCGGCGAGAATCGCCTTGAGTTGTTCGACTTGCGGGTTGGCCAGGCCGAGCTCGCGGAAGACGTTGCCGCTGCCATGAACCCGCTCGAAATCGTCGCTCATTTCAGGGTCTCCTTCAATCGTTCGAGTCTCTCGCGGATGAGGTCGACCTCCACCCGCGGCGCCTCGATCCCGCTCTTCGACTTCTTCTTGAAGGCGTGGACGACGCAGAGCGCCTCGCCGATCCGCACGGGGTAAATGACGCGGAATGCGTCGCCGCGATGGCGCAACGCGATCTCGAAGATCCCGCCGTCGACGCTCTTGAACGGCTTCGCCGTGTCGGCCTTTGCGCCACGCGCGGCGAGCGAAAGCGCCGGCGCGGCGTCCGTTTGAACCTCGGCGGGAAACGCCTCGAAATCTCGCAACGCCGATTTGAGCCACGAGATTTGCCGAACGAGGATCACTCCCGTTACGTTGTCATATATGACAACATATTGCAAGATGTTTCCGTCGAAATGCGAGCGACTTTCGCGCCAGGTCGTGCAACGGGTTTCGCCGGCGCGACGGCGCGGCGGAAAATCGCCTCGCAAGCCGTTGAAATCAGGCCCTCGCGCCGGAAAACGGCGCCCGCCCTCACCCGTTGATCAGCACCGCCGCCGCGGCGACGATCAGCGCCATGCCCAGCCATTCGCGTGGGCTCGGCGCCTCGCGAAACAGGCGCTGGGAGGCGGCCTGGGCGAACAGCACCTCGATGAGCGCGAGCGTGCGCACCCGCGCCGCGTCGGTCAGCGCGAAGGCGAGGAACCAGAACTGCGAGGCGAGCGCCCCCATGAAGCCGGCGAACAGCGAGGGGCGCCACACCGCGAAAATCGCCGCGACGCGCGCGCGGTCGAAAGCCGCGAGATAGGCCAGCAGAACCACGGTCTGGATGGCGAGGCCGGCGGCGAGGATCGTCGCCGCGGCGATCGCGATCGACGGCGTCGCAACCGAGACGATCGCGGCGCGAAAGGCGATCGCGGCGACGGCGAAGCAGGCGGCGGAAACCAGCCCCATCGCGGCGGGCCGCCAGGAGGGAACGGCTTCGCTCGCGCCGCGCCCGGACATCAGGAACACGCCCGACGTCGCCAGCGCGATCGCGCCGATCAGTTTCGCCGTCGGCGTCTCGCCGAGGAACAGAAGCGCGAACAGCGCGACCTGCGCCGCCTCGGTCTTGGTGTAGGCGACGACGACGACGAAGCTGCGCTGGCGCATCGCCGCCAGCATCAGCGCCGTCGCCGCGATCTGCGCCAGGGCGCCGACGAGGGTCCAGGCGAGCGTCGGCGGCGAAAGCGCGGGCAAGGCGATCCCGGTCGCCAGCCGCGCGGCGAGGAGAAACAGGATCGCGAACGGCAGGCCGAAGAGGAAGCGGACCTGCGCCGCCCCGACGGCGCCGAGCGCGCCGATGAGTTCGCGCTGCATCGCGTTGCGCAGGGTCTGCGCGGCGGCGGCGATGAGCGTGAAGACCGCCCAGAGCCCGCTTGCGTACATGGCGTCTCCCCGTTACCAACCGAGCGCCGCGCCGCGCCCCCTCTCCCCGCGAAGCGGCGAGACGGGGCGCGACGCGAACCGATCGCGCCGAACGAATCAGGCCGGACGAATCATGGCGGTCTACACCGAAGTCGCGGACGAAGCGCTCGGCGCGTTCCTCGCGCTCTATGATCTCGGCCGCGTCACCTCGTTCAAGGGCATCGCCGAGGGCGTCGAGAACTCGAACTTCCTGCTGCGCACCGAGGCCGGCCAGTTCATCCTGACGCTCTACGAGAAGCGCGTGCACGAAGAGGACTTGCCGTTCTTCATCGGCCTCATGGAGCATCTGGCCAGGCGCGGCGTCACCTGTCCGCAGCCGGTGCGCGCGCGCGACGGCGAGGCGCTGGGGCGCCTGGCCGGCCGCGCCGCGGCGATCGTCACCTTTCTCGACGGCCTGTGGATTCGCCGGCCGCAGCCGCGTCATTGCGGCCAGGTCGGCGAGGCGCTGGCGCGGATGCATCAGGCGGGCGCGGATTTTTCGTTGCGCCGCGCCAATGCGCTGTCGATCGAGGGCTGGCCGCCGCTGGTCGCGGCCGCCGAGCCGCGCGCCGACGAAGTCTCGCCGGGCCTGGCCGTGGAAACGGCGGCCGAGCTTCGCGCATTGCAGGCGATCTGGCCGAAGGATCTGCCGGCCGGCGTGATCCACGCCGATCTCTTCCCCGACAACGTGTTCTTCCTCGACGAGCGGCTTTCCGGGCTGATCGATTTCTATTTCGCCTGCAACGACGCCTTCGCCTACGATCTCGGCGTCTGCCTCAACGCCTGGTGCTTCGAGGCCGACGGCGCGTTCAACGTCTCCAAGGGCATGGCGATGATCGACGGCTACCAGCGGGTGCGCCCGCTCGAGGCGGCGGAGGTCGCGGCGCTGCCGATTCTGGCGCGCGGCTCGGCGCTGCGCTTCATGCTCACCCGGCTGGTCGACTGGCTCGACGTGCCGCCGGGCGCCAA
>Ga0181526_10004467_pt1 | contig 10844 bp, 6 predicted proteins | sample PEATcosm2014_Bin_35_FD_119750 | JGI IMG/M metagenome (GOLD analysis project Ga0181526, IMG submission 119750) | Peatland microbial communities from MTU Mesocosm Facility, Houghton, MI, USA - PEATcosm2014_Bin06_30_metaG | ecosystem: Environmental > Terrestrial > Soil > Wetlands > Peat | place...
TACCGGGGCAAAGAAGGAGGAATCATTCCCGCTGCCTACGGGGTTCAGTGTGATGTTTCGCCCAGAGAAATTGCTATTGGAAAACCCCCGTACGTTGGTGGCATTGAAGAGGTTAAACGCCTCCGCAATCAGGTCCAAGTGTATCCGCTCACGAATCGCAATGCTTTTCTTCAGGCGCATGTCCAGCGAACGGAAAGGGCTGTAGAAATCGATGCCGTCCGGGACGTTTTGGAGTTGCGAACCTGCCCGGCAGGGTGCGGGCGCGGGGCAGACCGGCAGGGCGTTGTACGTGTTGATGTACTGATTCAGTTGGTTGCTGTTCTTAACGTCGCGCCCGAGGGCGTTCCTGGGCAATATCGGCAGCCGCGCGTCTTCCGTGGACCCGGTAATCGTCGTCAGTCCCGGCACCAAAGTATCCGCGGGCACTCCCGATCCATAGGTATAGATCGGCGAGAGCGAGAAGCCCCAAGGCATGTCAATATTCCCATACAACGTGAGCCGGTTTCGCTCATCCGTGGCCGCATACCCCTTCTCCCGTGCGAGCCCCGCCGTGCCTTCCGCCAGGTTGATCTCCTCCACCGCATTGTAGGAAGGCACCTGATCGTCGTCGGAATAGTCGAGCGTTTTCGATAGCGTGTAGCTGGCGTTGAAAAGGTAAGTGAATTTTCCCAACCTTACCGGGCGGTTCTGCAAACTCACCAGCAACCCGTCGTACCACGATTTCGCCGCCGAGGTTGCCAAAGTTACGTTGTCGGAGATTCCCGTAAGCGGGTCCGTCACGGTGCAGGGGATGTTGCTTCCTGGACAGGAAATGTACGGTGAAGTTGAAGTTGTGCTCCGCAGATACTGCGCGATCAACTCCCTCTGCCCGAACACGTGCAGGCCATCCGCCGTCAGCACCCAGTTCGCGCCCAGTTGCTGTTGAACCCCCAGCGAAGTCTGCTGGAACAGCGGGTGATGAGCATTCTTGTCCACCAGGATGATGCCGACGCCGCCGGTTTGACTTTGCCCGCTGAACGGATTCGCCAGCGTGGGACTACCGGGAGCAAAACTCGCCCCGGGCGCGAAGCAGGTGTTCAGATCCGGAGGATTGGGGTCACCGGGAAAGGTGCAGAAGGAGCCGGAGAATTGCTGGACCGCCAGTGCGCGATCATCCTGCACACGCTCGTAGCCCGGCACTTCCAGAATGATCCGGTCGTAGTACACGCCAAAGCCGCCGCGCACCACTGTCCGCCCGTGTCCGAACGGATCGTAGGCAAATCCAACGCGCGGACCGAAGTCCTTCTTGTCCGGCGAGTGGTTCTCATTCAACACGTTTCTCATCCACACGCAGGGTTGTGTCGGCTGCTGGATGAGGTTCGGGCACGCATCATAGGAAGAACCGGTCGCGGTTGCATCTGTATCGTATTCCCAGCGCAACCCCAAGTTCAGGGTCAGCTTTCGCGTCACGCGCCAGTCATCCTGCGTGTAAAGCCCGAAGTAGCTGTTCGTAATAGGCGGAATCGGCACCGGCTCCACGGGCGCCACGCTTTTCAACGCCACCGCGATGGGGATATCCAGGTCGTTCACCACGCCATCGCCATTCAGATCCTGGAAGCCGAAATTTGATGTGAGTATCACGGACCCGCTTCCGAACGGATTGATCTCTCCGAAGGCGTTGTATTGCTGATACTCCGCACCCATGCGCAGGTTGTGTTTTCCCAACGACCAGGAAAACGCGTCTCGTAACTGGTAGCGGTTCAGGTGTGTGGATTGTGGCGTGTTGAAATTCACTCCATCCGCCAGCCCCGGGAACACGAGTTCCGTGGACAATCCCAGGCTCGGATCCGTTGTCGGCGCATCCTGGGCGAACGGAGGAATGTTGTTGAGGAAGGTGTCGAAGTGAAACAACACGGCGTTGACCTTGGTCGGCGAAATCGTGGACGTCCAAGACGCCACAAACGAGCTAAACCGGTTCAGCGAATTTTGCCGCTCTGCCGCCGTGCTCGCTGGGGTCGGCTCTGATGCCTCCGCTTCCGCCGTGTCCGTGGACCGGTTGAACGAGTATCGCGCCATCAGGGTATTCGCCGGATTTATCTGGTGATCCACACGCGTAGAAAACAGCGCATCCCGCAATGGCGCGGGCGCCGCCGTATTCAAGATCTGATCCGTAGCGAAATCGCGGGTGCCCGTCTGCACATCCGAATTCTGGTGACGATATTCGCCCGAAGCGAACCACCAGGTCTTGTTCTTCACCAATGGGCCGCCGATCGACCCTCCATACTGCTGCCGGTCAAACGGTGGCGTCGGCAAGCTTCGGTCAAACGTCGCCGGCAGAGCCTGCAGATCGCGGTTGCGCACAAAGAAGAAGGCGTCGCCGTGGAATTCATTCGTGCCAGAACGCGTCACGATGTTGATGATGGAATTCCCCGACCGTCCCACCTCGGCCGTGTACCGGCTGGTGGCAATCTGGAATTCCTGAATGGAATCTTCTGGGAAATTCGACAACGTTCCTCCCACCACCTCGTCGTTGTTGTCACCGCCATCCACAGTGATATTTCCCCCGCGCCCAACTCCCCCCGCCGAGCTTACCTCCAGCGTGTTCGTCTTGGTTGGATCGAAATTGGGAGCCGGGGTGTTCCCGGGCACAAGATACGCCAACTCCAGAAAATTCCTGCCATTCAGCGGAATGCTCTGAATCGTCGCCGAATTCACTTGTCCCTGAATCATGGATTGCGTCAATTCGATGGTGCTGGCTTCATCGCTCACGTTGACCGTCGTCGCTGTGGTCGCCACTCCCAGTTGCGCGTCCAGTGTCGTCGCGCGCCCCGCTTCCAGTTTCACGTCCGTGAATTTCCGTGGGGCCAGGCCGCTGGCCTCAATCTGCACCGTGTACTTCCCAGCGGGAACGTCCGGCAGCACATAGATGCCTTCAGCGTTGGACTGTGTTTCCCGCTGCGCCTGTGTCGCGTCGTTTGTCGCGGTCACTCGCGCGTTCGCCACCACGGCGCCGCTCACATCGCGCACGATGCCATTCAGGATCGTTGTGGGCACCTGCGCGCGCACGGCGGCGCTGAGTAGCAGCGTCAATCCCAACAGAACCAGACCTGCACGAATGCGAATCATTGGAGCGATCAACATAGATTTTCTCGCCTCGCAGAAATATGGAATAGGCTCGGCCTGACGAGCTTTCAAACACACCCATATGCTGCCCGCTGATTCCGTCATGCAGCAGGTTCACTCTTATTTTTTCAATGGGCCAGCGTCCTGGAACACCCCGCGCGCTGGGCACCCCCCAGAAACTTGCGGGAGCATACGGGTTCTCTCCAGGCGAGGCAATACTTCAAAAACACTAGTTGCGACAGGATTGCAATAGGGATCTGCTTTTCTTGCTGGGAAACGGAGCTTTCGCCCCGCGAGGAATTAGGAATGGTCAATCAGGCGATGGTGAATGGCGTACAGCGCAAGTTCCAGGCGGTCGGAAACGCCCAGCTTGTCGAAAATATTGTGCAGGTGATTCTTCACCGTCTGCTCGGAGATGAACAGCTTTTCGCCGATCTCCTTGTTCCGGAAACCCTGCGCAACCAGTTGCACGATTTCCTTTTCGCGGTCGGAAAGCAGCGGTTTTTCGCGACGCGGGCCGGACTCGGAGGATTTCGCGAACGCCTTCATCACTTCGGCGGTCATGCGGTTGTCCAGCCAGATCTCGCCCGCGTGTACGCGGTGAATGCTCTTGACCAGCAGGTCCGTGGCGGACTGCTTCAGCACCACGCCGCGCGCTCCCAGGCGCATTGCCCGCACAACGTCGCGGTCATCTTCGGCAGCGGTCAGGACGATCACGCGCGTGGGCATCTGGTCGAAATTCACTTCTTCCAGCACGGCCAGGCCGTCTTTATCCGGCATGCGCAGGTCCAGCAGGAGAATGTCGGGCTTCAGTTTGGCGAGGAGTTTGATGCACTCGGCGCCGTTCTGGGCTTCGCCGACAATGGTAATCTCCTCGTCGCCGTCAAGCAGCTTGCGGAGGCCGTCGCGGAAGATCGCATGATCGTCCGCCATCAATACGCGAACCTGCTGTTTAGTCTTAGCCATATCAGCCGAGCGGTACCTCAATCATCAGACGCGCACCATGGCCTGGATTCGATTCCACGGTTAAAACTCCGCCAACCGTGCGCGTTCTTTCCTTGATGGAAATAGGACCCAGCCGCAGCCGGTCGAGCTCATCCCCCGTGAAACGCCCGGCGAAGCTGAACCCTTCGCCGTTGTCGTCCACTACCAGCGCGAGCCGGCTATCGTCCTGCGACAGTTTTACCACGACATGGGAAGCCTTGGCATGCTTTTTTATGTTGTTGAGTGCTTCACGGTAAATCTGGAAAAGCTCCCGGCAAACCCGGTCTGGGGCGTGCAATTCCGCCGAATCAATCAGCAAATCCAGTGCTAAACCAGACTCGTTGCGGAACCGCTCCGCGAACCCTCTCATCAGGTCCACCATATCCGCCGACTGCACGCGCAGCGGCCGCAGGTCCGTCACCAGGTGCCGCAGCTCTCCGCCCTCGTTCCGCACCGTCTGTTGCAGCGAGGTCAGCCCGGACTCCACCTGCTCGGGTTGCGTGGACACCTTCCGCCGCAACACATCAATCTGGATCTCGATGCTCAAAAGTGTTTGCAGAATGCCGTCGTGCAAATCGCGGGAAATTCGCGAGCGTTCCGCCTCAATCGCCCGCGCCCGCAAGTGCCGCAGCAGGAAAACGCTCTCGATCGAAACGCTAACGTGCCGCGCGATGCGCTCGAACCACGCCAGGTCCTCCTTCGCGAACCCCGTATGTCCCGGCCGGCGGTTCACCAGGAACAGCCTTCCCGCCGGATGCCCGTCCTGATCAAACGCCACGCTTATGAAATTCTTGATGCCAAACTCCTGCAATGTCGGACCCGGCACGCGCGGCACGTTTTTCAGCGTCTGCCCGTTGCGCCGGTCCCAGCCGAACGCGGCGCCTCTGCCTGCCACCGAGTTCCAGCACAACGAGGCTTCCATATCATCCAACAGGAATCCGTCCGCGCGCGTCAGCGGGAGGTTTTCCGGAGCCAGCCGCTCGCTTTCTCCCGATTTCAGTTGCCACAGGAAAATGCGCTCGAGGTCAACGTCGCGAAACGCCAGCAGCGCGGCTTCGGTTTGAAACTCCGCGCACAACTCTTCCAACAGAAGGCGTAGCGATTCCGCCAACCCGAGGTCCACGTGCATGGTGTTCGCTACGCGCGTCAGAAACGCTTGCTGCGCGGCAAAGCGCCGGTTGCGGTCCCCGAGGAACGCCATTCCCGCGGACCCCAGGAACGAGGCCGAAAAAAACGATATCAGGTACAGCAGGTCCCTGGGTTGCGCTGCGGGCGCCCCGCGGTGCATGTCCAGCGCCAGGCCCAACAGCAACAACCCGAAACACAGAAACCAGGAAAAACGCAGGCTCCATCGGTAAGCCGCCGCGAAGGCCACGAAAAATAGCAGGAACCAGGCGGGCAAGAGTTCCGGCGAAATGTACAGGAAGACGATTAGCACCAGGATGTCGCAGAGCAGCGGTAGCCGCCAGTTGTAGCGGCGCAGCGCCCGCTCCAGCAGGACGATCACGATTGCCGCAGCGAAATAGGCAATCAGAAACGAAAGTGGCCGCTCGACTTCCCGCGCGGGCCGCATTTCCATCAGGCATAGCACCGCCAGCATCGCGACTACAGGCCGCGCGTAGGCCAATTGCAGCTCGAAATGGAGCCGATCCGATGCTTGCGGGTTCATGCGCGGGGACACGCTTCCCTTGACCCAGTTTACCAACTCCTGTGCCGTGTTTTTCTTGGGCGCTGACCAGCGTTTCCTCCTCGTTAAGAGTAGACACGACAATGGGGATCGACCGGACGGTGGGATGTTGGCGGTCAGATATCAGATATCAGCGATCAGATATCAAGAAGCAAGAGATCTGCCGGACTGAGTTGGGATGGAGATGGAATCTGGCGTCCTTGGTGCATATAAGAAAACGGCTGGCAGTGTTTGCTGCCAGCCGTTCGTTTTTCTAACGTATGACCTGATTCAAATTACCTGTGGCCGCCTCCGTGGCCGCCACCACCGCCGTGGAATCCACCTCCACCACCGTGGAATCCGCCTCCACCACCGCCATGGAATCCGCCGCCAGCATGGAAGGAGCTTGCGCCGCGGGCCCCGCCACCAACGTTGCCGCGGTACCCGCCTCCGGCGTAACCGCGAGACGCACCGCCCCTATAGGCATTGCCTGGGCGATTGCCGTAACCTGCACGACCGTAAGCATATCCCGGCCGATTGCCGCCGTAACCAGCGCGTCCGTAACCGTATCCACCGCGACCGTAGGCCCAGCCAGGCCGGCCATAGTAGCCGCCGCGGCCCCAGCCGTGATACCACGGGCCCGCACCGATAAACACGCCGCCTACGAAGTAGTCCGGCCCATAGTAGCCGTACGGCGCGCAATCATACGGGTAATACCCGTAGTAGCCATAAGCGCAAACGGGCGCGGCACCAATCCCGGCGTACACCGGGCCAACTCCAATGCCCACCCTGACTTGCGCTTGCGCGTAGCTCGCGCCCATCAGTAGAACTCCCAGCAAAACCATGTATTTTAGGTATCTCATCGCTTTCCCCGTTCCCCGGCTCTCTTTGCTGGATGGTCTATCCAATGCGAAAGGGTTCCGGTAGCTCCTCTTCTCTCCAAATCTGCCTTCAGGCTATCTAACCCAGAAACGCTCCCGGAGTTGCGCTCGGCCCGCCGCGACGGCGAGTGACCGGCGACCAGCGACCGGGAAGAAACGTCAGGCGGCACCGCTTCCTGATCGCTGCTATCTGATAACTGATATCCTTCCACTTCGTCGCCAATCGTGCAATCGGCAAGTTTTCTACGCCGCGAAGGTCGTGCTAAACTACGAACGAGTGGTGGGAGTAGCTCAGCTGGTAGAGCGTCGGTCTGTGGCACCGAAAGTCGTGGGTTCAAATCCCATCTCCCACCCCAAATTGATTTGAACCGCCTTCATTAAGTGTCAGGTCAAACGGCAGAGCTTGCTTCAATTCCCCGTGCTAGATTCCAGCCAAGAATGAGTTTTGAGCGACAGCTTGCCATTTTTATAATAGTCGCAGCGACGGTGGCGGCGTTCGTTGCCTGTATTATGCTCGGCGGCATTTCCGTCAAATTCAGCTTACTCATTGCGGTCTGTGTTCTATTGGGCGGCCTTCTTTTCGGACGGCCCTTTGCAGATTTTATCTTCAGGATTTTTTCCTGACGGAAGCCTCATTGGGCATCAACTCTGACATTGGGATCGCAACAGGAACCGCTTGAAATCTAGAGCGCGCAGAAGAATGTTTAGTTTGAATGGGGTCAAGCTAGTCACCCCAAATTGACCTGCATTCGTTCCCTTCCCTCCCTTTTTTCGGCTTTATTGCCATTTTACCAAAAACAGGCGGCAGCAATTTTGCGTTTTCCTCACCCGGTCCGGCGAAACTGTTGACATCTGCAGAGGGAAAGGAGCAGGCTGAGGCGAAATTGTGATTGGCTTGGAATTCTGCGGGCACGCTCTCCCCATCCCAAGGAACGGCCATGACAGCAGCCGGAAAAAGAAAGTCTCACGGAGTTCTGGTGATTGACGTTGGCGGAACGCACGTCAAGATGCTCGTTTCGGGACAACCGGAGCCGCGGAAATTCGACTCGGGCCCCAAAATGAGCGCTGAGAAGATGGTCAAACAGGTGAAAGCGGCCATACGCGACTGGCACTACGACCGCGTTACCGTTGGACTTCCCTGCCCCATCGTCAATGGGCACCCCTTGCGGGAGCCGCACAATCTGGCCGGCGGCTGGATGAAGTTCAATTTTTCCAGAGCCTTTGGGCTTCCCTTGAAAATCATTAACGATGCCGCCATGCAGGCCCTGGGGAGTTATCAGGGCGGTTCGATGCTGTTTCTGGGGCTGGGCACAGGGCTGGGCTCGGCGATGATTGTGAATGGCATTCTGGAGCCCATGGAACTGGCCCACTTGCTTTACCGGAAGGGAAAGACCTACGAAGACTATCTCGGATTGCGCGGCATCGAACGCCTTGGCAAAAAGAAATGGCGCAAGCAAGTGGCGAAGGTCGTCAAGAAACTGAAGACTGCCTTGGAAGCCGATTACGTCGTCCTGGGCGGTGGCAACAGCAAGCTACTGAAAGATATTCCCCCCGGCGCGCGGCTGGGCAGCAATGGCAATGCGTTTCTCGGCGGTTTTCGCTTGTGGGAAAAGGCCGCCAAATCCTGAACGCATCGTGAATCAGCGGCTTGCTGCTGGACTCTAATGAGCTTTATTCCTCTGAACCAGGCTCCGCGCAATCCGCTGGATTGAGCACAGTGCGACTGGCTGGCATGTCCTGCGCCCTGTGATGTGCTCGTCTCCATACCAGATAGCAGAGCGTTATGAACAGCAGCCACGGGCCTCCGGCGAGCATGGTGATGTGAAAGCTGGGCACCCACCACGTGGAGATCAGGACGCCGAGCAGCGCAACGATTCCCACCAGCGAACTCCAGGGTCCCGGCGGGGCGAAATGGAGAATCTTCTTGCCGGCTCGTGCGGTGGCCCGGCGAAATGCGATGTGTGTGGTCAAAATCGTGATCCACACGAATGGGGCGGCGAAAAATGCCACGCCAATCATGAACACGAAGGCGGAATTTCGAGAAATCTGGGAGAGGATCAGCGCGGCAACCATGCCCACGCTCGAAACCAGGACAGCATTAACCGGCATGACGCGTTTGCTGAGGCGGCCCAGCGCGGCGGGCGCATAGCCTCCTCGCGAAAGCGAGAACAGCATCCGGGAAGCGAAATAGAGATTGCAGGTGGCGGAGGAAAGCGCTGCGGTCAGCACAACGAAATTCATGACGTGGCCCGCGGCTGGAATGCCCACGATCTCGAACACGCGAACGAATGGGCTTTCGCCGAGGCCAATCTGCGTCCATGGAACGATGCCGACGACCACGGCCAGGCCGCCCACGTAGAAAAGAAGCAGGATCAATACCGTTTCGCGTAACGCGCGCGGCACCGCAATTCTGGGGTTCGCCGCTTCGCCCGCCGTGGTGCCCACAATCTCCAGGCCCATATAACTGAAGATGGCCATGGTGACGCCCAGCGCCACGCCGGACCATCCATTGGGAAGAAAGCCGCCGTGCGCGGTGAAGTTGCCCGTTCCGATGCGCGGGAATCCAATTCCGAAAAGCAGCGCGGCGCCAAGCGCCAGAAACACAACGACCGTAACCACCTTGATCATCGCGAACCAGAATTCGAATGTGCCAAAACTTTCGATGCTGATGGTATTGATGTAAATCATGGCCAGAGAAAAGGACGCGATCCACACCCACGCGGCCACATTCGGGAACCAGTATTGGCAATAGATCGCCGCGGCCACCACTTCGCTGCCGATGATCACTACCATGCAAATCCAATAGGTGTAGCGCACCGCGAAGCCCACCCACGGGTGCAGGTACATTTCCGCGTGCAAGCCGAAGGCCCCGGCAGCCGGATGCTCCACGGACATTTCCGCCAGCGCCCACATCACCATGAGCGTGATGAATGCGCCCGCAAGGAAACTCAGGATCACCGCCGGCCCCGCCAGCTTCACGGAAATGGCGCTTCCGAGGAATAGCCCTGTACCAAGGGTGCAGCCCAGGCCGATCATGGCCACCTGGCGTGGGCTGAGCTTCCGCCGCAAGCCGGATTCGCGCTGCACTTCCGATTCACGTTGCGCTTCTAAAATTGCGGGAGTTATTTCATTCAAAATGCCACCCGTGGCGGGAAGGGCCCGTTGGGCCGTGCCGAAGCACTGTGACTGCGGACCGCGGCAGCGGCAATACTACAAAAACACTAGAGACATGCGCGGGTGGCCTCGATAGTGTCTACACTCCAGCAAGTCATCCGCATGCAGGAGGCACTAGATGAAAATCACACGAATCGCGCTTTACTCTACGCTGCTTTTCTCGATTGCGGCGCTGGCCCTGGTCTGCTTCGCCGATACGCCGGCGACGACGGTGAAAGGCTATGTGTTGGATTCAGCCTGCGCGTTCACCAAAGGCCTCGAAAAGCCGATCAGCAAGGAGTGCGCCGTCTCTTGCGCCAATGCGGGTTCCGCACTGGTGATCCTTGCAGAAGATGGCACGATTTATTGGCCCATCGACGATTCCACACCCGCCACCGGCCAGAATAAGAAGCTACTGTCCTTCGCGGGAGAAAAAGTCACGGCGACCGGTAAGGTGTATCAACGCGGTGGCTCCAAAGCCATTGTTATCGAAAAGATCGCCGCGCTTTCAGCAAAATAGTTTTCGCAATCACGTCTAATGATTCGAGCTTGAGTAGGGTCGTACTCCCTCTCTTTCAGTTCTCTTTTTCTGTTTGCGCTTGCTCCCCATCCTCCGACTTTCCTTCTGTTCGCTTTCACGCCACAATATTTGTTTCGCTTTCCCGGTGACCAATGAGTCGTGTCTTCTGTTCGGCCCTGCTCTTCGATATGGATGGCGTCCTGGTGGATTCCACGCCTGCCGTGGCGCGCGTGTGGACGAACTGGGCCACCGAGCACGGCTTCAACCCGCTCCAAGTCGTCAAGCGCGCCCACGGGCGCCCCAGCCTTGCCAGCGTTCAGGAACTGCTCCCCCAGGCCTCTCATGAAGAACACCTCGCCGAAGACCTTTGGTTGCAGCGCGCGGAAATCGCGGACGTCGCCGACATCGTGGCTCTGCCCGGCGCCGCGAATTTGCTTGCGCAACTCCCGCCGGACCGCTTCGCCGTGGTCACATCCGCTGTCCGCGAACTTGCCGAAGTGCGCCTCCGCGCCGCCGGCCTTCTTTCTTTTGTTCGCAA
>Ga0181526_10004470_pt1 | contig 10841 bp, 8 predicted proteins | sample PEATcosm2014_Bin_35_FD_119750 | JGI IMG/M metagenome (GOLD analysis project Ga0181526, IMG submission 119750) | Peatland microbial communities from MTU Mesocosm Facility, Houghton, MI, USA - PEATcosm2014_Bin06_30_metaG | ecosystem: Environmental > Terrestrial > Soil > Wetlands > Peat | place...
CAGCCTATGATGTCCTGCTGGAGGGATTCGCTCCACGCGAACTGGCTGGAAATCCCAAGGAAAGCCAGGCATGGGCTGTGCAGCAGTTGGAATGGGCTGCAAAGGCGAGCCGGAACCTGGGCCTGAATGCGCACGCCACGTTTTCCGGCGCACTGGCGTGGCCTTTTTTCTACCCGTGGCCGCAGCGTCCTGCCGGACTCATTGAAGAGGCCTTTCAAGAATTAGGACGCCGGTGGCTTCCGATCCTGAATGACTTCGACGACGTCGGAGTGGACGTATGCTTCGAGTTGCACCCTGGCGAAGACCTGCATGACGGAGTGACTTATGAGCGTTTTCTCGCACAAGTGAATGATCACAAACGTGCCAACATTCTTTACGATCCCAGTCACATGGTTCTTCAGCAATTGGACTATCTTGAGTTCCTGGACATTTATCATGACCGCGTCCGCGCATTCCATGTAAAGGACGCCGAATTCCGGCCCAATGGCAGAAGCGGCGTCTATGGCGGATATCAGGATTGGGTCGACCGCCCTGGCCGCTTCCGGTCATTGGGTGATGGCCAGGTTGATTTTCGATCGATCTTCAGCAAGATGGCGCAGTACGACTTTCCGGGATGGGCAGTTTTGGAGTGGGAGTGCTGTCTGAAGCATCCCAAGGCCGGCGCTACCGAGGGTGCGACGTTTATTCGGGAACGAATCATTCATGTGACCGACCGTGCATTCGACGACTTTGCTGGTTCAGGAGCTGATGACGCGAAGAATCGAAGGATTTTGGGTCTCGAGCCTCTTCCGGAGATCAGGGTAGACTGGCCCCGCGGTGGAAATAGATAGCGCGAAGAGTAGGTCCTCTTCGCGGCCACCTCGGATTGTGGCATGACCTACGCTTCAATCCATCCGCTGCGCAGCCGTTCGTCGTTCTACCATTGAGAATCATGGAAACATTAATCCTGAATGGTCAGGCGCTCACGCTGGCGCAGATTGAGGCTGTCGCATTTGCGCTTTGTCCGGTTACGCTTGCGAACGCCGCCATCTTCCGCGTTGGCCAAAGCCGGGCCTGCATTGAAGAGATTCTGGCAGCAGGCGAAACCGTCTATGGCGTAAATACGGGCTTTGGCAAACTATCCGATGTTCGCATTCCGCCGGACAAACTGGCTGAGTTGCAAGTTAACCTTGTGCGCAGTCACGCAGGAGGCGTCGGGAACCCGTTGAGTGAGGCGGAATCGCGTGCCATGCTGTTGCTGCGTGCCAACGTGCTGGCCAAAGGATTCAGCGGGGTTCGTCCGGTTCTGCTGGAATTATTGATCGAACTGCTCAATGCAGGAGTGCATCCCCTGATTCCGGAAAAGGGCTCGGTCGGAGCAAGTGGAGATCTTGCTCCGCTCGCGCATTTAGCGCTCGTCCTGATTGGGGAAGGCGAAGCGTTCTTTCACGGGGAACGCCTCAAGGGCAAAGAGGCTTTGAGTCGGGCTGGGCTGCAGCCCTTGCAGCTTGACGCCAAAGAAGGCCTCGCTTTGTTGAATGGAACGCAGGCGATGACGGCAGTTGGCGCCCTCGCTGTGGCTCGCGCTCAGCGCGTAGTACGGCTCGCCGATCTGGCGGGAGCCATGTCGCTGGAAGCCTTGATGGGCACCCCAGCGGCCTTCGACAAACGGATTCACCTGGCGCGCCCGCATGCAGGACAAGTGGCCTCCGCTATGCACCTCCTCACTCTGCTTGAGGACTCCGAGATCCGTGAATCGCATCGCGAGCACGATCTTCGCGTGCAGGATGCTTACTGTCTGCGCTGTATGCCTCAAGTTCATGGAGCCGTGCGCGACGTGTTGGCGCACGTGGCGGGTGTGATTGAGATCGAAGCTGGATCAGCCACGGACAATCCGTTGATCTTCCCGGATACTTCCGACAATTCTGGAAACCGCGGAACAGTGCTCTCCGGAGGCAACTTCCACGGCGCACCTTTGGCTTATGGGTTCGATTACGCAGCTGTGGCATTGACCGATCTCTGCGGCATCACGGAACGGCGCATCGACAGGCTGCTGAATCCAGACATCAACGAAGGGCTTCCCGCTTTTTTGTCAGGTGATCCAGGCTTGTCGTCCGGGTTCATGATTGCGCAGATCGTGGCCGCGGCACTCATTAACGAGTGCCAGGTGTTGGCGCATCCATCTTCGACTGGCAGCATTCCTACCGATGGCGGCAAGGAAGATCACGTGTCGATGGGCATGACAGGGGCTCTTAAGCTGCGCCAGATTGTAGAAAATGCTGAGCGGATTCTGGCCATTGAATTGATGTGCGCCGCGCAGGGGTTGGAGTATCGCAGGCCGCTGCATCCGAGCCGCGAGATCGGACGCGCCCATGCCGCTGTCCGCGCGGTAGTGAAGCGTCTGGAGAGCGATCGAGTTCTTGCTTCCGACATCGATGAGTTGGCCGCAGCCATCAGGGCAGGCAAGCTCGATGCATGGTGCGACTGAAGGAACAAACCGAATACGCAGATTCGACGAGCCAGATGGCAAGCGCAAGGATTGCATATAGGATGAAGGGCGAGCACAGGGAGCAAAAAGTGAAACTCTATCGCACGGCAGATGGATGCGTGGTCGAGGAAGATAACGAGTTCTACTTGCTTGGCGGGATACCCATAGATTTTCTTCTGGCACGCGAGGACCTGCCGGAATATCTTTCGGAGTTCATTCAGACGATCACGCCCTCCGGCGATCTACCTAAGACGGAGATCTTGGCGCCAATTGGGCATCAGGAAGTCTGGGCGGCGGGCGTAACCTATTTCCGCAGCCGTGGCGCGCGCATGGAAGAAGCGAAGGATGCGGGCGGAGGCGACTTTTACGATCGCGTGTACTCCGCAGAGCGACCGGAGCTCTTTTTTAAATCGACGGCGAGCCGCACGGCAGGCTCTGGCGGCAAAGTGCGTATTCGCGCCGATGCAAGTTGGTCTGTCCCCGAGCCGGAATTGACGCTCGTAGTCAGCCCGAAGGGAAGAATCACCGGCTACACGATTGGCAACGATATGAGCTCGCGCGATATTGAAGGCGAGAATCCGCTCTACCTGCCACAGGCAAAGGTTTACAACGGCAGTTGCGCGCTTGGGCCGGGCATATTGGTGAGTGAAAACCCGTTGCCGCATTCGACCGAGATCCAACTGGAGATCGATCGACAAGGCCGAGTGGAATTCTCAGGCTCAGTGGCACTATCGGAGTTGAAGCGCGATCCCAAATCTCTCGTCGAGTATCTGCTCCGCGACAACTCATTCCCGAGCGGTTTTTTTCTGATGACGGGAACGGGCATCGTGCCGCCCAGCTCGTTCACTCTGGCGAGCGGCGACAGGATCCGGATCACGATTGAGCCGATCGGTACGCTTGAGAATGAGGTTGCCTGAAGAAGAGTCAGCGAGCCTCTACTGCAGATGCTTTTTCAAAAAAGCCAAGGCTCGTCCGCGCGCGAGCGCTGCGGCCTGCGGGTTGTAACTGGCGCGCATATCGCAGTTGAAGCCGTGTCCAGCGCCTTCATACCAGTGAATTTCAACTTCAGGATGCGCGGCACGGACAGTCTCTACCTGATCGGCGGGAATGTGGGTGTCGAGTTTGCCAAAATGTAACTGAACCGGCACCCTGGGAATTTCGCCTGCGAAATTGCCAATGCGTCCCGCATAGTAGCCGACCGCCGCATCGGGATGTAGGCGTGCTGCGCTGAGCCAGGCCAGCAGGCCACCGAAGCAATAGCCAATCACGCCGACCTTCGCACCGGTTTCTTTCCGGACGAAAGTGAGGGCGGAATCGACATCGGCAAGCGCTTTCGTGATGTCCGTTTTTTGGAGCAGGGCCATTCCTTTCTTCGCATCTTCGCCTTCATAGGAGAGCTCCACCCCTCTTTCAACACGATCGAAGAGAGCTGGAGCCACGGCAAAGAAGCCATCCTTCGCATAGCCGTCAACCACTGACCGGATGTGCCGGTTAACGCCAAAGATTTCCTGGATTACCACCAGTCCCGCAAGAGGCTCTCCTGCAGGTTTCGCGACATACGCGCTCAAGTCGTGCCCGTCGACCGCTTGGATCGTTACCGTCTCGCCCATGATTCTCCCTCTGCCGAAAATAGACGTCCTAACTCAAGGTTTTGACGAGCTAATTTGCATCGCGCACGCATCGGAAACCAATCCCGCCTGATCTGTCGTAGGAGGGTGCCATTAAGAGCACCTTGCTGTGTTCGTCGTTGCGATAAGCCTGGGGAAAGTACCAAATGGAGCCTTGCGGTTGGTAATATTCCCCTCCGCGGACGATGGCCGCGCGAGTGTGTTCGTCGACAAATTCATCGGTCCATTGCCAGACATTGCCCACCATATCCATCACGCCATAGGGGCTGGCTCCGAGGGGATGCGCTTCCACAGGGTCGGGTCCACGCATCGAACGAGACGCATCCGCAAGGGGCACGGCAGCCGCATCCCACTTATCTCCCCATGGAAAGGTACGACTATCCGTTCCTTGAGCGGCCATTTGCCATTCCCACTCGTGGGGCAGACGTTTGCCCGACCATTGTGCATAGGCTCGCGCATCTTCAAGTGAAACCCAGGTCACAGGACGGTTTTCCCAGCCTTGTGGAAAGGTTCCATTCTTCCATTCACGCAGGAAATTCAGCTTGTCACTTGGCATATAGTGCGCGGCATCGAGAAACTGCTTGAACTGCGCATTTGTGACCGGGAATGTGTCGATGTAGAACGGATTGATCTGCATCGCATGCTCGTGGAACCGACGTGGCGAATCTTCCCACGGGTATTGCACGTCTACGCCAGGATCCGCGCCCCCTTCGATCTCTGTGCCATGGACTCTGAAAATGAAGTTCCCGCCGGGAATGCGTACCATGCCGGACGGAGCCTGAGCCGTCGGCGTGGTCGCCGGAATGTCGACGAGTTTCTGCGTGAGGACCGTCCATTGGTGCGAAAAACTCGCGAGCGGTTTGCTGGTCATTGCAGACATGCGCTCCATAAGGTCCTTCACCCGATCACTGGGCTCTTTGGGCGTTGCCAAGACCGCTCCATAGCCATTGGCTTCAATTGAGAAACTGAGCACTGCAATGGCCCCGTCGGTTTCGGGCTTGAGTTCCGTTCCGTGATAGAGATCGAAGTAGTGCATCCCAGGCATCAGCGGCACATCCATCTGCCGCCCTTCGATGTCATATTCGGTCCGGTTCACGATGGTCCAGACTGTCTCAGGTTCGAGCGGCCAGCGACTCGCGTATACGCCATAGTTGTGCATGGGATAGAGAGGCTCCCAGTCCTTGTTGACCAGGAAGGGCGCAATCCCGCGCTCAATGGCCGCAACACGCCGCGTACCTTCGGCATCACGTGGGCTGATGCCGTTCCAGATACCCCAGATGTTTTCCCAACTCTCCCATCCCACGCCGTTGAAGAATGCGAACTGCAAGTCGTTGGCTTTGTCCTTAGCCCACCGATCGCTGATGTTAACCATATGGCGCGTCTCGAGCCATTTGAAGCGGTCGACCATGGGAATGAACGGGAACGCGTATTGTCCCCACGTCATCACATTCCAACTCACTGCTTCGTCGCTCGGGCTGCCCTCGGGCTCAAACGCCAGGGGATGACCAATTCTCTCGGCTGCTAGGGAGAATCCCAAGGGAACGCCGTCCTGCGTGTCGCCGTTGATCCCGTCCGCATCGATCTCCTTCATCAGTTCGGCAATCGCTTCGGGCCACGGCTTGCCGGGTTGCTGGGTTCCTTCGTCCCACATCATCATGGGAAAAAGGACGCGCACACCGCGGCGATGAAAATCGGCGACCATTTGACGAACACCCTCTATGCCGCCCGGCATCGACTCAAGCATTTCTAGCTGATTCCGGTCGTCAATCCCCATGTTCGGATAAGTGGCCCAGACCAGAACCGCGTCAATGCCACCGTAGCGCTGGTTTAGATCGTCCAGGTAACGGTCGACGGTGTACTCACCCGCCACGGGATCGTAGAAGTATCGATCCTGCACCATCATTTGCGGTTGGATAAAGCTCGATTGAGTCCAGCGCAGGGCGGGCAGATCATAACGAGATGGATCGTAAGCGATCCGAATGCGGCGCTCATTCCGCCAATGCTGCAGATCCGCCAACCATCGCTCGTGCGTCAACGCCGGACAGATGAGTTGATTGCCTTCCCAGGCATTGTGCAGGCTCATGCATACGGGGGCAGGGATCTGTTGGCCACGGGCAGGGAACTGCGTGTCCTGTGCAACTCCAAGCACAGTCATTGCACCGACAGCGACCCCGATGCAGACTTTCCGAAACATTTCGATGGTTCTCCTTGGTTGAACTGAGCGAAACGGCCGGAATGGAAGATTCACGCTCGTTGAGCTAGAAATGTCTCCACCTCCGCCCTCGTTGGCATGGAAGCCTGCGCTCCGTGCCGACTGACGGAAATGGCTGCCGCCGCGGAAGCAAACCGTGCCGCCGTCCAAGGATCATTGCCTTCGAGCAACGCGACTGCGAAGGCGCCGTTGAAGCAATCGCCTGCGGCCACCGTGTCGACCGCATCGACGCGAAAGGACCGCACCCACTTTGCGTCTCCACCTGCCACGGCCACATAGGCGCCCTCCGATCCGCGCTTCAGCACCACACCATGCAAGCCAGTTCGCAAAAGGCGTTTGGCTGCGTCTTCGGGCGAAGAGCTATTCCCAACATAGAGATCTGTCTCAGTCTCGTTCGGTGTAAACCACGTAACCTGCGTCCAAACCTTCTCTGGCAGGTTCGCCGCGGGCGCCGGATCAAGCATCACGGGAACGTCAGCATTCGCGCAAATCGCAAGCGTGTGGCCGACTGTTTCAAGCGGTAGCTCCAGTTGGCACAAAACCATCCCAGCAGAACGGATGAGATCTGCGTGCCTGTCTACGATCGAGGGAGTCATTTCGCCATTCGCGCCCGAGACTACCACAATGCAATTCTCTCCGTTCGACGCCACAAGAATCGGCGCCACACCAGAGGGCCCGGCAACACGGTTGACGGCTTCGATCCCGACTCCGGCGGCCTTTAGATTGTCGAGCAGCGCTTGACCAAAAACATCCTCTCCGACAGCCCCAATCATGTGCACTGGATAACCGAGGCGAGCGACCGCCACTGCCTGGTTTGCGCCTTTCCCACCCGGCGTTGTTACGAAGTCCGTGCCAATGAGGGTCTGGCCAGCCAGCGGAATGCTGGGCGTACTCGCAACAAGATCCATGTTGATGCTGCCCACCACGACGATTGGCTTTTTGGAAGATGTCATTCTACTGGTCCAATGTCTAATAAAGGGGCGCGAGAGCAATAGCTCCCAGCCCGAAAAGGAAGAAGACAAACATCAGCACCAGGAACCGCCTCGCGATAGGTGGAGCGCCGGCAAACTCGTGCCAAACGAAAACGCCCCAGCATGCCGAAACCATCGTTGCGCCTTGCCCGATGGAATAAGAAACGGCTGGCCCCACTTTGTGGGCTCCGGATCCCAGAAAGTTTGCGACCGCGCCAGCGCACCAGATCATTCCGCCGAAGATCCCTGCAAAATGCCAGCGCCACAAGGCGCTCCAGTAATCCGATCCGAGGACGCGTGGCTTCCCATCGAGCGGTTTCCACATCAGAAACAGGTTAGCCGGCACGGTGGAGAGTAGTACGCCGACCGAAAAGAACATGGCGATCGCGTAAGGGCCTGGACCTGGATTTCCGCGCTGCCCGTGCATCGCCTGCGCCACAAGCGGATAAAAGCTTCCCATCAAAACTCCCGCCACCAGGCTCAATACGATCCCTCGTGTCGGAGTGGACTTGGAGTTCCTCTCACGGGCACGATAAGCGGCCGCATCCAGAATGATGGCAACGGTCACAAGAGCCACTCCGCCGAAGAGCAGAATAGGATTCGCCTTTGGATTGACCAGGTAGCTCCAGATAGACCCAACGACAAGCGCAAGCCCGATTCCCACTGGAAAGGCCACCGCTAGACCGGCAATGTCGATCGCGGCGACCAAAAGGAGATTCGCGAGGTTGAAGACCACTCCTCCAAGGGCCGCCATCTTCATGGATTCCAGAGGAGTCTCAACGATGTCGCTCAAGAAGGGTATTCCCGCTGATCCGTGACTACCGGCAGTCAGACCGAGCAGCAGAGCACCGAGCACTACGCCGAGAGCGTAGTCCCAATAAAAAAGCTGGAATCGATATCCTGGGCAAAGTTTCAGTGTGTTGGCCCACGATCCCCAACAGACCATACTCAGCACCATCAAGAATAGCGCAGCCTGATATGTCTCAGGAAGAAGCATCCCTCTTGCCCCCGGTATACGCAGACGCTAAGTGGTATCGAGGGAACCATAGCGCTCTCCCCCACCCAAGCGCAAATGATAAAAGTGCACACTTTGCTGGCGGGTTCGGCCGCAGAAAAATCGATTCTATTGTCTTGCGGCTTTCACTGCTTCGGACAACGCCGGAACCACCTCGAAAAGGTCGCCAACAATTCCGTAATCGGCGATTTCGAAGATCGGCGCATCGGGATCCCTGTTGATGGCTACGACGCACTGCGATCCTTTCATGCCCACCAGGTGCTGAATGGCTCCAGAGATGCCGACAGCCAGATAGAGCTTGGGCGAAACGGTCTGGCCTGAACTGCCGACCTGGCGTTCGATGGGCAACCAGCCGCTATCGCAAATTGGCCTTGAGGCAGCCAACTCGGCACCGAGTGCGGCCGCCAGCTCCTGCACAATGGGAAGGTTTTCAGCCTCTTTAATGCCGCGGCCTACGCTCACAATGAATTGTGCCGAACCAAGATCGACGGTCTGTGCAGAGCCACGGAATGGCTGGCCTGGCTTGGTGCGAATTTGTGCCGCTTCGATTTTGGGCGTAAACGTCTCGACAGTCGCCGAAACTGATTCCGTCTGGTCCCTACGAAATGCTCCAGACTGGACCGAGACAAAGCAAATTCCACCACCGGACGGTCGATATTCACCACTGAGTCGGCCCTGCATCAGCTGACGCACAAAGACCGGGGTCCCTGCGGACGGGTCCTTGTCCGTGGGGTGCAAGTCGGGGCCGGCGCCGATTCCAGTCACATCGCCGATAAGAACCTGGCCGAACCTCGCGGCCAGTGCTGGGGCGTAATCTCGCACCTGATAGGTGTGCGGAAAGACCATATAATCGGGCCGTTCGGCGCGGATGAATTGTTCCAGCGCAAGAGTGAAAGCATCAGACGTATATGTGGCCATCGAGGCGTGCTCGAGCCGCACGACCCTCGCCACCTTCTTAGTTGCGGCTTCTGCGGCCAATGAGTCCGTTTGCGCACCCGGCAGGACTGCCTGAACCGGCAGGTTCAGGTGCTCGCCAAGCGTATGTCCGGCGGCCAAGGCCTCCCAGCTCATGCGCCCGATCCGCCCGTTTCGTTCTTCTAGCACCACCCATATGCCACTCATAGCACCCTCGCTTCAAACTTCAACTTTTCAACAAGGGCCGCTGCGGCCTCTTTGGGTGAGCCACCCAGAATCTGCGTGGACTTTTGCTTCTGAGGTGCGAAAACCCTGTCAAGAATGACAACGGGCGCTGCCGCCGATCCAAGCTCATGCGAGGTTATGCGTCGAATCTCTTTGGTCTTGGCCTTCTTGATTCCCATGAGCGTGGCATAGCGAAGCTTGTTGCCCCCTGACTGGATGGTTAGAACAGCCGGGAGCGGTAACTCGATCGTCTGGAACCAGCCCTCCTCGAGTTCACGCTTCACAGCGATACCGGCCTCGGTTTTCTCGACGTGCAAAATGAGCGAGGCGTGCGGCAACCCGAGCAGCTCCGCCAGGATCACTCCAGTTTGCCCATAGCCGAGATCGTCCGACTGCAACCCCGTTAAAGTGAGGTCAGGACTCTCGGGAGCAATTGCGGCCGACAGCAACCGAGCTACCCCGAGCGCGTCAAGTTGGCCGAGATCATCGCAATCAATATGTATGGCCCGGTCGGCGCCCTTGGCCAATGCCTCACGAATCGTTGAACCCACGCGCTCCGGTCCTGCACTGACCACAATGACTTCGCCGCCGTGCTTTTCCTTCAATTGCAGTGCCTCTTCAAGCGCGTAAGCGTCGGACTCATTCAGAGCCCATTGCAGATCGCCTTCTTCGATCCATTTGCCGGTTGAGTTAATGTGCACTTGTGCATCGCGTTCGGGGACTTGTTTGATGGCAACGATGATCTTCATAGAGTAAAGCTCTCAATCTATCTTACGGTGGCGTCGTTGGGCTTTGCGGCGGGCAAATTGCGCGCGGTCAGCTGGGCGATATCGAGCAATTGCGGCGCGTTTCCGCCCTTTGTGGCCAGCGCATCGCGAAACATGGTGTTACAAAATGGGCAAGCAGTGCCAATGGTGGAGGCACCAGTCGCAACCAATTCCTCGGCCCGGACATGGCTTACGCGCGCGCCCGTCTCTTCACCGAGAAAAGCCAGCCCGCCACCAGCTCCACAGCAAAAGCTCCTCTCGTGCGAACGCGGCGCTTCGACGAGCTGTCCCGAGGCTCGAATGGCAGCGCGCGGCTCCTCGTAGACATTTCGATAGCGCCCCAGGTAACACGGATCGTGATAAACGATCTTTTCCTGACTTTCGACTGGCGGCAGTTGGCTGAGATGCCGAGCGATGAATTCGCTGTGATGTTCGATTTCAGGCGGCGCTCCGTATTCCTTCCAATCTTCCTGGATCGTGCGTACACAATGAGGGCAAATTGAGACTACTTTTTTCACTTTGGCCTGAGCCATCGTTTCGAGATTCGACTCGGCCAATTGCTGGTAGACAAGATCATTTCCTAGCCGTCGCACCGGGTCGCCTGTGCATTTCTCTTTGCGCAACACGCCGTAGCTGGCGCC
>Ga0181526_10004478_pt1 | contig 10827 bp, 11 predicted proteins | sample PEATcosm2014_Bin_35_FD_119750 | JGI IMG/M metagenome (GOLD analysis project Ga0181526, IMG submission 119750) | Peatland microbial communities from MTU Mesocosm Facility, Houghton, MI, USA - PEATcosm2014_Bin06_30_metaG | ecosystem: Environmental > Terrestrial > Soil > Wetlands > Peat | place...
AGGAGAAGCAGGCTGTTGGAGACGACGACGCCTAGCATCGCCGCGGCGAAGAGGCTCATGAAGCAGAAGAACCGGCTGAAGCCCTCGTCGGACTCCATGTAGCCCAGGCTGAAGACGAAGATCAGGAGGCCGACGAGGCTCACCATCACGCACATGAGCGCGTTGAGCGGGTCGAGCAGCCACCCGATCCAGACGGCGCCGTTGCCGAGGTCGAACCAGGGGAAGTTGCAGGTGAGGCGGCTGGAGGGGGACGCGAGGGCCCCATGGAGCGCGACGCACGAGAGGGCCAGCGAGCCGAGCATCGCCGCCACCGCCGCGCCCGCGGCCAGCCGGCGCGAGCCGCGCGGGGCCAGGGCCCCGACGGCCGCCGCGAGGAGCGGGAGCGCGGGGATCAGCCAGAGGTGGGCGGCGGAGGGCTGCATCGGGTCATCCCCTCAGGCGCGTCGCCTCCGCAAGGCGGATGTTCCTCTGGTGGCGGTAGACCGCGATGATGAGCGCGAGGCCGACCGATGCCTCGGCGGCCGCTACCGCTATCGAGAAGATGACGAAGACGACGCCCGTCGCCGGCGAGTGGCTCGGGCCGAAGCGCCAGAACGCGATGAAGTTCAGGTTGGCGGCGTTCAGCATGAGCTCGAGGCCGAGGAGGACGAGGATGCTGTTGCTGCGCGCGAGGGCGCCGGCGAGCCCGACGGCGAAGAGCACGCTCGAGAACGCGAGGCACATGGAAAGCGGGCTCATGGCTCGGGATCGGGCTTTTCGGTGCGCTCGCCGGCGGCGAGGACGACGGCGCCGATGAGGGCGACAGTGAGGAGGACGCCGACTATGAGAAGCGCGGCGCAGTGCGGCCCCATGAGGAGGAGGCCGAGCTCGCGCACGCCGACCGCCGGGACCGAGGTCGGCCCCGCGGCGAGCGGCGTGGCGGCCACGGCCGCGAGAAGGACGGCGCCGACCGCGGCGGCCGCCAGCACGGCGTAGAGCGCGCGCCTCGGCGGGACGCGGTCCGCGACCAGGTCCTCCCGGGAGCGGCCGGTCAGGAGGACCGCGAAGAGCACGGCCATCGAGATTGCGCCGAGGTAGATGAGCAGCTGGGCGAACGCGACGAACTCGGCGCCCGCCCACAGGAAGAACCCCGCCACGCCGGCCCAGCTGACGGCCAGGAGAAGGACGCAGCGCAGCAGGTTTCGCCCGGCCATCGCGGCGGCCGCGGCGGCGATGGTGGCGAGGGCGATCAGGGTGAGGACGGCGTTCATGCGTAGCGGTAGGTCCGGGGCCCGAGTCCCCCGCTCAGCCCCCTGCCCAGGAGGAGCGTCGGAACGGCCACCATGGCGAGCGCGATCCCCCAGCGCACGAGCTGGAGCGGGCCCGCCCACTGGAAGCTCAGCGACCAGAATGCCGCCGTCCCGAGGTTCACGAGGGCGACGGGAACGAGGAATTTCCAGGCGAGGCGGGTCAGCTGGTCGACGCGCAGGCGCGGGAGGGTCGCCCGCACCCAGATGAAGCCGAGGAGCAGGGCGAGGAGCTTGGCCGCGAACCAGGCGTAGGAGGGGATGAACTCGAGGGCGGGCAGCGGGGCCTGCCAGCCCCCCAGGAAGAGCGTCACGGCCATGCCGCTCAGGGCGCACATCGCGAAGTACTCGGCCATGAAGAAGAGGGCGTACTTGAAGCCGGAGTACTCCGTCAGGTGCCCGGCGATGAGCTCGCTCTCCGCCTCAGGCAGGTCGAAGGGCGAGCGGTTGGACTCGGCGAGGGCGGAGACCATGAAGATCGCGAACCCGGCGGCGCCCCAGGGCGTGAAGACGAGCCAGTGGGGGACCAGGTTCCATTTCCAGCCGGACTGCGCCGCGACTATCCCCGAGGCGGAGAGGGTGCCCGCGGCCATGGCGACGGGGACGAACGAGAGGATGAGCGGCAGCTCGTAGCTGATCAGCTGCGCCAGCGCGCGCATGGACGCGAGGAGCGAGTACTTGTTGTGGCTCGCCCAGCCGGCCATGAAGACCGCCAGCTCCGCCCCCGAGCTTGCGGCAAAGAAGTAGAGCACGGCCGCGTCGAGGTCCACGGGCACGAGGTCGCGCCCGTACGGGATGACGGCGAACGTGAGGATCGCGAACGCGAGGAGCGCGACGGGCGCCAGGAAATGGAGCACCGGGTCGGCCGCCCTCGGGACAATGTCCTCCTTCGTCAGCATCTTGATGCCGTCGGCGAACGGCTGCAGCAGGCCGAACCAGCCCGTGCGGTTGGGGCCGGGCCGGTTCTGTGCGCGGCCGAGGATCTTGCGCTCGGCGAGCGTCAGGAACGCGAACAGGAGCCCGAAGACGGCGAGTATCGCCACGATGTCCAGGAGGGAGTTCGCGGCCCATCGGGCGCGCCCGGGCAGGAAGCCGGTCAGCCAGTCGCGCAGGAGGACCGGGGCGCGCTCCAGGACGGAATCTGCCGGCGGCGCGCTCATGGCCCGGGGGGGGAGGGCCTGGGCGCCTCGGCCCCGGGCGCGGCGGGCGCCTTTGCGGGATCGGCCGGCGCAGGCTTGGGCGCCGCCTTCGCGGCGGCTGCGGCGCGGGCCTTCTCCTCGGAGGCCCTGCGCGCGGCCGCGAGCCTCGCGTCCACGGCCGCGGCCTCCGTGGGGTGGATCCCGTGGAAATAGCTGTTGGGCTTGGCCAGGGCGTGCCTGTCGAGGAGCAGCCCCTCGAAGCGGTTCGTCGCCGCGAGCTCGAATACCTGGTCCATCTCGATCGCGTCGAACGGGCAGACCTCGACGCAGATCTGGCAGCTCATGCAGACCGAGGTGTCGATGTCGAAGACGGCCGGGTAGATCTGCATCTTGCCGTTCGCGTCGGGCTTCTTGTCCCTGCTCTTCTCTATGTAGATGCACTGCGGCGGGCATTCCTTCTCGCAGATCTGGCAGGCGACGCACCGCAGCGTGCCCATCGGGTCCTCCGCGCTCTCACTGACGAGGAAGGGGAAATTGCGGTAGGCCTCGGGGAGCTTCGTCCTCTCCTCGGGATACTGGGTCGTGACGAACCGCTTGGGGTCGTGGAAGCTGCCCAGGAGGTTCCTGGCGGTCACCCTGAGCCCTTGGAGTAGTCCGGTTCCGAGCATGGTGAATCGGGTCAGCGGTCGACCTCTCCCAGGACGATGTCGATGCTGCCGAGGATGACCACGGTGTCGGCGATGGTGTGGCCCAGGCACAGGTCCTCCAGGATGGTCAGGTTGATCAGCGACGGCGGGCGCACGCGGTACCGGTAGGGGTTGGGGCCTCCCTCGCTGATCAGGTAGAAGCCGATCTCGCCCTTGGGCCCCTCGATGCGGCTGTAGACCTCGCCGGGCTTCGCCCGGAATCCCCGGATCTTGGCCTTCGGGTCCATGACGGGGCCGTCCGGGATCGTGCGCAGCGCCTCCCGCAGGATACCGATGGACTCCCGCATCTCGAGCACGCGCACCATGTAGCGGTCGTAGACGTCCCCGTGCGCCCCGAGCGGGACCCGGAAGGCGAAGCGCGGGTAGGCGCCGTAGCCGTCGACCTTGCGCAGGTCGTAGTCGACGCCCGAGGCGCGCAGCACCGGCCCGGTGACGCCGGCGCTGACGGCGAGCGCCGCCGGGAGCCGGCCGACGCCCTGCGTGCGCGCCATGAGGATCTCGTTGCCAGTGAGGAGCTCCTCGAACTCGTCGAGGAAGCGGCCGTAGCCGTCGGCCAGGGCTCCTGCCGCCCCGAGCCAGGCGGGCGTCGCGTCCGTGCGGCAGCCCCCGAAGCGCTGGAAGTTGCACATCATGCGCGATCCGCTGAGCGACTCGAAGAGGTCGAGGATCTTCTCGCGCTCCCGGAAGGCGTACATGAGGGGGGTGCCGCTCGCCCCGCTGTCCTGGAGGAGAAAGCCCGCGAGGCAGGTGTGGTTGAGCAGGCGGGTGAGCTCCGCTAGGATGACCCTCAGGTACTCGGCGCGCTCCGGCACGGCCTGCCCGCTGAGCCTCTCCACCGCGAGGGCGTAGGCCCAGTTGTTCGTCATCGAGCAGAGGTAGTCGAGCCGGTCGGTGTAGGGCATCGACGAGAGGTAGGTGGTGTTCTCGCCGATCTTCTCGTGGTTGCGGTGGAGGTAGCCGAAGACGGGCTTCAGCCTCGTGACGGTCTCGCCGTCAAGCGTCGCGACCATGCGGAAGACGCCGTGGGTCGACGGGTGGTGGGGGCCCATCGACACCTCCAGGAGGTCGCCGTGGAGCTCGTCGCGGACGGAGCGCACCGTCGGCCCGGGGGCGGGAGTGGCGGCAGGAAATCCCGAGACGCTCATGGCGCGGGCGCCTCCTTCGCGGCCGCCGGATAGTGGCGTCGGGCCTTCGGGAGCAGGTCCCCGTGGGGCGTCGGCTCCCACTCGTAGTCGTCGGGCTCCACGTAGTCCTTGCGCATGGGGTGGTCCTTGAACTCGTCCCACATGAGGATGCGGCGCAGGTCGGGGTGGCCTGCGAACGTGACCCCGAAGAGGTCGAACACCTCGCGCTCCTGGAACTCGCAGGAACGCCAAATCGGCGTGAGCGACGGCAGCGTGACCTCGTCCTTCCGGTTGCCGGTGCGCAGGCGAAGGACTACGGGGCCGTGCTTCAGGGCCACCGAGTACAGGTGGTAGACGACCTCGAGGAAGCCGGGCTGGAGGCGCGTGGCCTTCGCCTCCGCCCCCTTGGCCGGGGCGCCGGCCGGGTCCGGGGCCGCGGGCCTGGCCGCCTCGGCGACCTCGCGGTCGAGCCAGTCGACCCCGGTCACGTTGGAGCAGAAGTCGAGGCGAAGGCCCGGGTCATCGCGCAGGAACCGGGCGATCTCCGCGGCCTGGGCCGCGCCGAGGAGGAGCGAATGCTGGGCGCCCGGCCCCGGGTTTGCGACCACGGCGACCGCGGCGCCCGGGAAGCGGGCGAGGATCCGGTCGCGGATCTCTTCGGCGGTTTCCATGTCCGCCCCGGGGCTAGGCCCCCTCCTTCCGGACGAGCACGGGGGGCTGCCAGACCGCGGGATTCTTCGGGGGCACGAGGTCGTGCTCGCCGAATTCCGGCACCGGGTAGTCGCACGCGGTCGCGGCCTGCAGGTGGCGCGGCGCGCCGGGGCCCGAGATCGCCTGGCCCCGGATCTTCTCCTGCAGCTGCATGAGACCGTGGAGCAGCGCCTCCGGCCGCGGGGGGCATCCCGGGATGTAGATGTCGACGGGCACGAAGCGGTCGATGCCCTTCAGGACATTGTAGCCCTGCTTGAAGGGGCCGCCGGAGATGGCGCAGGCGCCCATCGCGATGCAGTACTTGGGCTCGGGCATCTGGTTCCAAAGGCGCACGACCGAGGGGGCCATCTTCTTGGTCACCGTGCCCGAGACGATGAGCAGGTCGGCCTGCCTCGGCGACGGCCGGAAGACCTCGGAGCCGAAGCGGGCGATGTCGAAGCGGGCCATGGACGCCGCGATCATCTCGATCGCGCAGCACGCGAGCCCGAACTGCAGCGGCCACACCGAGTGGCTCCGGCCCCAGTTGTAGAGCTCCTCCATGCTCGTCAGGAGGATGCCGTGCCGGCGCAGCTCCTCGCGCTCGGCTTCGGACGGGACCGGGGGGGAGGGCGCGGGATCGCTCATGTCATTTCCACTCGAGGTGGCCCCGGTGCCACGCCCAGACGAGGCCCTCGGCAAGGAGCAGGATGAAGGCCAGCATCGCCAGCATCGCGCCCGCGGGCATCGCCCTGAAGGCCACGGCGAAAGGCAGGAGGAACAGCACCTCCACGTCGAAGACGAGGAAGAGTATCGCGTAGAGGTAATAGTGGGCCTTGAACTGTATCCACGAGTCGCCGGTCGAGGGCACCCCGCACTCGTAGATCGCGTTCTTGACCGCGCCCGGCTTCGCGGGCTGGAAGAACCGGAACCAGAGCCGGGCCACCGCCAGCAGGGCGAGCGGGAACGCCACCGCGACCGCCGCGAACATCGCCAGAAACGCAAAGGGGTGGGGATTCATTGATCTGACGCAGAGTAGCGGAGACGCGCCGACCTCGGCTCACCGCATTTTTGCGGAAGCTGCGCATCAATTGCCGTGATTCTAGGTGCCGGGGAGGCAACGTCGACACCTTTCACGCCGGGCCGGCCCTTGCTTCGTCTCGACAACCCGGCTGGGGCGGGGGTACCGTGTGCCCCCGGTGCCCAACACGCAGAGCGCAACATCGAGTTTCCGCGCCCCCGCCCGCCCCAGGGGCGGCGACCGGCGGCGGCGGGACCGGCCGACGCCCGGGGGTGCGCAGCCTTGAAGATCGTCCACGCAGCCAGCGAACTCTACCCGTACATGAAGACGGGGGGCCTTGCCGACGCCGTCGGCGCCCTCACCGGGACCTTCGCGGACAAGGGCCACGAGGTCTCGGCCTTCCTGCCGGGCTACCGGGACGCGCTTTCGCACCCGGGCGCGGCCGGGGCCGAGCGGAAGCTGCGGCTCAAGATCGAGATGGGGGACCAGTACCTTTCGGGCGACGTCCTCGCGTTCTCGCCGAGGAGGAACCTGACCGTGTACCTCATCTGCCGTGAGGAATTCTTCGACCGGAGCTGCCCGTACGGGAACGGGGACCGCGACTACGAGGACAACGCCGACCGCTTCACGTTCTTCTGCAAGGGGGTCGTCGAGACGATGCGCCTCGCGGACCTTGGCGCCGACATCGTGCACGCCCACGACTGGCAGGCCTCCCTCGTGCCCCTCCTCCTGCGCGAGGCCGAGCGGCGCTTCGCGGTGACGCTCGCCATGAAGACGGTCTTCACGGTCCACAACATCTCGTTCCAGGGGCTTTTCCCGGCGGCGTCCTTCCAGAGGACCAACCTGCCCGAGGAGCTGTTCGGCGTCGACGGGCTCGAGTACTACGGGCAGGTGAACATGCTGAAGGGGGGGATCCTCTTCTCGGACCGCATCACCACGGTGAGCCCCCGGTATGCGAAGGAGATCCAGACGCCCGAGTTCGGGTGCGGCCTCGAGGGCGTCGTCCAGTCCCGGGCCGACGACCTCTCGGGCCTGATCAACGGCGTGGACACGGCCATCTGGAATCCCGCGACCGACAAGCTGATCCCCGCGCGCTACTCGGCCGCGAACCTCGCCGGCAAGAGGGCCTGCCGCGGCGCGCTCCTTGCGCACTGCGGGTTCGACCCGGCGTTCACCGGCCCGGTGTTCGGGATGGTCTGCCGCCTCACGGAGCAAAAGGGTGTGGATCTCGTGCTCTCGAACGCCGCCTTCTTCTCCTCCGGGGCCTGCCGGCTGGTCGTCCTCGGGACCGGGGACAGGAGAATCGAGGCGGAGGTCCGCGGCCTGGCGAACTCGGCGGCCGGGTCCGTCTTCATGTGCGCAAGGCACGACGAGGCCATGAGCCACCTTGTCGAGTCCGGCTCCGACTTCTTCCTGATGCCCTCCCTCTTCGAGCCGTGCGGGCTCAACCAGATGTACTCCCAGGTGTACGGGACCGTGCCGGTCGTCAGCCGCGTGGGCGGCCTCGTGGACACGGTCAGCGACGTGGGCGAGGACGCCTCGGGGGGCACGGGCATCCTCTGCGAGCCGAACCCGGAGGCGCTCCGCGAGGCGCTCGAGCGCGCGCTCAGGCTGTTTTCCAACAAGCCCCGCTACGCCGCGGTCCAGCAGCGCGGCATGGCGCGGGACTTCAGCTGGAAGACCGCGGCGAACGCCTATGAGGCGCTCTACCGCGACTCGCTGTGAGGCGCCGGCCCCCGCTTTGACGGGCGCCCGGGCCAATCATGGCGCTTGCGGTTTGAGTGAAGTTAATTGGGATTCCGCGATGCGCCTGGGCACCCAGGTCCCGAGAACATGAAGATTCTGATCGCCGGAGCTTCTGGCCTTATCGGCCGCTCGACGGCGGCGGCGCTTCGAGGCGACGGCCACGAGGTCACCCGGCTCGTGCGGCGTCCGGCGGCGTCCGAGGACGAGGTCTCGTGGAATCCCGCCGCCGGGGAGGTCCCCCTCGACACCTGCCGCACGGCCGACGCGATCATAAACCTCTGCGGCGCGGACATCGCCGCGGGGAGGTGGACCGCGAGGAGGCGCAGCGAGCTCCGCGCCAGCCGCATCGACACGACCCAGGCGCTCGCCAAGATCTTCGCGGGGTGGGGGTCCGGGGAGCAGCGCTGGCCGACGGTCCTTGTGAATGCGTCGGCGACAGGGATCTACGGCGACCGCGGCAACCTTGAGCTCAACGAGTCGAGCGGCCCGGGATCCGGGTTCCTGGCCGAGCTCTGCAGGGACTGGGAGAGCGCCGCGATGGCCGCGGGCGAGTCCGGGGTCCGGGTCGTGTGCCTGCGGTTCGGCGCCGTGCTTTCGCGCGAGGGCGGCCTCCTCCAGCGCATCGTCCCCTTTTACCGCGCGGGCCTGGGCTGCCAGCTCGGCACCGGCCGCCAGTGGATGAGCTGGATTGAGCTCGAGGACGCCGTCGGGGCGGTCCGCCTGGTGCTCCGGGACTCGGCGATCACGGGGCCCGTGAACGTGGTCTCGCCGATGTCGGTCATGAACGCGGGGTTCAAGAGGGCCATGGGCCGGGTTTTCGGCCACCAGCTTCCGATGCCCGTCCCGCCGTTCGTCCTGAGGCAGGTGTACGGCGCGATGGCCGACGAGGTGCTCCTTTCGAGCGCGCACGTGGTGCCCGCAAAGCTCCTGCGGTGCGGGTACCCTTTCAGGTATGAGAATCTGGAGGATGCTCTATATCAGGCGCTTGCCATGGAAAAGGTCGACGACTGACGGGCAAAATCGTGCTTCCCATCGGTCGGGGCATCCGTATGTTCTTCCGACCCAATGGAGAAGACCCTCATCATCTTTAAGCCGGACTGCATGGAGAAGCGCCACGTTGGAAACGTGCTCGAGCGCTTCGAAAGGGCCGGCTTCTCAATCGTGGCCTGCAAGATGGTCCTCCTGACGCCGAAGGTCCTGCGCGAGCACTACGCCCACGTGGCGAACCTGCCGTTCTATCCGGAGATCGAGGCCTTCATGAGCTCGCGCCCGGTCATCGTCATGGTCCTTGAGGGCCACTCGGTGGTCAAGAAGGTGCGCGCGCTCCTCGGGCCGACCGACTCGCGCAAGGCGGCGAAGGGGACGATTCGCGGCGATTTCGGGACCGAGATGATGAGGAACGTGGTCCACGCCTCGGACAGCGTCGAGAACGCCGAGACCGAGATCGCCCGATTCTTCGAGCCGGGCGAGGTGTTCAGCACCCAGCAGGTGGCGGTCCTCGGCCGCGCTTAGGGCCCGCCTAGACCAGCCGGTTGGCGCCGATGACCCGGCTGTACCACCTGGCGCTCATCTTCGGCGTCCGCCGCTGGGTGACGAAGTCGTTGTAGACGATCCCGAAGCGCCGGGAGTAGCCGTCGGCCCATTCGAAGTTGTCCAGGAGGGACCAGAGGAAGTAGCCGCGCACCGGCGCGCCGTCGGCGATCGCGCGGCGCAGTTCGCGTAGGCACGCCCGGATGTACTCAAGGCGGTGCAGGTCGGGCACCTCGCCGTTCGCCGGCGGCAGGTCGTCGTAGCCGGCCCCGTTCTCGGTGACATGGATCCGGCCCACTCCGTACGCCTCCGCCGCCAACTTTGGACCCCAGTACATCGCCCGGGCGTTCAGCTTCAGCCAGGGGCTGTCGGCGACCGGGTAGTGCGGGGGGAAGGGGATCCCCTCGGCCCGGCCGGCGCCCCCCGCGCGCACGAATTCGCCCGTGTAGATGTTCATTCCCAGGAAATCCGTGGGCAGCGAGATCAGCCGGAAGTCGCCCTCGGTGAACTTGGGGGCGGCGGCGCCCGCCTCGGCCAGGTACCGCTCGTCATAGTGGCCCCGGTAGATGGGGGGGAGCACCCGGATATTTCGGCGAACGAACAATTCCCGGGCCGCCGCGGCGTCCTCGGGCGTCTCCGTCAACGGGACCGGGATGGAGGGATTGTCGGTCAAACCGACCTGCGCCCCGGGGCCCCCGTGCTCGCGCACCGCCCGAACCCCGTGGCCGTGGCAGATGAGCGCGTGGTGATAGGCTTGGTTCACGACGGCCTCCCCCTCCCTCGCCCCGGGGGCCATCGAGCCGGAACCGTAGGCGAGCTGCGTGAAGCAAAAGATCTCGTTCAGGGTGATCCAGTGCTTCACCCGGTCGGCGTAGGCGCGGACGATCGTGTCCGCGTACTGCGCGAACGCGTCGGTGACCCCCCTGACCCGCCAGCCGCCCGACTCCTCGAGCGCCGCCGGCAGGTCCCAGTGGAACATGGTGACGTACGGGGTGATGCCGTGGCCCTCCAGCTCGTCAAAGAGCCTGTGGTAGAAGTCCAGCCCCCGGCTGTTCACCGGGCCGCGCCCGAGGGGGAAGATGCGGGGCCACGCGATCGACATGCGGTAATGCCTCACGCCGAGCTCCGCCATCATGCGGAAATCGTCCGGGAACCGGTGGTAGTGGTCGCAGGCCACTTCGAGAGTGTCCCCGTTCCTGATGTTGCCGGGGACCCTCGCCCAGACGTCCCAAATCGAGGGGCCCTTGCCGTCGATGGCGGCGGCCCCCTCGACCTGAGGGGCTGCCGTAGCGACTCCCCAGGCAAAACCCGGCGGAAACTCGGATCCGGAGGCGGGGAGGAGGCGCCCTTCCTCCGGGTCGTCGGCGCGGACGGCGTCGGGCTTGAGTCCGAGGGCGCCGGCGGCAGCCAGGGGCAGCACCGGCGCCACCTTGAGGAAGCTCCTCCTGTCGATGGTGTTTTTCAATTGGAGTCTGGGGTTGTCCCTGTGGCCGGCGAACCGCCGGGGGGGGGGGGGGGCCTTGGGGTGGGAGGCGGGGGTTGGGCCCCCGCCTCTTCCCCGACGTTTGGCGGGGGGGGGGCCCCAAG
>Ga0181526_10004479_pt1 | contig 10827 bp, 15 predicted proteins | sample PEATcosm2014_Bin_35_FD_119750 | JGI IMG/M metagenome (GOLD analysis project Ga0181526, IMG submission 119750) | Peatland microbial communities from MTU Mesocosm Facility, Houghton, MI, USA - PEATcosm2014_Bin06_30_metaG | ecosystem: Environmental > Terrestrial > Soil > Wetlands > Peat | place...
CACTGTGTTGTGCTATCGTCGGACACGCGGAAGCCTTTCTTCTTGCTTCAAACACTGATTTGACACCATGTTTGTCGCAGAAGAGAGCTTCCGCGTCTTCATTGTCACGAATTATCCAGGCTAAGCCGGAATTTCCTTCTTGATTTTCCAAAACCGGAGAAAAGTCCCACTATTCTTGGACTAAAGATGGGGTCACGTCATTGCCGCTGCTTCTTGACCCGCTCTTCTACTCTTCTACTCTCTGACCCGGAGCGGCTGCGGCTCTAACAAGTAGGTCATAAATCCCTTCTAAGGCCGGAGGTTCCGTAGGGTCCAGAAACTTTTGTTCTTGATTTCTATCAACAACTCCACGAAGTTTTGAAATTTGGAAATCCAGCACGTTCCGGTGCACTTTTTCCAGGACGATTGTGGTACTTCTTGTATCAATAGCCATGTCTCTCTCCTGTCGAGCAGAGGGTTCGCTTCGCTTAAACAGAGTAGCAATTTCTCTGGAAGGAACGGAAGGATTTTGCCGGATGTATTCGGCCACTTCGGGACGAAGGATTTTTGGGCGTCCCGCCGCTATGCCGTTCGGCTTGCATCCGGAATCGATGTTCACTTTCACCGGAATACCCACCGTCCTTAGTCGAACTCCTTTCGAATCAAAATAGCTGTTTTTCTGTTGTTCCCGGTAATTTAGGGTAATCGGGCGGCTCGTTCGCCCTTCACCCGCACCAGAAGGAGAACACTATGAGATCGCAAACCGAAATTGAAGCCGCTCAGGCCAAACTGGTGTCCGTGAAGACCGGCACTGTCACTATGCCCGACAAGTTCAACTCCCCAGAGAACCGCTTCAAACTTGCCTGTTTTGGCGCAGAGATGTACCGCATCGTCTCTCACCCAGGGGAAGACTTGGATGCTCGGCGAGCTTTGATTCGAGAACTCCTCGATGAATTGATCGCGGCTTCGCCCCAGGCTAAAGCCGCTCTGAAGGCGTACCGCAACGGCGAGGAAGCGGCTCTGCCTAACTGGCTGGTCCGCCTCACCGCCAAGTTAAATGTGCTGGACTGGGCAAGGGGGAACGAAGACGGCGACGACTTTGCCGTGAACCTGTCCATGATCGAGGCGGCTCTGGCAAGGCGGTCTTGGCAAACGCGACCGCACCAGCAATAGGGGAAAATTGTATGAGTGCCAGTTGCCGCGTCAAGGGCATCCCGAAGTCGCTCCGGCCCAAGCCAGGGAGGCTTAAGCGGCACGCGGCCCGGCTGGTTCTTCGGACTAGCAGACAGCATGGAGAGTCTGTGGTTGTTCGGTCAGAACGCCCGATGGTTCGCTGGCTTATTGACCGACAATTCCAATTCTGGGGCTTGGGTTGTGACTGTGGAATTAAACGACGAATACGACGATGAACCAAAGAGCGTCCGCAACTTGATCGAGCGTCTCCGGAAACTGGGCGAGTCGACGCGCCCACGGGATCACCTGCACCCAGTGGCTGTGAATAGCGAATTGAACGGTCGCCTGTATGAAGTGAGCGATCGCCAAATCGGTCAACTGTTTTTCGATTTCTGCTGGGCACCGTGTTACGTCTTCAGTCCTGAGCTGACCATCGTCATGCAGGCCACAGATCGGCTCCGTCGCTCCACGGGTGGCGTGCTGACGAACGAGGACGCGCAAGACGACCCAAGACTCTGCCCTAAATGTGGAAGGGACGAGATGCGTCTGCACTACGGAATTGACGAACCTGATTTCTGGCGGTGTGGTTACTGGGACTGCCGCCGCAAGATATACGTTGGGGAGCACTAACAGGAGGTAATTCCATGAAGACCTATGACAACAACGGCAATCTCGGGAGCGAAATCAACACATGCTACGTGGATGGCAAAGTAATCACCACAAACACTAGCTACAGCAATTATGGCGTCAACAACCAACGGGTCCTCAACCAGCACATCACCGTGCGCGATCTCGATACCGGTAAGGTGACGGGACAGAACATCCTGGGTGGAAAGCTGTTACCGTAGCGCGGCGATGTGAACGCCCTCGTGTGGTCAGTATCGCGATGTCATTGACGGGTCAATGGGTCAATGAGCGCCAAAGTCCTGTTCTCGTCAAGTACCGTTCCCAGTAGATCGTCCCGAATTGGGGCGGGCACATTCGTGAACACTGGCCGACTTCACAGGACAATCCGATGGTAGCCACTTCCACGACTTGCCGACAACACGTCCAAGTGACTTCCCTGAACAAGACTTCTGGCCCGCGCCGATAGGCTGTCATGAACACCCCCGCTCGCGACCTGACCCAAACGGGCCATTCAGGGGACATGGAACGCTGATTGCTTACGAAATGGATGCCCGTCATCCGCCCACAATCGGCGCCACCCGCCAAGGGTGCTTCGAGCTTCCCAGCTCGGGTCTCCCTGCAGAGCATTCAGTTGTGCGCAGAAGCCGTTAATCCGGCGAAGGCCTCTTACTTGCCTGCGAGACTTGGAGCACAGCTTGATTAAAGTAGTGATGCTGGTAAGTGGCTGCGGTCGATCATGCGGTAACAATGACGCCAGTGCACGGACTCTTGCTAGCACGGTGATAGCTGTGCCGCACTCCCGAATCAAAGTACACGGCGTCTCCTGATTCCAGGTTGAACGTCTCGGAGCCGATCGTGAGCCCCAGTTTTCCGGAGATTAGATAAAGCAATTCCACGCCCGGATGCTGGTGAGGCCGCGACCTGTCAGAGGCAATGGGTTCGAATTCCGCGTAGAAGGCATTTAGCTTTCGTTCTGTAGCTTTGAAGTCCAGGCTCTCGAATTTGTAGGCGATGCTGCCTCCATCCGGATTGTCCGGAAACCGCAAGCGCTCCTTCTTGCGTGCAATCGCGACTACGTGACGCTTGCGCTCGTCCGTAAAGAAGTATTCCAGCCCCACGCCGAACACCAGGGCGATACGCAGCAGTGTGGGGAGTGTGGGAAACAGTTTGCCACGTTCCAGCTTCGACAGCATGGCGGCCGAAAGGCCGGTGTGTTTGCCCAATTCCACCAGCCCCATGCTCTTGCGCAGCCGCAGGGTCCGGAGTTTCTCGCCCAACGCGTAGGGCCGAAGCCCATCGACGATCGTTTTATTGACCATTCTCTTCTCTCGTTTTCTCACCAGTACAACAAAGGCCGGTAATTTTGACCGGCGCTCACAGGAGTTGCAGAATTCCGCTTCTTTTCTTACTAAGATAATAATTGTTCTCTATAGTTAATACAGCACAGACCAGAGTGCAAGCGGAAAGAAAGAAAACCACGCAAGTAAGGAGTTATGAATTGAAAGCAGCGAGTTTTGCGTTGATTCTCAGTGTCCTCGCAGGTGCCATGCCGGCAGACGCCGGTCCCGCAAAAAAGGACATCGTTGACACAGCGGTCGCGGCGGGAAGCTTTAACACGTTGGTCACGGCGCTGCAAGCCGCCGGGCTGGCTGACACCCTGAAAGGCAAGGGGCCCTTCACCGTGTTTGCCCCCACAGACGACGCCTTCAGCAAGCTGCCGGCGGGCACAGTCGAGTCGCTTCTCAAGCCCGAGAACAAGGACAAGTTGAGGGCCATTCTGCTCTACCACCTGGTCTCCGGCGATGTGACGGCGGCCCAAGTGATGAAACTGTCTTCAGCAAAGACCGTCAATGGCCAGGACCTCAAAATCTCGGTCAACAACGGCACTGTCATGGTCAATGACGCCACGGTTGTAAAGGCTGACGTCGTGGCTTCTAACGGTGTGATCCACGTGATCGACACCGTGCTTCTACCCAAAGACTAACTAACGGAGGAAACGATGAAATTGAAAACTCTAGATGTGATCGCAGCTGTGCTTCTCGTAATTGGTGGACTGAACTGGGGTCTGGTGAGCGTTGCGCACTTCGACCTGGTGGCCGCTATTTTCGGCATGAAGTTCGGCGAAACCTCAACCCTGAGCTCGATCGTCTATGCTCTTGTTGGCCTGGCAGCGCTGTACCAAGCCGTCTCGTTCAAGGCTATTCAGCAACGCTGGGGACATGAGTCGGTACCGGCTCGGGCCCGCTAGCTCAAGGACACGGAGGAGGGGGAGGACAGCTATGCGTTCTCCCTCACTTCTCTTGCCATGGGAATCACGAAACTCAGCCTCAGCCCCCGCCTCACCGTGCGAACATCTGCGGCGCCTGATCCAGAAGGAAAGTGCGTAGTTTACTGGATGCAGCGCGCCCAGAGGGCATTGGACAACCCCGCTCTGGACACGGCAGTTGAGCTGGGCAACGAATTGGGCAAGCCGGTGGTGGCTTTCCTCGCTCCAGCCCCTTTTTATCCGCACGCTAATCTCCGTCACTACAGCTTTCTCGCCTCCGGAATTCCGGACATCGCAGAGGAACTCTCCAGGCGCAATGTCGGTTTTGTGCTGCGGACCTACCCTGATCACAGCTTAATAAAGTTTTGTGAACAGGTCCGCCCAGCGATCGTAATTGGCGACGAAAATCCTTTGCGCGAAGCTGAGCGGTGGCGAGTTCGCGCCTCCCAGCAGTTGAGGGTGCCTCTGTGGACCGTTGATGCCGACGTCGTCGTGCCCTCGCGGCTGTTGGGCAAGGAGCATTATGCGGCCCGCACCATCCGGCCCCGGCTGCAGGAGCTGTTGCCGCAGTTCCTTTCTCCGAGAAGGGTCGTCAAAGCGCGAATACCCTGGAAGAAGCCACGAACTTTGCAGTCGCTCTCGGCGCATGACGATCACACCGCCCACTGGTCCCTCGACCGCTCTGTTTCGCCGGTAGAGAACTGGCAGGGTGGGACGAAACAGGCGCAGCGCATCCTTACCGAATTCGTCAATCATCGGTTAAAGGACTACCCCGAAGATCGGAATCATCCCGAATTGCCGGGAACCAGCCACCTCTCGCCTTACCTTCACTTTGGCCATATCGGCCCGCTCACTATCGCGCACGCGGTGCAGGCGGCTTCAGCGCCGGCAGCCGCGAAACAGGCATTTCTGGAACAATTGATCGTCCGGCGTGAACTCTCGGTAAATTTCGTCCGCTACAACTCGCACTATGATTCCTTCGAATGCCTCGAGCCCTGGGCGGATCGCTCTTTTGCCCAACACTCGGCCGACCGTCGCCCGATTCTTTACAGCGAGGAGCAACTGGAGCAGGCTGAAACTCACGATCCTCTATGGAATGCTGCCCAGAAACAGATGGTGTTGACGGGCTGGATGCACAACTACGTGCGGATGTACTGGGCCAAGAAAATCCTGGAGTGGAGTCCGTCGGTTGCCACGGGCTACCAACGGGCGGTCTGGCTCAATGACCGTTACGAACTCGACGGTCGCGACCCCAACAGCTACGCAGGAATTGCCTGGGCCATTGTCGGCAAGCACGACCGACCGTGGTTCGAGAGACCTATTTTCGGACAAGTTCGCTATATGTCATACGCCAGCACCTCAAAGAAGTTTGATTCCCATCAGTACATCGAGAAAGTGAGACAGTTGGAGGCCAGCTATGTCTGACCACCGCTGGCCCATGCTCCTCTTCTTCCTGTTCTTGTGCTACGGCGCCGCAGGGCTGGGTTCCGTCTGGACCTCGTCTTCGGTTGGGACTTGGTACGCGGAACTCATGAAGCCATCGTTCAACCCACCTAGCTGGATCTTCGCCCCCGTATGGTCAATTCTGTATTTCCTAATGGCAGTGAGCGCCTGGCTGGTTTGGCGAAGGGCCGGGTGGAGCGGCGCAAGATTTGCCCTGGCCCTGTTCTTCGTCCAACTGGCGCTGAATGTCGCCTGGTCGGGGCTGTTCTTCGGACTACGCCGGCCAGGAACGGCGTTGGTCGGGATTCTTATCTTGTTGGGCACCATCGTCGCCACTGTGCTGGCGTTCCGGCCCGTTTCCCTCCTAGCCTTCTGGCTTATGGTGCCCTACGCTCTGTGGGTCGCTTTTGCAGCACTGCTGAACTTCAAGATCTGGCAACTGAATTCCGGTACGGCATGAGGATTCTGGTCAGCGGCGCGACCGGATATGTGGGCAGCAGGCTCATTCCGCGTCTGGTAGCTTCTGGACACGAAGTCTCCTGCATGGTGCGGGACGCCTCGCGCGTGTCAGCACAGGTGGCTGGGAGCACTCGCCCCGTCGTTGCCGATGCGCTCCAACCCGAGAGCCTGGCTGCTGCGATGGAAGGAATCGATTTTGCCTACTACCTGATTCACTCCATGTCAGCTTCTGGCGGGGATTTCCAGAAGCGCGACTGGCTTGCCCGCTCGCAACTTCGCCGTCGCCGCTCAGCAAGCAGGGGTGAACCGGATCATCTACCTTGGCGGGCTGGCGTCCGAAACATCACAGATTTCTGACCACCTCAAGAGTCGCCATGAAACCGGAGAAGCTCTACGCAGATTTGGGCCGCCGGTAACTGAGTTCCGCGCCGGTATTGTCGTAGGCAATGGCAGTGTCTCTTTCGAGTTGATTCGATACTTGACCGAGCGCCTTCCGATCATGATCTGCCCGCGCTGGGTGATCACGCGCACTCAGCCCATTGCCATCGATGACGTTCTTGACTATCTGGTGGCAGCGCTTCAGTCCCCAGAATCAACCGGTCAAGTGATCGAAATCGGCGGCGCAACGATTGAAACCTACCGCAGCATGATGCTCACGTATGCCCGGGCCCGGCGACTCAGACGCTGGTTGCTGCGCGTGCCCGTCTTGACGCCGCGACTGTCTTCCTACTGGTTGCGCTTAGTGACCCCAATCCCCACCTCGATCGCCCGCCCACTGATCGAGGGCTTGCGCACGGAAGTCGTCTGCAAAAGCACCCGATCTGCTGAATTGTTTCCTGCAATTCAGCCCATGAGTTATGCCGCTGCCATCAAAAAAACCCTGACCCGCACGCTGCCGGATCATTCGCTCACTGCGACTGTTCTATCCCGTCCTGCGCACGTCTTTATTCGGCGGGACGGCATTCTTTGCGACGTCCGTCAAGCTGTCACCGACGCGTCCCCAAGTAAAGTGTTCTTCGTCATCACACGTCTTGGGGGTGCGAACGGCTATCTGTATGCGAACAGTTTGTGGTGGATCCGCGGTTGGCTGGACCGATGCCTAGGAGGAGTCGGCTTGAAACGGAACTCTGGCCGCGCGCCTCTGAACAAGAATGATCACATCGACTTCTGGCACGTTCAGGATCTGGAGGTGGACCGCCGTCTGCTGCTACGGGCAGAAATGAAGCTGCCGGGTCGTGCCTGGTTGGAATTCTTGATTTCGCCTCAGCCCTTTGACCGGACGCTGGTTCGCTGCTGCGCATGGTTTGAGCCTCGCGGATTGTTAGGAGAACTTTATTGGTGGGTTCTTTACCCCATTCACATCTTGATCTTTTGGGGTATGGTACAAGCAGTGTGCAGAGAGGCGGCCCCGCAGCGTCACCATGCAGGCTGACACAGCGGACCCGAACCAGGATTTACGACCTGGTTTATCTCACTTAAAGTTGTCGGGGATGATAGGGACGGTTGACGAAACGTTGCCTGCGGGCGATGCTGTCTTAAACGGTGATCACCTGCCACTGAAATGCGCGAAATTCGGCGAGCCGACGGTAGTCACGCTCATTGGCGGTGAGCACCCGGATGCCCAGCCGCCCGGCGCTCATCGCGATCAGTGCGTCGTTGGTCATCCGCCCCCGTCCTATTTGTTCGTAATCGTATTTCGCCGCCAAGCGGGCCAGCACCCGACCGGCTTGGGCCCAGTCACTGAGATTGGGCACCAGGATTCGTTTCACCCTGTCAAAATCTCGTTCCAGCCGCTGCACCACGCGCCGCTCCCGATCACCAGCGCCGGCGTAGAGTTCTTCGAGCACAACCGAACTCAACCATAATGGTGCGTCGGCAGCTACCCGCCTGAGGGCAAGAGCCGCATCGTTTCCCCGACGCAGTGCGGCTATATATATGGAAGTGTCGAAGAGGGCGGGTTGCATCTAACCAACCAGGGTGCTGTAGACGTCCTTAATCTCGATGCCACTCTTGATAAAACGCTCCGTGGCCTGAACGACTAAACGGTTCTTCTCGTGTTCCGCAATCGCGAAGTCCAGCGCGCGCTCGATGGCCTCGGTTTCCGTCTTGGCATGCAGCGCCCTTTGGGCGAGCTTGATCTTGGACGAGTCCAACTGAAAGTGTTTGTGGGATCGCTTGGTCGCTGTCGTCATCGAATCGCTCCTTGTCGCCGTCAGTATATCATCTATGTACACATAAGCAACATCTATGTACATTCAATGGAGGCTCTTAATCTGGACACGCCCAGCTCTCAACCACGCCGTTTCTGTCACATTTTCGCGGGTGTGTACGCCCCTCTGCTGGCCAAGGACTCCGAAACGGAGGGGCCCGAAGTCGGCTTGCAGGAGTTTCGCCAGATCGGTACTGGCAAACGTTAGGTCTCTATCGGGACTGCCCCGGCAGGGGAGGCAGGATTGAGCCGGGTTCTTTCGGCCGGGGCAGTTTCGATAGAGTCGTTTGAACTGAGCCACCGGCGTTTGCGGCGGATGCGGTGATCTACCTATGCATTTTCAATGGCGTCGACTGGCTGATTGGGAGTGTTTTGGGTGCCAAGCTCGACCGACAGAGTAGTGGGAGTGGCTTAGATGAGCAGACTTGCCTTCTGCCATGCGTAAGCAGGCGCCATAGGGAGAGGACTTGATCAGCTTTTGGGCGGAGGACGCCCTTGCATCTGCGAGCATGCCCTCGAGCGACAGGAGTAGAGACGTCGTGGACCCTGGATATGCTATGAGCTGTCAACGTAGCACCTCTGTAGGGTAGGGAGGCTCAGTTCTAACCGGAAGTAAAGTTGAGCACTCGTCATCCGTGCGATGACCAGCATATTGCCTGAGCAGGCGGGACAACGCAGCTGGTTGGTTGGTTCGGGGCGATCTGCGCAGGCAACTGCCCCGAGCAACTCGCGGCAGCGTGCGAGGGCGGTTTCCCGTCTACGGTTTGCGAACAGGCCGAAGTGGCGGATGCGGACCACGCCTTTGGGTAAAACGTGGAGAAGAAACCGGCGCAGGAACTCGTCGGCTGAAACTGTCATGACCCGGTTCTTGCCGCCATGGGCATAGTCTCGCCAGCGGAAGGAGACGCGATCGTTCTCGAAGGCCACGAGGCGATGGTTGGAAATGGCGACGCGATGGGTGTAGCGAGCCAGGTAGTTGAGAACCTGTTCGGTACCGCCGAAGGGTGGCTTGGCGTAGACGACCCAGTCCTTTTGCTCAAGTTGCGAGAGCAAGTTTCTGAAGGCGTCAGGTGAGGCAAGCTGCTGCAGTGAACTGTGGAACTGAAGTCTATGTTGTTGGAACAGTTCACAGAGTTGTTTGCAGAACTTCTTGCGGAACCTATGGCTGAGTGCCTTGACGGGCAGGAAGAACCGGGGCGACGAGTCTATCCATCTGGAACCATCGAGGGCCAAACCTCCGGCGGGAACGATGTAGTGTACGTGGGGATGAATCTGGAGGTTCTGTCCCCAGGTATGGAGCACGCCGAGGAATCCGATGTCGGCCCCCAGGTGCTGTGGATCGCGAGCGAGTTCCAGCAGCGAAGCGGCACTGGTGCGAAAGAGCAGATCGTAGAGCTGGCGTTTGTTCTGGAGGATCAAAGAGCAGAGTTCGTGCGGCAGGGTGAAGACGATGTGGAAGTAAGGCACGGGCAACAGCTCAGCCGAACGCGCGGCCAACCACTTGGCGCGCGCGTTCCCCTGGCACTTGGGACAGTGCCGATTGCGGCACGAGTTGTAAGAGATGGCCTGATGGCCGCAACGAGTGCACTTATCGAGATGACCGCCCAATGCCGCGGTGCGGCAGCGAACGATGGCATCGAGTACCTTGCGATGCACCCATGCAAAGTGCGACTTGTGCTTGTCCCAGAAGCTGTCGCCCGCTGCGCGGACGATGTCGGCCACCTCGAGGGTGGGCCGGCTCATCGCTTCCTCAGTCTCCTCGAGCGCTTCACCTTGTCCGGGCTGGACACGGCGATGGCTTCCAGCGGACTGGCAACCGCCTGCAGATGGCGGCGGGACAGATGCAGGTAGAGTGCAGTATCGCTGATCTTGGCATGGCCGAGCAGAACCTGGATGGTGCGCAGGTCGGCGCCGGCTTCCAGCATGTGGGTGGCGAAGCTGTGTCGAAGCAAATGCGGTGCGACGCGCTTTCTGATGCCAGCGCGCTTACCAGCCTCGTTCACGGCCTTCCACACGACCTTCGCAGTGATGGGCACATCTGCCCGCCAGTTCTTCACCGTATCCGGAAACAGATAGGTCTCAGGTTTCATCCAGCGCCAATACTCGCGCAGGGTCTCCAGCAGCTTCGGGGTCAACAGGACGTCGCGGTCACGACCACCCTTTCCCTGGCGAACATGAATCACCATGCGTTGGCTATCGATGTCAGAGACCTTGAGGTGGCATAGTTCAGCCCGGCGCAGGCCGGTTGCATACAGCGTCATCAGCATGGTGCGGTGCATCAGGTTCTGGGCGGAAGCAATGAGCCGCGCTACCTCTTCCTGGCTCAGTACGGTGGGCATCCGCCTTTGACGCTTGGGAAACGGAATGTGATCGGGAAGGTACGGTCGCCTCAGCGTCTTGACGAAGAGAAATCGCAGAGCGGCAGTACGACCTTCGATCGTACCCGGTGAGAGTTTGCAATCGCGAAACAGATGGACCTGGTACTCGCGAATATGCTCTAGGCCGAGGCGGCCCGGTGAACGGTGGAAGTACTTCGCAAAATCCTCCACCGCGTGGATATAGGCGCGGACGGTGTTCTGAGCGTAGTTGCGACGCTGGAGCTCGTCCAGCATCAACTGCCGAAGATGGGTCACAAAAGCCTCCTTGTGACCCACAACTTACACAAGTGACA
>Ga0181526_10004481_pt1 | contig 10826 bp, 5 predicted proteins | sample PEATcosm2014_Bin_35_FD_119750 | JGI IMG/M metagenome (GOLD analysis project Ga0181526, IMG submission 119750) | Peatland microbial communities from MTU Mesocosm Facility, Houghton, MI, USA - PEATcosm2014_Bin06_30_metaG | ecosystem: Environmental > Terrestrial > Soil > Wetlands > Peat | place...
CGTGTGCCGCCTGTGACCAGCACCCTTCCCGACAGAGCATATCTGCGGTCGTCCATAGAAGGGCATTGTACTTCAGGCGAGCGAGCCGTAGCGCGGAGTGGTGCGCTTCCACGACAGTATGGATCTGAACCGCAACCCTCGGAAAAATCAAGGTGCGAAGTAGCCGGAGATGTCCAGGATCAGCTCCGTCAGAGCAGCGGCGTAAGCATCGATAGCACCGTTATTGACATTGGCCGGCACGATCGCCATGTTCGACGTGATGAATCCGTCGTAGGCGTTCAGGGTCGAAACTACGGGCTGTGTCTCGCCATCAGGCCACAAGGTGAGGAAAGGCATAGAGCCAGGCGGCACCACCGTAGCGTTGAAGATGTATGCCGCCGCGCTGCTGGGTGGGGCACAGACGCTGCCCGCAACATTCACAGCTATCTCACCAGTGAAGCCATTACCGTTCTGGCGGGTGTCCAGCACACGACAAGGCACCGCCGGATACATTGACAATCCGCCAGTTCCAGGCGCGGCGAAGTAGCCGTCGACATCAACCAAAAGGTTGGTGCTGTTGCTGTGGGCGTAGAAAGCAGTCTTATTATTGCTGCCCGCCGGTACGATGGCCGCATTGGCTACGACCGTACCAGTGTTGTCGTTGAGAGTGGAGACGACAGGTTGCGGCTCGCCTTGGGGCCACACGGTCAAGTAATCGAGACCGCCAGCGGACGGAAGGACTGTGACATTGAACGAATAGGCCGTCGCGCTGCTGGGAACATTGCAATTTCCCGGAATCAGGTAATCACGTTCCACTCCTGCCCGCAGCATCCCTCCATCCTGGTTGTTACGAGTGTCCACGATGCGGCAGGGCGTCAGCGGATAGAACTGATATGTGCTGGAGCTAGCCGGCGCGAAGTAGGCATCGATATCCAGCAAGACGTTAGTGGTATTGCTGACGTACACGCTGACGGAGCCGCTGACGCCTGCCGGTACGATCGCCGCGTTGGCCTTGACCCGGCCATCCGGTGAGTTCAGCGTGGAAACTATGGGCTGCGTCTCCGGCGTTGGCCAAATGGTCAAATAGCCCAAGGTAGTAATTGGCACCACGGTGACGTTCAAGGAATAGGCCGCAGCGCTGGAGGGAATATTGCAATTGGTATTTTGCGGGATGGGAAAGCTACGGTAAGTGCCGCCCTGAATGGCTGGGCCGCCAAACGGCCCATCCGCACCGCGCGTGTCCACCAAGCGGCAAGGAGTGACGTTGACCAGTTGCAGCTTGGTATTCCCACCAATGACGGAGACGGTTCCGTCGACCCCATCGGCAACATAAACAGTATTGGTGGACGAGTTGACCGCCAGTGCGGTGGGTCCATCTCCGACAGCGACCGGCAAGGTGGAATTGGTTGCCCCGTCGATCACGCTGACCGTTCCAGCGCTCACGCAGGTGAGATCGCTACCGCAGAAATTCGTCACGAAAATCTGGTTGGTCGTCGAGTTGACATCGACGGACAGCGGGGTGACCCCGACACCGACGGTGGTGGTGTGATTGCTGGCGCCGTCGATTACGGTCACTGTCCCAGGGCTCCTGCAGGTGAGATCGTTGCCGCACTCATTGGCGACGTAGATCTGGTTGGTCGCCGAGTTCACCGCAATGTCCTCGGGAAAATCTCCCACAACAACCGTCGCGGTGTTATTGGTCGTGCCATTGATCACCGTTACCGTTCCAGGGCTCATGCAAGTGACATCCTGGCCACAGTTATTCGAGACATAGATTTCATTGGTGGCCGAGTCGAGATCGAGGTAGCGGGGGAAAAAACCAACCACGACGTTCACAGCGTTATTGGTGACGCCGTTAATCACCGTCGTCGTTCCCACGCTGTTGCAGTTTATATCGTTGCCGCACCGGTTGGCCACGTAGATCCTGTTGGTCACGGAGTTCACCGCAATGTCCTCGGGAAAATCTTCCACGTTGACGGTCGCGGTGGCGGTATTGGTGGCGCCATTAATTACGGTCACCGTCCCTGGGCTGCCGCAGTTAGGATCGGCACCGCAGTTATTGGCCACGTAAATCATGTTGGTTGCCGCGTTCACCGCTATCGCATAAGGCGAATATCCCACTGTAACGGTCGTGGTGATGGTGTTGTTCGCTCCGTTGATCACCGTGACGGTCCCGGCGCTGCCGCACGTTATATCATTGCCGCATTTGTTGGCCACATAGATCGTGTTGGTAGCCGAGTTCACGGCCACGGCGAGAGGAAAATCTTCCACGGTAACCGTTGTGGTGCTATTGTTGGCGCCATTGATCACCGTAACTGTGCCCGGGCTGCTGCACGTCGGATCGCTTCCGCATTCGTTGATTACGTAGGCATTGTTGGTCACAGAGTTCACCGCGACGCCAACAGGTTGCGTCCCTGCAGGCACCGTCGCGATCACAACTTGCGCGACCGCAGGCAGCGATACCGCTAACAGGCTCACGATAAGAACCAGGAACAAAGTGTGGCGCGAGGTTGGCAAAGCTTTTCTCCCGGCGGATACTCTCAATCTTTCACAACTGGGTTGCGGCCACGCCGCTAGTTTCCATTGGCGGTTTCCCACGAACAGTTTTCGACTTACAGGGAAGCTAACGTCGCGCGCAATTTGCAGTCAATGACGATAGTAACTCCGCCGGCATCGGCGTTAGGAGTCTTGAATCCACAACAGGTTGACCTGCCTCGAGACCGGACAAATCCACACACGGCCGATCCCCGGCTGGTCTGGTGAAGACTTGATCTCTAGCTGGTCTGGTGGACCCTGGGTCCGCGGCTGGCGGGGTTGAGACCTGATCTCCGCCTGACGTGACAAATTCCTGGTCGTAGTATGCGGCCATGTTTCCTGAGGTGTCAGTTGTCAGGTAGCGCGCGTGATAGATGGTGTTCGGGGTTAGCCCGGTAAGAGTTACGGTTGCGTCATAAATGTTGGGTATTCCCTGACCTAGAGCTACCTGGTCCGGGAAGGCTGTAGTTGGGTCAGACTGATTATAGTTGGCGTTCAGCATCTGCAGGAAACCGAAGTTGGGGTACGGTTGCATGCAGTTCGGCGGTTGCGGGTTGTTGATATCGCAGGTGCCGGGAGCGGCAGTCCCATAGTAAACCGTCAAAGTCGTGCCCGGCTTAAAGACATTCAGCCAAACTGTAGCTGTTGTGGCGCCGACCACGGGTAAGGTAAGTACTGGATTGATGGCGGGCGGGTTGCCATCGTCGCCTGCCGCCCACTCAAATTGAACTGGAGTCGTGTAATCAGTCCAGGCTCCGCCGTAGGGATTAGCAGCCGCCAATACGGTTTCCACTGGCGGCGATGTGCCATCCGCGTTCTTGCCTGACCTCCACCGCACATAGTCGAAGCTCCACTTGTAAATCTGGTTGTACTCTTTGACAGAGTATGTCCAGCCGCTGTCACCTCCGATGGTTTGACCGCCGGCACTGTTCCACACATTGGAGAAAAGATCGTCCCCTTCATTCAGGTAAGTCGTATTATTGGTCTGGTACCAATACCATGCGTAGGCAGTAGCCACCAGGTCGTTCAACTCAGTGGCCTGGTACAAAGTGCCTGAGACGAGCGCCGGGTTCTTTGGCACATCATAGGCCCCATAGGCAAAGGTATGGGTGGAAGGAATGTATTGGGTGGCTTCCAGCCAATCCAGGGTCTTCTTGATCTCTAATGGTATCCTCGCGTCCGGCGTGTGTCCTTCAGCCAGGTCGAGCTCGTAATAGGTGATCAGGGCCTCCATCGCAAGACCTACCATAAAGGGGTGGATGTCATAGCCCTGCTGGTTAGGATTACTAAAGCTTAGGTTATAGCTTTGATCGAGGTAGCCTAGCATCACGTCGACGGTGCGCAGCATGAATGCGTTGTTTCGCCGCACGCCAATGATTTCGTTGGCTAGACGGTCATCCATCATATAGGCGCTCACCCGAACGCTTTCAGCGTAGACGCTTCCGCTGTAGTAAACATCGTAAGCTTCGTTATTAGCCAGGAGATTAACCGCGGTTTGATAGGTAGCATCCCCGGTCCGCAGGTAGTGCATTGCCATGCCAAAGGGGAATTGATTAGGCTCCTGGACAAATCCGCCGCCGGTCCCGATGGTCATGTCTTTATAGGGCTCCATCGCAAGCTCAGCACAGCGCTGCCACTCGTTCGGGTCGGTCTGCTTATACTGCTGCTGGTGATGCGCGTCATAGTCCGCTATCTGCTGATAGACACGGCCACCGTCATAGTTCCACGCTTCAAAATAGACGCTGGATGGGATGTCGAAAAGTCCGGAGAAGTTACCGTTGTCGAGACTCGCCCACGGGTTGCCATCGATATTGTTCGTGCACCAGAAATCCGCGTTGGCAGTTCCCACAGGAGCACTGAAGTTGACCATGTTGGTCTCCCAGGTACTTATCCCAGGGATGGCGGGAAAAGTCGTGGGTGGCGTTGCCGTAAAGGACGCGGTCGGCAATACCGTGAAATTGTAGGTCACCGATACCGGATGGCCGGCGTTTTGCCCGTTCAGTTGTCCCTGAAAGCTGGCAGCAACCTGGTAGTGTCCGGGGACGGCATGAGAATTCGCTCTTAGTCGCAAGGTTGTGTTGGTGCTATAGATCGCTCCGTTGGAACACGCTTCGGTCGACGGGTCATAGTCGCCGTCCCAACCTTGGGGCGGAGGATTGGAAGGAGCGTCAAGGCCGCAAAGATACTGGGCCGTGATGCTATTATTCGTGACAATCCGGCCGGTATCCAGATTCGTGATGACAACGTTTTTCATGAGCACGACCGCATCCGGTGATCCGCTCAACAGGTTAGGCTGCGTAGCAACATAGAGATCGTTACACTCGCGCGAACTCTTCGAGGTGGGAGTGCAGGCGGGCGACTGCGTGGGATCGCCTTGATAGACGTTCTGGCCTCCGACTGGCCAGAGGCTGAAAACCAAAGGGCCGTCCGGGTCGGTGGGCCCAGTCGGCAGGGTGAAGGCTGCGTACTTCCCTCCACAACCCGGCGCCGGAGGCGAGCCACAAGTAGCGGTCGCTGGGCCGGGATAAGTCGCCCACTGACGTGCATCTCCTACGAAACTGGCTACATAGTAACCCCAGGTGGCGTATGTGCCATACGCGGGAAAATGATTCACCACTACAACATGGTTGGTTGTGTAGTCGTCCTGAACAACTTGACGGAACGAAGAGTTGTTCTCGGCTTGGTAATCGAGGTCGTTTTCGATAACGACGATCGAGTTACCAGGGTCAACCGTGGTCCATCGGAAGGTTACTGAGACCCCATTCACGGGATCGAAGGTCGTGCCGACGGTGGCCGAAACGCTGGTCGCAACAATCTCGCCACGATAAACCGTGGCGGACAACGGCATCGCGATTAGAACCCATAAGATCAGACCTACCAGCGGGAGCGTCAGCTTGCGCCGACAGGACACTGCGTCGCATAGCCTGGGGAGGGTGGCGGCTATCATCTTAAAGTCTCCTTCTACTGCGCCGGGATTCCATCTTGCCCCAGCATCTTGGTGGTGCAGCCATGCAGCAATACGGACGGACCGTCCCACACAGGTTACGGCCCATGAGGCTCGATCCACATCTGGTTCCCGAGAATGGGAATTAGATGGGCCTTGCCGGCCAGTTGCACATCTAAAGTACATGGGATCAGACGCTGGCGGTGATTGAATCTTATGGGTTAAGCCGGGATTTCCATTTGTCATCCGTGGCTCCAACTAATATACATCCAATCCCCGACGCCTCGTGCCTTTTTTCGTTATTTTACCCGGGATTTCATTTTGCCCTAACCGTGAGCGATCATGCCTCTGTTCGCTCTGTCAGACGACCTAATCTCCTGTCTGAAGTGAGGCCCTCGACGGCGTGGCTCCCGCGGGAATTACAGCGTCTTCAATCTTCTCTATAGGGATCAGGGCGATCCACTCATTGTTGCGGTGCAGGTAACGTGCTGTTCTGCCGCCCAGAATGTCCGCAGCGCGCTGCGGCCGCAAATCCTCATGGTAGTCGAAGAAGCGCTCCTGGAGCGGCTTTCCGAAGGCCAGGCCTTCGAGCAGCGGGTGCGGGGGCTCCCACTTGGTGCTGAACAGATAAGCAACGTCAAACTGATCTGTCGCGTGGGACGCACGCTCAATCTCCAGCGGCGAAAAGTTCTTGAGGCGCACTACATTGAGCGGCTGCTTCACATATCCCAGGAACGGGCGAGTCAGTTCGTCGGAAGCGGGCCAGGCGGTGAGCACGCGCGCGTGCGGATACCTGGCTGACAGCTCATCGGCGGCAAGCTTGTGAAGGACCACGTAGTCGCGATACAGCAGCGTGTCTTCAGGAGCGATGCGATACGGCGGAGGCACGAAGAGCTGGACCACGAAGGCAGCGCAAGCAACGGCAATCCACCAGGTCCATCGCCGGATGCGCCGTCGCATGGTGGAGACGCACACCAGAATGACCAGCGGCACAACCGGCAGCATGTAACGAGCCAGAACCGCGCCCCCTAAAGCAGATTCGACCAGGATGTTCGAGGCCAGAACGGCGGCAAAGACAAGCTGCACGCTGATCGCAATGCGCGGACGGAGCGTGCCGTCCGACTCGCGCAGTGGGGACTGCGTCATGGCAAACAATGCGCCCAAGGTGAGTAAGAACAGATTCAGATAACCCAAGACGTGCCACAAACGAATCAGCAGCGCGAGCAGAATACGCAGAGGCGTTAGCGTCGCCTGCAGATTGTAGCGGAGATAATATGGATTTCCGAGATAGAAGCCGGTGCGGTGATGATGATAGCCAAACCAGAACAGCAGTGGGACCAGACAAAGAAGAAACGATAGCGCATGACGCTTGCTGCGATAAAGGCACTGAGGTCCTGACTGGAGTTCCCCGCCGATTACAGGACAAAGCAACTCCCACGCAAGCAGCGCCAAGGGGGTGACAATTGCCGTCTCCTTGGCCAGGGGCGCGAGCGTGAAGAACACAATGGTCGCGACTGGTCTTCGCTCCATGTACATCGCGAGTCCCCAAAAGGTGAACGCGGCCGCCATCATGTCGAGATGGGCCAGGGAGCTTTGGGTGAAGAACACCGGATAGAGCGCGGTACAGAGCACGGTCGCGACGGCTACTGCTTGGTTGGCGACATCGCGCGACAAGCGCCACAAGCCGAGCAGCGCAAAGGCTGCAACCATCAGCATCGCGGTTCGCGTGACTGCCGGCGTGAGGGCGCTGAACTTCCACCAGAACGCCAGCCATAACATCACCAGCGGAGGATGGGCGTTGGAGAGCGTGGTATAGGGAATGAGCGATCCGGTCAGCAGCAGGTCGCGCGCAGCGGGGATGTAATAGCCGGCCTCGTCCCAGAAATAGGGCAGGCGAAGCAGCGGAGCATGAGTGACGAAGAGGGAGGTGAACAGTAGGGCGTAGGCGGATAGATACTCGCGGGCGGTGGCCAGAGAACGAACTGTTTTGGTCATCTGGGTTATGAATGACGATGTCACACTCGGTATCGCAATCTCGTTATTGCCCGCACACGCCGAGTGTGAAATCCCCAGCCAGTGATAGTTTAGCTGGGTCGTCCCCATGTCAAATGCATAATCCTGACATTACTCGTGCCGCAGGCACTCTACCGGATCGAGCCGGGCGGCGTTGTTTGCCGGCGTTATGCCGAAGCCGATGCCGACGGCGCAGGAAACCAGCAGCGCAATGGCCGCCGAGAGGACAGAGACCGGAACATGGTGATTGGTGAAAATCTGGATCGAGATAGGAATGCCGATTCCTACGGCTGTCCCTACGGTGCCGCCCAGCAGCGCAATCAGCACCGCCTCGAAAAGGAATTGCAGCAGGATCGCCCTGCGGGTTGCGCCCACGGCCTTGCGCACTCCGATCTCGTGGATTCGCGCATGCACCGTGGCCATCATGATATTCATAATCCCGATGCCGGCCGCGACCAAGGTTACCGCCGCAAACAGCAGCAGCACCGAAGTGAAGGCGGTCGCTGTTTTGTTGGCCAACCGCAGCACTTCAGTCATATTGCTGACGTTGTACACCGACTCAGCCCGGTGCCGGGAAGCCAGCACTTTCTGTATGGTCTCGGTAGCAGCGGGAATGCCGGCGGCGTCGAACACCGAAAAATAAATCTGATTGACCGCCGCAGTGCCGATCATGGAGCGGGCAACACTGTAGGGAATCAAGACGGTATCGTCTTCAATCTCTGAGCGGCCCATAGTATCGACGCTCTCGCGGAAGGTGCCGATGATAACGAACGGTACTTCCTGTATCCTGACGCTTTGTCCCAGCGCCAGATCAAGGGAGCCGAATCGGCTGCGCGCCAGACTCTCGGTGATGAGCGCTACTTTGCTGGCGGATTGCGAATCCGTCTGGTCGAAAAACCTGCCCGCACTCACGATAATCCGCCGCACCGGCTGATACTGGGGATCGACGCCGAGCACCAGAATCTCCTGCTCCTTGCCGGAGCCGATCACCATACGCTGGAGCATGTTGACCACAGGTGATGCCTCCTTGACGCCAGGCACCTGTTGCTCGACCGCGGTCATGTCGTTGACGGTGAGGTAGTCGGCGGCAGCCACATTAGCGGAGGCGCTGGATATTCCGGAATATTCCGCCCAAATGACGTTGGTGCCGACGTTTTCGATCTGCGCCAGCACATAGCGCTTTCCCGTTAGCGCCACCGTAACCACCAGAATCAGCGCCGCTGTGCCCACCGCCATGCCCAACGCGGTCATGGCCGCACGCAACTTATCGGCCCGCAGCGAGTCGATCCCCATGGCCAGAATTTCACGGAACACCAGCGTTCCGGAAAGGTCGAACCGTGAACGAGTTAGCGGCGTCTCAGCAGTTTGCGCCATAAGGTTACGACTACGGAGTAGGACGCGTTATGCCCACCGAGAGTGCGTCGCGCTGGGCCGCTTTCGTCGCCAGGTGTCTCCGCCACTCCAGCACGCAATAAGAACTCATAATGACGATGATGGGATCCAGTGGGTGACGATAATCCATGCTGGAATGCGTGACGTAATAAACCAGCGGATACGTGACCAGAATCAGAACCAGCGGAAAGACATCTTGCCCCTTTTCTTCCGACCACGCAAACCGCAAACCTCCGAGCAGGAGTAGGGTAATGGCGGTGGTCAAGAAAATGTTGGGTATGTGGAACGGCTCCTTGGCGAGGAAGTTGGGTTCCAAGGACCAGAAACCCGTCCACGTATTAACGAAGTGGCGCGCCGTCATCCAAACCGCAAATCTGGGATGCTGAGTGATGAATGCCAGGGCTTCCGCTTTCTTCGCATCCATGTAACCAATTTCGCCGAGTCGTTGCCATTGCGCGTATTCCGATGGGCTCGTCGTGGGGTGTGCTGAATCCGGTGTCACATCAGAGGTGTCGCCGTTGTAGCCGACATGAACTTCCATCCAGAATCCGTCGCGCAAAGGAATGACGCGATGGAAAGTCCGATAATTTCGAACTGTCCACGGCGCGGTCACCGCCAGGAATGCGCAGACCGCGAGCAGCCCCGGCAACAGCCATGCGAGTTTGGCCTTTCGGCGCTGCACACAGAGCCATATCGCAAGAAAAGGCAAAGGTCCAAGCAGCGCCGGACTCACCAGGCCGGCCAATCCCCAGAGAGCTCCCCAGAGCAGCCAGTCTCCGGCTGCCCGACTGTCCCTTAGCCGGAAAGTTTGAAGCCAAAGCAGGCTCGCAAGCAGGCAGGTCAACGCGTCGGAGTAAATGCGCCCGCCGGATAGATAAATTGAATACGGGAAAAATACCCACGTCCATCCGGCAATCACAGCTACCCGCTCATCGAAAATGCGCCTGGCCAGGAAATAGATCGGAAGCACAGTGACTGACGCGAAAATGCTGTTGAGGCTGAGGATGGCCATCGCACTGGCCACTGTGAAACCGCCGAAGAGCTTCATGCATCCGGCAATCAGATATGGGTAGGCCGGTGGCAACATTGCCGTAGCGCCGCTGGGATCGAAGAAGGGCGAAGAGAACCCGTGTCCCTGGCAGATCGAACGGGCGATTTGGCCCATCTCCCAACCGAAGTGCCAGTGGTCACGAAAGCTATCGAGAAACTCGGGCACCATAGCGGCCGACACCGCAATCCGGATGGTAAGGGCAACAAAGACCATACGGAAGGGGCGTGCAAGTGTGCTGGGCACGAACTGGCTGGTTTCGCGCGCATTTGCCGACATGACCGGGTACGGGATGACCTTGTCCCTCCCTGTGTCTGTCGCCGGACATCTGACTGCGCTGCCGGTCGATAATGCGGCCGCTCTGGTGGTGATGTGATGGCCAGGATCCATACTGTTGCCGCCAAGTCGCCAACCGGGAGGCTGCGAGGACGCACATCGCTCGCACGACTAACGTCGAAACGGAAAAAATCGGCAGTCCGGGATCGATTGCCGCCTTTTCTACCACCACGCCGCGATCGCTCCGCGGCGCTCCGCTCCCTCCAGTTGTTTCCCAGCTGGTCATACGCCGGGATTACTACCTGCAAAACTAACTTCACAACGCGACAACGACCTTCGTACGGCTAGTGGATGGGACCGGAGCCGGGCCCGACCCGCGGATCAAGCTTGATCTCGCCGAAAGTGTTTTCGTAGTTGACCAGATTCTGCTGCAGGATGGTATGCAGCGCTTTGGCCTGCTGCGGGCTGAGATAGATTCCCTGAAAGTTGCGCACGTCCACTCGGGTCTCATCCTGCTGCTGGAGTGTGCCAAAGACCAGGAAAAAATCCCATACATTGACCCGCACCTGAACGCTGTTGGCATAGTTCTCGCGATAGTCGGGAGTATTGGTCAGCTGAATTGCCGGTTGCGTAGGATTC
>Ga0181526_10004485_pt1 | contig 10818 bp, 9 predicted proteins | sample PEATcosm2014_Bin_35_FD_119750 | JGI IMG/M metagenome (GOLD analysis project Ga0181526, IMG submission 119750) | Peatland microbial communities from MTU Mesocosm Facility, Houghton, MI, USA - PEATcosm2014_Bin06_30_metaG | ecosystem: Environmental > Terrestrial > Soil > Wetlands > Peat | place...
CAGACGACGAGGTGGTCATTTCCTCACTGACTTTCATCGCTCCCGCCAACACCATCCGCTACGCTGGCGCATGGCCGGTCTTCATCGATGCGGAGCCCCGGTACTGGCAGATCGATCCGGCGGGAGTGGCCGGTTTCCTCGAAGAAGGATGCCAATGGGACGGTCAGGTTTTGCGCAACCGGCGCACCGGCCGTCGCGTAAAAGCCATTCTGCCGGTCCATATACTCGGTCATTCCGTTGACTTGGACCCGATCCTGGCGGCCGCGGCAAAGTACCGGTTGCCGGTGATCGAGGACGCTACCGAAGGCTTGGGCGCAACCTATCGAGGAAAAAGCCTGGGGGGAATTGGACACGCCGGCTGCTTCAGCTTCAACGGCAACAAGATCATCACCACCGGCGGCGGCGGCATGCTGGTGACGAACGACGCCGAATGGGCCGCACGCGCCAGATACCTCACTACGCAGGCGAAGGACGATCCTGTCGAATACATCCACGGCGAAGTCGGCTACAATTACCGGCTGACGAACGTGCTGGCGGCGATGGGGTGCGCACAGATGGAACAGTTGGATGCGTACGTCGCGGCTAAGCAAACCATCGCCGCGCGCTATTTTGCCGCTTTTCAGGATATTCCAGGCGTCGTCCCCATGCCGCAGGCAAATTGGTCGGAAAGCACATTTTGGATGTACACGGTGCTGATTGACGAGAGCCGGTTTGGCATGAACTCGCGTCAATTGCTCGCAGCGCTTGCCGGAAAAAAGATTCAGTGCCGGCCGCTCTGGCAGCCGATACATCGATCGCCCGCCCATTCCGGCCATTGCGGAGAAATGTCTTGCCCTGTTTCCGAAGATCTCTGCCGACGATGCTTAAGCCTCCCTTGCTCTGTGGGGCTGAGTCCGGCCGTTCAAGACTTCGTAATTGAGGCAATTCGGGCGAACGCACGTCCCAGTAAGGAGTAGGCTGATTTTCGAAGATCGAGCAGCAATTTGAGCAACCCAGTGAACTTGTTCGTCGTAGGGACACCGCTTCAGCTCCTCAACGCAATCGAGGCCCGGCACGCCCTCAACCTGACGGATAACCATCTTGTCCTGGTCACCGACTACAACCACACGCCGGAGACGGGCGTTTGGTCGCGTTTAGTGTGCGCGGCCGATTGGGAGACGGTTCATTACCTGGAACTGCGCGATGCTCGTCGAGAGTTTCGGCACCGGTACGTGCCGGAACTTCTGCGTGGAAAGCTGTCTAACTACCTGCAGCACTATTATCAGTACGGCAACAAAGTGCGAGTAGACCGATTAGCTCGCGAGTTTCCGGCGGTCGATTACCTGGTATTGGGCAACTATCATGGCGATTATGGCCGCCATATTGCGAACCGGCTGAAGTACCGGTGTCTGTGTCTCGTCGATGACGGCACGGACGTGCTATTGATCAATGAGGAAAGAAAAGAGAGGCGGGAAAACGGCGGCACGGCGTCCGGCAGCCGGGGATCCTGGTGGATGAGGCTGAAAGGCAACGCCCGCAAGTCCATCTTAATGTGGGATGTTCGCCAGGCAAGGAATTTATTGTTTTTTACCGCGTATGACATCGAAGTTCCAAGGGAAGACCAGCTCGTTAGAAATGATTACTCGCACTTTAAGAAGCAGATCGCACCAAGTACGGGTCATGAATCCGGGATGTTCCTGGGGCAATGCCTCGTACGAGATGGCTATATGAGCCAACTAACCTACTTGGATTACTTGCGCAGAGTGCGTTGTCATTTCGGGACTCGACCCTTAGTATATGTGCCACATCCCCGGGAGCCCGAATCGTTGGTAAATGAAATCGGGAGGGATCTTGGATTCGTAATCCGGAAGTTCGATGTGCCAATCGAATGGCAACTGATGAAAGATGCCTCCAGACCTTCCGTGCTGGCCTCGTTCTTTTGCTCGGCGCTGATCAGTTGCCGCCTGATTTATGGCGCCGATCTGAAACTTAAGGCTTTTCAGATCAAGGATGAAGATGTAATGAAATGGCCGGATCTGGTGCGCTCGGCCTACGCATACTTTTCCGGGCTGTCCGGGCCGAGTATAGAAGTAGTTCCGCTCTAAGGTGTAGTGCGTCATGCAGAATGACTATTAACGCAAGAAGACCGCTCCCTGGCGGTCGTGGCGCAAAGAATCGCAGAATCAGCCAGCCTGGTACTGAGCCGCGGCCGCGAGGGAGCGGTTTCCGGCCGAATCGTAATACCCGGAATTTTGAACGCACCGGACTAGCTGCCGGCCGAGGCCCGAGTTTCAATGGTGGACGGAAGCAGCAAGTATCGTTTTGGTTTACACTGACTCGGAGGTTCTCGCCTCGGCCCCCGTCCGTCACTTGCTGTCATTAAATCTGGATCATGCAGATTAGCGTCATATTGTGCACGTACAACCGCTGCCAGACTTTGCGCCAAGCTCTGGAGAGCATGGCTGCGCAGGTCTTTCGCGAGCCCGTGGAGTGGGAGGTGCTTGTCGTCGACAACAACTCATCCGATGGCACGCGGGAGGTAGTGGAGGCTTTCTGTTCTCGATACCCTGGACGCTTCCGTTACTGCTTTGAGCCGGAGCCGGGGCTATCGTATGCGCGCAACGCCGGAATTCGGGAGGTTCGGGGCAACATCGTCGCGTTTACGGATGACGACATTAAGGCTGAAGCGACGTGGCTGCAGAATCTCACCCTGGCCCTCCGCCAGAGTGGGGAGTGGGCGGGAGCCGGCGGGCGAATTCTTCCGGACCGTAACTTTTCCGCTCCCCGGTGGCTGTCGGTGGGTCGCCCCTATGCTCTGGCCCCCTTAGCGCTCTTCGAGCCGGGATCCAAAGCCGGCCCGCTCGCTGAACCCCCCTTCGGCGCCAACATGGCGTTCCGGCGGTCGATGTTCGAGAGATACGGCGATTTCCGAACCGATTTGGGCCGGCGGCCAGGCATTTTAGTGAGTAACGAGGACACCGAGTTTGGCAACCGCCTGTTGGCCCATGGAGAGCGTTTTTACTACGAACCTTCGGCCGTAATATACCACCCGGTGTCGGTCGAACGGATGCGGAAAAGCTATTTTCTGGCATGGTGGCTGGCCAAAGGCCGTTCCGACATGCGGGAATTTGGAGTTCGTCCCAACAAATATTACTTCTGCGGCATTCCGCTTTATTTGGTTCGCAACTTGATAGGATGCACCCTGCGCTGGATGCTCGGCATCCGGCCGGGGGATCGCTTTCTGAACAGACGTACCGTTTGGTACAAAATTGGCCAGCTGTATGAATTCTACCGGCCGTACATTGCGCCCCAAAACGGAAGGGCTGGGTCTGCGAATGGGGATGCAAAACCCTTCAAGTAGCCGCTGCCCTCGATTCTCCCTAGACCTGCCTTAAGAAAATCCCGCAGTTCAACTAAATGGGAGTGAATCCCAATCGGGTTCCACACTCTCCCTCCCCGGTCTGCCTTCTCGCCCTCCGCCTCCTCTCGTAGTCCCATGAAAATACTAGAGTTGTCTCAGTTTTCCGGAGGTGGTAGCTTAACTGCATTTTGTTGGTCCGGTTAAGTGTCCAACGAGACCGGCACGTTTCGGCTCGAAATGGATGAGGGCGAGTATGCTCGACCCCCTAAGTATCCGTTAAAATGCAGAGAATGCACAACATCATGATCGAGGAGCAGTTTTTTGCCTGAACTTGAAGATGTAGGTGGTCTAAATATCAACCAAGGCATCGCGCGGCTGTTAGGATTCCTCACGCGGCGCCGATGGTCGATTCTAGGCCCATTGTTTTGCGTCCCGATTGCGACCATCGGGGTGCTGTCGTTCATTCCCAATCGCTACACGTCAACCGCCACCCTTTTGGTGGTGAAACAACAAGTGCCCCAGCGTTATGTCGTTCCGAATAGCGATACGGACCTGATCTCCTCCTTGCAGGCCATGAAGGAAGAGATTCTGTCCCGCACCCAACTGCTAAGAATGATCAATGATTTCGGGCTCTATCCGAAACAGAGGAAGCGTCGGGCCCCGGAGGAATTGGTCTCCCTGATGCTCAGCGATATCGAAGTCACGCCGACCATCGAAAATCCTCTGCAACAAATCAAGGATTTCGATGCTTTTAAGATTTCCTTCACTACCGAAAACGCTCTTGTCGCCCAACAGGTCACGGATAACCTGACCGGGCTCTTCACCAAAGAATACCTCCGCAACCAAACGGATCAGTCAACCCACACTACGGATTTCCTCCACGGCGCAGTGGAACAGAAGGGGAAAGAACTGGAAGCCCAGGAATCACGCCTCAAGGACTTCAAATTGAACCACGTCGGGGAGCTTCCCGAGCAGCAGCCGGGAAACCTGGGGATTTTGGCGGGGCAAACAGGCCAGTTGTCGAATATCATGGCGAGCCTGGAACGTGCCCACCAGCAACGCGCGTTCCTGCAAGCAGAGTTGGAGACAGCGTCCCGACGCCGGGTCAACCCGGAGACTCGGGCTTTCGGTCCGGGGAACTCAGGCCTGACACCCGCTCAGAGCGCGGTGCAGGCGGCGCAAACCAGTCTTAACGCTCTGGAAGCCGACAGATCGAAGCTGCTGGCTAAAGGGGACACGCCCGAACACCCGGATATCATCCGCAACCAGCGGGAGATCCACGAGGCCCAGGAGAAGCTCAAACAGGCCAAGGCGGCTGCAGTCACCGCTGCGGCTGAAGCCGCTGAAGCCGCCGCGACTCCCGCACCCGGCAACGGCGCGGCGCAACCGGCTGACGCCGCCGACGACCCGGTTGTGGCCCGGGTCAGGAGCGACCTCGAAGGCAACCGCGTGGAGATCGAGAACCTCACCAAAGATGCAGCGGAGTTGAGGAAATCTATCGACCAATACCAAGCTCGTATTAATCAAACGCCGGTCCGCGAACAACAGGAATCCAGTATCCTACGCGATACGCTAGTGCTGCGGGAGCAATATGCGGAGTTGCAAAAGAAGGAGCAGGAATCGAAGCTGGCGACTGACTTGCAGAAGCAACAAGGTGGACAGCAGTTCCGCCTCATCGATCCCCCCAGCTTTCCCATGGTGCCCACCAGCCCCAAACGAGTCCAAATCAGCATGAGCGGTTTGGCGTTCGGCCTGGTTCTGGGGCTCGGATTGGCGCTTTTGATGGAGATGCGCGATACATCTTATCACTCTGAGACGGACGTCACAGGACACCTCGGGGTGCCATTCGTGATAGGCATTCCGGTCCTTCCGACTGCTCAGGAAAAACGGAGGAAGAGGTGGAGCGCCCTGCTTCAATGGGCGGCCGCGAGTGCCATGCTCGTGGTGTTGACGGGCGCCGAATTCTACGTCTACACCCGCGGTCTAAGAAAATAAGCAAAGCGAAACCGAAAATGAGCCACCTACGCAACCTTTTCCATAAAACAACGGGGCCCGAACCGATTCCGCTTGCCGTTGCCCCGACACCGATCCAAGGCAATACCGCGGTCGACGATCTGTCCACAGAGGCGCCGGCCACTCCGGCGACGTTTCCGGCCGAGGAAGCTCATCTGCGCGCCGAAATCCGGCTCGCCTATTATTCCGAACCCCGCAGCCCGGCAGCCGACCGTTACCGGCTGCTGCGGATGCGGCTCAAGGAATTGTGGCGCTCCGGAAGGCTGAAGAAGCTGTTGATCACAAGTCCCCTGGCTCACGACGGAAAATCGACTGTCACTTTGAACCTTGCCACCGCCCTCGCGGAACGGGGTAAGCACAGCGTCCTCGTTGTGGAGGCGGATTTGCACCATTCGACGCTGTCCGAAAACCTGAAACTGAGGCACTGGGCAGGCCTGACCGAATGCCTGGTGGATGGCATCTCGCCGCTCTCGGCCATTCGCAAAATCGACCCCTTCGGATGGTGTCTGCTTCCGGCCGGAGAGCCTCGCAAGAACCCCACGGAACTGCTTCAGACTCCCGTTTTCGGGCAAGTGATGCAGAAACTGGCGCCCTACTTCGACTGGATTCTGATCGATTCTCCGCCCGTAATCCCTCTCACCGACTCGCTATCGATCCAACAGCACGCCGATGGCAGCTTGTTGGTCACACGCGCCGGCCAAACACCCCGCGAGGCGTTGGAGCAAACTATTGAGCTGCTCGGGAAGCAGAAAGTCCTAGGGGTGGTGTTGAACGGCGTCGAGCCTCGAAATCACCTTTATTATCAATATCATGAATACAACAGAAGCAGCCAGGAGGACTGATCGGGGACTCCCGGGCCAGCGGCTCCCCCATCCGTCGCCGCATGCTTGTGCCCTGGGCCTCTGGTTATTGTCGCTGGTACTGTTTCGCCAGTCCCTCATCAGCCTGGCCAAACTCTCCTTCCAGGATGAGCGTTCCTCTCACGTTTTGTTGATTCCCCTGATTAGTGCGTGCTTCCTTTTTCTGCAACGACAATCGGTATTCCAGTCTCCTCGATGGTGCCCCTCGATTGGAGTGGCCGTCCTTTTTATTGCAGCGGTGTGCTGGTATATCTCCAAAACCCCGCTCTCCAGCCTGAACGATACGGATCGGCTGGCGGGGGCCGCATCCCTCATCGTATTGGTATGGATCGGCGCGTTTATCCTCTGTTACGGGATGGCTTCGTTCAAGGCCGCCCGATTCCCTTTGCTATTCCTCTTGTTGATGATCCCGCTGCCCGTGGCTCTCGCGGATAAGGCCGTTTCCTTGCTTCAAAAAGGCTCCGCCGAAACCTGTTACGCCCTGTTTCGCCTGGTGGGAGTACCGTTCGTGCGGCATGGCTTTCTGTTTTCTTTGCCTGGCGTGGATATCGAGGTGGCGCAACAATGCAGTGGCATTCACTCCGCGCTGGCTCTACTCATCGCCGGATTGCTTCTGCAGCATGTTTTACTGAAGGGTCCGGGCAAGAAGATCTTCTTCGTGCTGTGCATCGTTCCGATCGCCATTTTCAAGAACGCGCTGCGGATTGTGACCATTGTGTGGCTGGGTATCCACGTGAATGCGAATTTCTTTCACGGTGAGCTTCACAAGCGGGGTGGGTTGCCATTTGCGGCGGTGGCGATGCTGATGTTGGGGATCTTACTGTGGCTATTGAGACGGTCCCAACTCAATCCGGGACTGACCGGAACTGAGACATAAAGCAGCGCGAGGCGGGGACTGGGAAGAATTGACGTTCGCTTGGGTTCGACGAGCCCTGGTGCTAGAGCTTGATTACGCCCGTCGCGGTGAGAATGGCCGCCCAAATTCCCGCACCCAGGATTACCCCGGTCAAGGCACCCCGGCCAGAGCGGTTCCGGCGATCCGGTGTCTCTACAAACTCTTCGCGGTCGTCGCCAGGTAAGAGAACTCCTTGTTGGTCGGTCCAGGTATTCTCACCAGGAAGAGTTACAATAGGACTGGTCATGTGGAAATACTAGTACACCCAGAATGCAATGTCGATATTCTCTTTGGTTAACATTCGTTAGACAAGCCGAAAAAGGGGTCGCCAAGCCTTCTACCGACCCCCAAGTGGGACAGCGGCGACGCGGTCCAAGCCGCGTAAAGACTAGAGGTTACAGGGGAGAGGTCGGGTTTCAGGAAGTATTCGACTTGGGGGCATTCGAGGGCCTGGCGGCAGGCTTGGACGCCTCCTTGGGAACGCGTTAATCCGAGAACGCCCTTTGGGCCTCCCAGTACGGCTTAAGTCATAGGCGTAGGCTCGGGAATGATCCTATTGGCCGTCATTCCTGGGAAGGCCAATGACAAAAAGTAAAAGCCCGGCCCCACGGGATCTCCGTGGGGCCGGGCTGTTTCTTTTGGGCTGTGGATGCGCGGTTAGCTGCGGACTGACGATCTGCGCCGGCGGAACGCAAATCCCAAGCCTGCTGCCGCTAGGAGGTCGAGAGCCAGAATGGACGGATAGGAGGCCTCGGGCATCGAAACGGGTAGTGGGTCAGCGGTGATAAACTCCTGCGAGGAAGCCAAGCCGTTCGGTGCAATCGGCGTGTACACAGTCATGCTTGCGATCGGCGCTCCGTTGACGGAGATGTTGCTGAGCGTCGTCACACCGCCTACAGTCGCAGCAGTCACGAGTGCCTGGGCCGACGAGAGATCGGATTTCGCCGCGGCCAATTCGCCGGCGCTCAGTGTTCCGAAGCCGGTGTTGGTGGAAGTCAGCAAGGGAGCATCGAAGACTCCCCAGAGGGCATAGCTGAGTTCACCGGCGGCCTCGGCGTTCTCGCCGGGGGTGCCGATGTTTGGCATCGTCAGCAATTCCGCGGCGAGGACCGCCGCAGTGGCGTAATCGTAAGCAACGGTCGTCAACGACGGGGGCGTAGATGTTGCTCCCACAATTCCCGGAGTCGTACTGTACGGCGCGGTGGCGAATTTCAAGCTCCCCACATTGCTGCTATCCACCGTCGTCAAGGTTGTAGCGTCCGCAGTCCACGACTGCCCGCCCGAGATGTCTGTGGTGTAATCGTCGCAAATCAACAGCGTTGGGACTCCGCTATTGATCGAAATTCCGTAAGGGCTGGTATAGACGCCGCCCATAGCTGCCCAAGCTCCCGCACTGGTGAGGAGCATCGAATCCTGAGCCCATGCGCCAAGCGCCAAACACATCAGAACGGGAACCAACCTCCGCAATCGTCTCAACATTTTTTATGTTTCCTCCGAACGCCCACAGACCCATTTCCTCACCACCTCACTATACCATCGCTGGCAGTAAAGCCGAGTCTCGGCTCCTCTTAGCTAGCATTCCAGCGACCATATCCTAAGTTATTAAAAACAAATATACTATAGTACTTTTTGGCGGAAAACATTTCGGTTACATCCCTATTTTTTTGCGATCTGAGCCCTTTTAGAGCTGTCCCTCGGAACAATCCGTTAGGAAATTGGGCAATTGGGAGACTTTTGGTGGGGGTTCATTTGTGCAAATGAGCCAGAATTCTTCAAAAACGAGGCTTTGAAAGCCTGCAGAAAAGGTGGTGGGCCAGTTTTGGCTGACCCACTATGTTGGAAGGGTCGTCGGGTCCTTGAAATCGGCAAACCTGGGGAACGAACCCGAACCTTAACGAACCAAGCCGGTTTTCCGGCGTAACAGCAAGACAAGAGCCCCTGCTGAAAGCAAATCCACCGTCAAGAGGGCCGGACTCGACGGCTCAGGCATCACAATCTTCAAGGGCCTCCCGCTTTTGAAGGTTGTCACTGCCTTGAGAACGCTGTCCTCAGCGCGTCCGAAGGGCGCGAAGCAAGCCAGCGTAAGCAAAACTGCACAACATGTCTTCCGCATTAAACGCTCCTATTTCGTGATTTTTATCGACCCATATCCACCATAGGGCGGCAGCGGCAAAGCAATTCGGCTGCCACTTGTAAGTGTCTGAAAAGGTGGTAGTATTATTGAGAACACGAGGTAATGGACCGGAATTATATCCCATTTTCTGGGGCCAGCGGCCCTCCCCATTCGCCGCCGGCATGTCCCCCGGAAACTGAGCCGCGAGATAACCGATTCTGTTGGAACGATTTGATGGGGTACGGCCCGTCACATGCTATCCCTTGAGGGACGCAATAGATGAAATCCCTAGTTCAAAAGGCAAGCCTGATCCTGGCCGGAGCGGCCTGGCTGGCAGGCTGTTCGTCGGATCCGAACACACGGAAACTCAAATATCTCGCCGATGGCGATAAGTTCTACAAATCCGCCAAGTACCAGGAAGCGGTCATCGAATACCGCAATGCGGTAGAAATCGATCCCCGGTTCGCGACGGCCCACTATCAGCTCGCCAAAGCCTACCTGGCGCTGAAAAAACCAGATCCGGCCTTCCACGAATTGAACGATGCGGTGACTCTCGATCCATCCAACGCTTCGGCGCATTTGGACCTGGCTACGCTGCTTCTCGATCAGCTCCAACTGACGCAAGCGCAAGCCCTGCTGCAGAAGGTGCTGGCGGCGGACCCCGCCAATGCTCGCGCGCATTCCCTTCTGGGTGAACAACATACGCTCAACCACGATTTTCCGAAGGCCATCCAGGAGTTTCAGAAAGCCATTGAACTCGATCCCGACAGAATCCAGAGCTACGCCGCCCTGGGAGCGGCGTATCGAGCCGTGGGACAGTTTGCCGACGCCGAGGGCGCCTACCGAAAGGCGCTCAAACGCAATCCCAAGTCGCCTGCGGCTCGCGAGGAACTCGGCCAATATCTCTTCTCCGTGGGCAAACTAGCCGAAGCGGAAGACGAAATGCGTGCCGCATGCGATCTGGACGCGCGGGCCATCACTCCCCGCATTTTCCTCGCGCGGATCTATATAGTATTGGGGAGGATGACTGAAGCGGAAGCTACCTATGCGAGCTTGAAGCGGATTGCTCCCGAAAACCCTGAGGTGTACCAAGCGCTAGGGAGGTTCTACGTATCGACCGGTCAAAAACAGAAGGCAGTGGAAGAGTTTCAATCCCTGGCGAAAGCCAAACCGGGAGATTTTTCGGTAAAGAACCACTTGGCCGAATCGCTGCTCGATCTCAACCGCACGGCGGAAGCCGCGCCTCTGGCCGAGGAAATCCTACGCGCCAACCCGGACGATCCTGAAGGGCTCCTGACGCAGGGCCGCATCCTCCTGGCGGCCGGCGCCTCTGAAAAGGCAATGGCGACCTTGCAGAAAGCCGTCAAAGCCGCGCCCACCTCAGCAAATGCCTATTATCTTCTCGGCATTGCACAGGAGTCGGCGCGATTTCCCGATAGGGCGAAAGCATCGTTCAACCGGGCCTTGGAACTACAACCGCGTATGGCTTCCGCAGCTGGGGCCCTCGCCAATTTAGATGTCACAACCGGCGACTACGCGGACGCTTCCCGGCAGGCCGATAACGCGCGGAAAGTGGACTCTCGCCTACCGTCGGCAA
>Ga0181526_10004493_pt1 | contig 10808 bp, 10 predicted proteins | sample PEATcosm2014_Bin_35_FD_119750 | JGI IMG/M metagenome (GOLD analysis project Ga0181526, IMG submission 119750) | Peatland microbial communities from MTU Mesocosm Facility, Houghton, MI, USA - PEATcosm2014_Bin06_30_metaG | ecosystem: Environmental > Terrestrial > Soil > Wetlands > Peat | place...
CTCTTGGTGGAGTCGTGACGACACAGGCGACCTTCTGTGAGTGAGCTCGCTCGTCGGCCGCCGACGTCAGCGCTCGGCGATTGCTTCTCGCACGGCGGGCACGACTTCGCGTGCCCAGAGGTTCAGCGTCACGTCGCTGAGGCTCTCGCCAGGAGGGAGCAAGTAGATGAAAGCGGCGGCACCGTGTTCGAGCGCGGCGAACGTCAGCTCCTCTACCCACTGCGCCGCCCCGCCCCCGATCCAGCGGCCCTCGTCGTCGCGGGTCTCTCGGAGCGGGGCCCGGCTGAGGCGCCCGGACACGTTGTAGATGGTGTCGACATCGGCAGGGTTTCTCCCGACCGAGGCAGCCGCTTCGTCGACGATGGGACGAGACTCGGCAACCTGCGTGCTGCGCCAGTCGGCGAGGTGTCCTGGTATCCATCCGTCCGCCCGTCGGCCGGTCACAGCGAGCGCCTTCGGGCCAAGCGATCCCGTCCAGATGGGTGGCGTTGCTGCGGCCGCCGGTGTCAGCCCGCTGACGTGGTAGAACTCGCCGTCGAACGTGACCGGATCGCCGCCGCCGGAGAGCGCTCTCACCACAATGATCGCCTCCTCGAGCGCTCGTACGCGGGCCGCCGGCGAGAGGCGGGGGACGCCGAGGGCGGCGATTTCCTCCTCCAGCCCGCCCGCGCCCATCCCGAGAACGACGCGGCCGCCAGAGATCGTGGACAGCCCCGTGACGGTCCGGGCGAGCATGGGAGCGGGACGGCTCAGCAGGTTTGTGCAGATCACGACTCCGGTGATGTCGCTCGTTGCGCCCAGCACGAAACCCAGGGCGGCGTAGGCGTCGAGGCGCTCGGCGAAGTAGGGATGGTCGGAGAGGCTGACGAGGTCGAGACCGGCGCCGTCGGCGAAGCGGGCGCGCCCGAGCATCTCGCTCACGTGATGGACGCCGGTCTCCAGCCCGAGGCCGAAGAGGACTTTCTGGTTGCGGGTCACGATGCCGTCGCCCGAGCAGGCCGGCGTGCAGACGGAGTTGTCACGCGAACAACGTACGTGACGGGACAGCGTTCCCTGGGCAACGTGGCGGCGCGTCGAGGGGCATCCAACGGCGCGCTCGATCCGCCAGTGAGCCGGGCGGAGATCATCGGAATTTCATCTAGGTTCCGTTCTCGGACGTGTTCTCGCGTTCTCACCCAGTCTCACCTCTGAGAGGGGGCGGCCCGAATTGCCCGAGATCTTTTATGTCGCAGTCGACAGCGAGGGGATAGAGCACAACGCCAGCGGCGACATCGCCTGGGATCTGCCCGAAGCGACGGGCGGGGCTCGTCCGGCCTCAGCTGGGCGTCAACTCGAGCTTCGGCAGCCCATCGCCCTCCTCGACGTCTTCGATGAGCTCATCTTCGAGGCGGCGCCCACGGAAGGGAAACCAGAGTGCCGGGACGGCATCATGAAGGTGTCGAGTGCCCGGCTCGTGCGTCAGACGGGTTGGGACACCGAGACCGCCACGAGGTTCGCCATCGAATGTGCTGCTCATGTGCTCGGGCGCTACGCCGAGGTGCCACTTCCTGACGGGACGACGTTCGAAGCAGTGCTGTCCGAGGCCCGCCGGAACCTCGACGAGGCGTCGAACGTTCATGCCGAGCACCTCGGCAATCTCGCCCGGTTGTTCGCCTTGCATCGCCTGAAGAAGGAGCGCCAGGAGCTCGGGGACATCGCGATCGGGGTGCTCACCGAGGACAACGCAGAGGATCTCGACGCCCTCGATGATCCGTCCTACGAAGCCCTCGAACCGCTGATCGACGCCGTTCTCGCCGCCATTGCCGCCCTGCGTCACCATTCGATGTTCGAATGGCTAGAAGCCGAAGAGGAGAAGGCCGAGAACCGAGCCGAGCATCGGCTCATGGAGCGTGAGCGTCCGCTGCCGACACCGTCTGTGACGGTCACACCGTGGGGACCGATGGCCGTGGGCGGCCTTCATGGCCCCGCCTATGAGCCGTCGTGGGCCGAAGCGCGCGAGGCGGCGAGGCACGCGCGAACCGTCGCCTCGAACGACGGCGGACGCACGGCGGAGAGAAGGGAAGCGGCCTGGCAAGCGGATCAGCTCGCCGAAATCCTGAGGCGATAGTCGACGGTTCGCTGCACCCGAGCGGCCATGGCGGATCGCCGGCAGCTGGCATGGTTCCGCGAATCAGTCGCTTTCGACGCCCCTGCTGACGACGAAGGCGACGACCTGGGTCTGGCGCCGAGGGTCGAAGCCGATCAGGCGCACATGGTGAGTCGGGTTGGCGTCGATGCACGCCTCGACCTCGCTCCGTATCACCTCGGGGTCCCGCTCGCCGAAGAGGGGAAGCTTCCACATGTACCAGTAGCGGGAAGTGGCCCGATCCGGTTCGGCGTGCTCGATCATGGGCGTCAGGTCCTTGGCGACGAGGTACTCGATCTGCGTCTTCACGGCCGACGTGTCGAAGCGAGGAAGGTACGAGAAGGTCCCGAGCCGCTTCGAGGCGGCGTCGCCGAGCCGTGACGGGTAATCGCGGATGTTCATCTCCATCGCTCCTCGCTCTGGCGTGGTCACTTCGCCGTCTCGTCGAGCTTGTCGACGACGTCGAACTCGAATCGGATCTCCCGCCACGTCTCGAGGGCGGCCGCCAGCTCAGGGCTGGACTTGGCGGCGCGGGTGAGGATCTCGGCGCCCTCGCGCTCGACCTCCCGGCCCTCGTTGCGAGCCTCCACACAGGCCTCGAGTGCGACCCGGTTGGCGGTAGCCCCGGCGGCGTTGCCCCACGGATGCCCGATCGTGCCCCCACCGAACTGGAAGACCGAGTCGTCTCCGAAGATGGAGACGAGCGCCGGCACGTGCCACACGTGGATGCCGCCGGAGGCGACCGGGAAGAGTCCCGGCATGTGACCGAAGTCCTGGTCAAAGAAGATCCCCCGCGCCCGCTCCTCGGGGATGAAGCGCTCCCGCATGAGGTCGATCCAACCCAGCGTCGCCTGGCGGTCCCCCTCGAGCTTGCCGACGACCGTCCCGGAGTGGAGGTGGTCGCCCCCCGAGAGCCGCAGGCACTTCACGAGCACCCGGAAGTGGACACCGTGATACGGGTTCCGGTCGATCACGGCGTGCATCGCCCGGTGGACGTGCAGGAGCATGCCGTTTCGCCGGCACCAGTTGGCGAGTGAGGTGTGCGCCGTGAACCCGGCGGTCAGGAAGTCGTGCATGATGATCGGCATGTCGAGCGCCTTGGCGAACTCGGCCCGCTCGTACATGTCCTCCACCGTCGGGGCCGTCACGTTGAGGTAGTGGCCCTTGCGCTCGCCGGTTTCTTCCTGGGCCAGCTTGACGGCCTCGGCCACGTTCTCGAAGCGGTCACGCCAGCGCATGAACGGCTGCGAGTTGACGTTCTCGTCGTCCTTGGTGAAGTCGAGCCCGCCCCGCAGGCACTCGTAGACCGCCCGGCCGTAGTTCTTCCCCGAGAGGCCGAGCTTGGGCTTGATCGTGCACCCGAGCAGAGGGCGTCCGTACTTGTCCATCTTGTCTCGCTCGACGATGATGCCGTTGGGCGGTCCGCCGCACGTCATCACGTAGTGCAGCGGGAATCGCACATCCTCGAGCCGCAGCGCCCGGATCGCCTTGAACCCGAACACGTTGCCCACGAGCGACGTGAGCACGTTGACGACGCTGCCCTCCTCGAAGAGATCGATCGGGTAGGCGACGAAGGCGTAGAAGCAGCTCGGGTCGCCGGGCACGTCCTCGACCCCGTAGGCGCGGCCCTTGTAATGGTCGAGGTCGGTGAGGAGGTCGGTCCACACGGTGGTCCACGTACCGGTCGAACTCTCCGCCGCGACGGCGGCGGCCGCCTCTTCGCGAGGGACGCCCTCCTGCGGTGTGATCTTGAAACAGGCGAGGAGATCGGTGTCCGCCGGTGTGTAAGCGGGGTCCCAGTAGGTCTGGCGGTAGTCCTTCACGCCGGCGTCGTAGGTCGTCATGGCTTCTCCTGTCGGTCGACAGCGATGATCGCCATGTCAGGCGACACGTCGCTTGCGTTCAATGAGGCGACGGATCATGGGGGTGAGGATGAGCTGCATGGCGAGGTCGAGCTTGCCTCCCGGGATGGCGATGGAGTTCGCCCTCGTCATGAAGCTGTCGTGGATCATCGACACGAGATAGGGGAAGTCGATGCCGTGCGGGTCGCGGAAGCGGATCACCACGAGCGATTCGTCGGCCGTGGGGATATAGCGCGCCACGAAAGGGTTGGAGGTGTCGACGATCGGCACCCGTTGAAAATTGATGTCCGTCGAGGTGAACTGGGGACAGAGGTACCGGACGTAATCGGGCATGCGCCGCAAGATGGTGGCGGTCACGGCCTCGAGGGAGTGACCGCGCGTCGAGCGGTCGCGCTCGATCTTCTGGATCCACTCGAGGTTCACGACCGGGACAACACCGATCTTGAGGTCCACGTGCTGGGCGACATCGACGGTGTCGGTGACCACGGCGCCGTGCAGACCCTCGTAGAACAGGACGTCGGAGCCCGGCTCGAACTCTTCCCAGGCGCTGAAGGTGCCCGGGGGGGAGCCGTATCTGGCGGCCTCGGCTTCGTCGTGCACGTAGTGCCGGGTCCGGCCCGTCCCGCGCTCGCCGTACTCGGCGAACACGGCGGCGAGCTCGTCGAACAGGTTCGCCTCGGGACCGAAGTGACTGAAATGGTGGTTCCCCGCCGCCTCGGCGGCGGCCATCGTCGCCGCCATCTCGTCCCGGTCGTAGCGGTGGAAGGCGTCACCGTCGATGGAGGTGCCGCGGATTCCCTCCCGGCGGAAGATCTGCTCGAAGGTGTGCTTGACGGTCGTCGTCCCGGCACCCGAGGAGCCGGTCACCGAGATGATGGGGTGGCGAGCGGACATGGTCGTCTACTCCCTGAACAGGCCGCGACTGGCGAACAAGGGGGCACGCTCGGCGTCGTAGGACTCGTCTAGGTAGCGACCGACCCGAGCCACCTTGTCGGCCGAACCGAACACGAGCGGGGTGCGTTCGTGGAGGTCGTCGGCCGACTTGGTCAGGATGCGGTCGCGGCCGTCGGTCGCCGCCCCACCGGCCTGCTCGATCATCATCGCGATGGGATGTCCCTCGTAGACCAGTCGCAGCGAGCCTGAGCGGTGTTTCGGGCGCCGATCGGCCGGGTACAGGTAGATGCCGCCGCGGATGAGGATTCGCAGGGCCTCGACGACGAGGGCACCGTACCAACGCATGGAGAAGTCGAGGCCCCGCAGACCCTCAGTCCCGGCCTGCAGGTCCGCGACGTAGGAGCGGAACCCGGGTAGCCAATGCCGGGCGTTCGAGGCGTTGACGGCGTATTCGGGAGTCCCCGTGGGAATCCGGATTCCCCGCCTCGAGCGGACGAACACCCCGTCGTCGGGTGACAGGACGTAGAGGTCCGTGCCCGAGCCGGTTGTCAGCACAAGAATCGTCGCCGGGCCGTAGAGGACGAACCCGGCGGCGAGCTGCTCGACCCCGGGTCGCAGGAAGACGTGCTCGGATGCCTCACCGGTGTTGGGCCGGATCGAGAAGATGAGGCCGACCGGACCGTTGATGGCGAGGTTGCCGGAGCCGTCGAGCGGGTTCACGGCGACGACGAGCGGGGCGCCCGGCACCAGCACGTCAGGCAGTTCCTCCTCCTCGGAGGCTACGGCGGCGACCGGGCCGGCCCGGAGGGACTCGAGGACGAGCCCGTGGGCGAACAGGTCCATCTTCGTCTGGGGGTCGCCGCTCGCGTTGTTGCCCACCACGTCGTCGAGGCCGCCCACGAGCGGTGCAACGGCGAGCTCGCGGCCGATGCGCACGCCGGCGCCGCTGAGCGAGACGATGGCGGCAGCGATGGCCTCACGCTGATCGTCGCCGTCGGCCCAGGCCGCCAGCACGCCGTGCAGCTGCTCGTCGCCTCCTGGGATCTCGGCCACTCGGTTCCTCTGGCTCATGTCTGGGTCTTGCACCAGTGCACTACCAGCAATGGTGACGAGCCTCCGGGTCCCCCCGATAGGGCCTTTGGTCACGATGGGCGGGTCGGGAGGGACCCTCGCCTGGAGTCCCTGCTGCAGGGAACCGAGGCGCCCAGTGCACAGGTCCGGTCCTGGCCGTAAGGGCGCGAGCGTGCCCGGGCCGCTCCGCTCAAGGTCTCCGCGTGAGCTGATCGGGCCCGTCGCGGCCGAAGCCAAGCACGAAGGCGTCGCCGTGCACCGAGGAGGCACGACCGAGGCGTCAAGAGCAGCGTCAGCGCCGGGCAGTCGCTACTACGATCGGCGACGAACCCGGAGGGCTCATCACACGATGCCTGCTTCGCCAGTCCCCCCGCCCGGCGGGACCGCCACGCTCGCCCGCCACACCGTGGCACGGATCGGCTTTGGCACCATGCAGCTTCCCGGTCCGGGCGTGCTCGGGCCGCCACGCGACCGCGATGTCGCACTGGCGGTATTGCGCCGCGCCGTCGAGCTCGGCGTCAACCACATCGACACGGCGCAGTTCTACGGCCCTGACGTCTCCAACGAGCTGATCCACGACGCACTTCACCCCTATGCCGACGATCTCGTGCTCGTCAGCAAGGTGGGTGCGGTGCGCGACGAGGCGGGCGGATGGCATCCCGCCCATCGCCCCGAGGATCTGCGCGCCGGCGTCGAGGAGAACCTCGCCAGCCTCGGCGTCGAGCAGGTGCACGTGGTCAACCTGCGGCTGCATGGAGACGACCCCCACGGCGCCAGCGAGGGGCCGGGCGCCGAATTCGACGACCAGGTCGCCGAGATGGTGGCGCTTCGGGAGGAGGGCAAGATCGGCAGCATCGGGCTCAGCACCGTCGGCACCGAGCACCTCCACCGGGCGCTGCCCGCCGGGATCGCCTGCGTGCAGAACGCCTACAGCCTCCTCGAGCGCAGCGACGAGCCACTGCTCGGGCTGTGCCGGGAGCAGGGCGTCGCCTGGGTGCCCTACTTCCCGCTCGGCTCGGCCTTTCCCGGCATGGCCAAAGTGACCGAGGACACCGCCGTCGTGGAGACCGCCGAGCGCCTCGGGGCCACCCCCGCCCAGGTCGGCCTGGCGTGGCTGCTCGCCCACGAGGAGGGCCTCTTGCTGATCCCGGGCACCTCGAGCCTGGCGCACCTCGAGGAGAACGTCGCGGCCGGATCGCTCGAGCTCGACGGCGAGGCAATGGAGCGCCTCGACGCGCTCGGAGCGCCGCTCCACCAAGGCCGGCGCGACCGGCGCTGACGCTGCGCCGATCTCGCCGGCGCACGTTCACGAGTGTTTCGCTCGTCTGTCTCGTCGCCAGCGAGCCGGTGGCGTGCCGTAGCGGTGCTTGAAGGCGCGGCTGAACGCCGCCTCCGACGCGTAGCCGACCTTCTCCGCGATGAGCGCGACGGAAAGGGACGTGTCACGGAGCAGGTCGGTGGCGGTGTCCAGGCGCACGCGCCCGAGATAGGTGGCTGGCGGCTTCCCGACTCGAGCGACGAACTGCGCCGCGAAGGCCGAGCGGGAAAGGCTGCAGGCGCGGGCCAGCTCCTCGACTGTCCAGTCGTGGCCGGGGTATCGATGGATAGCGCTCAAGGCAGGGCCGATCTGCGGGTCGAGCGCACCGGCCAGCCAGTTCGGTTCGGCGTCCGTGCCGGCGGCCCAGGCGCGCAGAATCTGGATGAAGAGCAGATCGAGGATGCGGGCGACCATCACCGCCGATCCTTGAGAGGGCGATTGCATCTCGAACAGGAGCATCCTGCGGGCCACTTCGAGCCCTTCGAGCGCTGGGCCGCGGGCGCCGCGCAGGATGATCACGGCCGGGAGGCTGGCGAGCAGGTGGCTGGCCTGCGGGTCGCCGATCGTGAATGTTCCGCAGAGCCACCGCGCCGGCTCGGGTGCGGGCGCGCCGTCGCCTGCGTCGCTCAGGCGGTGCGGGTCGCCGCGCGGGAGCAGGATGACATCGCCACTCCTCACGCGCTCGACATGCGGGTCGCCGTCGATACGAAGCTCGAGCTCGCCCTCCTCAATGATGTGCAGGGTGCCGATATCGGCGAAGCCGACCGAGAAAGTCCGCAGCGGTGCGTACGCAACGATACGTTCTCCGTTCAGACGGACGCTCCGGAGCAGCTCTGAGAGCAAGTCGTGCGCCTGGCCATCTGCGTCGAGGCCGAGTGCGGCATCCTCGAGCGCTGGAGGATCGGCAAACTCTCGCGGCGGTCGGAGCAAATCGGCTGGCGTCGCTGGACGATCGGCAAGATGTTCCGGCGGAGCGGTCATTTGTCTCTCCCATGCCTCGCACTACGCTCGACGAACAGTGAGTGGAGCGACCAATCGGGCGGGCTTAGGGGCACGTTAGGGCGCTCTGTCAGGTGTCAACTTCTTCCATTGGCGAAGGAGCTGCCCCATCGGAAGTTCGCCCGACATTCTCGTCCAGGTCTCGGTCCGTTCGCTTGCGTCAGCCTTATCGCACCGGACAGAACAGACGTAAGTCGACCAGAGAGGAAACAGCACCTCATGACATCGAGATCTGGTGAAGCTGGACAGGACACGCCGACCAAGATCAGCTTCGTCTACTCCAACCCCACCGACCCGGCCGCCTTCGAGGCTGCTTACCCCGAGCAGCTTGCGCTGGCGCGGAAGCTCCCCGGCCTGACTCGGCTGCAGGCGTCGAAGGTCTGGCCGAAAGAAGACGGCAGCCCGACGCCGGCATACCGGCTGTTGGACCTGTACTTCGCCGACTACGCGGCGGCCAGCGCCGCCGCCGCAGAGGCGGGCGCCCTTGTCGGCGCTACCCTCGAGCACGCCACCGGAGGTGTACTGCTCGCATTCGCGGAAGTCCTCGACGACGCCTCGACCGGGATGTGAGCCCTAGGTCGGCGCCGATCGCCGCCTCGAAATTGCCGGATTGCGGGATGTGGACGTGGCCGGACCGACGGTGATGTTGTCAGCAGCCTGTCGGCGGCAGTGGCACGCCGCGACGGGCGAGCAGCGCCTTGAGGGACTGGATGACCGCGAAGACCTCGTTGTTGAGGTCAGCGCCCTGGGTCTCGTAGGCGCGCTGTTCGGCCTCAACGATGGCGCGGTCCTGCCGGAAGATGCCTTCGGTGAAAAGGGTGATGACCGGCCACAGTAGATGGATCACACCGGGAATTGGGGGCTTTTGGACCATGATCAGGCCGTAGGTGTGGTTTCGGTGCTGGGCCCGGTCGGTGGGCACGTAGACGTTCCACAAGTCAAGGGCCGGGGGCTGCTCGTTTTGGCCGTCGGTCCAGTAACGCAGCGTCTGGTACGGGTAGCCAGTGCGGATCGTCATCAGGTCGGCGTACTTGTCGCTGTTGCTGCTGCCGATGATCAAGCGCTCGCCGAGGGACTGCTTGCCCTCGGTGCGGGCGAAGGAGTAGTCCGCCTCGAGCCAGTCCTCGCCCTCACGGACGTCCAGCAGCTTGGCCCCGATCCGGCCCATCAGACTGCGATGCAGGAACTGATGGTTCATGTCCATCAGGTTCTCGTGCATGAACGAGTAGTGGCAGGCGATCTCCCGATCCAGCACCCGAAATTTGAATCGGGGGTCGCCGTAATAGGGCAACTCTGGCACCGCTGTGACCCCGGCCAGTTCCTGGTCGCCCGGGAAGACGAACACGAAGCCGTATGCCTCACGGCAGGCGTAGCCGCGTACTCCGTTGGGCAGCGTGCGGTCCCGGTTCAGGTACGGGATGCTCACGCACGCACCGGTGCGGTCGTAGGTCCAACAGTGATAGCCACACTGCAACCGCTCGTCCTTCACGACGCCCATGCTCAGCGGCACCTGGCGATGGGCGCACCGGTCCTCCAGGGCATACGGCTTACCCGTCTGCGGCCGAACGAGCACGATCTCCGTCCCCGCAAACTTCACAGCGATGGTCTTCCCGGGCTTGAGATCGCGGGACCGGGCGACGGGGTACCAGAAGCTCGGGTCAAGGCCCGTGGTGCGGGTCGCCGGGATGTCACTCGCAGGGGTCACGTCACGGTACTGCCGCCATGGCCGCTTTGTCTGGTGGACCGACATGTCGTACAACGTAATCGCGCGGCTTCACGCCGGTTGAAGCGAGCGAAGAATGTCCTGGCTCGCGAGCCGTGAGGTGACCCCCCCTGTAGTGGTCCAGCTGATACCCCGGGGGGCCTAGGTGGTAGGAGGCAGTGACCATCGAGAGGAGCGCCACTGTTGGTCGGGGTCAGTTTTCGGTGACTGTCGTCAGGACCCGCTTGTTGATCTCGGTCTGGAGTTCCTTTGTCTTGTGTCTTGCTGCCTTGCCTCTCTTCTCTGAGGGCGGGACCGTCTTCTCTGGAGGCGGGACCGTCACCGCGAAGGCGATGAGTTCTGTGTAAAAGTCTTGGCGAAGTCTGGTGAGCAACGCTTGCGCGTCGTTCTTCAGTTTGGCGGTCGCGCCCGCAGCTGGGATGCCTGCGACGGCGAGCACCGCTGCGATGCTCTTGGCAAGGGCGTTCGAGCTGCCATTACTGAGCAACACGACGAGCCCACTGAGTCCGGCAACACCGGCGACGGTAAGTAGGAGCTGTGGCCAGAAACCCTGGATGGCTTTGCGCCACGCCCTCCAGTTCCTGAACGGCTGATGAGGCTCTATCAGGGTGGTGGGGTCTTGGCGCAGAATGATCAGCTCGTACCAACGGCGAGTCTGGTGATAGAGAGCTTGAGCGGCCGCGTCAGCGTCCGGGCGCCAAGACTTCTCCTCGGCTGTCTTCCTCCAGACCTCAATCGATCCGGCGACCGCAGCGGCGGTGTACGTCTCCATGTATGCCCCGAGACGACCGGTCAGGCGGCCCAGCTCCGCGCATC
>Ga0181526_10004494_pt1 | contig 10807 bp, 8 predicted proteins | sample PEATcosm2014_Bin_35_FD_119750 | JGI IMG/M metagenome (GOLD analysis project Ga0181526, IMG submission 119750) | Peatland microbial communities from MTU Mesocosm Facility, Houghton, MI, USA - PEATcosm2014_Bin06_30_metaG | ecosystem: Environmental > Terrestrial > Soil > Wetlands > Peat | place...
ACTTAAGTGGCGACGGAGGGCCGGATTGGGACGGGAGAAAAAAGATTTTTGGGCGGTAGCGACCCCACTTTGAGCGGCTTTGAGCCGCCCAACGCCTTCGGCGCCGGGGGTCGCTACCGCCCAAGTTGTCCAGCAAACTTCTTCGATCCGTCGCCAGCAGAGTTTTAGGAGAAGCAGTCAGAAATTTTGAATCAATTTAGTCATAGGAGAACAACAGATGGCCCTGATTCGAAAGGTCGAACCCAAGAAAGAGAAAAAGATAGTCTCAGCGCGTCTCGACGAAGAGACGCACACCATGCTTCAGCGTTATGCGGCCTTTCTTGGAGGAGCAACGCATGAGTACATCATTGGCGAATCCTTGAAGCGTCTATTCCGACTGGACAAGGAGTTCACTGAGTGGCTCGAAAAGAATCGTGCAGGTTCGACGGCAACTACTGACACACCTCAACCTGCAGCTCCAACTTCCAAGATTGGAGTAAGGACGGCGCAGACAACACTATGATTCAACGCGTCCTCAACTCGAAAAACTTCCTTGCAGTCCTGCTAGCTCTGGTGACGGGGACGGCTCTGTATTTCAAGATGCCCTGGCCCATAACTGCTTCTATCGTTCCTCAGACCTGGTACGAATACTACCTTCGCTTGATCGCAGTTCGAGACCCTTGGACCTATGCGGGGCTGAAAGCTTGCTATCAAGTGATGCTGTTCACCACGCCCTATCTTGGGTATTCCTTTCTGTTCTCAGCGCTGTACATCTTTACCTTGAGGCCTCGTAGACCCGGAAAGCCGCTGCCGCTGCCACCTTATCCGGCTGTGGAAACACGTAGCAGGTTGAGCCTGGTCGTGGGGGAAGTCCACAATCCACGTCTTCCGATCCCCGCAGAGAAACCCAGTTGGCTGGTCATCCCGGAGCGCGGACTATTTACAGGCACGATGATCATCGGCGCCGTTGGCAGTGGAAAGACCAGTTGCTGTATGTATCCGTTTACCGACCAGTTGCTGGGTTATCGGGCAGCAGATCCTGAAACGAAGCCAAGCGGACTCGTGCTCGAAGTCAAAGGGGACTTTTGCCATAAGGTAAAGGAGATCCTGACGCGACATGGTCGAGAACACGATTACATTGAAATCAGTCTGGATTCCGAGTGGGCCTACAACCCTCTCCATAACGACCTGGACGGCTACGCGCTGGCCTACGGAATCGCATCCTTATTGAATAACCTCTTTGGCAAGGGCAAGGAGCCATTCTGGCAACAGGCGTACACGAATCTCATCAAGTTCATCATCATTCTGCATAAGGTTGGCTTTGGATACGTCACCCTGTTTGATGTCTACGAGTCGGCCATCTCCCAAGACGTTTTTGAACGGAAGATGAGACAGGCCGAGCAGAATCTCTTCGGCAAATGCATTCTCAGCGTTTCGCGCGAGATGTTCCAACCGCATGCCAAGGAACTTGAGGCAGTCGGCTTTGAAACTCAAGAAACTGGCCAGGTATATCGGGTTGCAGACTCTTCCGAAGCAAGGGAAGTCCTTCAGAAGGTAGGGGTCAAGCCAACTGTGGAGTACGATCGTCCGCCCAGCACCGTCGACCAGGACAGCAGAGAACAACTCGAGGCCGTGAAGCGCTGGTACAACGGTGATTGGAAGAACCTGGATAAGAAGCTGCAAACCTCCATCATCGAAGGCATCTCCGTCTTCCTCTCCTTGTTTGATGACAATCCTCGCGTGAAACGGACGTTCTGTCCGCCCGCGGAACTCTATAGCAACCGTGAATTCAACCCTAAGAGCCGCAAACCCCTTCCGCCGATTGCAACTCTGCTGGAGCAAGGCAAGGTCGTTGCACTCAATTTTCCCGCGAGCATGAACCCAGGCTTGGCGCGGGCAATCGGCGTGATGTTGAAGATGGACTTCCAACGGGCGGTCCTGGATCGAATTCCTCAGATTGCCGCAAAGCCAGATAGACCTTGGCGACCCATTGTCTTTATATGCGACGAGTATCATCACTTCGCCACAGTCGGAGAGAACGAGCCAAGTGGCGATGAGAAATTCTTTACCCTGTCCCGGCAGGCAAAGTGTGTCCCGGTTGTCGCAACACAAAGCATCAGTTCCTTGAAAACAACCCTTCCAGGCGAAACCTGGCGGACCTTGCTGCAGACTTTCCGGACGAAGATCTTCCTGGCTCTATCCGACGACTTCTCGGCCAAGATTGCCAGTGAGCTCTGCGGCCAGGACGAGAAGTGGCGGGTCAACTACAACATCTCGGAAAGCGGACACGATTCGAGAGTCAGCTATCTGACGGGTAAGCCTCTAGCCGACAAGGCCCACATCAGCACCTCCAAAACCTACAGCCAGCAACGCGACTACCGGTTCGATATGAAGACGTTCATGGAATTAAAGAACGCTCAATCCGTAACATTGGCTTACGACGGGCTCGATCCATTGCCGCCGATGTTTTGTTATCTCAAGCCCCATTTCAATGACGTAAATAAATCTTATTTTCGCCAGTTCGATGACCGGCAACTCTGATGAATGGATTCGAGCTCATTCTGCCGTTCCTTCGCCCCATTCAGCATCTGATTCTAGACCCCGACATCAGCGAAATCATGGTCAACGGCCCAGAACGGATCTTCATTGAAAAGTCCGGGTACCTTCAGGCGGTACCCGGAGTGAAACTGACTCCCGAGTCTCTCATCGTGGCTGTCAAAAACATTGCTAGGCGATTGGGCGATGACATTTCTGACGCGAAGCCTATCCTCGATTCACGGCTGCCAGACGGCAGCCGCGTGGCCGCTGTCATACCGCCTTGCAGCATTCATGGTGTAGCTCTGACCATCCGAAAGTTCAACTCGCACAAATTCAAGATGAACGACCTCATTGAACGAGGAACTGTCACCCCGGACCTCGCAAAGCAGTTGGCGGAGTTCGTGGTGCAGCGCAAGAACATACTTATCTGTGGTGGTAGCGGGAGTGGGAAAACAACGTTGGCTAACATATTGATGGAGTTCATTGGCGACCAGGAACGTATCGTGTTGATTGAGGACACGGCAGAAATACAGATTCACAAGCAGAATGTGCTTCGATTCGAAGCACGCAGAGAACAGAACGGGCTCCCAGCGGTAACGATTGGCGATCTTCTGAAAGCTACTCTGCGTCATCGCCCAGATCGGATCATCGTGGGTGAGATTCGAGGCGGCGAGGCCTTTGACTTGCTTCAACTCCTAAATACCGGGCACAGCGGAACTATCTCGACCGTTCACGCCAATTCTGCTGCTCAAGGAATTTCACGGTTCACGACTTGTGTATTACAGAGCGGTATCGAAATGCCATACCGCGCCATCAAGACCAACATCGGTGACTCCGTCAACCTTGTCATTCATATCGAGCGCCGGCCAGGACGCCGATTTGTCTCCGAAGTCCTTGAAATCAACGGATACAACCCGGGTGCGGATCTTTTCGACTACTCTGCGATTTTCCACAAGGAGGAAATCAGACGTCTAACCAGCACATAGCCAGAAGGAGTTGACGGCCCGATGGCCACGTGAACGAGCCCCCCAAAGGGCTCGCGAAATACCTTTTGGAGATTACTCAGAATATATCTATTGATTTCTGGGCGTTAGCGCACTCGGAAAATTCACCCGAGGATCACTGTCTGATTATCTCCAGTGTATTGTCTTTGCTTGCAATTTCAGATAAATCAGCTCTAACACTGCGCAGTCTGTACTGCCAGGATCACCGGAGTTCTGCGGGAAGTACTAGGCGTTGGACGTATCAATCCGGCGAGAAAGGAATCGGCGGTGCAATAGAGAAGCCGAGCGTTATTTCACATGTTAGTAAAGAACTCCGATGTACGATCCCCAGAACCAGCTGGGGTAGCTGATAGCTCAAGGTGAATAATGAGAACAGAGGAGGGATCATGACCAATCGAATGCTTTCGCGGATAGATGGCAGGTCTCTCTCGGTGGTGCTGGTGCTGATCGCGTTGGCTCTTGCATGCCCGCAGGCGCGCGCTGGTGGTGTTGTCAGCGCCTGCAACGAACCCGGCTTGAAAGCCGCACTATTTGGTGGCGGCGCAGTAACGTTCAGTTGCAGCGGGACCATTACAGTGCTGGGCGGCACCATCCTCGTTTCGGCTGACACGAGTATCGATGGAAGCGGTCAGAACGTAACCATCAGCGGCGGCGGGAAAGTGCAGGTATTTGTAGTCAATTCCGGGGTAACGCTCAGCCTGAATAATCTCACGGTTGCCGATGGCATCGCGGGCCTGGGCGGCGCCGGCGGCGCCGGCATCCTCAACAACGGGACAGTAAATGTGACCAACTGTACCTTTCAAGGCAACACGGGTACGCCGGCCAACGGTGGCGGCATCTACAACAATGGGGAACTTACGGTTACCAACTGCAGCTTCAACAACAACTCAGCGGGTGGGCAGTCAGGAAGCCTCGTTATGATCGCTAGCGGTGGCGGCATCTACAACAATGGAGACCTGACGGTCACCAACAGCACTTTTCAGGGAAACAAGTCTTACGAGGGCGGCGGCATCTCTAGTAACGGCGGTTCGCTGCAGGTGGCCAACAGCGTTTTCTACAACAACTCTGGTCTGGTGGGAGGCGGCATCTACAACCAGGGATCCAACGCGAATGGCTCTGGTGTCTTGGGCGGCCGCATCTTCAACCCGGGATCCAACGCGAGTGTCTTGAATAGTACATTTTCAGGCAATCTCGGCAGCAGCATCTACAACGACAGCGGAGGTACGGCGATCCTGACTAACACCACGTTGGCGAACACGGGCACAGCCGATTCCCCCAACGTGGTCAACTTGGGAACGCTGACTCTGCAGGACACGATTCTGGGAGGCGCCGGGTCCGGTGGAGTCAACTGCTCCGGTTCCATTATAGATGGTGGTGGAAATTTGCGCTGGCCAATCTCTGACTCCAGTTGCGTTGGTTCGTATGGCAACCCGGTGCTCGGGATTTTGGAGAATAACGGTGGCCCGACGTGGACGATGGCGCTCCGCACGGGTAGCGCGGCGATCGGAACCGCATTCCCCTCCCTCTGTCCCCCGACCGACCAGCGCGGGTACCTCCGTCCATCCCACTGCTCTATCGGGGCGTATGAGGCCGTTTCGCCGTTCACAATGGTGATGGGGTCGCAGGCCCAATTTATCGGCTTTCAAACCAGCCTGCTCTTTCCAATTGCAGTGGTCAAATTGCGGATCGCTGTGATCGAGCCGCTAACGGAATCGCTCAACCCAAACCTGTGGCTTGGGAGCGATGGCAATCATCTCAATCCGCAGCTCGGGAGCCAGGTCTTCACTCTGCACCGGGCTGTCGTTGACCGCCTGAGCGAGTTCATTGTCGATTCCAAACAGCTTATTTATATCAATAACTTGGTTGCGGCAGACCGTACGCTGGCCGCAGTCGCCATCAACGATAAAGGCTGCGCGACGGTCTCCAGCCCAACCGCTACCGCCCCGCCCTCATGCACTCAAGCCGTTGCGGAATTGGCTGCCGGGGACACCAGCGCGGGAATGGGGGAATACGGCCAAGCCATTACTCATTATGGAAAGGCGTGGCAAGCCACATCGCAGTGAATGTGTTGATCAGGGCTTTGTGAAATGGAAAGTGTCCCAGAACTAGCCTCGAAGCGCAGGATCGCAGACCCTGTGAGGCTCTATCCGCCACAGGCGAGCCTTGTGATACTTCCACCACGTGCCATTGGGGCATTTGTGGGAAGTGGTTCTGCTCAGTCCACGCCGACGACGAAGCGTGGCATCGCTGCGCTCTCGACCAAGGTGAAGAGGGTAGTGAAAGATAGCGGCTGGAATCGGCAACTTAAGCGTACCACACCCTCCCGAGGGGCTGAGCCCGGGAGGGCGGGTTACCAGCCATGTACGTCCCAGTACCTCAGCCAGCAGCCACTGTATTTGAGGAAAAAGAAGAAGTAAACTGTAGTCCCGCTTCCCACCTACGGTAAATCTCATTCAGGACCATTGCGCGTCTGTGCATGCACCGTTCGGTTTCGTGACAGAAGGGGAGTCGAACATTCAACTGAGGTTCGAGCGCTAGGAGCCTTTCGGGAGAGCCGGCAGAGGCTCGCCGGCCAGGCGTTTCTCCACCAGTCCCGCGACGAAATCAGCGAACGGCGCGATGTCCTCGCCGACGCTCGCTTTTTCGAGGGCGCGCATGTAGGCGGTGCGGTTTTCAACGGGGATGATTGTCCAGGGATAGCCGCCGGATGCCATCATGACGTTCATCAGGAAGCGGCCGACGCGGCCGTTGCCATCCATATAAGGATGGATGTAGACGAATATAAAATGTCCAAGCACTGCGCGGACGGACGGTTCCGTCTCCGCGCGCAGCAAGTCGAACAGTATCGGCATCGTGTCCAGCACGGCCTCTCGGTTCAGCGGCACGTGCATGGATTTGCGGATATATACCGGGCCGTTGCGATATCCGGCAAGATCGCCGGGCTTGAGGATGCCGGCCGTCACGCTCGGCGCGAACAGCTCGCGGTACCAGTTCCGGTGGTCGGCGGCGGCGACGTCGCCGGCGTTCGCACCTTCGACGACCCGGCGCACGCTTCCCTGCACCGACTGGTAGGCCAGCCAGTAGCCCCGCGCGGCCATGGCGTTGCGCTGTTCGCGGTCGCCCTCGTTCGCGGCCGGGTTCCACGTTCCGGTCCGCACGCGCTCGATCAGGTCGCGCGTGACGCGGTAACCTTCGATCGACAGCGAATGGTAGGCATCAGTGACATACGCGTCGTCGACGCGCTTCATGTAGGCGTGGATATTCTTTGGCAATCCGGGCGCTTTCGGAAACCTTCCGATAATCGGTTCACGCATTTTTCCCCAGAGGAGCCGGATGCGGTTGACATAGGGCGACGTCTCGCGGGCGGCAAAGACGAGCGAGGGCTTGTCGGCAAAGGGATCATTCTCCCGGGCGTCGTAGCCTGCGGCCGCCATCGTTTTTAGGATTTCGTCGGCGATCTGCGCGCGGCCGATATTGCGGAACGCGCCCGCGAGACGGCCGGCGATCACCGTATGACCGCCGTTTAGCAGGCGCTCAAGCAGCGGCGAAGCATCGCGGATCAACGGCAGGACCGCGCGCACGTCCGTCGCATGGTTTGTAAAAAATCCCGGCGAACATTCGATCAGCGCGGACTCGGGCGAGAACAGATACAGGCCGTCTTTTTCGGCGTGGTCGGCCGCGTCCGGCAGCGCGGCGCGCAGGTCGAACAGCGACGTGCCGTGCGGGAGTTTTGTAATTTTATTGCGCGCGCGCGCCGACCGCACCATCAACTGGCTGGGCACTGTCCAGTTCCCCGCGTGCAGCGACAGGGATTGTTCGGGCGAAAGACACCAGTCCGCGCCGAACCGCTCATCGAGATAAGCGGCGCAGAAACGCCAGAAGGAAGCGTACCAGGCCGTGCTCTCCCCTTTGACCTCGTCGGGACGGCTCGGGATGTACCAGCCCTTAATGACTTCCTGCAGAAACCCGGCGGCCATGAGGCGCTCCCGGTGCGTGCGCGTGAGGTCGCGCGCGCGGATCGCGGCCGCGCCGCCGGCGGCCTGGAGCTTTTCCAGCAGATCGAGCGATTCGGCGAGTTTTTTCGGCGGCGTGGCCATCAGCTGCGTCCTCCGCTAGCTTATTGCGCTGTACGGTAATTAGCTTTTTATGTTGTACCATTATTAGCTTATTGTGTCGATCCAATAATAGCTTTTCACGGGTTTGCCTGTGCTGCGGATGCGCTGAGGCAGAGGCTCCTCTTCGACTGCAACGCCCTTAGAACCTGTCGGCGGGTGCACCATATAGAAGATCCACGGGAGGCAAAGGCAACAGACTCAACAGGACCTTTGGTAGGGGCGGTGGGGATCGAAATAACAGTGATATTACAAATCGCCACTGTTTATCGGCGTTGCAGCTTCCATGCCTCTTCCAATCAGTATGTTTTAGTACGACGGCAAATGCTCGATGTAGAGCGATATACTCGGTCATGCCAGAGATTATTGATTTGACCGTTACCGACCGGGCCTACAACGACGTGAGGTCGTTCGGAACGCAGATGTACAACACGCCTTCCAAGAGCGTGTGGTTCCAGAACATCCTCACCTGTTTACTGGACTCCATCCTGCGAGAGCCGCGCCAACACCCTCAACGAACGCAAGCTCCGAAGCAAGCCCTACCTCGCAGCGTTCCTGTTAGCAATTCCGCGCACCTCAACTTGGCGGAAAATATCGCGGACATTCGCGTGAGCTTCGGCGCGCGGTTTGCGCCGCAGCCTGAAAACAGTTTTGGGTACGCATACGTCTGATTTTCGTGGACTTAGGTAATCGGCTTTGGCTTCGAGGATTTCGGCCAAGCATCTCTTCCAAATCGACTAATCAATTCATCGGAGAAACGGCGATTGCACGCGGGAGAGCATCGGTTTTGGACTCGGTTCCTAGTAAATTCTCCTCGCGTTTCGTAACCGGCACTTTAGGCGTGGCGTTCGATACTCTTCGCGTGCAGAAGCGTCCCCGCCTACGGACCAAGCGCGTAGGCACCTGGTGAGCCGCCGATGATGAGGTCAGATTCGATTACGTCGGAAGCTTCGCTCCGCCCTGCTCCGCCACCATATACTCGGCGTACCAATCGGGCCAGTTCGCATCTGCCCCGCCGATGCGCTTCTCGTGCTCTCCGTGCGCGGCCGCGGCGCGGCGAAGTGCGCTCGCCAAATCACTTGCCGATGCGAAGGTCGTTGTCGCTGGGTCGATGCGCCCGGGCAGTCGCGTGGTAATCTCCTGGAACAGCCAACCGTTGCCGTCGGGATCATGGAACGAGGCGAACGAGCGGTAGCTGCGATGCTCGGGGTGCCGACCACTGACCCTTTGCCGCCCAAACAGGTAGGGCTCATCTGGGCCAGCGTACACGCCGCTGGCGTCATGGAACACCTCGCTGATCTCGACGCCGCGACCGAGCATCTCACCGCGAGTCACTTCGATGTCGGAGACAATCAGATATAAGCCCTGTGCGGAACCGGGGGCCGCAGCGGTGACGTTCTTGCCGAAGATGATCGAGCACCCTGAGCCCGGCGGCGTGAACTGGAGCACGCGGTAGTCTTTACCGCTGTCGTGGTCGGCGTCGAGTCTCCATCCCAGCTTCCGGTAGAACTCCTTCGCGCGGTCCACGTCCGAGACCGGGATGACGATCACCTCAAGCTTCATGTCCACTGTCCCGACACTCGCGCCTGTTTGACCCATTTGATTCTCCTTTCGAGTAGCCGTTTAGGCATAACTTTGGATCGCAGTCTCGGAACCTTTCCGCTCCAGAATCTAACACGGGTTTGACAATCAGAAGGCGTGAGGGTTGGCACCCTGTCGAAGACACCCCAACGTCCTGTCCGTTTTTCAATCTTGTCGCACTCCGTGCTCCTGCCAATTCACGAAAAGTCAGCCAGCATTGGCGAAGTTCACTTCACGCTGACGACTTTGTCACGCCTGACCGCAGTGACTTGAAGCCCGCGCGAACCTCTTCTGAAAAGAGCTTCGGCTGTTCCCAGGCCGCATAGTGCCCGCCTTTGTCGACCTTGTTGTAATAAATGAGTTTGTGGTACGCCCGCTCCGTCCAACTCCGGGGGGCTTGATAGTTCTCGCCGGGAAAGACGCTCACCGCAGCTGGGATAGAGACATTGGCCGCGTTGTAAAGGTTGAGGTGAAGCTCCCAATAGAAACGAGCCGCGGAAACCGCCGTGTTCGTCACCCAGTAGAGTGTGAAGTCATCGAGTACGTCGTCTCGTGTCAGGTCACCTGCGGAGTGTCCATTAATACTCCGCCCGAGTACTGCCGAAGTGATCGGTGCCGCGGGCTGGCCCCAACCGTCACCGTGGTCAAAGAGCCAAGCTGCCAGGCAGACGGGCGAATCTGCCAATCCGTACAGCGTTTGCGGGCGAGTGGCCATCATTTGCGCGTAGGCACGTTTCTTCGTAAATAAATTCGTCAGCTGCTCGTAAGCATTTCTTGAGTCGGGGGATAGGCCAGATGGCGGGGGATCGCCGCACTGGAGCGCCCTCGCAATGTCGGATGGAATAGTCCCAGGGAAGTTGGTGTGAATTCCCAGTAATTCTGGAGGTGCGTGTTTGGCCATCATGGTGCAAACGCCCGCGCCCAAATCGCCGCCTTGCGCCACAAATTTTGCGTATCCAAGGCGCTTCATCAGCACTAGCCAAGCACTTGCGGTGCGCTCCGGACCCCAGCCGGGAGTGGCGGGCCTTGCTGAAAAACCGAACCCCGGCAGCGACGGAATCACCAGATGGAAGGCGTCCGCCGCGCTCGCGCCATGTGCCGTAGGGTTGGTGAGTGGATCGATAATCTTCAGTTGCTCGATGACTGAGCCGGGCCATCCGTGGGTGACGATCAGCGGCAACGCATTTTCATGTTTCGAACGAACGTGAATGAAATGAATGTCCAGCCCATCGATCTCGCTGATGAACTGCGGCAGGGCGTTCAGCTTCGCTTCGATCTTGCGCCAATCGTAGTCTGTGCCCCAATAGCGGGCAAGTTCCTGAATTGTCGCCAGCGGAACGCCTTGCGATTCATCCGTGACCGTTTCCCGATCAGGCCACCTTGTCGAGTTGATGCGCCTGCGCAGTTCGGTAAGTTCCGCTTCCGGAACATTCACCTGAAACGGACGAATAGTCGTCTTGTCGGTTGCCTGAGTAGCACTGGTTCGGGTCATGGTGTCGTCCTTTCCAGCAATTCTGGAATCTGCGAACGCCTCGCCGATTGTTGGCGGCATGAACGCGGCTCCCAGGCCGAATATCGAGCTCGCCTTGAGAA
>Ga0181526_10004495_pt1 | contig 10806 bp, 6 predicted proteins | sample PEATcosm2014_Bin_35_FD_119750 | JGI IMG/M metagenome (GOLD analysis project Ga0181526, IMG submission 119750) | Peatland microbial communities from MTU Mesocosm Facility, Houghton, MI, USA - PEATcosm2014_Bin06_30_metaG | ecosystem: Environmental > Terrestrial > Soil > Wetlands > Peat | place...
AGGCGAAGTGCGAATAGACATAGGACCTCTCAGAAACAGAAATGGGATTTGCCGGGGGGTGGACTTCCCCGGTCGAGCGTGGACATACTATATGCTAGCAGGGCTTAGCTGTTGTGTCAAGTATCTACGGAGCTAATAGCACCGTCAGACCTAGTAGCGGGACACCCGAAGAAGCTGTACTACTAACGGTGAGGTTCTTCGCAGCGCGAAGAAAAGCAGATCCTTCGCTTCGCTCAGGATGACATGTCATTCTGAGCGAAGCGAAGAATCTGCATTGGTCCGCCTGGGATCGAGAGGGCGATAATTCGACGGGGCAACCGCAGTCCCACCCTGGAAATTGAGGTATAATCCTGCCCCGCATGGCGGTGACTCACTCTGGGGGCGTCCTGCTCCGGAGACCTTAACACAGCGGGCCGCGAGGCGCGCGACCCGGGAGGTCGGAATGAAACCAGATCAGAGAATTGCATTTATCTTTTCCGCCGCGCTCGGGGCGATCGTGATGAGCGCGGGTTTACTGTTGGCACAAAACCAGGCGCCAGTGGTGACCGGCGACGCACGCGTCGACAAACTTCTAAGCCAGATGACGTTGGAGGAGAAACTGACGCTGATTCACGGCACGTGGGAGGACCCCAAGATCTATCAGGGCCAGGCCGGCTACCTGGCAGGGGTTCCGAGATTGGGCGTCCCCGGCCTGCGCTTTGCCGACGGGCCGCCGGGCGTGCTCACCCGGCACCCTTCGCAGGCGGAGACGGCAACCATGGGCGTGGCCGCCACCTTCAGCCTCAAGGATGCGGAACTGAACGGCGTAGTGATCGGCCGCGAAGCTCGCGCCCTGGGCATTGACGTGGCCTTGCAGCCATTCGTGAACATCGACCGCGACCTGGAGTTCGGGCGCGGCTACAACACGTTCGGCGAGGATCCCTTCCTGACCGGCGAGATGGGAGCGGCGGAAATCCGCGGCATCCAATCGCAGCACGTGATGGCGCAGGTGAAGCACTACGTTGGCTACGACACCGATGCCACCAATGTCTGGGTTGACGACCAGGCCCTGCACGAAGTGTACGTCGCGCCCTTCGAAGCGGCCGTGCGGGCCGGGGTCGCGTCGCTGATGTGTTCCTACAACCGGCTGAACGGGACCTTTGCCTGCGGGAACGACTCATCTCTGACCCGCATCCTGCGCGACGAGGTGGGCTTCAAGGGCTTCGTCACGTCGGATTGGGGCGCCACGCACGGTGTGGCTTTCCTCAACGCAGGGCTGGATATGGAAATGCCGGGTCCGCCGGCGCCGGGAGGATTTCCGATCCCGTCTTTCTCTGACTCGCTGCCGCCCCCGCCTCCGCCTCCGCAGCAGGGATTCGGCGACGTGGTTGGACTCATGTTCGGAGGGCACCTTCCCGAGGAACCGCCGCCGCCGGACTTCGACTTTGGAGACTTCGGGGCTAAGCTCGATACAAAGAAGATGCCCGAGGCGCTTAAGGATGGCAGCGTAAGCGAGGCTGCGATTACTCGCGCCGCCGGGCACGTCCTCTACGAGATCGCCAAGTTCGGCTATCTCGACGGAGAATCGAAGCACGAGGTCAGCGCGCAATCGATCGACGCGAACGCGACGATCATCCAGAAGACCGGCGAAGACGCGGCCGTGCTGCTGAAGAACGAAGGCGGAATCCTGCCGCTGGAGGGCGCTGACCTGGATCAGGTTGTGCTGATCGGCCCCGGCGCGCGGCAGGTGATGGCCATCGGCATCAGCGGAGAACGCTCTGTAGGCTTGCCCGAACGGCAGGTGGGGCCGCTCGAGGCGATGCGAAAGACTTCCGGCAATGCGAAGATTGCCTTGGCCGTCGACGACGACTTCACCGGCGCCACCATTCCTGCCGCCGCGTTGAGCCACGATGGCAAGCCGGGCCTGGAACGCCTGAACGCGGCCGGCACGGCAGTCGAGACCGATGCTCAGCTTAACTTCACAAACAAAGGCAACGCCGCTTTACCTCCCAACTCGACCCTGGCCTGGAAGGGCACGCTCACCGTGCCGCACGCGGGCAATTACTGGCTCTTCCTTCAGGCCCTAGGTACGAACGCAAGCCTTTCCATCGACGGAAAGCCGCTGGAAGCAACGGGCGCTTTTCAGGGCGGCGTACACGGTGACATCCTGCAAGCCAATCAAGATGATGCCGTGCCCACCCTCGACGGCTTGGATAACGTCCGCCGGGACATTGACCTTGCGCAAGGGCCGCACGCCATCGAGGTTAAGATCACTCCCGACACCTCGAACGCTCCAGTGCAAGTGCGGCTCAACTGGTATACGCCGCAACAGCGCAAGGCCGATCACGAGGCGGCGATCGCCGCGGCACGCCACGCCAAGGTTGCGGTGGTTTTCGTGTGGACGCGCCTCAGCCCCGTGTTTGGGCTTCCGGGGAAGCAGAATGAACTGGTGGAGGAGGTGGCGGCGGTCAACCCCAACACGGTTGTGGTGCTGAACACCAGCCAGCCTGTGGCGCTGCCTTGGCTGGACAAGGTCAAAGGCGTACTCGAGATGTGGTGGCCAGGGGACGAAGGCGGTTGGGCGACGGCCAACCTGCTGCTCGGCAAAGTCAGCCCCGCGGGCCGGCTGCCGGTCACCTGGGCGCGGAGTTTGGAGGACTACGCCGCCACCAGCCCGGGTTATCCCGAGCGATCCAAGAAGGGAGTAGACCACAAGACAACATTCAGCGAGGGAGTGGACGTGGGTTATCGCTGGTTTGACCGGCAAAAGACCGAGCCGCTTTTCCCGTTCGGCTACGGCTTGAGCTACACCAGCTTCGCTTACTCCGGCCTCCAGGTTACTCATGCGTCCGATGACGGCTTGCTCGTGCAGGTCACGGTCAGCAACACGGGCCATGCGGACAGCGATGAAGTGCCGCAGGTGTACCTGGGCGCGCCCGGCGACGCGCCGGCCGATGTGCGCTTCCCGGTGAACATCCTGGCCGCTTTCGACCGCGTCTTCGTTCCGGCAGGCCAGAGCAGAACCGTCACGCTGCACGTGGCGCCACGCCAACTGCAATACTGGTCAACAGCGGAAGGCAAGTGGGTCACGGCAGTCAGCCAACGCACCGTGAGCGTTGGAGCCTCCTCTCGCGACCTGAGGGTTGGAACAACGCTCGACTAGAGCCCGGCTCCCCTCCTTCGCAGGAGGAGGGGTAGGGGGTGGTGGGTCTTCGGTCGACCACCCCTGACCCCTCCTTATCAAGGAGGGGAATCGTTTTTTGTTCCGCCATCTGGAGCGCGACAAAGCAGTTTTCGCGCGTTAAACTTCCATACATGACCGGGAAGCAACGCTTTGAGGAGCAACTCGCCGAGCTGGAGCAACTTCGCCACCAACCGCGTGAAACGGCGTTCAAGCCATTGCGCAAGGCGCTTGCCCAGCGCAGCAATTACCTTGTGGCGAAGGCTGCCGATCTGGTCCGCGATTTACACCTCACCGGCCTGATCCCCGATCTGGTCTCCGCTTTCGATCGTTTCTTCCAGAATCCTCTCAAGACCGATCCCCAGTGCTGGGCGAAGAACGCGATCAGCACGGCGCTGGCGGCGCTGGAATATCAGGAGGCTGATCTGTACCTTCGCGGCATGCGTCACATTCAACTCGAACCGGTCTGGGGCGGGCAGTCGGACACCGCCGTCACGCTGCGAGCCACGTGCGCGTTGGCTCTTGTCCCCTGCCGCAGCCTCTCAGAAACCGAGCTCTTGGATCGCCTTCTCGAACTCTTTGCCGATAAGGAAAAATCCGTGCGCGCCGAGGCCGCCCGCGCTGTCGAATCGGCCGGTTCGCCCTCCGCGGCGCTGCTGCTTCGCCTGAGAGCAGTGCTGGGCGGGGACGAACCGGAAGTCCTGGGCGCGTGCTACAACGGGATTCTACGCATCGAGGGCAGTGCGGCTGTGCCCTGGGTCAGCCGCTTTCTCGCCGCCGCGGACGATGCTGCCGCGGAAGCAGCCTTGGCAATTGCCGCCGACCGCTCTCCCGAGGCTTTTGCAGCCTTGCGGGATCGCTTCCTCGAAGAACCTGACCCTTGGTTCCAGGGCGTCCTCCTTTCCGCCATCGCTCTAACCCGCCAGGAAGCGGCAATCGGCTTCTTACTCGAGCTTGTCGGGAAGCAGTCACCCCATGCGGAGGCGGCGATCGATGCCCTGCTTCGCTCGATGCCGTCGCCGGACATCGTCAGACAGCTCGAGTCGTTGATCGCGGGCAACCCACGCCTGGCACGCGCCATGGCAGCGCATCGAGCGGCGTCCGTAGGGGCTAACTCAGAAAAATAATCGATGCCGGGCTGCCCACGGGAGTGTATTGCCCCGTAAAAGAAAGCGCGCCCGTAGCCCGATTGATGCGAAAAGTAGTGATGGCGTCTGCGAACTGGTTGCACACATAGAAGAAACTCCCTGTTGGGTCGAAGTTGAAGGCGCGCGGATGATCGCCGCGAGTCCATTCTTCGCCGCGCCAGGCCAGGGTTCCAGTCGCGCCGATGGAAAACCAGGCAACGCTGTCGTGCAGGCGGTTGGAAGCGTAGAGGAATTTGCCGTCGGGAGAGATCATGACTTCAGCGGGGAAATTCGAGCCTACGAAGCCCTTGGGTAGGCTGGAGACCGTCTGTTTATCCGTCAGCCTGCCGTGAACCGCATCGTAATCGAAAGCGACCACCGTGGACCCCTCTTCCTGGAGCGAATAAAACCAGCGGCCGCTGGGATGAAAGGCGAAGTGCCGCGGCCCGTCACCCGCGGGCAATGCCACGTAAGGTGGATCGTTGGGGATGAGCTTTCCTTTCTCGGCGTCGAACTTCCAGACAAAGATGCGGTCTAGCGCCAGATCGGCCGCAAAAACGAAGCGGCCTGCCGCATCGGGCAGCACCATGTGGGCGTGAGGGTGGTCGTGCCCGCTGATGGCAAAGCTTCCCGGAGGCGCGCTGGCGGAGTGTTCCGGACCCACCGTGCCTTGATCGTGAACGACGTCCGTGGCCGCGCCCAACTCGCCGTTCTCGTGAATGGGCAGCACGGCCACCGTCCCTCCGAAGTAGCTGGCCACCAGCACGAACTTGCCGGAAGGGTGAATGCTCAGATGCGTGGGGTTGGCGCCTTCGGAACTGACAGTGTTGAGCAAGGTCAAGTGCCCGCTCGATCGCTCAACTGAATAGACGCTTACCGAACCGGAATTCGTACCCTGGAAATCCGGGATCCAATCCACCGAGTACAAGTGCTTCCGCGACGAGTCGAGAGCCGTGAACGAGGGGTTGGTGTCCCTCCGAATGATCTCGCGCTGAACCAGAGCTCCATCCGCAGGATTCATTTCGAAAATGTAGATTCCCTGCCCGCGCCCGATGGAATTGTCGGGACCCTGCGGCCGGCTGTAACTCCCCACGTAAGCGAAAATCCTGTGGCGTCCTGAGTCCGGCTTGGTTTGCTGCGCCTGGCCCAGCAAAGGCGCGACTGCGCCCAAAGCCGCCGCGCCTTTCAGGAACCCGCGCCGCGAAGTCTTGCCTAAGACAGTTCGTTTCACATCACGCTGCGACATTTAAACCCCCGTCTTCCTTTGCGAGCTTTGCGCACTTTGCGTCTTTGCGTGAAACCGGCCTGCTATTGTTCCTCCACGATCGCCACATCCCAAGGCTTCAGCGAGATCGATTGAGAATGGCCGACCGTATCGCCGGACAGGAGATCTTTCCCAGCCGCGTAGGAGTAAGCAAACGATTTGGCGTCGCCGGAATAATTGAAATAATAATGGATTCGCTTGCCGAGACGGTTCACCCCGTGCCTGACCCAGACCGCGGCGGGCAGTTGCTGATCGGGCCCGGCGAGCGCAACCTCTTTCAGCACATCGAGCAGCACGCGTTTTTGCAGCGTGTCGGAAAGATACGTCCCTTCGTAGAGCAGCGTTCCCGACCCGTAGTGATTCTCGGTGATGGCCGGCCAGCGCCCGAAGAAAGGATGGTCATACCAGGCGCGCGGCTGGGCGTGTTCCGGCATGAGAAACTCAGCCCAGTAGCTGACCTTGTTGGCCTCGCCGGCGTGGAAAGGATCTCCTTTAAGCGCCAGAGGCTGTTCGAGGTTGGAAAATTCCTGGTAGCTGAACCCCGCCGCCTCTCGCAACGGTCCGGGCGCGCGCACCCAGCGTACCGCGGAATTCTCATTGCAAAAACCGCTCTTAAACGTCATCACCACGTGTCCGCCACTCTTCACATAAGCGGCGATGCGATTCAGCAGGGCATCGTCGGCAATGTAGAGGGCGGGAACCAACAGCAATTTGTAACGCGAGAGATCCGCGGTCTCCGGGAAGACAAAGTCTACGCCCACATTCAGGTCGTAGAGCGCCTTATGAAGTTGGTGGACGAGTGAAACGTAGTTCGCCTCGGAAGGGCCCGATCCCCAATGCCGTCCGCTCTCTGCGAAAGGCATGAACTCAATCGCATTCAAAGAGTCGCGGCTCCACAAGATGGCAACGGGGTTCGAGATCTTCAGGTCAACAAGATGCGGACCGATCTTTTCGAGTTCATGCGCGGTGCGCGAAACTTCGGCATAAGCGCGGTTCGGCTCCAAGTCGTGGGACAGGACCCCTTTCCAGTAGGTCTCCTGATTGGCGGGAATCGATGCCCAGTGCCAGTACTCCACCATATTCGCGCCGTTGGCAAGATGCGTGTAAACATCTTCCCTCATCTGGCCGTCATAAGGCGGGAATTGGAATGCCGAGGACCAATCCGTGGTTTGCGCATTGGTCTCCGTAATCAGGAAATTCGATCCCTTCAGGGACCGGGCAAAGTCCTCGTTCAGGGACTGAGTCGCTCCGTCGAAGTGATCCTGCGTGCCATGGTAGACATTGATGGCGGGGATATCCAAAACGTTGGCGACGGCTTGCTCGTTCACATCGGCGTGCAAGCCGCCGGCAAAATCGGTGGTGACGAATTGGTCGGGCCGGCGGTATTGGCGGACCAGGGCAGCTTGCCAGGCGAGGAAGTCGGTCACCCGCATCTGCGACCAGCGCGACCACTCGAGTTTGTAGCCGGTGCTTTGAGCACTGTCACGCGTGGGCAGGTCTTCCCAGGTATTCACGTCCTCGCCCCAATAGTTGAGGAACCATGCCTTGTTCATGCTGGCGGTATCGCCGAACTTGTCTCGCAGGTGGCTCATAAAACCAAGGAAGACGTCGCGATTCGAGGCGCCATAAGATGACGTCTCGTTGTCGAGTTGCCACCCGATTACGGTGGGATTGTCTTTGTAGTGTTCCACCATATTGCGAATCACGCGCTCGGCATAAAAGCGAAAGATGGGACTATCGGTGTCCATGTTCTGGCGCATGCCGTAAAAGGTTTTCGCGCCGCCCAGCGGCCGAGCCAGCACTTCCGGGTGCTGGTGATAAAGCCAAGTAGGCATCGAGTAAGTGGGTGTTCCCATGATGACTTTGATTCCCGCCTTGCCCATGGCGTCAACGACCCGGTCCATCCACGCATACTCGAAATGGCCGTCCGCAGGCTCCCACAAACTCCAGGTAGATTCCCCCATGCGCACCACGTTAAGACCGGCCTCTTTCATGAGTGCGATATCCTTATCCAGCCTGTCGTAGGGCATGTACTCGTGATAGTAAGCTGCTCCGTAGAGCACGTTTTGCAAGGCAGGGATGGCGGAAGAGTCCGCCGTCTGCGCCTGGCCAGCGCTAATCCCCAGGCTGAGACAAAAGATGGCCAAGGCGGCCATGCCAATCCGAATTTTCGCGCGAATCAATGAGTATTCTGGCTGCATTATGAACCTCCGCGATTCGTACCCTCGCTTTGGAGTGCGGCAGCGGAGCTGCCGCCTTCGTTTGGGAGCAGGTTAATATAGCATCGTTTATAATCGTTGGTGGGGTGAGCTTCTTAGCGATGCCGTTCGGCCTGCGGTCCGGGATCGCGGCAACTTCAAGTAATTCTCAGGAGATAACAATATGAAGTATCGGAAACTTGGGAACACGGGACTGATCGTCAGCGAAGTGGCGCTGGGCACCATGCAGTTCGGCAGCAAGATGAACGTAGGAAATCTGGGCCAGGAAGAGACCACGCGCATGGTGAAACAGGCTCTCGACAGCGGAATCAACTTCATCGATACCGCGGATGTCTACAGCCTCGGCGAGAGCGAGACGCTGCTCGGCAACGCCCTCAAAGGCCTTCGCAGCGAGATCGTGCTGGCTACCAAGTTCCGGCTTCCCATGGGCGCGAATTTCAACCGCAGCGGAGCGACCCGCGTGAATATCCTCCGCGAAATCGAGGACAGCCTGCGGCGGCTCCAGACTGATTACATCGATCTGTACCAGGTGCACGGCTGGGACAGCAACACGCCCCTCGAGGAAACCGTGCGGACGCTCGACGATGTAGTGCGCCAGGGGAAGGTGCGCTATATCGGACTCTCGAATCTCATGTCGTGGCAAGCCGCCACCGCCATAATGCTTCAGGAGCGGCTGGGACTTGAGAAATACGTAACCGCCCAGATGTATTACAGTCTCGTCGGCCGGGGCCTCGAACACGAGTTCCAATCGTTCGCCGAGTATTACAACCTCGGCATCCTGGTCTGGAGCACCCTGGCCGGCGGATTCCTTTCGGGCAAATACACTCGCGCCAATCCCGCGCCGAGCGGCACGCGTTTTGGAGACTCAGGCCAGTTCGTGCCTTTCGACAAAGAGATGGGATACCGTGTGGTTGATGCTTTGCAGGAAGTTGCCGCCCGCCAGGGCGTCAGTCCGGCGCGTGTGGCGATCGCATGGACGCTGGGCCGGCCCGCGATCAGCAGCGTGATCATCGCAGCGCGCAAGCCCGAGCACCTTGACGACAACATCCGCGCCGTCGATCTTCAGCTCAGCGAAGATGACGTGCGGCTGCTGGACGCCGCCTCCGATCCGGGCATTCCCTACCCGAAATGGATGGTCCTTCAACTCGACACCGCCGAAGATCCTCGTTCCAAGATCCTTCACCCCGAGCGCTACAAGGATGGCGGGGTCTGGAAGGACCTGCGCGGCACGCGCTGGTCCGGGTGAAAGGGAGGCGGAGACCTCCCTGTTCAGAATGAGCTTTTCTTCGGGTGCGCGCGGAGAGGGCTTCGAGCGATCCATAAGCTGCGCTCGCGAAGTTTTTCGAGCAGCTTGAGTTTCTCGGCGAAAGAAAGCGCCATGAGCTGTCGCCGCGTGGCCCGCTTACTCTCCAAAACTCGACGCATCCAATCGGTCATGATCTGCCTCGGTCGAATTTGTAGGGGCACCGCGTGGCTTGCTCCTACGGATTCTCGCGCAGAAACTTGACGGAAAACTGTTCCCACTTCTCCGACAGTCCGTGACGCTTGAGAATGAGGTCCAGCTTATTCGCATCCAGAACCCCAGCTTCCACGAATTGCAGCAGGCGCGCGAAGTCTTTCGCTCGGCCGGTCTTGAGGGCCATGGCGGCCAGATGCTCAGCGCTGACCACCCATATCCCGGTACTCTCCACCTCGGTTTCGACGGCCTGCTCGATCGCCTCTTCCTCGAGAGGATCGCTGGGTGGAAGAAACTGAACCGGCCATCCTTCCACCACCAGGTATTCTTTCTCAATTTTGTACCCCCGCGCCGTGAGGTAATCATAAATTGGGGTCAATGAGAGCAGAGAAGCGCCGGGAGGGTTCTTCAGCGACACAAACACGTCGATGTCGAGGGTCGCGGAGGGTTCGAGGTAATAGGTCGCTCCTACCGCACCGCCAATGGCGTATTTGCCGATAATCCCCTCCCGATGCATCTGATTGATGACTTCCAGAGTGGCTTTCATTCGGGCGTCCTCACCCACCAAGAAGTAGCTTAGCGCCGCAGCCCAATCTGCGCTAGACCGACTGAATCTTCCGTCCGCTTTCGTCCCACACGGAAATCGTCTTGTCGAAATAAGAATGATTCGCCATATGGCAAGCGATCGCGGTGTTTTTGCCGTACACCGCATCCTCAACGGAAGGCTGCCGCGTGCGCACCGACTCCATGAAGTTGTTCATGTGATCTACCTGGTAGTCGTAATCGGGAGGAGCCTGGAAGCTTTCCGCGGATTGGATCAGCTTGTGCTTGCCGGGCAAGGTCGACGGATGGTCCTTGTGCCACTCCTCCAGATATTGCTCGCGCGTTTTTTCCGCCCAACCCAGAATGGAATAACCTTCCGGTTGCGGCTCCGTGTTCTGGGGCGTGACGGTGAGCACGTCGTTCCTGAGTTCCAGCGTCCCCCTGGTACCGAAGTAACGCACCACATACGGTGACTCGTTATTCAGGTTGCAGCGCATGGCAAGGCGGAAGTTGGGATACTCGTACAACGTCCAGATCAGATCCGGCGCCTCGCGGTTTTCGGTCCAGCGGAGAACGCCTCCCATGCTGGCAGCGCGCAACGGCGGCGCGGTGATCCCGGCAATGAAGTGGATTCCCGTCAGCATATGCACATAAAGATCTCCGGGCAGGCCTTCGCCGTAATCCCGGAAGCAGCGCCAGCGGAAGAAGCGAATCGGATCGAAAGGCCGCTTGGGCGCGTCGCCCAGAAAACGGTTCCAATCAATGGTCTGCTCGTTGGCGTCGTGTGGAATGGGGTAAACCCAGGCGCCACTCGCGTCGTTGCGATCCAGGCAAGCCTCAACGGCAGTCACCTGCCCCAGGACGCCGCTATCGAAGATCTCCTTTGCCTTCGCAAAGACGATGGAACTTCGGCACTGGCTGCCGACCTGCACAATGCGGTTGTGTTTCTGCATAGCGTCGATCATGGCGAACGCCTGATCAACAGTGTGGGACATCGGCTTCTCGCAATAAACGTCTTTGCCCGCCGCGCAGGCGTC
>Ga0181526_10004506_pt1 | contig 10789 bp, 16 predicted proteins | sample PEATcosm2014_Bin_35_FD_119750 | JGI IMG/M metagenome (GOLD analysis project Ga0181526, IMG submission 119750) | Peatland microbial communities from MTU Mesocosm Facility, Houghton, MI, USA - PEATcosm2014_Bin06_30_metaG | ecosystem: Environmental > Terrestrial > Soil > Wetlands > Peat | place...
TCCGTTTGCACGGCCAGGTTCGTGTCGCTCTCAACCGAGCCCGCCTCCGCTTTCTTCGCCGGCGGAGCCGCCCGAGCTACCGTCGCGTCCGGCGCGGGCGGATTCTCGGCCACGGTCGCGCTCGCGTCACCGGAATTCGCCGCGCCAGCCCCCACACCTGCTCCCGACCCGCTTCCCGCGCGCATCGCTCCGCGATCCATCACCGGACTCCTTGGCGGCGCCGCCGACTGCGGTTGCGGCGGGGTCTCCACTCGCACGGAATAATTTGGCCTGGCGGCACCACCGACCGACGACAATGCATCACGCCGCGCCGACGTATTGGCATGAGACACGCCGGCCTTCGCACCGGCTGCCGAGGTCCCGCCAAACGCGCGAGTCGCACGCGGCTCGCCAAGCTCGATTGCCGCACTCGCAGAATCGCGCGGAGTCGGCGCAGCAGGCCGCACAACGACATTTTCCCTCGTCGAAGGTGGCGCCACTTTCGCTTGCAGCGCAGCCTCCGGCGACGGCAACGGCTCGGGCCGCACCATCGCGACCTCATTCGCCGGCACCGCGGCCTTCCTCATATGCCAAGTAATGCCGGTAATCACGAGCAGTGCCGCCAGCATCGCGGCCACCGGCATCAACCACCGTGGCCCCATGAGCCAATCCCACGCGCCCACGGTTTTTTTCTCCGCGCCTTTTGCATCATCCGCATTGCTCGCGCGCGCCATCCCCGCCAGTTGCTCCCGGCAAAGCGAGCAGCGCGAAAAATGCAAATCGTAGCGCGCGGTCTCCTGCGCATCGAGCGCATGATCGAAGTACGCCGCCAGAATCTCCGGCTCCGGGCAATCCTCACCCGAACCAGAACCCGAGCCGACGCCAGCGTCCTGCGCCAGACTTCGCCGCAGTAACCCCGCCATCGCCTTGTCGTCTTCCCGCTCCGCCATTCCTTCTCCTGATACCCTCGCTCAAACTTAGAACGCGCGAAACCCCAATCCTTGCACTAACACTTCGCCACTTATTCTCCCTGCGAAAGCGCCCCCGTCAAATCAAACGGCCACTCCTCTCGCGCGTACTCATAACAAAGCTGCAACTGCGCCGCGCTCAACTTTTTCTCCTGCCGCAGCGCCGCGTCCACATTCTTGCGAATTTCCCGCCGTGTGCGCTCCAGTTTCCGCGACACAGTGGCCTCATGCTCGCCCACCAGCCGCCCAATCTCCGCCAGCGTCAGTCCCTCCACATAATAGTAAGCCAGCCGCAAACGATCGCGTGGCGCAAGCGCATCCAGCGCCGCCGTCAGCACCGTCTGCAAAATCGCAAGAAACCGATTGCGCTCCGGGTCCGGCGAACCCGAAGCCGAACTCACCGCCGAATTCCCTAACGAATTCTGCTGCGCGCCGAAAGCACGCTCCCCAGCCTCACCCTCCTCCAACGACTCGGTCCTGCGCGCCCGCCGGATCCCATCCACATGACGCTGCGCCAGAATCGCGTGCAGCCAAGTCGTCAATTTGCTACGCCCCAAAAAATAATCGAACAGCGACTTGCGCTGCCCCGCCACTTCCCGAAGCCCATATAGTTCCGCGTACAAGGAATCCGCCAGCTCGCGCCCACGCGCTTCCCCCGCGATCGCCCGCCCCGCCCGGTAAAGCTCCGGACGAACTCGCGCCATGAAAAAATCCCAAGCAGCCGCATTCCCGTCGCTGCAAGCGCAAGCCAACGCCAGATCCGCCGCATGCAGCGAATCCAGATAAGCCTGAATCGCGCGTGCGTCGGACAATGTGTGGGAGGGTGTACTGGAATGACTGTTGGAGGAAGCGCCGCCAGCTAGATTGGAAGTCGCGCTGCTGAAGCGATGCGCGACGCTGCGTTCCAGCGCCAGCTGAAAACGCTCCGCCGTCAAATTCCATTCCGCTGGCGCAGTCGCCTTCTGCAGGAGGCGCCGCACCATCTCAATCGAAACGAATTGTCCTGCCGGGCTGGACGGCATATTCGCCTGCGCAACCGCAACTTGGCCGAACCGCTGCAAGAGATGATACCCGAATTCGGAAACGAGTTGCCCCGCTCAATCGCGCTCTGTGCCTCGAGGGCAGAACTTGTGGCTTTCCCTCTTTTCTCTGGGTCCTATGCGCCTCTGCGGCAAACGCATATATCTTTCTCAGATTTTTCTCCGCCTTTTCTCCGTGCTCTCGGTGTTAAATCTCTTGACGTTCTGCAGCAGCACGGTGCCCGATCCCATCTCCCATACAGAAAACTGCTAAACTGTCCCGCCGATGTACTCCTGCCCCGAGTGCGAAGAACTCATCAACCAGGCCAGCGAAGTTTGCCCCTTCTGCGGCGCCGACCAAAAAGCTCTAGCCGACACCGAATTAATCCTGGCCGGCAAAGTCCCCAAGCCCACAAAAACAAATTACAAACGCGTCATCATAGCCTGCGGCATCCTGCTCGCGATCCTCTGGGCCATCGCCTGGTTCGCCGTCCCCTGGAAATTATCCGGCTCGAAAACCGAAGCCGAAGCCCGCGCCCGCGAGTCCCTTGCGGTCATCCAACAAGCGATCAACACCTACCAACGAAGCGAAGGCAGCGCCCCACCGTCTCTCGAAACTCTAGGCGACACCGTCCGCAAAGCCGCCCAATCCGCGCAACTATCCCACTACACCCTGCAATACACTCCCGGTAAGCCCGACTCCAACGGCCGCATCACCGCCTACACCCTAACAGCCCGCGCCGGAAATTTCGGCTACCGTAGCTTCTACACCGACGAATCCGCCACCGTCCGCGCCACAACCGAAGACCGCGCGCCTACGGTGCAAGACCCTACGCTGAATCCCCAACCGTAGACGCGCGTAACGCACCTAGAGAGATCGCGAAGTTCGCGGCCCGTGGATCCTGTCATCCCGAGCGCAGCGAGGGATCTGCTTTTTCGCGCGTCACCCAAAGCATGCCGTCTCGCACGCACCGCAAACGTTGATGCTATACTTACCCCCGCAGGCCGCCGCACGCCGAGCCATTCGTTTTTCCCGCGGAGAGGTGCTGGAGTGGCCGAACAGGGCTGCCTGCTAATCAGTAACTAGCGCAAACAAAGAGACTTACAGGTTTTCACCGATTTTGCTATTTGTTGATTGAAGTTGTTACGAATGAGGGCGTTGCACCCGATATCATAGCAGCATCTGCGAACAACAGAACAGATGTGGTAGTGACAAAATCAGGGACAATGCGGTCTGCATTAAAGTAGGGCAGACAAAAATGAAAATTCAGGCAGGCGGAAAAGAGCATGCAGTCGGAGACCCGCATTGTGCCGCTTGCGATGCTCCCAAGACAGAGCGTCCAGAGCAACATCCCCAGATGTGCGGCGCGAACGGTTGCACTGGTTTGCGTCACGCCGAGGCATTCGGTAATGAAAGAGAAGGCTGGGCGTTTAAGTATTGCTGCGACAAATGTGGCGACCCCGCGTAATCTCCTCTACGAACGACCAACTAGGCGGTACTTGCGACGAAACAGTGGACAAAAAATCGATGAACGGGACACCAAACGATGCAGCGCAGCCAATTGCTGAAAATATTTTTGCCCAAGCCAGTGCTCACTCAGAAATGCTGGAAGATAAAATTGGAGTCAAGTTGTCTGAGGAGCAGTTCAACAGGATATTTGAGGAGTTTGTCGCCCTTTTGCAACACATTTCTGTTCGGGCGACCTTTGACGTGATTGGAAGAGAAAAGGGAGGTGAGTTCGTGAACCTCATATATGCCCACGTGAGTGCTCTAGGAACCTCCTTCTCACTTTCTGAGAGGCACCCCAACCCTCCGTTTATCAGTAGGGAGAAGGGAATATACAAATTGTTGGTCTCGACAACGACTTCTTGGACAGGCGGCATTCGGAGTATGCGAAGCATGCAAATTTGTTTGGCAATGGTAAATTGAATGAGCCAAACACCGTGACGTGGCAATTTGCGAAGCACGTGAGCGACATAGTCGCACAGCCAATCAAGGAACTTGAGATTCAACAGACTGCAAGGACAGAAGCGGTGACTATTTATGCGATACTCATTCCATTTTTGAGAAAGTTTGGTTTGGAGGTAAACCCCAACGCACCCCATAAGACCCTGTTCAGAGTTAAATAGCGAGTACGCGGTCAGATTGACGCGGCGTTCGGGGATTGAACTAACTATCTTTGAGAGGGACTAACAGCGGGGCGTTGCCGTATCGTCATCGGCTCATTCTCCAGCGAGCACGTACGAGGCAATCAATTCTTTGAATCGCGGAATCTCTTCAACCTCGTCCCACGAAAGTTCCTTGCGGTCGGTCACGAATCCGGTCGCCGACGATGAGTTTCCGCGTCGGCATTCGCAGTTGTAAGCGACTGCACGACCGTCACGTCACCGAACACCTTCTCACGCGTCTCCCTGTTCGGGGGATTCGGTACGAAACCGATTTTGCGTTGCGCCATCGTCGCATTTTAGCACGTCAACGCAGGCAAGTTACCGGTAATGCGACTTCCCAGGAGTGACGGGAACAAAAACGTCGTCTACTTGTGCCCGACAAAGTACGGCTTCTGGAAGTCGGGCTCAAAAGTTGGGGGTAACTGGACCGAAGTTGGATTTCCGATTTCCAACAGCCAGAAATCTTTTCCTCGGATGGCCCCCAAGGAAAATTCTTTCAATAAATGTTTGGTATGGCCGATTTCGATGGTGGCATACCATTCAACTGAGTCAAATCCCGTCGATTTATCGCAATAGAGGCGACCGGCCCATATCTCCGGAGTACCGGTTGTAACCAAATTCTGATATTCGTCATTGTGGCGACGTTCAGGAATTGCGTACCTTCTAATGTCTGCCAGCGGCCACCGTTTTTCTAAGAAGGCGGTAACCTCCTCGGGAGAATTGAAACCCGGTTTCGCATTCGGCGGGTATTTGGCAACAATCTCAGATTGGACCAACATCGGGGCGCAATCCATCGACTGAGGCTGAGAAGCAGAAGGTTCTATTGCGGGCCGAGGCTGTGGTGATTTACACCCTCCGAGCGCCAGTATCGTAGCGATGAGTAGTCCTAGCGAAGCTCTTTGTGTCATCGCGTTCAAACTGCCTCGCATTGGCCGACATGCAGGACGGAGCCTTTATTTATGCTCCCAAGTTGCGTTGGCCGATGTCAACTCCTAGTAAACGCCCTTACCGGAAACTGACCCACCTACCCAAACTTCCATCCTAGTTTTGGCCGCGTGCGTCTATTGCTGTCCCACGGCAGGAGACAGCCTATTCTGCGTTGGATATCTCAATAGGCGTTGATTTATTCAGTGTCATTTCTGGTTTGGTCGAAAGCCCCGATGAAACCCAATTAATACAGCCCCCACATTCCAATGGGGATGAGGTATGTCCGCGTGCGACTGTACATTGGCCCCAAATTTGCGTATAAGAGCGACAACGCCCATGGGGGCAACCTCAAGAACAGGAGAAATCCATGGCAGCCAAGAAGAAACCTACCAAGAAACTCCAGAAGGCCAAGAAAATGGAACCGACCAAACCGCTACTAAAGTGGAGTGGTGCTGACCCTGATTGACGGTTTCCCGTCCGCGTCCGCGCAGTTTAACGGGCTGCCCTTTACTCGGCAGCCCTTCTACTCCTATTCGCGGCGTTCTTTCTGAAAAATGTGCTCACAGTTTTCCCTCACTCCGCACTTGTGCACTTCACGAGTTGCTGCAACGCCCCAGACACCACGCCTTTTATCCGTGGCAGGTGGGTGGTGCCGTCAGGCGACTGCGGGTACGAACAATTTTTTCTCGGCTTCGCACTCAAGACAGGGAACGTCATTGCCCGCGCGGTCTAGAACTTCTCGTCTACGCCGCACGCAGTAGGTCAGGTCGTTGAAGAACCCCAAATCTTTGATTGCTGACATTGTGATTTTCCTCTAACGCCTTTTGTACTCGTGAACACTACTCGTGATTTTTCCCTGCGTAATACTTGCCTGAGGATTTGTTCCGCGCTGTCCAGCGTGCGAGCGAATTGCCGCTTCCAAATCACGCGACAGTTTCTCTTCAATTTGTTCTGGAGTTAAAATTTCCCGACCGCTCGCTGGGTCCACTGGAACTAAATATCTCGGTTCCACCACAACTGGTCGGTCACTCCCCGACACCTTCCGTTCGCCGTATCCCAATCTAGGTTCTGCTGGCTCCGCAGCCGCTGGAGTTACCGCCACAAGTTGGCCGTGCTCCCGCAAGTATTGCAAAACGATTTGCTCTATCTCCTCTCTCGTGAACTTCAGCGCTGATGCTAGCGTAAGCCCTGGTGCTAGCACCGCTGCCACGGGCGTGGGCTCTGGCACGGTCGCAATAACTGGCACTGGCTCCCCAGGAGTTTCCGCTGGTGAGGGTGCAATCATATCGCACGCAGTAGAAGATGGATTGCTCGACTTTGCGCCGAAACTCAACGTGCTGAAAGGTGCGAACGTCCGCAAATGGGTCTTGTTGCCCGAGCAAGAGCAGGGATACCTCGACGCCTGCACGGAGCCGTTGAAAACCGTTGCGACCATAATTCTCGACGCGGGTCTGCGACCCGATGAATGCTTCCGCCTGCGGTGGGAGAATGTTCGGTTTGTTGACGCGAAGCGCGCCGTGCTCGTTGTACCTGGTACGAAGACTATCGCCGCTGCGCGGCCCGTGCCGATGACACCGCGTGTTCGTGGTATGCTTGACGCTCGCTGGATTGCAGCGGGCAAGCCGAGAGACGGCTGGGTCTTTCCCGCAAAACGCGCGAGGGTCGGTCACATCGTGGACAACACAATTTACGAACCGCACACGACAGCCGTCACAGCGGTCGGCTTGAATCCGCGAGAATTTGTTTTGTACGCGCTGCGCCACACTTGTCTGACGCGATGGGGAAATTCTGGAATGGATGCATGGACGTTGGCACGTCTCGCAGGCCATTCAAACATTCGGCAATCAATGACGTACGTTCATCCGAGCGACAACGCGCTACATGCGGCTATTGACCACATGAGCGACGCCGCCCCAGCGGGTGGTGACGAAATCAGGGACAATGAAAAACACGCTGTTCTGGATGCCGACACGAAACTGCTCGTAGCATCATCACAGCAAAAGTCTTAGCAGCCTGCGGAGAGGTGCTGGAGTGGCCGAACAGGGCTGCCTGCTAAGCAGTTATCCCGACAAAATCGGGATCGGGGGTTCGAATCCCCCCCTCTCCGCCAGTATCAAAATTCCCAAGAAAAACGCTAGGTGTCACCACTTTTGGCTGCTGGTGTTGCCACTTTTCAATTTTCCCTGTCAAGCGAATCCAAAACGCTCAGTACTATAGTTGCGTGGAAAGTGACAGGGACATGGCGGCACCAGCAATCTATGAACGGCTTCGCACCAGCGGCTACCCGTGGAAACGGGTGAATGACCGCTACAAGAACGGGCAGCCAAAGGTCAGCCCGGATTCCTTCCAATACGCTCTCCGCTACACCCTCCATGGCATCCGACGATTCCAGCCATTTAAGACATTAGAAGACCTGACTGTCGGGCTTGGGCAGGCGGACGTTCAGATTCTCGCTGCGAAGAATGGCGTCGAATTAGTCAATCAGATGGCTACGAAACAGAGCAACAAAGCTGAGACGCTGACCTTAGCAGTGCAGCGTTACAACGATGAAGTCAAAGCTAACAAGGAGCACAGAACTTGGTGCGCCTAGCAGCGCATGCCCGAACAGGCCCATCCCGCGAATCATGTCAATCGCCGCCAGATTGTTCTCCATGAAATACGCAGCTCGCAGGTGCAGAACGTTCAAACCGTTGATCGCGTTCAGTTTCTCCTCGGAAGAATGCAGTCCGGTGACTGGCCCCGTACCCTGCGGGACCTGCGCACCGTAGCTGCTCAGTGCACGGCGTAGCGCAGGCCAGACTCCTTCACGCCTTTTGCAATCGCATCGCTCTGTTGCTCTTGCTCTTCGCGGGAGTGCAGCGGCGGCAGTATCGCGTAGGCCGCCCGCGCGCCGGTGAAGGCTTTGGTGAGCGCGGCCGCATCGGTTATATCCGCGGGGAAAGCCTCCGCGCCTTTGCGCACAAAGCGCTGTAGCCGCCCCACGTCGCGCCCCACGACGCGCACGTTCTCGCCCTTCGACAGCAGGAAATCGGCGATGATCGAGCCGGTGTTCCCGCTCGCGCCTAAGATCACGTACTTTGGATTCGAAACAACGGGTGAAGTCATGGCTACTGCCTCCTTGGTTTGGTAAATTTGGTTGTCACCTGGGGAATGTGTCGCCGAACATGGCAAGGCCGCTGACAGATTCGGCCTTGGTCGCCTCGTCCTGCAAAACGTCCCAATGCTCTTTAAGAAGACCGTCTTCGAACCGGATAACGTCGGCGGCGATCCAGGCGGCGGGCCTCCCCATGCCAGTGAAGCGGCCATGCGCCATGACGTAATCGCCTTCGGCGATGATGAGCTGGTTCTCATAGTGCAACGTCTCCGGCGCTGAGCGGACCAGATTGAATAGGCCTTCGCGACCTGGTGCAATGTGTGCGCTGTGCTGGATGTAAGCCGGTGACCAGAAGCGCTCCGCCGCCGTGTAGTCGCGCTTGTTGAACAGTGTCTCGAATGCTTCGAGCACGATTGCCTTATTTCGTTCTGGGGATGAGTTGCTCATTGCTTCTCCTGTGCTTGAAACGGGTTGCTCTGCGCTTTCATTATTGTAGAGTATGCTCGTACTCCACAAGTTGCAATGTATTTTAGGAAAATCTCCCTAGAACATCCCGTTGGGCTTGACTTGCTGAGGACAGCATTGACCTTTATCGTTGACGCAGTGAGTTTCTTGTACCAAGGTTAGACGGTTTGCATCCAATCAAGGAAGAGTACGCTGATACTCTAGGAGTTCTTCCTACCCGGGGCGATCCATGCAGACTCCGGAAGAGAGGGTGACGGCGGATGGGCTATTCGAAGAGTGACAAGGCGCAGACGCACGATCGGATCGTGAACGTTGCCGCCAAGAGGTTTCGCGAGCTCGGCCTCGAAGGCATCGGCGTTGCCGATGTGATGAAGGAAGCGGGTGTTACTGCTGGTGGGTTTTACAAACATTTCGATTCACGCGACGAACTGGTGGTGGAGGCGCTGGCCACCGCATTCCAGGATCTCGACCGCTGGGAGGAAAATACTGACACGCTGACGAAAGTTTTGAAGGCCTATTTGACCGAAGAGCACCGGGACGCCCCGGGAACAGGCTGCGCTCTGGGCGCATTGCTGGGTGACATGTCCCGTGCGAGTCGATCCGCGAAGGCCGTATATACCGCACGACTCAAGCGCACCTTGGCATATTCGACGGACCTTGTTCCCCCAAATGGCGACTCTAATCGGCGCGCCCGTGCGATTCTCACGATTAGTGCAATGCTAGGAGCGATCAACCTCTCTCGCGCCGTGTCGGACCCGAACCTTTCACGGGAGATTCTCAAGCGGACTCGCGATGAGCTGATCAGTTTGAACAGAGCGGACGGCGCGGAGAAAAGACTGGAAACCCTTTGAGGGTTTGTCTGCTCACGCTGCAGCTTCTCGTAATAGACCCTCGATTTTCCTATCCAGATCCCTCGCGACCTCTAGCGCGTCGCGATTCTCATACGGGGCTAAGAACCTCGCAATCCTGTCGTAGGACAAATGCACGCCGTCCGCGCGCTCATCGACGAGCACTGTCACCGGCGCGTAAGATCCTGCGTCCGGGACATGCTTCGCCATTTCCTTCATGATGAGTGGATTGCCAATAATGAAGCGGACGATCCTGGGCGTGTCGCGGCCAGTTTCTTTCCGCAGAACCGCACCGTGATCAAGCACCATGAACAGCATCAGTCCTACTTCGCTCAAGCCTTTCTCGACTGCGCTTTTCAGTTCGGCAAAAGAACGCGCCTCGCGAGATGATCTCGCGAACTCAGCCATATCCGGATGACCGATAGCGGCATCTACGGCCGCAACAACTTGATCGAACGGCTTTGAGGAGGTAAGGCTGAATCGCTCAATCTCGATTCTTCTTATCATCTCGAATCTCCTTCCTGAACTCGAATCGCAAGGAGCCTGGCTTGAGCCTGTAAATGTTCAGCTGGACTGCACTGTCGTCAAGCGGCACCAAACCATCACAACCCAACCGAACAGTTACTGTGGGCCGCAAAACAATCATCGCCGCGGCGCACCAGTACTACGTCTTCGCCCGCGGCCCGCCCAACGGTGATCGCTCCGCCGGCAAGATTGTGAACGGGCATAACCTATGCAAAATTGCGCTTCTTCGCCACGTCGTCTTCGGCCATAACTATGCCACGCGCCATCAGGTGCAGGGAACTTCCAGAATGCTTCTCCAGCCCTGCGAGTGACCCCCTGGATCGTCCATGCCTAACGTCTAACTGGCGATCTCCTGCAAGAGCGGGATCATGCGATCATCCAACATCTGAGGGACCGGTGAATCTTTCATCTCTGGAAATTGGCTGAAGAACGAAGTTGGAAGATCGATGTCGATGCGCGCATCTTCGCCATCCTTTTGTGATACGCAAAAGCGAACCGGCGCTCCAAGACCTGCACGTGCGGAGTATCGGAAGAGACCTTGGGCGATGGTCGCATTTCCGAACAGGTAGAAACGGGATTCGATCGGTATTCCAGCCAATCGCTGCGTAGAACCTTGGTCGAGAGAGAAAAAGATCGCGAATTCGGTCGGGTCACCTACTTGCTTCACGTACGTCTCTAGCTTTTTCGTGTCCCCTTCGGCTGTCAGATCACGGAGAGTCTTCGCGTCGTAGTACTGAAATGTGGCCTCAATGCGGCTGATGAGCTCGGCAAATGACCTCTTCGAGTGGATCGTAA
>Ga0181526_10004512_pt1 | contig 10782 bp, 10 predicted proteins | sample PEATcosm2014_Bin_35_FD_119750 | JGI IMG/M metagenome (GOLD analysis project Ga0181526, IMG submission 119750) | Peatland microbial communities from MTU Mesocosm Facility, Houghton, MI, USA - PEATcosm2014_Bin06_30_metaG | ecosystem: Environmental > Terrestrial > Soil > Wetlands > Peat | place...
CGAACCCGACGGCAAGGGGAAGGTCGACACCGACCCCGATGTCGTGATCCGGCCGATTGCCCCCCCGCTGTCAGCCAAGAACCACAGCGCTCCGTCGGAGCCCGACGTGATGCCGCCGTTTCCCCAGGTACCCTGCGCCGAGAGTGGAGCCGGATAGAGCGTTGCCACACCCGCAGTCGTCATACGTCCGATGAGGTTTTGGTCGTAGGTCGTGAACCACAGGGCCCCGTCAGATCCGGTGGTCATGCTCGTCGGCGCGTAGTTCTGTGCCCCGCAGATCGGAGGCGCGATGGGATAGACGCTCAGGGGATCGCCTACCACGCCGCACTCTGGGCCGATCGTGACCGTTCCCGACACGCTGTCCGCGCCGACGGGCCCGCCGGTGCACCCGCCGGCGATGTCCGACGGTACCTGCAGGCTCACGACGGCGCCGCCGGCGAAGGTGCCAGTGGCACTCGAACCGTCCACGCTGGTCGGCGGGATCTCTCCGCTCGGCCAAAGCATGGAACCGTTCCAGTCGATCACCGCCGACAGGGCTGCGCTCGTCGGTGACGACGAGGAACATGTGAAGGGACTCGAGGCGAAGGTCCCTTCGAGTTGAGGCGAGCCGAAACCCTCGACGAGCCCGGAGTTCGTCGTGCAATTCGACAACGTGGCGTCAAGGGACGACTCGGTGCCACCGCCCGAGGAGCTGAGAGGGGGTGCGAACGTGGCCGTCCCCGCCAAGGAGCATGTGGCCGCGCCGGTCATGAATATGGAGAACGTGCCCGACACCTTGATGGACTTCACCCCGTTCTTGTGGGCGCATGCGGTGCCGAGCGTCAAGGGGACCCCGAGGTTCAGCGCAGCCGTACCGGGGAACGAATCCGAAGCACTGTCGGCCACCACGTTCGTCGACGCGATCTTGCCGTTGGACGTCTGGGCCCGCCACCTGATCACCGCCGAGAGGCTCGCACCCGTCTGAGACGACGAAGAGCAGCTGAGGGGGCTCGAGCTGAAGTCACCTCGCAACGGGGTGGGGGTTATGAACACGATGCTCGGCGACGTGTATGTGCAGCCTGACAGGGTTCCCGTGACCTTCGAGGCCCCACTGCCCCCACCGGACGGCGTCAGCTGCGGTGCGAAATGAACGACTCCGGAGAATGCGCAGTTGATCGAACCGGTGACGGTCAATCTTGGACTTGCGGACGCTGCCTGCGATGTGGCGGTGAGCAGACCCACGACCATCATCGGTACGAGCAGCCACCGTAGGGTGTGCCGGCGAACGTGACTGGACGTCAGTCGACGAGTGATGCCCATCTTCCCCACCTCCCGCACCAACCCATCCGGCTCTGACGCAGGGGCGCAAGCCGGAGGTCCCCGCTCCGACAGGCTATCCCCGTCGTCCGGCGAGGTCAGCAGTCAGGGTGCCCCCTGCAGCCAAGGAAGGGTCGTGAAGCGCCCAAAGATGACGAACCGTACCGGGACTATCACTTCTTGTAGCGATTGACGCATTTTGGGCGTCTATCAGGCGACCGAGAATCCGCCGCTCGTCGCGCTCCCCGTCAATCGAGCGCCGTCACCTCCTTGTGGCGTCGGAGCACCGCCCAACCACATCCGATCCAGAGCGCCCCGAAGCTGGATGCGAGCACAATGGCGGCCCACCCAGGCGTGCTGTTGCGCAGAATGGCCACTGCCGGACCGGTCGTTGGAACACCGTCGTGCGATGTCGGGAACACGACGTTGTGCCACGTAGATGTCGATGACAGCCGCGCCAGCACGAGACCGGCGATGCTGAAGAACAAACCGGATATGACGAGCGCTTCGACTCGCAGCGCCAAGCTGAGGTTGATTCTCGTCATCGGACGAGCATATCCGTGCAGGCGGCGGCGAATGAATCGGGTACCGTGGTCCTTCCAGCCGCATTGGCTTCAGCCCGCTGACCCCACAACGTCGAGTCCGACGTGGTCAGGTCGGGGAGGAGGCGAGGGCCACTTTGGCGACCCCCTTGATCCGTTCGAGCGTGGCTCACATGGCGTCTTCCCGGACGCGATCGCGGTTCACCATGAGGACGTCTTCGAAGAACCGTGCCATCGGCGGCAGCCGGTGGACCTGGAACGACTCGATGACATTCGTCCCGGATCCTTCGGGTTCGAATTCGTATTTCCATGTGACGAGCTCTCGGCCGCGCTGGACCGTCGACCACGACACCTCTCGGCCGGGCTCGGCCGTCCTGACCTCGCTTGCCATTCCCCAGCGCACAGGGCCCCATTTGTTGCGGCTCTTGAAACGGGTCCCCGGCTTGGCCGGCGACGTCGCGCCGTCGAGCCAGATCGCCCGGTAGCACTCGGGGCTCCATTCACCCATCCGGTCCAAACTTGCTGGGATCGACCGGTGTATGGACCGCCGGGACGGGCTCCGGAGAAGTTCGACCGACCAAGGTGTATCTGGGAGGAGACGCTACTGGAATGATCTCCTCGGTCACATGGGGCTCATGGGGCGGTCAGCATGCCGCCGGCACCGGCACGGGGTATTACTTCGCTGCCGACGAGATCCCACGGACGTCTCGCCGACACAGATGACCATAGTTGCCTTCGATTCGGGGCCCTGTGGCAGCCACCGTGCATACCAAGAGGTTGAGTGGTTCGCACCTTCGAAAGGCGCCGCATTCGATCCGTCGCAGGCCGTGTACACGTGCTACGAGGGTATGTAAATCCCGCTCATCCCGGATTCCCCGATTGATTCGTGTGATGCGATCGTGCCGTCCCGATCGGCACGGGGCGGACACCCCGCCACCCTCCGACGCGGCAAACCTGCGTGCCGGGGCACTCCTACCGGGAGCCCAGGGATACGATGACGACATGACGCGGGCTGTCGTCGTCGGGAACGGTGGCGGTGGCAAGTCAACCCTCTCCCGGGCCCTTGCGCAGCGTCACGGCCTGGCATGGTGTTCCGTTGACCAGATCCAGTGGGCACCCGGTTGGGAGCCGGTGCCCGACGAGGTCGTGGTGGAACGACTTCGTTCCGTAATCGCCGGGGACCGCTGGATCATCGACGGCTGGGGCCCGTGGTCGTCACTCGAAGAGCGCATGCAGATGTCGGACGCGCTCATCTTCGTGGACTTGCCCTTGTGGATGCACTTTTGGCTGGCGGCGGAGCGCCAGATCTCCATCGCTCGGGGTCGCCCTCGAGCCGACCCGGTCGAAGGTTGCGACGACCTGGCCGTGACGAAACGGCTGTTCGAAACGATCTGGCATGTTGACCAGACCCTGAAACCACGGCTCCTCGCATTGGTGGAGCGCTACGCACCCGGGCGCGAGTTCCACCCATGTCACGACGCTGGGCCAGCTGGACGAACTCGCCCGTTTCGCGTAGCCCACCGTCCCATCGGCCGGCGATCGGAGATGTCCCCGAACAGGGGATAGAGGCGGTCGAGCTCCATGCAGGCCAAGCATCAGTGGCGTGTCCCGGAGGTTGGACTGCATGTCGACACCCCACCCGGTCCATGGCCCCACCGTCCCGACCCCTCGCGGTCATCTGGCGTCGCCGCGGCAAGGGCTCGGGCCCCGATGCTCTCGGCCCGGCGCCGGCCACCGGCCACATCGAGGCCGGGCGGGGCGGCCCGGGGCGCTCCAGGCCGCCTCTCCGATCGCACCGGTTGGCAATGTCGTCGCCTGGGCCTGAGATACCCTCGGCGTCATGAAGGTCGTGATCATGATCCCGTGCCTGAACGAGGAGCAGACGCTTCCGCTGGTCCTGGCGACCATCCCGAAGGAGATCGAGGGCGTCGACGAGATGGACGTGCTCATCATCGACGATGGGTCGACCGACGACACGGTCGCGGTGGCCAAGCGGCTCGGTGTGACCGAGTTCGTGCACCATCCCCAGAACCGTGGGCTCGCACACTCTCTGCGCGACGGGATCCAACGAGCGCTCGAACTCGGCGCCGACATCCTGGTCCTGACCGACGGCGACAATCAGTATCCGCAAGAGCGAATCCCGGACCTGATCCGCCCCATCTTGGAGGGAGAGGTGGACACGGTCATAGCCGACCGGCAGGTTCAGACCATCGAGCACTTCTCTCCGATGAAGAAGTTCCTGCAGAGATTCGGCACCGGGGTGATGAACCTGGCAGCGGGGACGGACCTGCCTGACGGGACCAGTGGCTTCCGGGCCTACTCCAAGGAAGCGGCGATCAAGCTCAACCTCATCGGGCGTTTCAACTTCGCGGCAGAGACGACGATCCAGGCGGCCAACAAGAGACTTGCATTTGCGACCATCACGATCGAAACCAATCCCAAGACCCGTGAGTCACGGCTCTTCAAAAGCTCCTGGGAACATGTGAGAAAGAGCATGGTCGCCATGCTCAACGCCTTCACGATGTACAGACCGTATACGGTGTTCCTCGGCATCGGAGGCGTGTTCTTCGTCCTCGGCATCATCCCCTTCGCTCATTATCTGTACCTGGTGCTCACGGTGAAGAATCCCAATGGTGCCCATCACCTGCAATCGCTGATCATCGGGGCAGTCCTGCTGAATGTGTCGTTCGTTTCCGTGACCCTGGGCATCGTCGCAAACCTGATCCGGATCAATCGGTCGTTGATCGAAGATACCTTGGAGGTCATCAAGCGCGATCTCTACAAGTGATCGTTGCTGTTGCAGGAGAGGGCCCGATCGCTGGTCACATCCAGGCGATGAGCACCCAGATCCAACGGTGACCGTGCGGGCTATACGGGACGAGCGCTGACCCAGCCGAACTCGGACGTGATCCGCACGCCGAGCCCATCCACGTGGAGCGGGGAAACGACTTCGACGAGGGCTTCGCTGAACTCCCCGTAACCGACCGCCTCGATGGCGGGTATTGACACTCCGGCGGCCGCCAGCGCTCGAACGGCGGTCGGGACGTCGGGCCACTCATTGACCACGTGCACCGTCCCTCGCTCCAGGTCCCCGAAACCCGTTGCCCTCAGCATGTCCTCGATCACGTTCTGGGTGTCGCCCTGTTCCATGCTTGCCGTGCCATGGCTGGCGGGAGACAACTCGATGACCTTGAGGAAATAGGGCATCAGCCCCAGCCTCTCGAATCGGCCCCAAAAGGTGAGTCCGAAACGACCCTGCCGGACAAGTACCCGCCTCACCTCTTCGAGGGCACCTTCGCATCCCTTCCAGATCCCGTTGAAGCTGGTGGCGACGTCGAAACTGTCGTCCTGGAAGGGCAGAGCGAACATGTTCCCGGCCCGAAAGCTGCCACTCGGCGTCCGCGCCGTGGCAATCGTGACGAGTTGTTCCGACGCATCGATCCCCGATACCAGAGCGCCTCTCCGGGCAGCCACCGAGGCGGCGAAGCCGGACCCACACGCGACGTCGAGGAGCCGCACTCCGGCATCGACGCCGAGGTGGTCGAAGAGCTCTTCGTTGGCCGGCAGGGCATAGGGCTCCATGAGGTAGGCCCATTCCGTGGCCCGCGTCCCCCAACCCCGCCCCGCTTCCATCCAGTCCACCCCGACCTGCGACATCGGACCCCCTTAGACGAACGACCGTACAAGAATAGTAAACGATCGTTCGTCTAAGATGCAAGGTGCCGGCGAGTTCATGGGGGCGACGAACATGCCCGACGAGGAGACCGCGAAGAAGCAGACCCGGGCCCCCGGGGAGCGCTCGCGCGCCCGGATCGTGGAGCAGGCGGCGCGGCTGGCGACGATCGAGGGCATCGAAGGGCTCTCGATCGGACGGCTCGCCGACGCCACCGGCTGCGCCAAGAGCAGCGTCTACGCCCTCTTCGGCTCCAAGGAGGAACTCCAGCTGGCGACCATCAACGCAGCACGCCACAGTTTCGTCACCGAGGTCGTCACCCCGGCGTCGAGCACGGCCGAGCCCGGGCGCCAGCGCCTGCTCGCCCTGTGCGAGGGATTCCTCTCCTACGTGGAGCGACGCGTCTTCCCCGGTGGCTGCTTCTTCGTGTCCGCCTCCGCCGAGGTGGGTGGTCGCCCCGGGCGCGTCCATGACGAAGTCGCCCGTATACAACAGCAGTGGCGTGACTTGCTGGGGCGCGAAGCCGGCGTCGCCCTCGAACGAGGTGAGCTGCCGGTTGGCACCGATCCCCAGCAGCTCGCCTTCGAACTCGGTGTCATCCTCGCCGGCACGAACATCGTCAGCGTGCTCCACGACGATCTTGCCGTGATCGAGCGCGCTCGATCGGCCGTCAGGAGTCGGCTTTCGGGCGAGTCGGGGTAGCCCGTCCCCCTTCTCCTGGCCCGAAGTCCGCTCGCATGAGCCGACCTCGGTGCCGCCCGGAGCGGGCTGTCCCCGGTGCGGACTCCGATCTGGCCCGGGTTCGGGTGTGACCCCGCCGACCGCCAGGGTGCCGACACGGCACGTTCCGGTGCCCTGCACCCGCCGGTCCTGAAGGTCGCCCAGCCGGAATCAGCGAGACGACCGGCGAAAATCTGCCCCTGGACCAGGCCAACGCCCGGGCAAGGTAGGCTGTGAGAAGGATGCGCGGATAGGTTCCTGCACCCTCGTCTGTCGGATCCGGATACCACCGGGGTGCAGTTCCGGCCGAACCGCTACATGTGGAGAGCGAAACTTTGGTACCACCGCACACGACATCGTCACCACGCAGCACGCGTCACGGCAATCCCCGGCGAGGGTGCCCGATGACCAGCTCGGTGTGCGTCGGTCGGGTACCTCTCGAGCAGGGGGACTAGGAATGGCAACGCAGCGAAGCAGCTTTTCGAAGCTCCAGCGAGATCGCGACAAGCAGGCCAAAGCCACAGTCAAGCGCGAGCGCCGTCAGAACCGCGACACCGGCGTGGAGAACGAAGAGCCGGCCGTGGGGATGTCCGACGCTACGTCGGCCACCGACGAGTCCGCCTCGGAGATCCTCCTGGCGGTCGAGCAGCTCCACCGTGACTTCGATGCTCGCACCATCGATTTCGAGATGTACGAAAAGCGGAAGGCCGAATTGCTCGCCCGCATCAAGGTCTGATCTCTGCCGTCGGTGGCCCGGGTGCGCAGTTTCGGCAGCGCCCCCGCTGAGCAGGGGGCCCACGCACCAGGGGATCCGTCCTAGGCCCGAGGTGCAACAGGGTGGCCGAGGTGGAACACCGCGGCAAGCCCTTCGCCCCACGAGGCAAGGTCGGGGGCCGAGGGCAGCCCGAGCGAGCGCAACTCGTCGGCTACGGGGCCCACGCCGAGCTCGACTCCGACCGTGCCAGGGTCGGCCACGATGCCCGAGCCCATGTCCATCTCCAGCGTCGTCCCGTAGGGCACGCCGTCGAGGTAGGAATAGCTCACCGCGGTCACGCGGGACGGTGGGCCGTCGGCCGGGACGCGCGGGATGGTGAGGCGCAGGGTCGGCTGTCGCCCGAAGACGAGATCGAACACCACGACGTCGGCGCGGTACTCGGTGGTGATCTCCTCCACGGTCTTGGGGAAGCCCATCACCTTGTTGCCGGCTTCACAGGTGAACGCCTGGTCGACCGGCATGCGGTACACGAAGGAGCCCGCCGTCTCGGGCCCGCCGCCGATCGGCTTGGCCAGAAAGCCCATGTTGATCTCGCGGTAGTCCCCCCACGGGTTCTCGATGTAGTCACACGCCGCGATGATCAGCTGCGTCGAGCCGGCAGCCGACTCGACGACCTCGAAGTCGCTTCCCGGCAGAAGGGCCGCGGCGGCCGCGGTCGGTACCGTGAAGAGCAGCGTGGCGATGTTCGCCGACGACACCACCATGGGGAAGGTGATGGTCCGACCCTGGATGACGCCCCAGATCGTCTCGTCGGTATCCGTTGCCTCACCCTTGAGCGCCATCGTTGCCCCTCTCGTCGGCTGCCCGTGCGGCGATCACGATAGCCCGACGCCGAAGTCCCTCGACATGCGTCCGTATCGCGTCGTTTCGCCGTCACCGGACGCGCCCGTGCAGCGCACCAGGTGCATCGTCGGCGGGTGCTAGGGGGTCGGCAGCTGCCCGATGGCGCGAAGGTAGGCGACGGTGTCGCCAAAGGTTTCGGGCAACGGCCGGTACGCCATGTTCAGCTCGGCGAGTGTCGCGGAATCGTCCGTCGGCACGCCGCTCGTCATGATGATCGCCGCCTCCTCCGACAGGGGCACGTCCACCGCCGCTCCCCGGGCGCGCTGCGCGTCGAATTGGCGGCCCAATTCCACCATCTCGTCCACTGTGACCACGTGGCCGTGGAGATCGACCCCGGCGGCGTCGCCGAGCAGCTCGGTCCACTCGGCCCAGGTGACGTACTGCCCACCGGCGAGGAAGTGCCTCGGACCACGGCCCGGTTCGACGGCCCGGGCGAGCAGCTCGGCGGTGTCGCGGACGTCGACGACCCCCAGGCCGCCGGGCGGGACGAGCATCATCGAGCCCAGCGCCCCGAGGATGGCGCCGAAGCTTCCGTCCAGGTGAGGCGAGGTCGGGCCGTAGACCCCACCCAGGGTGAAGCTGGTCACCGGGTCGCCGTTGTCCTGTCGTTCACGGATCAGTAGCTCGGCGTCCCGCTTGGACGCACCGTAGGCCGACAGCGGGTCGGCGAGTGCCGACGCCGGCGTCACGACCGCATCCCGGCTCGGGAGGTACACCGTGATGGTCGACGTGTAGACGACCGGATCGATGCCGGCCAGCCGCGCTTGGGCCAGGACGTTGCGGGTACCGGCGACGTTGACGTCGGTGGTCTGTCCCGCACCACCGGCGACACCGATCTCGCCCGCAGCGTGGACGACGGCATCGCAGCCGTGGAGAGCAGCCGCCACGGACGGCGGATCCGTGACGTCGCCACCGACGGCCTCAGCCGTGACGCCGAAGGGCTCGAGCACAGGCGCCAGGCGACGGGGGTTCCGGGCCAGGACCTTCACCTCGTGCCCACGACCCACCAGCGCGGCGACCGTGTGTGAGCCTACGAAGCCTGTTCCGCCGGTGACCAGCACCTTCACGAGCGAACTCCCTATCGGCACGAGCGTGCATGGCCCGTCGGCCCGAGGTGAAGCATGACTGCACGTGGGGCGACCCGTCCACCCGCGTCGGGCCGTCTCCCGTGCACGGTGTTGCTACCTTTCCGGATGCTGTGGCGCGCTCGGGAGTTCCGGGCAGTGACAGCCCAGTCACCCATTGTGACGTCGAGCCCTGGTGCCCGACTCCGGCGGGTCGGACGATGTTCCTGTCGAGGTTCGGACGATGTTCCTGTCGAGGTGCGGGAGAGTTCCTGTCGAGGTGAGGGAGACGATGAAGGCGAGCAGAGTGACGCTCATCGGCTTGGCCGGGCTGGCGGTCCTGGTGGCGAGTTGTTCCACCGCCAAGAATTCCGGATCTCCGACGACATCGACGGGAGCCGGTTCGGCGACGACGACCCCGACCGTCCCGACGGCGACGGTGGCACAGCGGTTCCTGTCGGCCGCCACGGTCGTCGATGTCGCCTACGCCACCTGGCACGGCGAGGTGACGGGCGCCACGCAGGTGAGCCAGATCACGGGTCCCGCCGTCACCTACGCAACCGCCCTGACGACCTTCGACACGGCCCTGGCGAACCTGGATGCCGGCGGTAAGGCGGCCACGGACGTCCCCACGCTCATGAGCGCCGATCGGGTCGTGATCGGAGATCTGAACTCGGTCACCACCCTGTCCCGGGCCGACCTGGGAAGTTGGGCTCGTCAACTCGTGGCCGACGGTGCCAAGGCCATCCAGGCCAGCGACGTCGTGCGCGCCGACCTCGGGTTGCCGCCGAGCTGACGCTGGGCAGGGGTCAGGTCAGGGGTCCGGTCGGGGGTCCGGGTCCCCGCCGGAGGGGGTCGTTGCGTTCGTCTCGCCGCCGACGTGCCGGGCCGTCGGCGGCGGCATTCTCCCGGCGGAGGCGAAGGCACGGCGTCCGGTGCGCCAGGGGTGGCGGAGCCCGGTCACGGTGCGGCGACGGGTGGCGCGGCCGACACCGGTGAGCACGAACAGGGCGACGTATGCGAGCAGGATGCCCAACCCGGCGGCGGCGACGACGACCAGGCCCGCCAAGCGGTTGTGCGAACGGACGTAGCCCAATACCGAGTCCTGGGCCAGGAACCATCCGCCCGCCCCGGCGATCACGAAGGGGATCACGTGGGCGCGCAGCACGGGCAGGACGGTCAGGGTGAACCGTGTCCCCAGCCGCCGGGTGATGATGGGCAGGTTCAACCCAGTGTCGACCGCGACCACGGCGGCCAGAATCGCCACGGCGACGCCGGTGATGCCGAACATGGCACCCAGGACGGCGCTCAGGACGATCTGCAGCGACACCTTGGCCACTCCCAGCCCGGCCACCAGCCGCTGGCCCCCCGCCCCCCCCAGCAGCATCAGGGGAGCGGAGCACAACGAGCGCAGGCCGAACGCCGCCGCCAGGATGACCACCGCCGGCGTGGCCCGTTCGTACGCCGGTCCGACCCAGGCGATCAGGGCGGGCCGGGCGAGCAATGCCACCATGAGACAGAACGGAATGGTCACGCCGGCGGTCACGCGGGTGCCGGTGCGTGCCGCTTGGGCCAGCTCGATCTCGTCGCCCCGGCCCACCAGCGTGGCTGCGTGGGGGAAGAACGGCTCGACCACCGGGGTGCCCATCTGGGTTCCCAGGGTGGCGAGCTTGTCGCCCACGGCGAAGATGCCCGCCCCGCTGACGCTCTGGACGAGGCCGAGGATCAGCACGCTCGCCTGGTCCCGGAAGTTGTCGGTCAGGTTGCCCAGCGCGTACCAGCCCGCGGGGGAGGCGAGCGATCGGACGAGCGACCGCTCGAACCGGCTGGGTGAGATCGAGATCCCCGGCAGGAGTCGGCGGAGCAGGA
>Ga0181526_10004515_pt1 | contig 10779 bp, 9 predicted proteins | sample PEATcosm2014_Bin_35_FD_119750 | JGI IMG/M metagenome (GOLD analysis project Ga0181526, IMG submission 119750) | Peatland microbial communities from MTU Mesocosm Facility, Houghton, MI, USA - PEATcosm2014_Bin06_30_metaG | ecosystem: Environmental > Terrestrial > Soil > Wetlands > Peat | place...
CAGGGCGGCGGCAGCAACGTCACGGTTTACTTAGCGCCCTCACCCGCCCCTTATGTCAATCTCGAGCAGCTCGATCAGCTGGGCGAGATTCTGGGCAACGTGTCGGTGCCGGTGGGCACCTACACCGGCGCCGTGATCACGATCAGCGCCAACCCCGGAGATGTGCTGCTGACCACCGCGACCGATCCGGAGGCCGGCTTTGCGCTGCCCGGAGCCACCGCGGTGCCGACTGCGGACATTCACATCGTCAACACCCAAGGCAGCGCGCCGAATCTGACGGTTCCCGTGAGCGTCAATTTCGTCACGCCGCTGACGGTCTCCACCACTTCGAGCACGGCGCTGGATCTGGAATTCGATCTGTCGCATCCGGCGTTCATCGTTGGTCACATGCCGCCCGGCGCCACCGCGGCGCAATGGGCCGTGAATTTCACCGCACCCGTGCGCCATCATCGGCTCGCGGATCTGCGGCGGCTGGTCCTGCGCCACACCTACGGCACCGTCACCGGCATTTCGAGCGACAATACCTCGATCACCATTACCAAGGACTATGCGACGTTGCCGGCGGTTTCCCCTGAAACTGCGGTGGCGGGCTCCGAGTCCCTGACCATCCTGGCGGACGCCACCAACGGCACGCTGTTCTACGATGTCGACGCCGGAACGGTCACGACCCTCATGAATTTCTCCTCGGAGTCGACCCTGAACGGCGAGTACGTGCGCGTCGCGGCGCGCTATCAGCAGGACGGCACCCTGGTCGCGACCCGCATCTGGGCCAGCACGAGCTTCAACAAGGTCTGGCTGAGCCCCGAGGGGCACGTGCTGAACGTCAACACCAACACCAACGTCATGACGGTCACGAACGAGAATGGGATCGGGGTGCCGCTGCAGGTGAACGACAGTACACAGTTCTTCTTCCGGCAACCCTGGGACGCCGTGGCCGATGCGAAACCGATCGGCACCGGCACGGCATTCCTGGACAACCAGGACATTGTGCGCGGCTTCAAGGTGCACGTGAGCGCAGTCGATCCGCTGGCGACGCCGATGGTGGCACAGACCGTGGACATTGAGACCGCGGACTACTCGGGAGCAATCTCGCAGTCCAGCAGCAGCGGCTTCACCTACACGCACGATTTCCTGCGCACGATCGATGACTACGACGTCACGCTCAGCTACATCAATGGATCGACCGCCAATGGCACCGATCCTCTGAGCGGGCAGGCCATTACCGGCTACAAGTGGTGGGATTTTGCCTTCCCGACACTGGTCGACTCCGACGCCGTCACCGGCGACAGCCCGATCACGGATTTCGTCAACGCCACCAACGGCACCGTCAGCTTCGGTGGCACCGCGGCTCCGATCGTGCCCTGGGGCGTGAGCTACTGCATCTGGGGCGATCCGAGCAATACCAGCGGGTGGAGCGCGGCTGCCAGCATCCTGGAGCCCGCGCCACTGCCGATCGCGACGGTGCAGACGGCGCCCGCGCCCTCCGGCAGCGTCGTGCCGTTCACGATCACCGTGGCCGGCGGCGCCAATCCCGTCACTGTGAATGCCAGCGACGCCAGCGGCTCGGCAACGCTGGTTTATCAGGTGGACTACAGCGGTGGAGTCGTCACGGTCAGCCCCATCGACATCACGAGCAACTCGGGGCTGACGACCTTCACGCAGGGAATGGCGGCCGGCACGGCGGTGGAGGTCGCAGGTGTTCCGCAATCGGATGGCACCGTCAAGGCCTACGTGGTCACCTACTTCACCAACACCACCCCGGCGAGCTGACAGCTTCGTTGCTATCGCGGCCGGCGACAGTGCCGGTCATTCTCAAAGGGCCCTGCGGGGCCCTTCTTTTTTTGCCGACACTACCCGAGAGCGGCCTCGAGCATTTCGACGTCGGTCTGGGACTCGAGCATGATGCGCACCATCGCGGAGTCGTTCAAACCCAGCGCTGCCGCGGCCGGGATCTTCGCCAGCTCGGAATCATCGGCGCTGTTGTTGGCCATCTGCGTCGCAACATTCACCGCCACGATCAGCAGATCCTGCAGGTCCGGCGGTCCGGAATGGCTGCGCTCGAGCTCATACTGGCCGCCGACGGCGCTGGCGAGTTCCTCGCCGAGCTTCCAGTTTTCGATCAGCGCCTGGCCGATGCTCGGATGCCAGCTGCGCAGCTCTTCGCCGTCCTCGCCGAGCGAGCCGACCTGGTCCTTGGGTGTGCGCGCGAGAATGTAGATCTTGCCGATGTTGTGCAGCAGGCCGGCCAACATGGCCTCGTCGGTGCGCACACGCTTGGACTCCTTGGCCATCGCGTGCGCGACTGCAGCCACTCGCACTCCCTCGTGCCAGCAGTTGTCGAGCTTCTCGCGGATATGAGTCAGTTCCGATGCGCGCCGCAGCTGCGCGGTGGCGTAGGCCAGCGCCGCCGTGCGGATGTTCTCGTGACCGATGCGCGTAATCGCGAGCTTCAGATCGGTGACGCGCGCGCCTCCGCGGTGCAGCAGCGTCGAGTTGGCCATCGTCAGAATGCGGGCCGCGAGTCCGGCATCGGAACTCACCACGCGCGCGATGCGCTCGCCGGTGACTGCCTCATCGGACAGGATGTGCTGTACGCGCGCCGCGACGTCCGGAAAGGACGGCAGATCCACGCGCCCAGCCGACAATTCCTTGGCGAGCTCGCTGACGAATTGGAAAAGCGACTGCTGCGGCGGTTCCGCCTGGGGCTGGAGCGTCTGTTGCAAGGTGCCTATCTCCTTCAATCCGTTGCCATCGTATCGGCTGGCACAAATGTCTCTTGAATCCGACTACTTCAGCTTGCGAATGCGCTCGGCCGGGCTGATGACGTCCGTCAGGCGAATGCCGAATTTGTCGTTGACCACCACGACCTCCCCGTGCGCAATCAAAGTTCCGTTGACGAACACATCCAGCGGCTCACCCGTGGCGCGCTCGAGCTCGACCACGGATCCCTGGCTGAGCTGCAGCAGGTTGCGGATACTGACGCGGCTGCGGCCCACCTCCATCGACAGTGTGACCGGTATGTCCAGCACCACGTCGAGATTCAACTCACGATTTGCGCCGCCATCCGGCGCATCGGGCTTCAGAGTGGCCATTTCGGCCGGTTGCGGATCGAGCGCCTTTGCGGTTTGTGTACTCATGTCTTGCCTACCAGGACATTACTTAATATCGGCGGTTTGCGCCGGGTGATCTTTTGAGAAATCTTGATGGCCTGCTGACCGCGCGACACACCGAAGCCGCCGCGCAGCACGGGCACGCCTTCCGCCAACAGGGTGACCTCGCCGTCGAAATCGCAGGGGATGACGTCTCCGGGCTTTAGGTCGACCAGCCGGCCGAGCGTCAGTGTGGCGTGTCCGAGCACCGGCACCAGCTCGATTTCCGCCTCCTCGATCTCCGCGCGCAGCGTTCGGTTCCAGCTTTCGTCGCGTTCCATTCGATCGCTCTGCACACCCGAGTCGAGCAGATCGCGAATCGGCTCGATCATGGCGTAAGGCATCGTCACATGCAGCTCACCGCCACCGCCGTCCAGCTCAATGCGGAACGCAGTCACGACGACGATTTCCGACGGACTGACGATGTTCGCGAAATGCGGATTGATCTCGGAGTTGAGATACTCGATGTTGATCGCGCTGCAGATGGTCCAGGCCTCGGTCAGGTCCGCAAAGGCCTGGCGCAGCACCATCTGCACGATACGTCCCTCGGTGAGGGTGAACTCGCGGCCCTCGATCTTGGCGTAGCGACCGTTGCCACCAAAGAAGTTGTCGACGATCGCAAATACCAGAGTCGCGTCGAGCGTGAGCAGTGCCGTGCCACGCAGCGGGTTGATCTTGATGAGGTTCAGGCTCGAGGGCACATGCAGGTTCTGTGTGTACTCGTTGAACTTCTGCACCTTGATGGGCGCGACGCTGATCTCGGGCGTGCGCCGAATCATGTTGAACAGACCGATGCGGAACAGACGCGCGAACCGATCGTTGATCATCTCGAGCGTCGGCATGCGCCCGCGCACGATGCGGATCTGCGTCGCGAGATCGTACTCCTTGACCGTGCCCGGCTCGTCGGGCGGCGGGGTGGTCTCTACCGCGCCGTCGTCGACGCCCTTGAGCAGGGCATCGATCTCGTCCTGGTTGAGGATCTCAGCGCTCATGCTTACTGGATCACGAAGCTCGTGAAATAGACGCTCTCCACCAGCTTCGGATCCCCGCCCTCGGCAGCGATCACCTTGCGCACCGAATCGAGCGTGGCGCTGCGCAGCTTCTCCTTGCCCTCGGGCGAGAGCAGCGAGGCATTGTCCTGGCTGGAGAACAGCAGCACCAGGTCGTTGCGGACTGCCGGCTCATTGTTCTTGATCAGCTCCAGCGTCGGCGGATCGCGCGTCATGGCCTCGACCATGACCTGCAGGTAGCGCGCGCTGCCTTCGCCGCCGAAATTGACCACGAACGCGGGATCAAACTTGTAGTACAACGCCGCCGTCTTGGGTGTCGAGGGCTTCTCGGCGGTCGCGGTCGCCGCATCGGTCGCGCCTGCCGCGCCTGCCGCGGGCTTGGGCTTGAGCATGAGCCAGGCGGCCACACCGCCGCCGATCAGAACGACGGCGATGATGATGAAGAGCAGCTTGCTCTTCTTCTTGGGTGGCGCGTCCGCTGCTTTGGTAGCGGCCTCAACTTTTGCTGCTTCGGTAGCCATGATCGATGGTGCTCTGCTAGGTACGCCCGTGGATGCTGTGCCTGCTCATGGAGCAAGCCGTGTGCCAGTGCCGAATCTCACGGCAATGACGGAAATTTGTCGCTGTCGCAGCACACACTCAGGCGTACTCGTCAATCAGGCCGACGCCGCGGCTGATCCGGCCGATGACCGGTGCGTTCTCGGATGCGTCCAGCTGTCCATCCCGCGTCGGCGTGCCGCTCGATTGTGATCCGGATCTCGCTTCGCCGCGCACCTGGGCCTGACCGAGGGTCAATCCGCCGTGGGCCAACATGGCGCGCAGAGTCGGCACACTCTGTTCGAGCGCGCTGCGCGTCTCGGGATGGGCGGCGATGAAATTGACGTTGATCTGTGCGGACTGCATGTCGATGTGCACTTCCAGCGGTCCGAGGTGCTCGGGCGAGAGACGCAGCGTTGCGCTCTGTATGTTCGCCGAAGCCATCATCTGCACCTGCGCTGCCACGGCGTGCGACCAGCCCGGATCACCGACCGGCGCGCCGATGGCGCGCTCCATCAACGCGGCCGGGCCGGACCCTACCGCGCCAGCGCTGACGAAGTTCGCGATCGTCGCGAGGTCATTGTTCGAGACGTCTGCAGCGTCGCGCGCGCGATCGCTCGCGGCCGATGAGCTGCCCGAGGTGCCGGCGGATGCGCCCGCAAAGGCATCGTCCGCATCGTTCGAGGCACCCTGATTGAGCGCCGTACCGGCTGTACCGAGGGCAAGCGCGCTCGCGCCGCCACCGAGCAGTAATGACAAGTCCTGCGCGGAAAAGGCATGTCCAGCCGTGCCCGCGGATACCGACGCACCCGCCGACGCGCCGCTCGCAGTGCTCACAGCGCCCGCGAGGCCCGCCAGGCCCGCGCTCGCAGCGGCGGCGCCCTCGGCACCCTCACGAGCATCGGTCTGCGGCGCACCCGCCGTCGCTGCGATGCCGACTGCGCCACCGGGAGTCGTCGACATCGTCGCCATCATGAGCCATGCGGCCTGTGCCGAAAGCTGGCCCGCATCCGTGACATCGCTCGAGGTGGTGCGTCGGGCCGAGACCTTGCCCGCTGCGCCGCTCGGGGTCGAACCCGCATCGAGCGCACTCTGATCAGAATCCGCATCTGCGTCGATGGCGATCGGCAGCGCCGCGGCTGTGGCAGCCGCCTGCTCACTGACCGTGATGGACGTGGCCGCCGGCGAGGCCGGCGCGACCGCAGCCGCAGCCGCGGCCTGGGTGGCTGCGGCGGATGAATCCGCGCCCTCCTGAAGCTGCGGCACATCGGCCCGTGCGCTGGCGGCGCTGGGGCTGCCCGCAGGGAGCACCGTGGGACGACGGTCCGCCTGCCCGGCGGCCAGCGGGTTGCCGGGCGTCTGCGGCGCGTTCGTTGCCGAAGTCCTCGGGGCGCTCGAACGTGCACCGGATCCCTTCGGCGAAGCCGCAGCATCCGGAGCGCTTGAACTGGCAATCGACTGCCCGCCCGAACTGGCCGGTGGCGATGATGGGGCAGACGCGCTCGTCGTAGCCGCGCCCGATGAGGAGGGCCGGCCGACGAGCAATGCGGAAAAGCTCCCGCCGCCCGTGGCGTCATTGGATGGCTGCGGCGAGGCGCCGCGCACGCTGGGTCCGCTGGTGGGCGTGCCGCTCGGCGCGTTGGCTCTCATACGGCCCTCCGCGAGCGCTGTGCGCGATCGTCGATCTCGCGTTGCGCGCGGCGGTCCTCGGCGGACCGCTCCTCGGAATGCGCCTTGTCGATGACTTTTTCGACCGCGCTCTTGCGCGCAGCGGCCTGGTACCAGGATTCGCGCTCGCGCTGACAGTCTGCGGTCAACTGCGCGACGATGCCCTGCTGCGCGCTCACAGCCTCGCTCAGTCGCGCGATGAAAATCTGGTAGTCGCGCATGCCGGAAACCCCGATGCCCGCCTTGGCCCGCTGCGCGAACATATTGCGGTACTCGTCCAGGTAGCGCTGGAGCTCATCGCAGCGACGCTGCGCATCGCTCAGACGGCTTTGCGCGGCTGCCACACGCAGCGCACTCTCGCGTTCCAGTTCGTCCATCAGCTGGCCGACCGGCTGCAGTCGCTTCGCTCGCTTCACTTAAGTCCCCCTTGAGAATTTTCAGCCATGGTGGCCGCCAGCGCCGAGATGCTGGCAGCCAGATCCACGCGCTCGTGCATGTCCTGGCGCATGAAGGCCTCGATCTGCGGCCAGCGTGCGATGGCGTTGTCGATCCGCGGATCGCTGCCGCGCTGATAGGCGCCAATGGTGATCAGATCACGGTTGTTCTCGTACACTGCCGTGATCTGCCGCAGCTTGCGCGACAGCTCGAGCTGGCTCGCGGGCACGATATCGTGCATCACGCGGCTGACCGAAGACTCGACGTCGATGGCCGGATAACGGCCGCCCTCGGCGATGCGACGGGCCAGTACGATGTGGCCGTCGAGGATGGCGCGCGCCGCATCGACGATCGGATCGTTCGGATCGTCGCCCTCGGCAAGCACCGTGTAAAAAGCCGTAATCGAGCCGGATGAGCCGATGCCGTTGCCGGCACGCTCGACCAGCTGCGGCAGCCGCGCGAATACCGAAGGCGGGTACCCCTTGGTGGCCGGCGCCTCGCCGATCGCCAGTGCGATCTCGCGCTGGGCCTGTGCGAAACGCGTCAGCGAATCCATGATCAGCAGGACGTTGCGCCCTCGATCGCGAAAATATTCGGCAATGGCCGTCGCGAGCCAGGCGCCGTGCAGGCGCATCAATGGCGGATGATCCGCGGGCGTGGCCACGACCACCGAACGGGACAAACCTTCACGCCCAAGGATGCGCTCGATGAATTCCTTGACCTCGCGGCCGCGCTCGCCGATCAGTCCGACCACGATCACGTCCGCGGCCGTGTAGCGCGCCATCATGCCGAGCAGCACGCTCTTGCCGACGCCGCTGCCGGCGAACAAGCCGACGCGCTGGCCGCGACCGATCGTCAACAGCCCATTGATGGCGCGCACCCCGACATCGAGCGGCTGGGTGATGGGCTGCCGCAGCAGCGGATTGATTGGCGTCCCGGTTAAACGCATGCTGGCGTCGGCCTCGATGCGACCGAGCCCGTCGAGCGGATCGCCGGCGCCATCGACGATACGGCCGAGCAGTTGCGAGCCGACGTGCACGGCGTCGGTGTGCCTGCGCGGCAGCACCAAAGCGTTGGGCTTGAGACCGTGAATGTCGCCGGTCGGCATCAGAAACAGGCGATCGCTCGAAAAGCCGACGACCTCCGCCTCGATGCTCGCCTGATCGGAGCTCACGATCTCGCAGCGGTCGCCGACCGCGGCCTGACAGCCGGACGCCTCGAGGGTCAATCCGACCATGCGCGTGAGTCGGCCCGCAACCACGGGCGGCGGCACCGAGCCGAGGCGTCGCGCGGCCGCCTCGAGCCCTCGTGCCCAGCGCTTGGCTGCGGGCTGCAGTACGGGATTGACTCCGCCGTCCGCTGCGCTCATGGCTCTTCCTGTTCGCCGGGCGCGCGCGTATCGCCCAGCGCCGCGGCGATCGCGGCGCCCAGACGCCGCTCGAGCGTCGCATCGATGGTCGAGTTCTCGCTGCTCACGCGGCAGCCACCGCGCGAGATCATCGGATCCTCGGCGACGCTCCATGCACGCTCACCGCCGGTCTCGGCCACGCGTGCGCGCACGAGTTTGGCGTCCTCGGGATTGAGATGGACGCGCACCTCGCGCGCCGTCATCGGCAGCAGCGCCACGGTCTCGCGGATCACCGCGACGATCTCATCGGGCTGCGTCTTCAATTCGCGCCGCACGATATGACGCGCGATGGCGCCGACCAGCGTCACCATCTGGCGCTGCACCTCCGCATCGAGCGCAGCTATCGGCTTGGCCATGAAATCCAGAATCGAGGCCAGGTTCTGCACGCGCCGGTCGAGCTCGACCTGAGTGGCCTGCTGTTCCTTGCGCACGACGGCAATCGCCGCATCGCGCCCCTCGGCGTAGCCCTTGTCCCAGGCCTCGCGCTCGATGACCGACAGATCCACGACGCGCCGGTTGCGCGCCAGCACCGGACCGTTGATCTCCGGCAGCTCCCAGCGCGCGGTGGTGGCCGGGTCAGACATATTGGTCGCCGCCCTTGCCGCCGAGCTGCAGGCGACCTTCCTCGCCCATGCGCCGCGCGGTCACCAGGATCTCCTTCTGCGCCGCCTCGACATCCGACAGCCGCACCGGCCCCTTCGCCTCTAGATCGTCCTTCATCATCTGCGCGGCGCGCTCCGACATGTTCTTGAAGAATTTTTCCTTCAGTTTCTCGTCCGCTGCCTTGAGCGCGATGATGAGCTTGTCGCCAGGCACCTCGCGCAGCAGCTCCTGCATGCCGCGATCGTCGACTTCGTTCAGATCCTCGAAGACGAACATGAGATCCTGCAGCTTCTGGCTCAGGGGCTCGTCGACCTTCGCGATCTGGGCCATGAGCACCGACTCCTGCGTGGTGCCGATGAGATTGAGGATTCCGGCCGCCGCCTTTGGGCCGCCGAAACCACCCGCTGTCTTGGAATTTGCATTGCCGGAGAACTGCTTTTCGAGCACCTGATCGAGCTCATCGAGCGCCGTCGGATGCACGCCATCGAGCGTGGCGATGCGCATGATGATCTCGGCGCGCATGTTCTCCGGCAGCTGACCGAGCACTTCGGCCGCCTGGTCGGATTCAAGGTAGGACAGCACGATGGCGATGATCTGCGGATGCTCGTAGCGCAGCATGTCGCTGACGGCGCGCGCCTCCATCCACTTGAGTGCCTCGAGGCCGCGGCTGCTGCGGCCGCCGAGGATGCGATCGACCACACTGCCGGCCTTGTCGGCGCCGAGCGCTTCGGTAAGCACCCGGCGGATGTAGTCATCGGTGCCGACGCCGAAGGAGGTCTGCTGCTCGACATTGGTGTAGAACTTGGCCAGCACCGCGGACACCTCTTCACGCGAGACGCCGCTGAGCTGCGACATCGCCGTGCCGACGCGCTGCACGTCCTTGGCGCCCAGATGCTTGAGCACCTGTGCAGCATCCTGCTCGCCGAGCGCCAGCAGCAGAATGGCGGCACGCTCGACGCCCGGGCGATCGAGGGTCCCGTCGCTCACTGCTGACCTACCCAGGTCTTGACCACCTGCGCGACGCGCTTGGGATCCTGAGCCACCAGACCGCGTGCCTGTACGATCTGCTGCTCATACCCGAGCGGCTGTCCAGGCTGCCCAGCGGCGACGGCTGCCTGCCGCTCCTCATCGCCAGCAGCCGCAGTCAGCAGCTGGGTCTGAGTGGGCGTGACGGCGTGACTGGCCAGATTCTTTATCAGCGGCCGCAAGACACCGAGCGCGAGGGCCACCAGCACGAGGGCGCCGAGCACGAGCCGCGCGATGTTGAGCACCATCGGGCGTTGCCAGATCGGGACGACCTCCGGCTTGAGCGGCGGCTCGGTCACATCCAGGAAGGACTGATTCACGACATTGACGCTGTCGCCGCGCGCCTCATCGAAGCCGACCGCGTTCTTGACCAGGCGCGTGATGTCCTCGATCTGCTCCTTGGCCAGCGGCTGCTCGGTGACCTTGCCGTCCGCGCCGGTCTTGCGCACGTTGTCGACCAGCACCGCCACCGTGACGCGCTTGACGCGGCCCGCGGGCTGGCGCGAGTAGCTCACCGTGCGGTCGATCTCGAAGTTGCGTGTACTCTGCTTGGAGTTGCTCTGCGGTGCGGCCGCAACGGCGGCGGCAGCGGCGGCGGCAGCCGCATCTGCGGCCGCAGCCGCGGCGCCCTTTGCAGCCGAGCCACCGGCAGGGGGAGCCGCGGCGGGCGGCTTGGCGGCCGCGACCGCCTGTCCGCCGGCGGGCGGCTGGTTGGTGAGTGCCCCCGGCACGCCGCCCGAGCCGCCCATATTGCGGCTGCTCTCCTCGGACGTCTGTTCGCTGCGCACTACGGTGCCTTCCGGCTTGTACTGTTCCTGCGCCTGCTCGCTCGCCGCGGCGTCGAGATCCACGGTCACCTGGGCGCGAACGCGCCCCTCGCCGACCATCGGCGCAATCAGCTGCTCGATGCGCTGGATATAGGTGTCCTCGACGCGATGGGCGG
>Ga0181526_10004518_pt1 | contig 10777 bp, 10 predicted proteins | sample PEATcosm2014_Bin_35_FD_119750 | JGI IMG/M metagenome (GOLD analysis project Ga0181526, IMG submission 119750) | Peatland microbial communities from MTU Mesocosm Facility, Houghton, MI, USA - PEATcosm2014_Bin06_30_metaG | ecosystem: Environmental > Terrestrial > Soil > Wetlands > Peat | place...
GCCTTGCCGAGCAGCGACTTGCAGACCAGCGCCACGCGCAGGCCGCGCTCCTTGGCCTCGATCGCGGCGCGCAGCCCGGAGCCACCGGCTCCGATGATGATGACGTCGTAGTCGTGCGTCTCGTAGTCGTGCGTCTGGTCGGCCATGCGGGTCCTCGCGGTCCAGTCCTAGAAGTGAAAGCCGGGGTCGTGGATCGTCCCGCTCGCCACGAGGCGCACGTAGAGGTCGCAGAGGGCGACGCCGAAGAGGCTGATCCAGGCGAAGCGCATGTGGTGCGCGTTGAGCGGGGTGACGAACTTCCACAGCTTGTAGCGCGTCGGGTGCTTCGCGAAGGACTTGACCTGGCCGCCGCAGAAGTGCCGGCAGGCGTGGCACGAGAGCGAGTACAGCCACAGGAAGGCGGCGTTGGCGCACAGGACGAGGGTGCCGACGCTGATCCCGATCCCGAGCCCGGGCTGGCGGAAGGCGAGGATGGCGTCGTAGGTGAGGACGCAGTTGAAGAGGAGGAGGATCCAGAAGAAGTAGCGGTGGATGTTCTGGAGGATCAGGGGGAAGCGGGTCTCGCCGCTGTAGCTGCGGTGGGCGTCGGACACCGCACAGGCGGGCGGCGACAGCCAGAAGGACCGGTAGTAGGCCTTGCGGTAGTAGTAGCAGGTGAGGCGGAAGCCGAGCGGGAAGATCAGGATCAGCAGCGCCGGCGAGTAATTCCAGAAGGGCAGCGTCCCGAAGGCGTGGCTGCCGGGCACGCAGCTGTTGGCGATGCAGGGGGAGTAGAAGGGCGAGATCAGGTCCCGGTGCAGGTCCGCCCCGGCGTAGTAGTTCTTGCCGACGAAGGCCGCCCAGGTCGAGTAGGCGACGAAGGAGACCAGCACGACGAAGGTGACCAGGGGCTCCACCCACCAGTTGTCCTTGCGCAGGGTCGGCTGGTCGGGACCGCCCCGGGGCGCCCCGATGGAGACCGGGGTCGGGGATGGGTTCTCGACCGTCGTCGTCACTCGCGCCTCCTCGCTGGCCGGCTCAGCGGCCAGGCCGGCAAATCATTCCAGACCACTCCCGCCACGGTGCAAATGCCCGTGCTGCAGGCGGTGACCATACGGTGCGTCCGGCGGCACGTCAAAGACATAAAGAGCATCAAAGTAAGAGCTATATGCTCTGATTGATGCAGCTGCACCAGTTGGCCTACGCCCTGGCCGTGGCGGACGAGCAGAGCTTCACCCGCGCCGCCGACCGGCTGCACCTCGCACAGCCCTCGCTGTCCCGGCAGGTCCGGCTGTTGGAGCACGAGCTGGGTGTGGTCCTCTTCAACCGGGGCCCGGGACAGGGGCGGGTCACCCTCACCCCCGACGGCAGCGCCCTGCTGCCGTTCCTGCAGCGCGTCATGGCCGACGTCGAGGCGACCGGCGCCGAGGCGCGGGCGCTCTCGGGCATGGCCCGGGGGCATCTCGCCGTCGGTGCCACCCCGAGCCTGATCACGAGCGTGCTGGCCCCGGCGCTGGTCGAGTTCCACGCCAGCTACCGCGGCATCGACCTGTCGGTCGTCGAGGCCGGCTCACACCAGCTCGTCCCCCGGGTCGCCGCGGGCGAGGTCGACCTGGCCCTCATCGTCCTGCCGGTGACCGATCCCCTGGTCGCCACCACCGCGCTCTTCGACGACCCGCTGGTGCTGGCCACCGCACCCGATCACCCCTTCGCCCACCGGCGGCGGATCCGGGTCCGCGACCTCGACGGCCTCGACCTGGTCATGTTCCGTGAGGGCTACGACCTGCGGGCCGTGACCCTGGCGGCCTGCCTGGAGGCGGAGGTGGAGCCGCGGCTCGTCAGCGAGGGCGGGGAGATGGCCGGAGTGCTCGCCTTCGTGGCCTCCGGGTTGGGCGCGGCCGTCGTGCCCGCGATCGCGCTGCCCCGCGACGGGTCGCTGGTCGGCATCCCGTTCTCCGGCTCCACCATGCGCCGCACCGTCGCGCTGGCCCAGCGCGGTGACCGCACGCTCGCCCGGCCCGCCCGCGCCCTCGCCGACCAGCTCGTCGCCCGGCACGGTGGCGCCGTGGGCCCCGGGTCCCGGTCCGGACGGGCCGGGACCCTCTCCACCGCCGGAAGCACCGGCGAGCTCGACCGATCCGGATGAGAGCGCCGCCGCGCCCACCCGGGATGCAACCGCCACGAAGGCCGAGGAGCAGCGTGGAACCGAGGAGCACCGTGGAACCGGGCGCGCCGATCCACGAGGCAACGGTTTAGGCTTCGTGCATGGACGGCCATTCGCACTTCGATCCTTCCGCGACCCCGGCCCCGGGCGGGCGCAAGGCACCTGACGACCTGCCCCGGGCCCTGGCCGACCTCCGAGCGTCCGGCTGGGAATCGGTCCCCGTCGCCGACGAGATGCGGCGCAACACCGCCAAGGCCATCGCCGCCGGCCATTCGCTCGTGCCCGGCGTCCTCGGCTTCGAGGACACGGTGGTGCCCCAGCTGGAGACCGCCATCCTGGCCGGCCACGACATCATCCTCCTGGGTGAGCGCGGCCAGGCCAAGACCCGGGTCATCCGCTCCCTGGTCGGGCTGCTCGACGAGTGGCTGCCCATCGTCGCCGGCTCCGAGATCAACGACGACCCCTACAACCCCGTGTCGCGCTTCGCCCTCGACCTGGTCGACGAGCTCAGCGACGCCACGCCGATCGACTGGGTGCACCGCTCGCAGCGCTACGGCGAGAAGCTGGCCACCCCCGACACCTCCATCGCCGACCTCATCGGCGAGGTGGACCCGATCAAGATCGCCGAGGGCCGCTACCTCAGCGACGAGCTGGCGCTGCACTACGGACTGATCCCACGGGTCAACCGGGGCATCTTCGCCATCAACGAGCTCCCGGACCTCTCGGAGCGGATCCAGGTCGGGCTGCTCAACATCCTCGAGGAGCGCGACGTGCAGATCCGCGGCCACCGCATCCGGCTGCCGCTCGACATCATGCTCGTCGCCACGGCCAACCCGGAGGACTACACCAATCGAGGCCGCATCATCACACCGCTGAAGGACCGCTTCGGCGCGCAGATCCGGACGCACTACCCCTACGAGACCAACACCGAAGTCAAGATCATGGAAGGCGAGGCCGACCTGCCGACGGCGGGCGTGCCCGTCTCGGTGCCCCCGTTCATGAAGGAGGTGGTGGCCGAGGTCAGCCAGCTCGCCCGGCGCAGCACGCACCTCAACCAGCGCAGCGGCGTCTCGGTCCGCCTGTCCATCGCCAACTACGAGACGCTGGTGGCCTCCGCCGTGCGGCGCGCGCTGCGCACCGGCGAGCCGGTGGCGGTGCCCCGCATCAGCGATCTCTCCTCGCTCGTGCCCTCGACCCAGGGCAAGATCGAGGTCGAGGCGATGGAGGAGGGCCACGAGGACGAAGTGGTGGCCCAGCTGGTGGCCGCGGCGACACTCTCGGTGTTCCGCCGCCGGGTGACCCTCGACGACCCCCAGTCGATCGTGGCCGCCTTCCACGACCAGGTCGTGGTGCACGTGGGCGACGACCTGCCGTCGGCGGCCTATCTGTCCGTGCTCGCCGACATCCCCGAGCTCGAGCCCCCGACTCGAAAGCTGGCCGGCCCCGAGGCCGCCGACGCGGAGTCGCCGGCCCTCATGGCCAGCGCCTTGGAGTTCCTCCTCGAGGGCCTGCACCTCACCAAGCGGCTGAACAAGGACGCGTCGGGCGCCCGGGCCCTCTACCGCGGGCGCAAGTGACCACCCGGTGAGCGCCCGCTACGACTACACGGAGTGGGACGGCACCCAGCAGTTCACCGACCTCGATCCCGACGACCTCCTGGCGGGCCTCACCGACGACCTCCTTGCCGGCGGTGACCTCGACGACGCACTGCGCCGGATGTTGCGCAGCGGCTTCCGCACCGCCGACGGCGACCAGGTGCCCGGGCTGCGGGACCTGCTCGATCAGCTCCGCCGCCGCCGGGCCGAGATGCTGGCCGAGGGCGACCCCGACGGGCGCATGGCCGAGCTCGGCGCGCAGCTCGACGAGATAGAGCAGGACGAGCGCGCCGCCATCGACGAGCTCGTCGACGAGGCGCACGGCTCGGGCGACCAGCGGCGCAGCGAGGTCACCGACGACGTCGCCACCGAGCGGCGCATGGCGCTCGACCTCCAGCCCGACGACCCCGCCGGCCGGATCAGCTCCCTGCAGCATTACGACTTCGTGTCCTCCGAGGCACGCGAGCGCTTCGAGGAGCTGGTCGAGGAGCTCCGGCGCGAGATGGCCGACACCTTCTTCGAGGGAGCGTCCGACGCGCTCTCCACCATGAGCTCCGAGCAGATGGCGCGCATGCGCGACGCCTATGACGCCCTCAACAAGATGCTCGAGCAGCGCGAGGCGGGCGAGGACCTCGACCCGAGCTTCGAGGAGTTCATGGCCCAGTACGGCGACATGTTCCCCGGCGACCCCAAGACCCTCGACGAGCTCCTGCAGCAGCTCGCCGAGCGCATGGCGGCCGCGCAGGCCGTGTGGAACTCGCTCAGCCCCGAGCAGCAGGCCCAGCTGAGCCGCCTCATGGAGTCGGTGCTCGAGGACATGGACCTGCGCTGGCAGGTGGAGCGCCTGGCCGAGAACCTCCAGCGCGCCGTCCCCGACGCCGGCTGGCAGCAGTCCTACGACTTCAACGGCGAGGGCCCGATGAGCATGAGCCGGGCCACCGACCTGGCCTCCCAGCTGGGCCAGCTCGACCGCATGGAGGAGATGCTCCAGTCGGCCTCGACCCCGGCTGCGCTGGGCGAGATCGACCTGGACCAGGTCCGCCAGCACATGGGTGAGGACGCCGCCCGGGCCCTCGACCGCCTGGCCAACCTCACCAAGTCGCTGGCCGACGCCGGGCTGATCGAGCAGCAGGGCGGCCGGATCGAGCTCACGCCCCGCGGCGTGCGGCGGCTGGGCCAGAAGGCACTGGCCGACCTGTTCGGCCAGATCAACAAGGACCGCATCGGTGACCACGCCGCGCAGCGCACCGGCACCGGCCACGACCGCGAGGAGACGACGAAGGCCTACGAGTACGGCGACCCGCTGAACCTGCACCTCTCCACGACGGTGCACAACGCGGTGCGCCGCGGCGGCTCGGGCGTGCCGGTCCGCCTGACGCCCGAGGACTTCGAGGTGGTCGAGGTCGAGGCGCTGTCGCGCTCGGCCACGGTGCTGGCGATCGACCTGTCCATGTCGATGCCGATGCGCGACAACTTCGTGCCGGCCAAGCGCATGGCGATGGCGCTCCAGACGCTCATCTCGTCGAAGTTCCCCCGCGACTACCTCGGCATCGTGGGTTTCTCCGAGGTCGCCCGCGAGATACGCCCCGACGAGATCCCCACGGCCATGTGGGACTACGTCTACGGCACCAACCTGCAGCACGCGCTGGCCCTGTCCCGCCGCATGCTGGCCCACCAGCACGGCACCAAGCAGATCATCGTGGTGACCGACGGCGAGCCCACCGCGCACATCGACGACTACGGCGAGGTCCACTTCAACTACCCGCCCATCCCCGAGACCCTGCGCCGCACCATGGCCGAGGTGATCCGCTGCACCCGGGCCGGCATCGTGATCAACACCTTCGCCCTCGACCTCCAGCGCACCCACTACCCCTTCGTGGAGCAGATCGCCCGCGTCAACGGCGGCCGCACCTTCTACACGACGCCCGACGCCCTGGGCGGCTACGTGCTGGTCGACTTCCTGAAGCACCGCCGCGTGCTCCGTCCGACGGGCTAGGACCCGACCGGCCGAGCCGTCAGCCCGGTCCTCCCGGAGCCCACGGGTCCCTTCCGGCGGCCCGCACCTTGTCCGACCTGGGATTTTCCACATCCCGGGTGGCGCGCATCCACATCGGTGGTCCGCAACGCTCTCACCTGGGGTTTTTCGTGCACAGGGAGGGCCGATCGGGGCTCCAGACGCACAATTCGTGCCTGGAATCGTCGATTCCCTCTTGCGCTCCGGAGGAGGGTGGGGAAAGATGACTACACCGTTGTAACTACACCGTTGCCACCTGAGGCGAAGAAGGGGGGCGAACCCAGTGCCCGTTGACATAGTCACCACGCTCTACGGTCGCCAAGAACGAAGCTGGCAGTTGCAGGCGAATTGCATGGGCGTCGACCCTGACCTGTTCTTCCCCGAGCGGGGCGCGTCGACGCGTGAGGCCAAGGAGGTCTGCCGCGGCTGCGTCGTCCGGGAGGACTGCCTCGAGTACGCGCTGGCCAACGGCGAGAAGTTCGGCATCTGGGGCGGCATGAGCGAGCGCGAGCGCCGCCGTCTGCGCCGGGCCCGTGCCCTGGCCCGCCGGGACGTGGCCAGCGCGTCCTAGCCCCTCGTCGTGAAGCCGGGTCAGCCTGTCGGATTGAACTGATAGGCGTAGCCGCCGGCGTCGACCGCCATGCACCAGGTGTTGCTGGGGCACGAGATGCTCGTCGGGACGGCCTTGGAGTCGTAGTGGCTGGGCGCCGACCAGGTCTGGCTCGACGCGGTGTACACCAGTGCGTTGCCGTCGAAATCGATCGCAACGCAGATCGCTCCGCTGGGGTCGCACGACGCCGACTGGAGGGAATCGAACGTCGTGCTCGCGTCGATGTTCCCGAATTGCGTCCAGGTCACGCCATGGAACCCCATGCCGGCGTCGCCGTCGCTGTCCACCACCATGCACTGGGTGTTCGACGCCAGGCACGCCACGCCGTAGTAGTTGTCGACCGGGCTGGGATCGATCCCTGACGTGGTCGGCGCGGTCCAACTCGAGCCGTCTGTCGTCGTGACATAGTTCCCGTCGTTGTCGACCATCATGCACGTCTTGGTGCCGAGCAGGCACGAGACCGTCGGCATGCCCTGGCCGCCACCGGCCCCAGGGCCGGCGATGACGGACCACGCTCCGGCGTTGTAGACGACCGCTTCGCCGCTCAGGAAGTCCGACACGGCGCAGAACGTCGATGTCGAGCACGAGACCCCCGTGAAGCTGGCGTTCGGGATCGCCCCCGACACGTGGTGGGTGCTCATGGCCGTCCACGTGGTTCCGTTGTAGGTCGCGAAGCCGTCGAGATAGCTCACGGCCATGCAGAACGTGGTGGAGGGGCACGAGATGCCGTCGAACTCACCGGCACCGAGGTCGGCGTCCGCGCTGGAGCCCGGGTCCACGAGATCCGGTGGCGACCACGTCCCGTTCGAATAGATGTAGGCGTGGCCCTTCTGGTCGACCGCGGCGCACCACGTCGTGGTCGGGCACGACACCTGTACCAGGTTGTTCGATGTCACGCTCGTGGCGGAGGAGGGTGCGGCGGCCATGGCCACGATGGGCTTGTTCAGCGGCGACCCGCCGTGGGAGCCGAAGAACCCGGCGGTGCCGAAGGCGAAGATCCCGCCGTCCGAGGCCGCCAACCAGTAGCCCTGCCCGTCGGGTGTGGCGGCCATGCCGACGATCGGCTTGTTCAACGTGATCCCGCCGGTGGAGCCGTGGAACCCGGCGGTGCCGAAGGCGAAGATCCCGCCGTCGGAGGCCACGAGCCAGTAGCCGTGCCCGTCGGGAGTGGCGGCCATGCCGACGACGGGCTTGTTCAACGCGATCCCGCCGGTGGAGCCGTGGAACGCGGCGGTGCCGAAGGCGAAGATCCCGCCGTCGGAGGCCACGAGCCAGTAGCCGTGCCCGTCGGGAGTGGCGGCCATGCCGACGACGGGCTTGTTCAACGTGAGCCCGCCGGTGGAGCCGAAGAACCCGGCACCGGGGCCGTAGTTGAAGACGCCGCCGTCGGAGGCCACCAGCCAATAGCCCTGGCCGTCGGGCGCGGCGGCCATGCCCACGATCGGCTTGTTGAGTGGCGACCCTCCGTGCGAGCCGAAGAACCCGGCACCGGGGCCGTAGTTGAAGACGCCGCCGTCGGAGGCCACCAGCCAATAACCCTGGCCGTCGGGCGCGGCGGCCATGCCGACGATGGGCGCGTTGAGCGGCGACCCGCCGTGGGAGCCGAAGAACCCGGCGCCGGGGCCGTAGTCGAAGATCCCGCCGTCGGAGGCGCCCAGCCAGTAACCGGCAGCCGGTCCCGCTGCGATGGGCACCAGGTGCGGAGCGGCCGATGGCTGCTCCGCGGCCGCCCCGGGGGCGGACCCGGTCAGCGCCAGGGCTATCAGCGCAGCTGCAGCCGCGCCGAGGGCGGCGGTTCTCAGGCCGGCTCTTCTCAGGATGGCGCTTCTCAGGAAGACGGGTCGAAGGGTTCGTGCGAGCATTCGACGCTCCTTTGCTGCCAGCCTCTGGGGGCAGGTCGACCGTACACCTGAGGAAGGTCTCGTGCTTGCCCGAGAGCGAATGCCTCCTCAGGGGCCGGCGCGGGCCAGACCGCTCTCCACCGTGCCCTCGTCCGAGAGACCAAGCTCGGCCCAGCGCGAGCGGGGCACGGCGGTGAGCACCGTCTCGGGGATCAGACCCACCAGCTCGGTCCCCTCCACATCCCCGCCGGCCTCGGCGACCCGCGCCGCCACGTCGTCGTAGAGGCGGGCCGGCCCAAGGAGGTCGGGGTCGACCAGGTTGCACGACACCTGGGCCCGGCGCCCGACCGTCAGGCCGAGGGCGCGCACATGGGGCCCTCGCACCAGCGGGGCGACCCGCCTGGCCACCGCGGCCGAGGAGACCCACACGTTGTAGGCCACGAGGACCCGCCGGGCACCGACCGCCGTGGCGCCGGTCCGCGGGTCCGCCCGCGCCGGCCCTTCGTCGGGCAGCAGGGGCTCGCCTGGTGACCCGTCCCTCCCGAAGGCGTGGCGGCGGATGTCGGGCAGCGTCCGGGTCCGGCCGCCGGGCAGGGGCCCGTAGAGGAAGCTCGGCACGCCCAGGACGGTGCCCAGCCAACGGGCGAACTGGTCGCGGAGCACCACCGCTTCGGTGAGGTCCCGGGGGGCGGGGGCACCCGGCTCGTAGGGGACGAAGGGGACGACGTCGAGCACGCCCAGGCGGGGATGGACGCCCTGGTGCGTCCTGAGGTCGAGCCTCTCCACGGCCGCCGCGGCGAGTGACCGGGCACCCGCGACCACCGTGTCGACGGGCCCGGCGAGCGTGAGCACGGAGCGGTTGTGGTCCGGGTCGCGGTGTTGGTCGAGCAGGGACGGCCCAGCGGCACCGGCCAACTCCGCCAGGACGGCGTCGTCGCGGCCCTCGCTCAGGTTGACCACACATTCGAAGATCACGGGCATTCGAGGATCACGGGCACTCACCGATCACGGGCACTCACCGATCACGGCGCCAGCGTGACACGTGCGGCGGATGTCCCGGGGCCCCGGGTGAGCCTGCCTGCGGCGGTGTTCCGCCGTGCCCCCGGGCCGCTACCCGGCCGGGTGGGGCGTGCTACTTGGCGGCGACGGCGTGTGAGAGGCGACGGCGGCGCAGGATCCGGCGGCGCTCACGCTCGGAGGCACCACCCCAGACCCCGTGGTCGATGTGGTTCTCCAGCGCGTACTCGAGGCAGGCCTCGGCGACGGGGCACTCGGCGCAGATCCTCTGCGCCACCAGCACGCCCATCCCGTCATTGGGGAAGAAGAGGTCGGGAGCAACTTCCTTGCACTTCCCCCGGGCCATCCATTCGGTATTCATTGTTTCACTCCCTTTTCACGCACCATTCTACGGGAGGTACCGTCCCGGAAATAGGGTCTTCGGTTAGGAAGTTCGTAAGAATGCCCGGGCCGATCCTCGCTCTACCAGGGAGGATGCCTCCCGCCCCCCTGGGGCTACGCTGGCGCCGATCGCCGATGCCAGGAGGTGCGATGTCCCCGGACACCGTGGAGGAAGTAGTCGAAGAGGGTGAGCCGGTCGAGCCCATCGGGCATGTGCGCGTCGTGTATCTCGGCCCCGTGGCCCCCCACTGGGAGGTCCAGTCGGACTACGGCCCGCCCGAGGTGATCGACCAGTTCCGCGATCGCGTCCTGGCCCGCCTGGTGCTGCTCCCCCCGCACGACCCCCAGTTCCGGCGCAACAGCGAGCGGGTCGTGCGCGACGCCGAGCGCGAGCAGCTGGCCCTCGAGTGGGTCCTCGACTACGGGGAGCCGGCCGAGGCCTGAGCGGCGCCCGGCCCGTGGGCGGCCCCGTTGGGCCGGCGTTGTGCCGCACCCAATCTGCATCCCGGGAGCCACTCGGCGGACACCGACGTGGTGAAAGCTGCGCTCGGAGCGGTCGTCGGGCTGCTCTCGAGTCACCGAGCGGCGGTCCCGGGAGGTCCGCCGGAGGGGAAGGGCACCATGGGGGAAATCACCAACCTGGACGACGCATCCGTCGTCGGGGACATCCGAGAGCTCGTCGGTGAGGTCACCGAGGACGAGGCGGCGCTGATGCGCACGCTGACGCCGGCGGACTTGCCGGAGACGGCGATGGTCGAGCACCTGGCCGACCTGGTCGACCTGCTGGCCACCATCCGGGGCGACGAGGCCATGGCGGACTACGTCTACGCCATCGCACCGGACTGGGATGGCGGCATCGAGATGCTCCTCCTCGGTGGCCGGGTCACGACGGCGTTCGCTCGCTACGAGCTCGAGCACCGCGTGCTGGCGCGGGTGGGCTGAACCTCAGTCCAGGAGGCCGATGCGGGCCAGCCAGAGCCCGGGCGCGTCGACCTCGGCCGGCGTCGGCAGGTCGAGCTCGTCGCCCCACAGCCGGGCCAGCGCGTCCTCACCGGCACGTTCCACCACCCCGGTGACGAAGGTGCGCCCGCGGTCGACCTCGTCCTGGCCCACGTTGAGCCCGAACAGGCCGGCGAAGGCCTGCTCGCCCTTGCCCTCCTCGATCCGGTAGCGGTA
>Ga0181526_10004520_pt1 | contig 10776 bp, 9 predicted proteins | sample PEATcosm2014_Bin_35_FD_119750 | JGI IMG/M metagenome (GOLD analysis project Ga0181526, IMG submission 119750) | Peatland microbial communities from MTU Mesocosm Facility, Houghton, MI, USA - PEATcosm2014_Bin06_30_metaG | ecosystem: Environmental > Terrestrial > Soil > Wetlands > Peat | place...
CAAGTCTTCCGGGTTCAAGGTCTTCCAGTCGGCGGTCGCCTCCGGGGGCTGCGTGAAGGCCTTCAACGCGAAGGGCCTCGCCGACATCACCCAGGGGGAGCTGAAGGCCCTGGAGGAGATTGCCAAGAGCCTGGGCGCCAAGGGCCTGGCATTCATCAGGGTCGAGGGAGGCGAGTGGAAGTCCCCGATAGTCAAGTTCTTCTCGGACGCCGAGAAGGCCGCGCTCAACTCCGCGCTCGGGGTCGCCGACGGCGACATGGTTCTCTTCGCGGCGGCACCCTGGGACAAGGCCTGCGCCATCCTGGGCCGGATCCGGCTCGAGGCCGCCGCGCTCCTGCAGGCCCGGGGGAAGATCAAGCTCAGGCCCGATGACTGGAAATTCCTCTGGGTCGTCGATTTTCCTCTGATGAGCTTCGACGAGCAGGAGAAGCGCTACGTGGCGACCCACCACCCGTTCACGGCCCCTGTGCCCGAGGACATCGGCCTGCTCGACTCGAACCCGAGGGCCGTCCGCGGCCAGCATTACGACATTGTCCTCAACGGAACCGAGCTGGGAGGCGGGTCGATCCGGATCCACCAGCCGGCCCTGCAGAAGAAGGTGTTTGAGGATGTCCTGAAGATCCCGAGCGACGTCGTCGAGAGCCGGTTCGGGTACCTCCTGCGCGCATTCACGTACGGGGCCCCGCCGCACGGCGGGATCGCGTTCGGCCTGGACCGCCTCGTCGCGCTCCTGTGTGGGACGACCAGCATCCGGGATGTCATCGCCTTCCCGAAGACCCAGAAGGGCCAGGACCTTATGGCGGGCAGCCCGACGCCGGTGACGCCCCGGCAGCTGAAGGAGCTCCACATCTCGGTCGTGGCACCGGAGCCGCCTTTGGCATAACGCCTGCTACGATTGTGTATGTATTTTGCAATCTGCGCCCGCGCGTTGCGCGCACGGGGGAACCCGTGCTTGCGTGATTCCGCTGCCCGCCTTACCCTGACCGACCCAAGCTAGCTTCCTCCAAACCCCCATTTTCATGAAACTCATCATCGCCATCATCAAACCCTTCAAGCTCGAGGAAGTTAAGGAGGCGCTGGCCGAGGCCGGCATCGAGGGAATGACCGTGACGGAGGTCAAGGGCTTCGGCCGGCAGAAGGGCCACACGGAGATCTACAGGGGCAGCGAGTACACGGTCGATTTCCTGCCCAAGGTGAAGATCGAGATCGCCGTCGCCGACGACATGACGGGCAAGGCCGTGGAGGCCATCGTGAAGGCCGCGAAGACCGGCAAGATAGGCGACGGCAAGGTGTTCCAGGTGCCGCTCGAAGAGGTGATCCGCATCCGCACCGACGAACGCGGCGAGGCGGCGGTCTAGGGCCTGGGGCAACCCCGCGCTAGCGCTTGCCTGGGTCCGGCGACTGGTCGGGCCATTTCTCGGGACGGTCCATCGAGACCGGCTTCGAGAACGCCAGGCGGCAGAACGCGTCGGTGCCGTACAGCAGGGCCAGCGCCGCGAGAAGGTGGAAGATCCCCCAGGTGAAGTACTCTGCATTCTGGTTGGAGGTCCCGAGGGACTGGTGCCTTATGCCTGCCTGAACCATGGCGATCACGACAAAGTCACCGGCGCCGGCGATCAGGTGATAGACGCCGAGACCCTTCACGATCGCCCGGAACACGGAGTATTCTCTTTCGGTGACGTTCATTTGTCTTGGGGTTGGGGGTTATGCGGGTCCTGGGCCGCCTTTTTCTTCCCGGGCAGGGCGCGCGAGCGGATCTCCGCCTGAAGCCTCGCCAGGAATTGGTCGAACGGAGCCACGCCCTCGTCGCCCCGCGAGCGGCTGCGCACGCTGACCGATCGGGCCTCAGCCTCCTTGGCGCCCAGGACCAGCGTGTAGGGCACCTTCTCGATCTCGGCGCGGCGGATCTTGGCGCCGAGCTTGTCGTTGTGCCCGTCGACCGAGGCGCGCACGCCGGCGGCCTTCAGGAGCGCGTGGAGCTCCTGCCCGTAGTCGAGCGTCTTCTCGCTTACCGGCACGAGGCGCACCTGCTCCGGCGACAGCCATACCGGGAAATCCCCTCCGAAGTGCTCGATCAGGACCCCGCAGAAGCGCTCCATGGAGCCGAAGGGGGCCCGGTGGATCATGACGGGGCGGTGGGGCTGGTTGTCCGCCCCGCTGTAGGTCAGGTCGAAGCGGACGGGCAGGTTGTAGTCCACCTGGACGGTCCCAAGCTGCCATTCGCGCCCGATCACGTCCTTGACCATGAAGTCGATCTTCGGGCCGTAGAACGCGGCCTCGCCGGGCTCCTCCGTGAACGATACCCCGAGGGTTTTCGCCGCGTCGCGGCACGCGGCCTCGGCCTTGTCCCAGTTCTCCTTCAGGCCGGTATACTTGTTTGAGTCCGGGTCGCGCAGCCCCACGCGGACCCGGTAGTCGCTCATCCCGAGCGTCGTCAGGACGACCTTGACCAGGGAAAGGCAGCCGAGCACCTCGGCCGCAAGCTGGTCCTCGGTGCAGAAGAGGTGGGCGTCGTCCTGGGTGAAGCCGCGCACGCGGGTCATGCCGTTCAGTTCCCCCGACTGCTCCCAGCGGTACACCGTCCCGAACTCCGCGAGACGCACCGGCAGGTCGCGGTAGGAGTGCGGCTGCGACGCGAAGATCTTGATGTGGTGCGGGCAGTTCATGGGCTTCAGCATGAAGCCGTCGAGCAGCTGGTCATCGGGCCTTATCCGGTCGGCGGCGATCGACTCCGTGCCGGTCCTCGCGTTCACCACCGCCGCCATCCTGGACGACACGGCATCCAGGCGCACGACCATCTCGGCGCACGAGCAGCCCTCGCGCAGGATCCTCGCGAGCGACTCGTTCTCAACCATGGGCGTGAACTGGGACTCCTTGTAGTAGGGGAAGTGCCCGGAGATCTTGTAGAGCTCCAGCTTGCCGATGTGGGGCGTGAAGACCTGGGAGTACCCCTGCTTTCGGAGCTCCTCGCTGATGAAGGTCTGCAGCTCCTGGCGGATGATTGCCCCGTTCGGCGTCCACAGGATCAGGCCCTGGCCCACGTCCTCGTCGATGACGAAGAGCCTGAGGTCCCGCCCAAGCTTGCGGTGGTCGCGGAGCTTGGCCTGCTCCGCCTGCTCGAGGTAGGCGGAAAGCTCGTCCCTTGTGGGGAATGCCGTGCCGTAGATCCTCTGGAGCTGCTTGTTCTTCTCGCTGCCGCGGTGGTAGGCGCCGGCGATCGAGAGCAGCTTGAACGCCTTGACCTTCGAGGTGTACCGCACGTGCGTGCCCGCGCAGAGGTCCATGAACTCGCCGTTCTGGTAGAAGGATATTCTCTCGCCCTCGGGGATGTCAGCCAGGCGGCCGAGCTTGTAGCGCTCCTGCCCGCGGGACCGGATGATCTCCGCGGCCTCCTCGCGGGAGACCTCCTTCCGCAGGAACGGCTGGTTCTCGTCGGAGACCTTCTTCATCTCGGCCTCGATCCTCGCCAGGTCCTCGGCCGTCAGCTTGTGGTCGAGGTCGATGTCGTAGTAGAAGCCCGTGTCCGTCGGGGGGCCTATGTCGAGCTTCGCCTCCGGGAATAGGCGAAGGAGCGCCGTCGCGAGGACGTGCGAAGCCGAGTGGCGGAGCTCTTCGAGCGGGGTCATGGGCATGGCGGCTGGGGAGCCAGAAGCGTCGCCTATTTTCTAACGGGCTCAAGCCTGTAGCCGTCCTTGCCGTCGAGCATGGACCAGCCGGCTGCGGCCAGGTCGGCCCGGAGGGCATCGGCCGCCTTGAAGTCCCTGGCGGCCTTTGCGGCCCAGCGCCTCTCGGCAAGGGCCAGGACGGGCGGCGGGACCTGGGCCGTGCCCGGGACCCGCGCTGCGGGGACGAGCCCGAGCACCCCCAGCACCCCTTCGAATTCAGCTCTGGACACCCCGTGCGGGCCCCGGTTCACGACCGTGAAGAGGGCGCCCAGGGCGGCGGGCACGTTGAGGTCGTCTCGAAGGGCGTCCAGGACGGGCGCGAAGGCGCCCGCCTGGCCCCCGGAATCCGCCAACGAGCGCGCGAAGGCGTGCAGGGTCGCCAGCGCGCTCTCGGCGGCGTGGAGCGAATCGAGCGTGAAGTTGAGCTGCTTCCTGGGGTGGCCGGCGAGGAGCGCATAGCGGACGGCCATCGGCGCGTGGCCCTTGGCGACAAGGTCGCCGAGCGTGTAGTAGTTGCCCTTGCTCCGGCTCATGGTTGTGCCGTCCACGAGCAGGTGCTCGGTGTGGTACCAGTGGCGGGCGAACTTCACGCCATTGCAGCACTGGCTCTGGGCGATCTCGTTCTCATGGTGGGGGAACAGGAGGTCAACTCCACCCGTGTGGAGGTCGATCGTCTCGCCGAGGTGCTTTTTTATCATCGCGCTGCACTCGATGTGCCAGCCCGGCCGGCCGTCGGCCGCCCCGGCGGGCCCCGGCCACCTGATGTCGCCGTCCTCCTGCGGCTTGTGGGCCTTCCACAGCGCGAAGTCGCCCGCGTCGTCCTTGTGGTCGGCGTCAAAGGCGCTGTTCGTGACCTTCAGTTCGCGCTCCCTGATGCGCGAGAGGGCGCCGTACCCGGGGAACGTCGTTATCCTGAAATACACCGATCCGTCCGGGGCGCGGTAGGCGTTCCCCTTCCTCATCAGAACCTCGATCATGTCGACCTGCTCGCGGATGGTGCCGGTCGCCGTCGGCTCGACATGGGGCCGCAGGCAGTTGAGGGCGACGCAGTCGGCGTGGAAGAGCTCCGTCCACTTCCTTGTGATCTCGGCGAGCGGCACGCCCTCCCTCTTCACCTGGGTGATCGTGCGGTCGTCGACGTCGGTCAGGTTGCGCACGTGCTTAACCTTTCCCGGGAATTCAGTCTCAAGGAGCCGGCGCAGCACGTCGTTGACGACGAACGTCCGGAAGTTGCCGATGTGGGAGGGCCCGTAGACCGTCGGCCCGCAGTTGTAGAACCGGAACACGCGATCGGCCTCCGCGGGGCGCAGTTCGCGGATCTCGCGGGTTAGGGAGTCGAAGAGCCTGATTGCCATTATGGGGCTGGAGCGGAAGGTGGGTTGTCGGCGAAGAAGCTGGCGGCAATGCAAAATCTTGTGGCGACCCAAGGCATGCCGTGCTCCAATGGACGAGCCAACGAGCACATGGCCAACTCCTTCAAGCTCAATCTAGTTCACCGCCCGAGGCGCCTGCGGCGCACGGCGGGCCTGCGCGCGCTTGTCGAGGACACGGTCCTGCGGCCGGCCGACCTGGTCGCCCCGCTCTTTGTCATCGACGGCAAGGGCGCCCCGGAGCCGATCGCTTCGATGCCGGGGGTTTCGCGCCTCTGCATTGGGGACCTGGTCAAGGAGTGCCGGGCCCTGCGCAAGCTCGGGATCCTGGCCGTGGCGCTCTTCCCGAGGATAGACCCAAGCCTGAAGGACGGGGAGGGCACTGCCGCCCTGAGGGAGGACGCCCTGGTCCTGCGGGCCGTCCGCGCCGTCAAGGAGGCCGTCCCGGACCTGACTGTCATGACCGACATAGCCCTCGACCCCTACACGACCCACGGGCACGACGGGGTCCTGACCGCCGACGGCTCCGACGTCGACAACGACCGCACCGTGGGGATCCTCGCAAGCATGGCCGTCCTGCACGCCCATGCCGGCGTGGACCTGGTGGCGCCGAGCGACATGATGGACGGCAGGGTCGGGGCGATCCGGCGGGCGCTCGACGCCGCCGGCAGGGAGGAGACGGGCATCATCGCCTACACGGCAAAGTACGCGTCCGCCTACTACGGCCCGTTCCGCGACGCGGTCGGAAGCGCGAAGGCCGCCGGCACCCGCGGCCTCGACAAGCGCACCTACCAGCTCAACCCGGCCAACCGGCGCGAGGCCTTCACGGAGCTCAAGCTCGACGAGGCCGAGGGCGCGGACATCGTGATGGTCAAGCCCGCCGGCCTCTACCTAGACATCATCCGCGGCCTGCGCTACTCGACCCGCAAGCCCGTCGCCGCCTACCAGGTCTCCGGCGAATACTCCCAGATCCATGCCGCCGCCAGGATGGGCTGGCTCGACCTCGCCGACTGCCGCCGCGAGTCGCTGATCGCGATCAAGAGGGCGGGGGCCGACATGATCCTCACCTACTTCGCCCGGGACATGGCAGCCGAGCTGGGTTCGTAGCCGGCCTCAGAACGCGGAGCGCGAGACCTGGATCGAGTCCCCGGGCTCGAGGCGCGGGTCCTGCGACGGGTCCTTCTGGGCCAGCTTGATGTCGAGGTCGTAGAGGGCCTGGTTGCGCACGACGGCCACCTTGTCCTCCTTGGCGTAGAGCGTGAAGCCACCGGCCGCCTCGATCGCCTTCGCGGCCGTCAGGTCGGGGGTCCAGATGATCCGGCCGGGCTTCTCCACCTCGCCGCCCACGTAGACATAGCGCTCGGTGACGCTGACAGAGACGTCGACCGTGGTGTAGATCTTCTTCTCGACGTAGGTCTCCCTGATGCGCTGCGTCAGGCCGGCGGTCGTCTCGTCCCCGGCCTTGAGGGCCCCGATGTACGGCAGGCTGATGATCCCCTGGTCGTCGATCTGGACGCTGTTTGTCGAGGGATCGGGGACGCCGATTATCGCAATTGTGAGGCTGTCGCCGGGCCGCAGCTGGGAGGCCGAGGCCGCCGAAGGGATCACGGGGTTGCGCCCAGTCGGGACGGCGGTCGCGCACCCGGCGAGGATGCCGAGGGCGGCAAGGGGCGCTGCGCGCAGGAAATGCATCGGGTCGGGTCCGCCCCGGGGTCAGCGCTTTCCGCGCGACCGGCGCCGCGGCTTCTCCGCCTCCTCCTCCGCGGCCCCCTCCTCCTTTTCCTCGTCCCCGTCCTTCTTGGAGCCCTCCGCCTTGTCGTCGTCCTTCTCGTCGTCGCCGTCATCGTCCCATTTCAGCGACTCGTCGTTCTTCAGCTTCTCCTCCTCCTCGGCGTCGAGCGTCGGCAGGTCGTCGTCCTCCTCCTCCGCGGCCTTCGAGGGCTGCTCCTCGTCGGAGTCCATCCCCTCGGGCATGAAGTCGAGGATCGCGCACAGCTCGGTGAAGGTGTGCACCGCCTTGCCCTCGATGAAGTGGGTGTTCTGCTCCTCGCGGATCTCGTCCTCGACCTCGTCCACGGTCAGCTTGCTCTCGAAGTTGAATAGGTCGTTGAGCATCTTCACCCGGCAGCGCGTGAGGTGGTCGAGCAGGTCCGCGTACGGCCCGTTCTCCTCGTCGAGGATGTCCGGCAGGACGAAGAGCTTCTCGTCGGACTCGAAGATGGATTCCTTCACCCGCTTCAGGCGCACCTTGCCGCCCCCGAGGTCCTTCTCGATCCGGAAGGGGATGAAAGCCGTCTCGAAAAGATCCTGGTGGAAGCCGTAGTCGCGCAGCGCGTCGACAAGCTCGACCAGGTGCGCGACCTGGCGTGGGTCGATGATGCTGAGGCCGTCCACATCCCAGCGGACCGGGTCGCTGGTCTCGCAAACCCACCAGTTGTGGTCATCGCCGAGACGAACGATGCACCAGTCGAGAGTGGATGTGGGCTTTGCCATGGTTTCTATTGTTGCGGGAAATTTTAGCGCAGCGTGCGAGGGGGGTTGCAAATAACAAGCACAAAAGCAAGCGGGGCGCCCCGGGGGCGCCCGGGCACGGAAGGCATTGGCCCAGTGGGGTTTTCACCTACCATACTTGCGTTTTGGCCGGGAGATTTCACGCTGGCGACACATGGGCTCATTTTACGAAGGGATCCTGCGGCCCCTGCTGTTTCGCCTCGAGTCGGAGCGCGCGCACGAGCTGGCGGTGGAGTCCATGGCGGCCCTTGGCAGGCTGGCCCCGGTGTGCCGGGCCCTGGAGGCGCTCGGGCGGGTGTCGCCCTCGAGCTTCCGCCCCGTGGCGGCGTTCGGGCTCCGGTTTCCCAACGCCGTGGGCTTGGCCGCGGGATTCGACAAGGACGCGCGGGCCTGGCCGGCCGCCGCGGCGCTCGGCTTCGGGCACGTCGAGATAGGGACCGTCACCGCGCAGGCCCAGCCGGGAAACCCGCGGCCGCGGATGTTCCGCTACCCGGCCGAGGAGGCGGTCATCAATCGCCTGGGCTTCAATAACCAGGGCTCCGAGGCGGTGGCGGCCCGCCTTTCCCGCCACAGGCCCCCGGGCAGGCGACGGATTCCCCTCGGGATCAACCTGGGAAAGTCGAGGGTGGTCGAGATCGACCGGGCGACGGAGGACTACCTGGCGAGCTTCGGCAGGCTTGCCGACCATGCCGACTACATTGCGCTCAATGTCTCGAGCCCGAACACCCCCGGCCTGCGCCAGCTCCAGGACGAGGCGAGGCTGAGGGAGCTCCTATCCGCGGTAACTCGCGCCAACCGCGACCGCGCGGCCCTCCCCGGCAAATCCCGGGTACCGGTCCTGCTGAAGATCGCACCGGACCTCGGGTACGCGGAGATCGACTCGGTCCTCGGCGCGGCCGCGGAATTCGGGCTGGACGGGATAATCGCCACCAACACGACGCTTGCAAGGCCCGGCGCGTTCGCGAAGGTCTCCGAGGCCGGCGGCCTGAGCGGCCGGCCGCTCAGGAGGCGCTCCACCGAGGTCATCCGCTACGTCTCGCGCGCCACCGGGGGAAGGCTCACCATCATCGGGGTCGGGGGCATCACGGACATCCTGAGCGCCGCCGAGAAGCTGGATGCGGGGGCGACGCTCGTGCAGCTCTACACCGGGATGATCTACCGCGGGCCGTTCTTTGCGGCCAGGCTCGCCTGGGCCCTGGACGACCGCCAGCGGCGATGAGCCGCGGCCCCGGGGTCAGATGACCCAGTCCTGGACGTAGCCGACAAGCTCCTCCTTCTTCTGACGGGGCCGGATGATGAGGTCGTCCGCCTTGAAGTAGGCGATGCTGTTGGCGGGCACCGAGGTCAGGAGCCAGACGTTGCCCCCGACGACCGAGTGCGCGCCGATCTGGGTGTCGCCGCCGAGGATGGTCGCGTGGGCGTAGATCGTCACGTGGTCCCCGATGTCGGGATGGCGCTTCACGCCCTTGACGGGGTTTCCCTGGTTGTCCGTTTCGAACGACTTGGCCCCGAGGGTCACCCCCTGGTAGAGCTTCACGTGCGACCCGATGGTGGCCGTCTCCCCGATCACGACCCCGGTGCCGTGGTCGATGAAGAAATGGCTGCCGATCCGGGCGCCCGGGTGGATGTCCATACCGGTGCGCTCGTGGGCGTACTCCGTGATCATCCTCGGCAGGAGCGGGACGCGCAGGTTGTAAAGAACGTGCGCGAACCGCTGCAGCGAAATGCCGAGGACGCAGGGGTAGGCGAGGATGATCTCCTCGTAGCTGCGGGCGGCCGGGTCCCCATTGTACGCCGCCTCGACGTCCGTTCGGATGGCCTTCCTGAGCTCGGGAAGCTTCCCCAGAATCTCCAGCGCCAGGGTGCGCGCCCGGGTCGCCGGGTCGGCGTCCTTCGAGAAACGCAGGCACTTTCCGATCTCGACCTCGAGGGCGCCCCTGATGCGGACAAGCAGGGTATCGACAAGCGCCGGCACGTCCTTCTTGGAAAGCCGGCTCTCCTCGAAATATCCCGGGAAAAGGAGGTGCATGCAGTCGCGCGCTATCGCGTTGACCGACTCCTGCGAGGGAAGGTTGACCCCGTCCAGATGGTTGATGCCCCCGTCCGCTTCGTAGGACGCGAGGAGCGCAGCCTTGATTTTGTCTAGGTTCATGGGGGGACAGCCGCCCGGAAGGTTCTCCAGGTACCCTGGAGGGTCAAAACCCAATTTCAGGGCTGGACAACCCCATTCGGTTGCCACTCATTTACCCTTCCCCGTTTTTCGATGCCCAGGTGGTGGAATTGGTAGACACACACGTTTGAGGGGCGTGTGCCGTAAGGCGTGCAGGTTCGAGTCCTGTCCTGGGCACCAATTTTGAGCCGCAAAAGCCGATTACCCCCATGAAGCCGATTCCCCTGAGCCTAATCCTTGCTCTTGCCTTAGCCCCCGCCGCCGTGATGGCGCAACCGATCTCCGTCACCTACGCGCCGCCGAGGCATTCGAACCCTCTCGGGACGACGTTCGTCGACTGGGACTCGCTCCCTCCGCGGGCAACCCCGACCGGGCAGCTTCGCGAGGTCTTCGACAATCCCACGGCTACCCTCGAGAAGCTCGAGGTCCACGTGACGACGCTGCGCCCCGGCATGATGTCGCACGCGGTGCACCACCATCCCTGGGAGGAGCTTATACTCGTGAAGGAGGGTGACCTTCAGGTGTCGATCAACGGCCAGGAGCACCGTGTGGGGCCCGGCTACCTGATCTTCTTCGCGTCCCACGACCCCCACAACATTCAGAATGTCGGCTCCGATCCCGCCACGTACTACGTGGTCAATTTCGGGACGGACAAGGTCCACACCGTTCCCGACAAGCCGGCCTCCGAGCAGGCCGTGCCGGGAATGCTGCCGTCGTCGGTCATCGACTGCAACAGCCTGCCTGCGTCGCCGACAAAGACAGGTTCCCGTGTCAGCGTGTTGGGCTCTCCGACCCTCACCTTCCTCAGGCTGGAGTGCCACATAACGACACTCGATGAGGGCCAGAGCACCCTAACCGACATCGTGGACTCCGGCGACGAGCTGTTCATCCTCAGGAAGGGGATCATCGAGGCGCGTGTCGACGGCGTCGCGTGCCGGATGAGGGAGGGCTCGGTCTTCTACTGCGCGCCCAATTCCAAGCGGACATTCAGGAACATCGGGACGTCACCGGCCTCCTACCAGGTCATCAAGGTCGTGTCGGACAAGACCCCGAAGCTGGC
>Ga0181526_10004522_pt1 | contig 10771 bp, 14 predicted proteins | sample PEATcosm2014_Bin_35_FD_119750 | JGI IMG/M metagenome (GOLD analysis project Ga0181526, IMG submission 119750) | Peatland microbial communities from MTU Mesocosm Facility, Houghton, MI, USA - PEATcosm2014_Bin06_30_metaG | ecosystem: Environmental > Terrestrial > Soil > Wetlands > Peat | place...
ACGACGAGATAGCGGCGTTCCGTGTGGGGATGAGGGGCGTAGGGGCACAAGCAGGAACTGCAGGCATTCCAGCCAAAGTGATGCAGTTCGTCGCCGGCGTGAGGCATTTCGACTGAGCCGACGAGCTTCCCGTAAGCAGACGAAGACGAGTCGACGTCCACAACGCCGATCGCGTCAGGTGTGCCGGTGTGCGTCGGATTCAGGAGTGCAACGTAGGCCAGTTTCTCCGGCGGTGCCGAGCTCGCTAATTTCGGCGAAGGATAGAACGTCGGGTCCGGTCTCCACAGCTCCATAGTGTTCCTCGTAAGAACTCTTGTTCAGGAAAAAATAAAGCCCGCTAACCAAAATCGGCTGGTAAGCGGGCTTCTGAAACTCCTGGTGTTCCACGCTCTGGAAGTTCTACGAGTTCGCCTAAACCTCCCGCCCAGCCAAATTGTGACTGGCCGGACAACAGAACGAATGGCAGAGCGAAAGAAACATGCGGTGCAGAGTACCTCGATCAGAGATCGGCGTCAACACTTCCATCGACTTGCACAATGTTTGAGATTCTGGTCCTACTGTGAGCTCACACCAGGGTTCAGCCGGCCGTATTCGCTGGTATAGGTCAAATCGACAGTTTCGACTAAATTGGCATACCAGGCTGCGTATCGACGGCCGCCATTTCTTTCAAGAAGTGGGAAATGCATCGATCAAGGGACTATAATTCAAACTGAACAAAGCGGAAAAATGCTGGAGAGGAGCGACCCAGATGAATCTCATGCCCTTCCTGCTTTTTGATGGAAACTGCGCCGATGCTATGGCCTTTTACCAAGGTTGCCTGGGTGGAGAGCTGACCATCACTAAGGTCTGCGACACGCCCATGAAGGGCCACATGCCACCCGAGCAGCATCACAAAGTCGCCTTCGCCAACTTGAAAAGCGGCGTCATGGAGTTTTCTGCTACAGACTGGCTTCACGCCACGCGAACCCCGAGGCCGGGCAATACTGTCGCCCTCTATATTTGCGGGGGAAAGTATAACGAGCTGAGGACAATTTTCGATAAGCTCGCCGTAGGAGCAAGCAAAGAACTCCTCGATGCTATACGGGATATGCCTTTTGGGAGCTACGGTCACCTCGCAGATAAATATGGCGTCCATTGGTTCTTCCAAGGGGATAAATCGGGAACCTAGGTACAATGAGCCACACATTATAAAAGGTGCGCCCCTTTATAATGTGTGGGCCCCAGTACCCAGATGTCTGGTTAGCGGTTTTGAACGAAGCCGCCCCCCGCATCCGACACGGTTTCGCGACTGCACGTCGAAGCGAAAACGCAAAGATCGCCAACCGAATCCAGCTATGACTTCCGCTGTTGGACCAGGTGCTCAGTGAGCTCTGCAATCTGGTCGTCAATCAATCTGATTTCAATTGCAAAACAGGTTTTCAGAGGATTCTTGGAATATTCCCTGAGCAACAGATTCCGCTTGGCTTTCAATTCGTCTCGAACTCTCTTTTCATCGGTGGTGGGTTTTTGCATTGTAGATCAAGCCTTCGCCTTGTTGAAATGCTGGAAGGAACATCACACGAGGTCGCACGCGGAAACGGCCTTCAGCTTTGGTGCTATGGAAGACCACCAGACAAGCGTCCACGCGAGCCGCCGAAGGTGTGAACGCGGAGTGAACCGTCAACGACGGCGGTGAGAAGTCGGTTCAACGCTGGAAGGGTCGTGCTGTCGTATCTGTCGGCATCTTCGGCGTTTTTCCAGAAGGTATAAACATAGACTATTTGTCCACTCTCTGAAATGACGATGAGATGGTCGAGGAAACCTTTATGTTTGCGAAACAGGGGGATCACCTCATGTTCGATTTTATCAAGGAATTGGCTGGCGGATGCTGGCTTCAAACTTAGAGAAACCTTGCGAGCGTACATAGGACTCTCTGTCTTTCTACCAAGGGAGGGGTTCAGGCGGACAGTAACTAGTCTCGAAAGCCTGAGCGTGGCCTCGAATGGTGTTGCGTGAGAATTTCCTACAGCCTGTCTCCATTTCGGCAAGCTAGGAAGGAAATGTTCGCAGATGCTATCGCAAGGACAATTTGAAAACTGTACAATACTGAACAGTTCCCAAAACTTGGGTAGTTGCATACTTTGCCCACTTACACAGATTAGCCTGCGCCCCGCGGCTAATCGCAATTCCCCTGAGCGGGGAATAAGGGGGAGGCCGGAGCAGACCCGACCTGACTTGCCTCCCCCACCTGATTCAAAGCCGAAATAGCTTCGTATAGAGACACAGCGGGCCCTCCTAGGTAAAACGTCGAAATCGGACTTGTTTCGGCCTAGTACTTGACTTCTCCTGTTACCCGAACTGACCAGGAGCCAGCTGGCTAGCTCCTCATGCATCCGCTGTCTGCCCAGGCGTCGTACAATACGCGCAGGTAGCAAAGACGACCATGTACTGGAGAGATTGTCGTGACGAGAGAAGAGGCTTGGAAACTGGCCGAGCACTGGATTGCGGCCTGGAACGCGCATGACCTAGACAGGATCATGACGCACTATGAAGATACAATCGAGTTGATCTCTCCGGTTGCCGCACAGCTCCTGGGGACGCCTGGCGGTAAGGTGGTCGGGAAGGCGGATCTGAAAGCTTACTTTCAGCGAGGACTGGAAGCCTATCCGCAACTGCATTTTCGCCTTGCGGACGTATTCTTAGGTGTGAGCAGCGTGGTGCTCATGTACACAAATCAGAAGGGGACACGCACCGCAGAGTTCATGGAGTTATCGGCGATCGGAAAAGTGGCACGAGTTGTGGCGAACTACAGTGCTCAGTAGCTAAAGTCAGCTACTGGGAACCATGTTACTGGTAACTAGGACTAACCGGACAGATGACCAGTCACTACATGTTGAACCAAGGCCCACTTCATCTGCTCGACCAGCATCTCTCTACCGGTCTTATCGTAGAACGACATAATCATCCTACCGGTGTCCACAGTCCACTTCTCGACATGTCCAACGTGAAGCTGCTTCGTAAGCTCACACTGACCGCATCTATATTTGCCATGAATGCACTCTGTCAGGTGTGTTTTCACCGGAGGCTTCGCGATTACCTACTCCGTTCGCCCCATTTTGCCCAACGATCAAAAACGTGGAGGCTAAAAACCCTTTGGCTGATTATACCAGCCCTCAAAAGGTGAGCGGACGCGCGTCCTGAAGTCAGGTGTTTAGCAGACGGCAGGAGTCAGACTCTTCGTCGAAAGTTAGATCTGACCCTGGGGAATCGGTCTCTGGGAGTTTTGCTATGGGACGATCCTCGGCGGCTGGCTCGGGCGCTGGGGGCTCCGAGAGAACTGGATTTCTTTCGTTGATGAGGGGCGTGAGCCAGGGACTCTGCAGTGCGGCTAAGGCAAGCTCTTCCTCGAGATAGTCGTAGAGCGAATCTGCCAACTCCTCTCGCGCTTTGTCCACATAGTTTTCCCCATGCTTTCTTCGGAGTGACTCAAAGATAGACCGTGCGGTTGTTGCACCCAGCTTTGCTTCGATCAGGTTTCGGGGTTTGCCGGACTTGTAGATCCTAAGTGCATTGCGGAACGTGAGCAGTGAATCGGCCTGGCGCTCATCGATGCCTTCTGCAAGTGCCCGCACAAACTGCGTTTGGAAATCGGATCGATCTTTGAGGTTCTGCTCGAGTTCCGCGAACTGTGTTGCCAGTGTTTCTTTCAGCTTCTTGACATCGGCCGCATTAGAATCCCACAGCTTCTGGACTTCCTTGGCTAAAACCCGTGCGTATTCGTTGCGCATTTGGACGGTAGTTCCGGCCATCGCAGTTTTTGTCTGTTCGTCGATCATTTTCAGGCTGAATCTGACAACAAAGATAAACACGCCGGTCAGGATTAGTCCCATGACTCCCAGTGTCCACATCTGGGTGTTGAGGACTTTTTGGTAGTAAGACTCGTACTGCTTCTGCGTACGTGTGATGTAGTCCTTTTCCATCGCCGCGCTGCTTGCGGCTTTTTCGGCGGCATCGGCGCGCTCCTCGAGTTTCTTGATGCGGTCTTCCTGAGTGCCGCGCGAGACTTTTTGTGGCTGCTCGGAACGAAGGGCGGGGCTGAAAAAAGCGAGAACCGCACCCAGAACCAGGATGCGTTGGCGAATGGTAGTCACGGGTTGGACTCCTGGCTGGTCCTCCCAATCTAGTTGCTCCAGGATGTGGTGTCACTATTTGGAGTCGGGAGCGGTGTCCGAAGGGATACCGGCCGAAAGGGCTAGACGTTTCGATTGACGATCGCGTCGAGAGTTCTCAATTCCTGATTGACCCGGCAAGTTGGAGTTACTTCCGGATTGACCGTCATAGAATAAACATGACATGCCCTCAGGCGGACCAGAGCCGCTGCCAGGTGTAACGCGCCATCAACGGTAACAACCAGTTTTGTTACTCACGCCTGGCGATTCTGATCATTGCCGCCACGCTGCGTTCAACATCCTCATCGGTGGTAGCCCAGCTGGACACGCTTATCCGCATGGCCGCTTGCCCATGCCACTGCGTTCCTCCACACCAACAGGTTCCGTCGTTCTGAAGATCCTTGATAACCCGTCGGGTCTTCTCGTCACCGCCGAACGAGAGCAGCACCTGGTTTAAGACCACGTCGTTCAGGATGGTGAAGCCGACGTTGCGTAGACGTTCCGCGAACAGCTTGGCCTGGTGGCAATTTCGCTCGATCATTTCCCGCAACCCGCTGCGCCCCAGTGAGCGCATCGCCGCCCACAACTCGACGCCCCGGGCTCGCCGCGACCCTTCCGGTGCGTAGTGCCATGGCTCGCGCCCGTCGCCCGGCGTCAGATAAGCGGCACTCAGCGTCATTGCAGTGTGGAGATACTCCGGCCTCCGCACCACGGCAACACCGGAATCGTACGGCACGTTCAACCACTTATGGCAATCAATCGCCCAGGAGTCCGCAGCGCCAGCACCGGCCAGTAAATGTGCGTACTTCGGCGAGGCAGCTGCCCAGAGCCCGAAGGCTCCATCCACGTGCACCCAGGAGTTTGCGTCACGCGCGCGAGCGCAGATTTCCCCTGCGGGGTCAAACGCGCCAGTGTTCACATTTCCTGCCTGAACGCAGATCAGCGTATGCTCGTTGAGCAGCGGAAGTGCGTCTAACCGCATCCGTCCCTGAGCATCCGCTGGCACCCGCGTCACTCGCGACCGCCCCAGCCCCAGCATCGATAGCGCCTTCAGCACCGAAATGTGAACTTCGTCGCCCACTACCACATGAATCGGCGGCGCCCCGAACAATCCATTCTCCTCGACGTTCCATCCAACACGTTTCAGCAGTGCGGTGCGGGCCGCAGCCAAGGCTGAGAAGTTTGCCATCGTTGTGCCGGTAACAAATCCCGCCCCCGATCCGGGTGGCAGATCCAGCAGGTCCACCATCCACTCCAGGACTATCTCTTCGAGCTTCGCCGCCACGGGAGACATCACTTGCATTGCCGCATTCTGGTCCCACGCTCCGGCCAGCCAGTTGGCTGCGAGGGCTGCGGGCAGCGAGCCACCGACGACAAATCCGAAATAGCGGCCTCCTGCTGTTGCCACCGTGGCGGGTGACCCTATTTCATCCAGCAGCCTCAGAACTTCTGAGGGATCCATCGGAGATTGAGGCAGCCGGCCACCCAGTGCCTCCAATCGGGCCACGTCGGCAGGCAACGGCGCGACCTGCCGATCGCCAATTTCCGCGACGTATCGCGCTGCTCGATCTGCAGTTTCTGTCAACAACTTTTGCATGGATGCCTCCGGTTTAGACAGCAGGACGGCGCCAACTCCGGGCCTCGTCAAAACTCTGGCCAGCCGCAGAGTCAGTTACTTACGACAATGCTTCCTATCGCTGATATGGTATGACTCCTCTCCACGTTCAGCCTGCTTTTTCTCTGGATCGGAGCCCTGATCTGCCTCTTCGGGAGCAGTGGGAATCTTGTTTTGGAGAATCTCGTGCAGCGTAGCCTGCAGCCATTTCTGGGAGACTCCTGGGTTTAGCCTGATCTTCGGGCCCCTTCTCGACTGGCTTATGAGCACTCCACCACGAACCGTACTTGCTCGGTGCTGAGCGATACGACCTCGAAAAAGAAAACTGCCCGGCATCGGCGAACCGATATCGGGCGTTTAATGGTTGATTGGCATTAGGCGCATTCTTGTGGACTTGATTCGGACTTCCTCCGATTAGTTTAGCGGCTTCCGCCCACAGCCTTAGTGGCTACGCCACTATCGGTTTTGTTGGCATCGGAGGCTTCTCCTGTGGAAGTAATATCTTCTCCGCCCGCAAGTTTGAGAACATCCTTGGCACGCTTGATTTGCTCTGCCGTGTCACAGTGCACAGACAGGAGAATCTCGCCCTTCTGTAGACGACCCTCATATCGGAGCTATCGGAACGCGAGTTATGTCGTCTTGGTACTTCAGGCGACCAAATGCTGAGGTGTATAGACCGGTACATTGGCTTTCTTGAGTTCCGTTATCGCGTACGCAGCATTCTGTAGGTCGCGCATCTCTTCAGTTTCAACCGACGAGATTGACAGCTCAAAGAATTGATCAACAATCGCCCGTTCAGCTTCGGTAATGGTCGCTCCCCGTGTGGCCTCATCGGTTCCGAGGAAAGCTTCGACGTAGGGCCTATGCCATTCTCGGGACACGGAATAGTCTTTGAATTTGGCGGTATTCTCTGCGACCCAAGAGTCATCACACTTTGTCGAGTCCACGCATAGACAAACGTCAGTAAGAGATTGCATCTCAGGTTCGATACCATCGATGGATATTTTGCCCATGTAACGGTGGTCCGAAAGGTTCTGTTCAGTAACCAATCCGAGTTCGCGTATATTCCTTCTTCGCGACATAAGAACTCCCAAAAGGACTAATAGCATGGATCGGAGGGTCTTTCTGTCCCGTTCGGTACACTCATCGAACAAAGGAATCAAAACGCGGCCTTGCAATCGTAAACTAGGTCTTACGAAAGTTCGCCGCTGGCTCCAATCTTTGGGATTTCAGAGTAAACCGGCAAAGGATGTGTCGCTCGTGTGGAGTGTATTGAATAGCTTATAGGGCGTGAGGACGGAGAGTCTCGGGATTTTGACGGCAAAAGCTCCAAGTCAGTTTGTTTGGCAGGCTTCGTTAAATTAGTTATGGACGTCCTTGGCTGTGACAGTAACCTCGACGCGAGCGCCTTCTTTGAGCCTGACCTCATCTCCATGTTCATCGGTTAGCGTATTGTCAATACGTAGGTCTTGAGTCCGGTGGTCGGGGCCATTAAAGGCAATTCGTGCGTATTCCGGTTGACTTGGACGCGGAGACCGAATGATCTTGTCGACCGTTCCGGTCATCGAGGTGCTCGGTTGTTCTGGAATTCGCGTGATATCTAAATTCAGTTCCGCAATTCGTGCGGACCTTGCCATGCGCGGCTTAGCCATCTCCTTCTGGACACTGACGAGTGTTGCGGTCTGGGGTTGTTTCCTCTGGTTCTTGTGTTTCATAGAAGAATTATGAGGTGGAGATGGAATCCATGCAGTCCCTTTTCGCACAGTTTCGCAATACGCAATACGCTCTAAGATTCCCCTCTGAATTCTGCGAGGTATAACAATTCTCCTGAGACACATAGATTCTGCACCATGCACCAGATAAGCAGGCCAGCTTTGAACGCTCGCTTGAAAGTGTGCTGTAAAGGGCAGCTTTGCAGCCGTGCAATGCGCACAATGGATGTCTACCGTGATTTCAAAATTGAGATTCCAGGGATTGCGGTCTGGAGAACAAGATATGCACCGAGCAAAGCTATGCTTAACAGCACTTTTCCTGACGGCGGCCTATGCGGCAAGCGGCTCCCCTGTCGCAGCTGCAACGCCCAACGATGAACATGTCCAGGTTCGTGTCTACGACTCGTGGCACCACGATTATCACAATTGGGACGACCGCGAGGACCGCGCATACCGGACCTACCAGAAGCAACGCCACGAGACTTATCTTGCCTACGAGCATCAGAAACATAAGTATCAGCACAATTACTGGAACTGGCGCCACAGTCATCCAGATCACGATTAGCCGCGACATTCTTATCGGTCCGAATCTGCGGATCAGGACGCTCACACTTTTCAGCCGCAGGATTATGTCCAAAAGTGGACTGTCCCTCCCGAAGTTTCCGTGCAGGCGAGGCACACCGTCGCTTGGCGATTAGAGTAGCAGGAATCTCCTGGCAAGTGATTTCCATGCAGGCAAGTCCTGAAACCATTCTGGCCGTGCGTTGAGAGCTCAGAAAACCCGTTTGGGGCCGACTTCGGGGTTGCCGACAACTCGCACTATCAGGGACTACTCGGTTTTCCGGTGCTCCACGCGACCCGCCCTGGCCTGACTGTCGTCCTGGCAACGACAGGCTAGAGCCGCTTGATCCGCACGAGAGCGCTCATGCCCGGTCTTTCACGCGTGTAAGTGACCACTTCAGTCCCGGTCATCGAAACCATTGTGGCGACTGGCCCCTCGGTTCAGCGTCTGCCGGTTCCCAGGTCGTCCGAATGCCCGGCCTTCAGGCGAGACCACTGGGCGATGGGGCGTCCGCCCGGCCATACTGGTTGCCAAGTGGGCGAGCCACTGCTAGTCCGCGTGTAGGTGCACTGTTGAGGCCAGCCGGGGGGCGAGTCCTCCCACGGCTCCTGACGTCCGTACACCGTGAGGTCCATGAGTGCGTAGCTGTAGTCCATTGCCTCTACGCCGCGGCGGGTCGTCCAGTAGGTTTCAAACACCTTATCGCCGTGCAGCCGGTAGCACACTAGGTACATCATGCCCACTCGGCGTCCAACCAGAAGGGTCTCGAGTGAGTCCAGGGGGGCCGAATACCAAGGCATCTCCCAGCCCATGAAGTTGCGGTAACGGGCGCTCTCTTGGTACGGTCCCTGACAAAATGTGGCGTAGGTTAGGTCGCGAAAGTGAAGATAGGACAGCTCGCGAACCTGTGAGGTAACCCATGTGCACCCCTCGCACTGCTCCGGCGCAGGGTGGCCGGCGTGCCACATAAAGTAGTAGGCGATGAGCATGCGGCTACCCTCGAACACGTCTACGAGTGTGACTGGGCCGCGCGTGCCAATCAGCGTGATGCTTGGATCCACTTCGACCATCGGGAGGCGGCGGCGGGCCGCCGCGATCACGTCACCCTCGCGCGTGTGCGCTTTCTCTCTAACGCGCAGTGCATCCAGCTCCGCCTGGAAGGTGGACCGGTCGACCACCACCGGCAGCGCCGCTGTGCCAGTGCCGGCGGCGGTCGATAACCCCAAGTTCTTTGACTCATCCTTCATGATCGCCTTCGTGTGTCACATCCATCCGCCCTGTGTCATCGCCTTCGTCTTCTTGCTTCCCGCGTTCTTCACCGTTCTGAAGCTTCTTCCCCATCCCCTTCTTTCGGATTGGGCCTCCCTTTGCCCGTGGTAATCAAGCTCCTCAAACTACCATTTAAATAGGAGCCCCATGCGTTTGAGCAGACAACGAAACATTCGTACTCGGGAACCAAGCCGCGGTGCGTGAATCGGATTTCCGCCATATGCCCCTTTTTCAAGACTTCAAAAACGATGTCTGTGCCCTTCCACTCGTTCTTGCCTTTCGTGAAATTGAAACGGTTGTCCAGAACATGCCAAACGACTTTGTTGGGGGTAATCAGTTCCGCGATTTTAAGTTTGCAAGAGTGGACGTCCTTGTAGCGGTACGTAAACTCATCACCGAGTTTGTAAGTCCCGCCTGTTATATTTTCTGACCACCAGCCACGAACATTATTGATGGCATCGAAGGCTTCTTCCGGAGTTTGGTCCACCGAAATGGTGGCAGTGAAATCTTTATCGCTCATGGATCCTATGCCATCCTCTCTGTCGCCAGATTAGCGACGCTAGGTAAGATTTGCAGCGACACTCCTCAGGTTGGCCTTCACCATGGGCTTGGCTGAGCTTTGCCCGTGGTAATGAGTTTGTGCAAATTTCCGTTGACGAGCAGGCCCCACGCGTTCGAACAGTTGTTGTAGCATTCATATGTGGATACCAAGCCCTCGTGCTTGAAGCGGACTTCTGTTTTGCCGCCCTTTCTTGCGAGCTCAAAAACAATGTCGGTGCCTTTCCACTCATTCTTGTCTGTCACAAAGCTAAGGTTGGCCTCCAGAACGTGCCAAACGACTCTCTTGCCTGGAATGAACTCTGTTATCTTTTGCGTGGAACGGTGCACGTCCTGGACGCGATATGTGAACTCGGCGCCAAGTTTGTCAGTATCGCCGTTGATTTCTCCCGACCACCATCCCCGGACGTTGTTGATGGCATCGAAAACTTCCTCAGGGGTTTTCTGTACCGTGAAAGAAGTGGAGTAACCACTAGTCTCCATTGTCTGCTCTCCTTTTGCCTCCGATGGTAATTCAGCAACGTCATCTCGCAGTCGCCGCGCTTTTTGGCGCGAAAGCTGCAAACTGTCGCTCGCGAGGTTGGGTGACCTCCAACTACCGGTGCGGGAGCCCCGTCGAAAACTCACGGCGAACCGGCGATTCAGGGTCACCTTAAAATCTCGTCGAGTAGTACGCCGTCGGGGGCAATCAGGCGAATTTTCAGCGGCATGTGGCCATCGGCATGGGTGGAGCAGCTCAGACAGGGATCGAATGCACGAATGACGGCTTCGACACGGTTCAGCATGCCTTCCGTGAGCTTCTCATTGCGTACAAAATGGCGGGCCGCCTGGAGGATGCCGCGATTCATGGCCAGGTTGTTGTGGCCCGTGGCAATGACCAGGTTGGCCCAGGTGATGAGACCCTGCT
>Ga0181526_10004524_pt1 | contig 10766 bp, 10 predicted proteins | sample PEATcosm2014_Bin_35_FD_119750 | JGI IMG/M metagenome (GOLD analysis project Ga0181526, IMG submission 119750) | Peatland microbial communities from MTU Mesocosm Facility, Houghton, MI, USA - PEATcosm2014_Bin06_30_metaG | ecosystem: Environmental > Terrestrial > Soil > Wetlands > Peat | place...
CGAGGAGGACCAGCTGAAGGCAGCTCACCGGCGCGAGCGGCGCGCCGAGGCGCTCGAGGGACTGCGCGCTGCGCTCGCGCTGCCGGTCGTGCCGATGCGAATCGAGTGCTTCGACATCTCGAATCTGGCGGGCACGCACACGGTCGCCTCGATGGTCGTGTTCGAGGCGGGCGTGCCGAAGCGCTCCGACTATCGCAAGTTCCGCATCCGAACGGTGACCGGCTCGGACGACTTCGCGTCGATGGCCGAGGTGCTCGGACGGCGGATGGCCGCGTGGGAGCGCCAGTCCGACACCTCGCCGCACGAGCCGGGCTATGACCGCAGCTTCGCGGCGCTGCCGAACCTGATCGTGATCGACGGCGGCAAGGGCCAGCTCTCCGCCGGCCTCGAACAGCTGGCGGTCGCGCGCGCTGCGGGCGTCGCGGTGATCTCGCTCGCCAAGCGGCTCGAGGAGGTCTTCATCCCCGGCCGGCGCGAGCCGATCGTGCTGCCGCACTCGAGCCCGGAGCTCCAGCTGCTGGCGCGCATCCGCGACGAGGCGCATCGTGTGGCGATCACGCACCATCGCTCGCGCCGCGACCGCGCGATGACCTCCTCGCTGCTGGACGAGCTGCCGGGGGTCGGCCCCGCACGCAAGCGCGCCCTGATTGCCCACTTCGGCTCGCCCGACGCGGTGCTGGCGGCCAGCGTGGAGCATCTCCAGGCGGTCCCCGGCGTGCCGGCCAAGGTGGGGCGCGAGCTGTACGCGCACCTGCACCGCGTCGGCTAGACCGCGGCGTGGCCGGCGTCGCTGCGCAGCGTCTCGCGGCGCGCCGTGGGCGGGCGGCGCGCGTGTCCGCTGCGTGCGCGACGATTGTGCCGATGGCGGAGACCCCGGGAGCGCTCAAGGATCTGACGATCATCACGGGCTTCTCGGGGGCCGGCAAGTCGACGGCGATGAACGTCTTCGAGGATGCCGGCTACTTCTGCGTCGACAACCTGCCGCCGGGGATGATCGGCAGCCTGATCGAGCTGTTCGTGCACGCGGGCTCCAAGGTCGAGCGCGCCGCGGTGGTCTCCGACGTGCGGGGCGGCGAGTACTTCGAGGCGCTGCAGGCGGTGCTCGACGACCTCGCGAGGATGGGGCTCGCCCACCGCGTGCTGTTCCTCGACGCGGCCGACGAGACGCTGCTGAACCGCTACAAGGAGACGCGCCGGCGTCACCCGCTGGCGCCCGGCGGTTCGATCGCCGACGGAATCGCCGCCGAGCGCGCGCAGCTCGACGCGCTGAAGGCGCGCGCCGACGTCGTGATCGACACGACCGGCCTGTCCGCGGCGATGCTGCGCGGGAAGATCGTCGAGTCGCTGCTCGGCCAGCAGTCGGCGAACCGCCTCGCGATCACCTTCACGAGCTTCGGCTTCAAGCACGGTCCGCCGCGCGACGCCGACCTGCTGTTCGACGTGCGCTTCCTGCCGAACCCCCACTACGAGCGCGATCTGCGCCCGCTCACCGGGCGCGACCACCGCGTCGTCGACTTCATCGACCGCGCCGGCAAGCTCACCGAGTTCTACGACCACCTCGAGCCGCTGCTCGACTACCTGTTCGCCGAGTACGTGGCCGAGGGCAAGTCGCACCTGCTCGTCGCGATCGGCTGCACCGGCGGGCGCCACCGCTCGGTGGCGATCGTCGAGCACCTCGCGGAGCGCTACGCCTCGAGCGAGGGCGTGGTGGTCGCCGCGAGCCACCGCGACGCCGACACGGCGCCGACAGACCAGTGATCGACCACGTCGGTTTCGAGGTCTCGAACCTCGAACGCTCGGCCGCCTTCTACGACGCCGTGTTCCTCGCGCTCGGCGGGCGGCGGCTGCACGAGAACTCGCAGGCGATCGCCTACGGCATGGTCGCGCCGTCGCTGTGGATCGTCGTGCGCGGCCACAGGCCGGCCCCCGGCTACGGGCACGTCGCGCTGAGCGCCAGGGGCCGCGCGGCCGTGATCGGCGCCCACGCCGCGGCGCTCGCCAACGGCGGGACCGAGGAGAGCCCACCGGAGCTGCGCCCGCACTACAGCCCGCTCTACTTCTCCGCCTACGTCCGCGACCCCGACGGTCTGCGCGTCGAGTTCGTCAGCGGCTCAAGCTGACGACGCCGCGGCGGTCGCGGCGGGCCGCCGGCGCCGGTTTTGTTACCGAACCGCCGCGGGTCCGTTGATAGCCTTGCGCGTCGCCCGGATCCGCTCGCCAAGACTGGGCTGTTCTCGTCACTGCGATGGAAGGATGCTGGGATGCCGGTACGGGTGGGGATCAACGGCTTCGGCCGAATTGGTCGCAACGTGTTTCGCGCCGCGATGGCGGCGGGCGCAACGGACATCGAATGGGTCGCCGTCAACGACCTCACGGACGCGCAGACGCTCGCGCATCTGCTGCGCTACGACTCGATCCTCGGGCCCTACAAGGGGACCGTCGCGGTCGACGGCGACGACATCGTCGTCGACGGGATGCCGCTGCGGGTGCTGGCGGAGCGCGACCCCGGCGCGCTCCCCTGGGGCGATCTCGGCGTCGATGTCGTGATCGAGTCGACCGGCTTCTTCACCAAGCGCGAGGCCGCCGCCAAGCACCTCGAGGGCGGGGCCCGCAAGGTCGTGATCTCGGCGCCGGCGAGCGGTGAGGACATCACGGTCGTGCTGGGCGTCAACTTCGACCGCTACTCGCCGGCCGAGCACCACGTGATCTCGAACGCCTCGTGCACCACCAACTGCCTCGCGCCGATGGCGAAGGTGCTGCACGAGAGCGTCGGCATCCGCCACGGCCTGATGACGACGATCCACGCCTACACCGCCGACCAGCGCCTGCAGGACATGCCGCACAGCGACCTGCGACGGGCCCGTGCGGCGGCGCTGAACCTCGTGCCGACCTCGACCGGCGCGGCGAAGGCGGTCGGGCTCGTGCTGCCCGAGCTCGCCGGCAAGCTGCACGGATTCGCGGTGCGAGCGCCGGTCCCGGTCGGCTCGCTGGTCGACCTCACCTTCGAGGCCGAGCGCGAGACGAGCGTCGAGGAGATCAATGCGGCTTTACACGGACGCGCGGACAGCGGCGAGCTGGCCGGGATCCTCGCCTACACCGAGGATCCGATAGTCTCGAGTGACGTCATCACCAACCCGTTCTCATCGATCGTCGATGGCGCGTTGACCGCGGTGATCGACGGCACGCTAGTGAAGACCGTCAGCTGGTACGACAACGAGTGGGGCTACTCCAACCGGCTCGTCGAACTGGTCGCGCGGCTCTCGTGAAACAGCTTGACGACGTCGACGTGGAGGGCCGTCGGGTGCTCGTCCGGGTCGACTTCAACGTGCCGCTGAAGAACGGCGAGATCACCGACGACACGCGCATCCGCGCGGCGCTGCCGACGATCGAGAATCTGCGCCGCCGCGGCGCCAGGGTGATCCTCGCGAGCCACCTCGGACGACCGAAGGGCGGCCCCGATCCGGCGTTCTCGCTGGCGCCCGTCGCCAAGCGCCTGGCCGAGCTGACGGGGGCGAAGGTCGACTTCGCGCAGGACGTCGTCGGGCCGAGCGCGCGGGCCGCGGTGGAGCGGCTCGCCCCGGGCGACATCGTGCTGCTCGAGAACCTCCGCTTCGAGCCGGGAGAGACGAAGAACGACGACGCCCTGGCGGCGGCGCTCGGGTCGCTCGCCGACGTCTACGTCAACGACGCGTTCGGCTCCGCGCACCGCGCGCACGCCTCGACCGAGGGCGTCACGCACCACGTGCACGACGCCGTCGCGGGGCTGCTGCTCGAGCGCGAGGTGACGGCGCTGCAGGCGATCCTGGCCGACCCCGCGCGGCCGCTGGTGGCGGTGCTCGGCGGGGCCAAGGTGACCGACAAGATCGCGGTCATCGAACGCTTCCTCGAGCTCGCCGACACGGTCCTGATCGGCGGCGCGATGTGCTTCCCGTTCCTCAGCGTCCAGGGCCACACGATCGGCTCCTCGATGTGCGAGCAGGAGGGGCTCGAGCCGGCCCGCAGCGCGCTGGAGCGCGCGACCTCGTCGCACGCGAAGCTGGTGCTGCCCGTCGATCTCGGGCTCGGCGAGCGCGTCGAGGCCGACGCCCCGCGACGCGACCTCGACGGCGTGGACGTGCCCGACGGCTGGATGGGGCTGGACATCGGTCCGCGCACCGTCGCGATCTACGCCGAGGCGATCGCCGGGGCCGGCACGGTCTTCTGGAACGGGCCGATGGGGGTGTTCGAGCTCGACGCCTTCGCCGCCGGGACGCGCGCGGTGGCCGAGGCCGTCGCGGCGGCGCCCGGCACGACCGTCGCCGGCGGCGGCGATTCGGTCGCGGCGCTCAAGAAGTTCGGGCTGGACGGCGCGGTGACCCACCTCTCGACCGGTGGCGGCGCGACGCTCGAGCTGATCGAGGGGCGCACGCTCCCCGGAGTCGAGGCGCTCGAACTCGCCGCGGGCCGTCAATGAGCAGGACGCCGCTGATCGCCGGCAACTGGAAGATGTACAAGACGGTCGCGGAGGCGGAGCGCTACATCCAGGCGCTGCTGCCGCGCGTCGCGAGCCTCGAGGGCGTCGAGGTCGCGATCTGCACGCCGTTCACGGCGCTTCACGCGATGGTCGAGAGCGCGCGCGGCTCGCGCGTCGGCGTGTACGCGCAGAACATGCACGAGGCGCCGGAGGGGGCGTTCACCGGCGAGGTTTCGGCGCCGATGCTCGTCGAGCTGGACGTGACGGGCGTCGTGATCGGCCACAGCGAGCGGCGCCAGCACTTCTGTGAAAGCGACCGGTCGGTGGCGCTGAAGCTGGCGGCCGCGCTCGAAGCCGGGCTGCGCCCGATCCTCTGCGTCGGCGAGACCGAGGAGGAACGGCTCGCCGGCGACACCGAGCGCAAGCTGCGCCACCAGGTGCAGGAGGGTCTCGAGCTGGTGCCGAAGGAGCGTCTGGCGGAGGTCGCGATCGCCTACGAGCCGATCTGGGCGATCGGCACCGGCCGGGTCGCCACGCCGGAGCAGGCGCAGGAGGCCGCGAGCTTCGTGCGCGCTCTGGTCGGGGCGCTGCACAAGGGCGTGGCCGAGGAGGTCAGCGTGCTCTACGGCGGCTCGGTGAACCCCGGCAACGCCGGCGAGCTGCTCGCGCTGCGCGACGTCGACGGCGCGCTGGTTGGCGGGGCGTCGCTCGACGCCGAGTCGTTCGCGGCGATCGCGACCGCCGCGCGCGACGGGGCGCGATGACGCTGCCGCCGGGACCGCTGACGATCCCGGCGCCGAGCCTCGCGCTGATCATCCTCGACGGCTGGGGGATCGCGCCGCCCGGGCCCGGAAACGCAGTGCTGCTCGCGAACACGCCGGTCTTCGACGAGCTCTGGGCGCAGTACCCGCACACCCAGCTGATCGCCTGCGGGCGTGCCGTCGGACTGCCCGATGGCCAGATGGGCAACTCCGAGGTCGGCCATCTCAACCTCGGCGCCGGCGCGGTGATGCGCCAGGACCTGACGCGCCTGGACGACGCGCTCAGCGACGGCACGCTCGGCGCCAACCCGGTGATCCGCGAGGCCCTCGCCGGCCCGGGACGTGTGCACCTGATCGGCCTCGTTTCCGACGGCGGCGTGCATTCCTCGGAGGCGCACCTGCTGTCGCTGATCGACCTGGCGGGCGAGCTCGACGCCGGCGAGGTCATCGTGCACTGCTTCACCGACGGGCGCGACACCGCGCCGGACGCGGGGCTCGAGGCGGTCGGCCGGGTCGAGCGCCACGGCGGCGCGCGCGTCGGCTCGGTGGTCGGGCGCTACTGGGCGATGGACCGCGACAAGCGCTGGGACCGCGTGCAGCGCGCCTACGACCTGCTCGTGCGCGCCAGCGCCCCCCACAGCGCCGCCACCGGCGTCGCGGCGGTCGCGGCGGCATACGAGCGCGGCGAGACCGACGAGTTCCTCGAGCCGACGCTGGTCGGCACGCCGGCGCCGATCGCGCCGGGCGATCGCGTCTTCTGCTTCAACTTCCGCCCCGACCGGATGCGCGAGATCGTGCGGGCGCTTGCCGACCCGAGCTTCACCGAGGTCGACCGCCACGGCATCGCGACGGTCGCGCACCTGAGCTGCATGACGCAGTACGAGGAGGACTTCCCGTATCCGGTCGCGTTCGCGCCCGAGCACCCGAGCACGACCCTCTCGGCGGTGATCGCCGCCACCGGCGACCGCCAGCTGCACGTCGCCGAAACCGAGAAGTACCCGCACGTGACGTACTTCTTCAACGGCGGAGAGGAGGAGCCCGAGCCGGGCGAGCGCCGCGAGCTGGTCCCCTCGCCGCGCGACGTCGCGACCTATGACCTCAAACCGCAGATGAGCGCGCGCGAAGCGGCCGCCGCCTTCGTCGGCGCCTGGAGCGAGGACCATCCGCGCTTCGGGATCATCAACTTCGCGAACTCCGACATGGTCGGCCACACCGGCGTGATCGCGGCCGCGGTGAGCGCCGTGGAGGTCGTCGACGAATGTCTCGGCGCGGTCGTCGGCGCCGTCCACGCGAGCGGTGGCGTCTGCATCGTCACCGCCGACCACGGCAACAGCGACGAGATGCTCAACCCCGACGGCAGCCCCCAGACCGCCCACTCGCTGAACCCGGTGCCGCTGATCGTGACGACGCCGGCCGTGCGCCTGGAGCGCGAGGGGGTCCTCGCCGACGTGGCTCCGACAGCGCTCCAACTGCTCGGGCTCGCCCAGCCGCCGGCGATGACCGGCCGCTCGCTGGCCGACCCCGCCGCCTGACGCGCGCCGCGCCGACGCCCGCCGGCCGAGCGCGAGCCCGAAGCCGCGCGCCTACGCGCCCGGCGGCGGCGGCTTGAGCGCCGCGGCGACCACCGCGACCATCGTCCGCAGGCTCTCGGCCGTCACGTTGCCGGCGAAGCCGACCGCGTTGCGCTGCAGCGGATCGAGTGCGCCGAGGCTGATGCTGTCGGGCTTCTCCTGCTTCGCGGCCTCCAGCAGTGCGTTGTAGACCTTGCCGATCTCCCACGGGATGGGGCCCGTCCTGGGCAGGGCGTCCTGCAGCGCGAGCGCCTCGGAGTACGCGGACATGGCCCCGAACATTACCGCCGGCCCGCCGGCGGGCCCAGCCCGCGAACGGCGCCGCGGCCGGCGTGACGCGGCGCTAGCCGCCCGCCGCCGCGCGCCCGCGGCGCCGTCGCCACCACCACCACGCGAACAGCGCGAACACGGCGAGCGCGACCGGGATCCCGTAGAGGCCGATCTGGGTGAACACGTGCTCGGCGCCGTGGCCGCCGTAATAGGCGGCGAGCGCGACGCTCGTCGCCCACGCCGCGCCGCCGAGCGCGTTGAAGAGCAGGAAGACCGGCCAGCGCATGTCACTCGCGCCGGCGAGCCACGACGTCCAGACGCGCAGACCGGTGATCCAGCGGCCGAGGAAGACCGCCTTCGCGCCGTGGCGCTCGAAGAACGGGTCGCCGATCTCGAGCACGCGGCGGCGCTCGGACTCGAACCGCCCGGGGCGCTCGAGCAGCGCGCGCCCGCCGCGGCGGCCGATCACGAAGCCGATGTTGTCGCCGATGATCGCGCCGGCGGCGGCGACGACGATCACGAGGACGATCGACAGGCGCCCGCTCGCGGCGGCCAGGCCGGCGAAGATCACCGCGGTCTCGCCGGGCAGCGGGATCCCCAGCGCCTCGACGGCGACGAACGCCCCGAGCGCCGGGTAGCCGAGGTTCTGGGTGACGCTGAGGAAGCTTGCCAGCACGCTCATCGTGGGGCCGCCGCGCTCTCTTAGGATGCCGCGATGACCGCGCTGCGCATTATCGCCCGCGACACGGACTCGCGCGCGCGGGCCGGTGTGCTGGTGACGGCGCACGGCGAGGTCGCGACGCCCGCCTTCGTGCCGCTCGCCACCGCGGGCAGCGTGCGGACCCTGTCGTGCGCCGAGGTCGCGGCGCTCGGCTACGAGCTGGTGCTCGGCAACACCTTCCACCTGATGCTGCGCCCGGGCGGCGAGCTGATCGAGAGCTTCGGCGGCCTGCACCGCTTCATGGGCTGGGAGGGGGCGGTGATCACCGACTCCGGCGGCTTCCAGGTCTTCTCGATGGGTCACGGCACGGTCGCCGACGAGATCAAGGGCCGCCGCGGCGGCGCGGGGGAGGGCTCGATCCTCGCGATCGAGGAGGAGGGCGTCCGCTTTCGCTCCTACATCGACGGCTCGGAGCGCTTCATCAGCCCGGAGATCTCGATGGCGGTGCAGGCCCAGCTGCACTCCGACATCGTGCTCGCCTTCGACGAGTGCACCCCGTTTCACGCCGAGCGCGACTACACCGCCCGCTCGACCGAGCGCACCCACCGCTGGCTCGAGCGCTGCCTGCACTGGCGCGCCGAGCATGACGTCCCGCCGTCGCTCTTCTACGGGATCGTGCAGGGCGGCGTCCACGAGGACCTGCGGATCGCCTCGGCGGCGGCGGTCGCCGCGAGCGCCGCCGACGGGATCGCGATCGGCGGCTCGCTCGGCCAGGACAAGGACCAGATGTACGGGGTGATCGACTGGAGCACGCGCGAGCTGGAGCGTCTCGCGCCGGAGCGCCCCCGCCACCTGCTCGGCATCGGCGAGGTCGACGACCTGATCCGCGGCGTGGAGCTGGGGATCGACAGCTTCGACTGCGCGATGCCGACGCGCCTGGCCCGCCACGGCACGGCGCTGGTCGCCGATCCCGCCAACCACTGGCGCCTGCAGGTCGACCGGCCGGCTCATCGAACCGATCCCGCCCCGCTGATCGAGGGCTGCCCCTGCCCGGCCTGCGCGGGCGGCCTCTCGCGCGCCTACCTGCACCACCTGGCGCGCAGCGGCGAGCAGAGTGGCGGGCGCCTGCTCACGCTCCACAACCTCACCTTCATCGCCGCGCTGATGTCGCGCCTGCGCGCCGCGATCGTCGACGGGCGCCTGCGCGAGGTCGCGCGCGACCTGCGGGAGGGTCGTTGACGCTGTTCGGGGCGGCGCATGCGCCGCCCCGCGGGAGGGCGCATGCGCCCTCCCGGCGGCTGGGTGCATGCACCCAGCCGAAAAACATTCCCTATGAGGTGTTGCTGTTGATCAGGTCGGTCAGCTGCTGCAGGGCGTCCTGGAAGTTCTTCGAGAAGTGGTCGGGGTGCAGCAGCACGACGGTCGCGTTCGACTGCAGCGAGAGGACGATCACGACGACGACGACGGCGACCAGGACGGCCGCGATCGCCGCCGCGGCGATGCGGCGGTTGCGGACCGGGGAGTGCTCGGGCTCGGGCTCGGGCTCGCGGCGCGGCTGGCCCTGGCGCGGCTGGCGCGGGGTGACGGCGCCGGCGGGCCGGGAGCGCTCGTCGGGCGTGACGCGCGTGCGGTCGTCGGGGGCGATCACGGTCTGGGCGCTCGGGCCGCCGGGGGGGACGATCGCGGTGCCGGAGCCGGGCGGGATGCCGCGTGCTCCCTCCTCGAGCGCGCGCGCCATCTCGACCGCGGTCGGGTAGCGCAGCCGCGGATCGATGCGCAGCGCGACGTCCACGGCCGCGGCCAGCTCGGGGGATACGGCGGCGACCAGCACGTCGAGGCTCGCCGGCGGCTCGCGCTGCTGCTTGATCGCCAGCTCGGTCAGGGAGGCGCCCTCGAACGGTAGGCGGCCGGAGAGCAGCTGGTAGGTGACGACGCCGAGCGCGTAGATGTCGGCCGGCGGTCCGGCCTCCTCGCCGCGCCCCTGCTCGGGGGCGAGGTAGGCGGCGGTGCCGAGCACCGAGCCGATCTGCGTGATGCTCGACTGCTCGGTCGCCTTGGCGATGCCGAAGTCGGCGAGCTTGACCGCGCGGTCGGTTGCGACCAGGAGGTTGCCGGGCTTGACGTCACGGTGGACGACGCCCTTGCGGTGGGCGTAGTCGAGGCCGGCGCACGCCCCGAGCACGATCGGCAGCGTCTCCTCGACCGTCAGCCAGCCGCGGTCGCGCAGGATCTCCGCGCAGGACTGGCCGTCGATGTACTCCATCACGATGTAGTGCTGGTCGCGGTTCTCGTCGAGCCCGGAGTCGAACACCTGCACGATGTTGGGGTGGATCAGCCGCGCCGCCGCGAGCGCCTCGCGCTGGAAGCGCGACACGAAGGCGGGATCGGCGGCGAGGTGCTCGGCCAGCAGCTTGACCGCGACGTAGCGCTCGAGCCGCTCGTCGAACGCGAGATGCACGGTCGACATCCCGCCCGACCCCAGGCGGCTCTCGATCCGGTAGCGACCGGCGACTGTGTTCTCTCGCGCCATCAGTTGCCGATGCTCGCGGCGCCCGTGTTGGCCCCGGTGCCGCCGCTGCCCGCGCCGCCGATGCCGCTGCCGGCGCCCGTCGAGGAGGTCGTGTTGTCGCAGATCGAGGTGCCGCCGCCGGCGCCGGTCGTCGGGTTGCAGGTGGAGCCCGTCGCTCCGGTCGCGCCGGTGGAGGTCGTGCTGGAGCTCGTCGAGCTGGTGGACGTCGAGCTGGTCGAACTGGAGCTGGTCGAGCTCGTGGTGCCGGTCGTGCCGGTCGTGCCGGTCTGCCCGGTCGTGCTGGTGGCCCCCGTGCTCGAGGTCGAGGTCGGCCCCGTCGTCGAGGTCGAGTTGACGCACTCGCGGTGCTCGTCGGCGGCGAGCGTGCTGAGGCCGTGCTGCAGCTGGCTCGCGAGCTTCTGGTTGACGGTAGTGAGCAGGTTGTCGAAGTCGACCTGAGCGGTCGCGAGGTCCGCGCTCGCCGTGCTGCAATCGCCGATCAGGAAGTTGTTGTAGACGTTGGTCAGGTCGCCGTGCAGCG
>Ga0181526_10004525_pt1 | contig 10766 bp, 9 predicted proteins | sample PEATcosm2014_Bin_35_FD_119750 | JGI IMG/M metagenome (GOLD analysis project Ga0181526, IMG submission 119750) | Peatland microbial communities from MTU Mesocosm Facility, Houghton, MI, USA - PEATcosm2014_Bin06_30_metaG | ecosystem: Environmental > Terrestrial > Soil > Wetlands > Peat | place...
CAGGCCCGCAAAGAACGGATGGTTCCTCTTGATGAAAAGGCGAATGGCGAGTGGCGAATAGCGAATGGATACCGACGTCTTCCATTCCCCATTCGCCACTCGCCATTCGCCCCCTTCCCTGCCGCGGGGTGGAGCAGCCCGGTAGCTCGTCAGGCTCATAACCTGAAGGCCGCAGGTTCAAATCCTGCCCCCGCAACCAACCTCGCCAAAACCCCCGAAGCCCCTGCTTCGGGGGTTTTCGCGTCTTGGGCCTCACGCCGACGCGGCCCAGAAAATCGTCAGCCGTTCCCCCGCCTGACGCAGCACGGCGCGGATCGGCATCGCTTCGAGTGGACCGTCGGCCAAGGCGCGCGCCAAGGTCCGCTCCTTCGCTGCGCCCTCGATGTGCAGCGCGAGCGCGCGCGCGCGCAGGATGACACGCCCGGTCAGCGTCAGCCGCGGTTCGGCGGCGCCCGGCGCGCCGATCGGCGCCACCAGCGCGCGCGCGCCCGGATCCATCGCTTCGGCAAGACCCGCCGCGCCGGGAAACCACGACGCCGTGTGGCCGTCTTCGCCCATGCCGAGCACGACGAGGTCGGCCGGCGAGGGCAGCGCCGCGATTCGCGCGTTGGCGGACGCCAGTTCGCGATCCTCCTCCAGGCGCGAATCGGCGAGCGGCGTGAATTGGGCGCTCGCGGCGCGGTCGCTGAGCAGCGCCTCGCGAACCAGTTTCGCGTTGGAGCGCGGATTGTCGTCGGCGACCCGGCGTTCGTCGGCGAGGGTGATCGCGACGCGCGACCAGTCGATCGGCTGGCTCGACAGCGCGTGAAAATAGCGGACCGGCGTCGTTCCCCCGGAGACGACGAGCAGCGCGGCGCCGCGCGCCTCGATCGCCAGCGCCAAGCGCTCCGCGGTCCAGGCGGCGAACGCCGGGGCGAGCGCCGCGGGCGTCGGAAAGTCTCGCCGCGTCGGCGCGATCGGGCTCATTCGTATTCCTCGTTCCAGGTGCGGCCGTCGCGCTCGATCAACGCGATCGAGGCGGCGGGCCCCCAGGTGCCGGCGGCGTAGGGCCGCGGCGAATCGTGCGAGCGCGACCAGGCCTCGCGGATCGGGTCGATGAACCGCCAGGCGGCCTCCACTTCGTCGCGGCGCATGAACAGCGACGCGTTGCCGCGTATCGCATCCATCAGCAGCCGCTCGTAGGCGTCGGCCGGGGGCGCGGAAAACGCCTTGGCGAAACTCATGTCGAGCGGCACGTGCTGCAGGCGCATGCCGCCCGGACCGGGCTCCTTGATCATCAGCCAGAGCTTGATGCCTTCGTCCGGCTGGACGCGGATGACCAGGCGGTTGGCGGGGATGCCGTCGCCGTCGGTTTCGAAGATGGCGTGCGGCACGCGGCGAAAGCCGACGACGATTTCGGAGAAGCGCTGCGGCAGCCGCTTGCCGGTGCGAAGATAGAAAGGCACGCCCGCCCATCGCCAGTTGGCGACCGCCACCTTCAGCGCGACGAAGGTCTCGGTTTCGCTCGCTTGCTTGCCGATGTCCTCGAGATAGGACGCCGCCGGCGCGCCCTCGGCGAAGCCGGCGCGATATTGTCCGCGCACGGTCGCCGTCAACGCGTTGGAGGCGTCGATCGCCGTCAGCGATTTCAGCACTTTCAGCTTTTCGTCGCGCAGCGAATCGGCCTCCAGCGAGAACGGCGGCTCCATCGCCACCAGGCACAGCAGTTGCAGCATGTGGTTCTGCACCATGTCGCGGATCGCGCCGGAAGCGTCGTAATAGGCGCCGCGCCCCTCGACGCCGAGCGTCTCGGCGACGGTGATCTGCACGTGATTGACATGCGCGTTGTTCCACAGCGGCTCGAGCAGCGCGTTGGCGAAGCGCAGCGCCATCAGATTCTGCACCGACTCCTTGCCGAGGTAATGGTCGATGCGAAAGATGTTGGTCTCGTGGAACACGGCGCCGATCGCGTCGTTGATCGCGTCGGCGCTCGCCGCGTCCCGGCCGATCGGCTTTTCCACGATGATGCGCGATCGCGGCGTCGCCAATCCGGTCTCGCCGAGGCGCCTGGCGATGGGGCCGAAAAGATCGGGCCCGGTCGCCAGATAATAGGCGCGCGTGCGTTCGTCCGCGCCGAGCAGCCCCTTCAATTGCTCCCACCCGGTTTCGCCGACGGCGTCGACCGCGGCATAGTCGAGGCGGCCGAGGAAGCGATCGAGGAATGGGCTCGGCGCGACGCCCGGCGGTCCGAACTTGAGCAGCGCGTCCTCGACCGAGGCGCGAAACGCCTGGCGATCGTATGGGCGGCGGGAAACGCCGATGACGCGCGTCGGCTCGGTGAACTGATCGCTCATTTCGCGGTGAAAGAGCGCGGGGAACAATTTGCGATAGGCGAGGTCGCCCGTGCCGCCGAAGACGACGAGATCGAAGGGCTCGACTTTGATGATTCTGTCCGCCATGAGCGTCACTCTCGTTTCGGGTCGACGGGCGCGGCGAGCGCAAAAAAAGTTCGACGCGCGCGCCGGGGCCGCGCCGCCGCGCGATCCGCCGACGCCGGATCGCGGCGATCAGCCGAGGCCGATCGGCGCGTCCTTAAACAACACTTCGCGGTCGCGCGCAAAATTCTTGATCAGCGGCAACGCCGCGCCGCCGATGGCGCGCGCGTCCGCGCCGATCGCCCCGGCGATGATCGTCGCCTCGGACAATCCGCGCCGATCGAGCGTCTCGACCTGCGCGGCCACGCGCATGCACAGCTTGCGGCGGACGGCGACCGGCATCGCCCCGTCGATGACGATCGCTTCGACGTCGACGACCGCGATCGCCGCGATCGCCGCGTAGGCCAGCGCGAACGCGGCCTCCTCGATCCATTCGTCGGTGAGCGGTCCGAAATCGTCCCAGGCGTCGGGCGTCCGCCAGATCGAGGAGGGATCGGCGCCCGACGATTCGACGCGCCGCTCGAGCTGGCAGATCGAGGCGCGGGCGATCAGTTGCGACGTCGCCTGGCGGCTGGGATCCTGCGCGGCGATCGGCATCGATCCGAGCGCCGCGGCGTTGCCGGTGCGGCCGGGATAGAGCGCCCCGTCGAGCACCAATCCGCCGCCGACGAAGGCGCCGAGAAAGAAATAGAGGAAATCGCGGTGCCGCCACGCCTCGCCGAAGAAGAACTCCGCCGCGCAGGCCGAGGTGGCGTCGTTGCACAGCGTCACCCGGTACGGACAGGCGCGCGCCAATTGCTCTTCGATCGAGAAGGATCGCCAGGCGTCCAACTCCTGCGCCGGCGCGCCGATCTCGGCCGACCAGTTCCACAGTTGAAACGGCGAAGCGACGCCGAGCCCGGCGACGCGGCGGCGCTGCGCCGGCGTCAGCGTCCGCGTCATCGGCTCCAGCGCGCCGGTGAAGAATTCCATGACCAAATTGGGCGTGGGATAGGCGTAGGTTCGATGCGTTCGCCGCCGCAATCGTCCGCAAAAATCGATCAGCACGAGATCGCAGCTGCGGCGGCCGATCTTCAAGCCCAACGAAAACGCGCCCTCGGGATCGAGCGAGGCCGGAACCGTCGGCTGTCCGACGCGTCCGCGCAACGGCGCCTCGCGCCGCAACAGGCCGTCGACCCGCAGGCGATTGATGATCGCCGAGGTCGATTGCACGGAAAGTCCGGTCATTCGCGCAACTTCGATCTTGGAGAGCTGTCCGAAGCGGCGAACCAGCGAGAGAATCAACCGCTCGTTGTAGAGACGCACGCCCGTCTGGTCGGCGCCGCTGGCGACGGGCGACGATAGCGGGGGAGGCGCGGCGATGTCGTCGACCGCTTCCGGCATGAGCTGTCCTCGCGCGTTTTCCCCCGGCGACGCGTTTTCGCGGGCGACCGCGACGCTCGTCTTTCTCGTCGGCTCTAGCATGCGAGGGCGCGCGCGGCGTGTCAATAATAATTCAGGCGGATTGATTTATCCATTGACTTTCGCCCGATATTTTGTCCCTATAGCGGCGCGACGGCGCGGAACCGACTTGGCCAGAGTCGGTTTCGGCGTTTCGCCAATGTCGTGCGCGAAACGCAGCCCGCGTCGCCAGCGCACTTTTTTCGGGAGGAACCCATGTCCAGGAAGTTCGCAATTCTGTCGACCGCGGCGATCGCGGCCCTGTCGATCGGTATGATGAGCGCGCCCACTTTCGCCGCCGAGACCATCATCGGCCTGATCACCAAGACCAACACCAATCCGTTCTTCGTCAAGATGAAGGAAGGCGCGCAGGCCAAGGCCAAGGAGCTCGGCGTCACCCTGCAGGCCTACGCCGGCAAGTTCGACGGCGACAACGACGGCGAGGTCGCCGCCATCGAGGCGCTGATGGCCGCCGGCGCCAAGGGCATTCTGCTGGTGCCCAGCGATTCCACCGCGATCGTGCCGACCGTGGAAAAGGCCCGCAAGGCCGGCATCCTCGTCATCACGCTCGACACGCCGCTCGACCCGATCACCGCCGCCGACGCCAATTTCGCCACCGACAATTTCAAGGCGGGCTTGCTGATCGGCCAGTGGGCGAAGGCGACGCTCGGCGACAAGGCCGCCAGCGCCAAGATCGCCACGCTCGACCTCGCCGCCAACGAGCCGACGGTCGACTATCTCCGCCACAACGGCTTCCTCACCGGCTTCGGCATCCCGGTCAAGGATCCCAAGCACTACGCGATGAGCGACAGCCCGCAGATCGTCGGCTCCGACGTGACGCAAGGGTCGGACGAAGGCGGGCGCAAGGCGATGGAGAACATCCTGCAGAAGGCCTCCGACATCAACGTCGTCTACGCGATCAACGAGCCCTCCGCCGACGGCGGCTATGCCGCGCTGAAGGCGGCGGGCAAGGAGAAGGGCCTGCTGGTGGTCGCGGTCGACGGCGGCTGCGGCGGCATCAAGAGCGTCAAGCAGGGCGTGATCGGCGCCACCTCGCAGCAATACCCGTTGCTGATGGCCGCCGATGGCGTCCAGGCCATCGTCGATTTCGTCAACACCGGCAAGAAGCCCGTCAGCATCGACACCGGCGAGCAGCTCGTGACCGACCACCCCGTCCCCGGCGTCCCCTCGATCGACACCGCCGAGGGAACCAAGCTCTGCTGGGGTTGATTTCGTTGGCGTTTGATCGCTTAATGGCGTGACGGTCGGCGCTCGAAAGCTTCGCCTTCGAGCGCCGATTTCTTAACAGGCGCCAGCCTGGGACGAAAATAGGGGGGGAGCGGGCGATGAGCGAAGCCTCGCAGGGCGAGCGGCCCACGCCGCAGGAATTCGAACGCGTGCTCGCCGTGGCCGCCTCCGCGCAGGCTTCGTTCGAGGAGGAGCATCTCTCGTTCGCCAAGCGGGCGCAGCGCTTCCTCCATCTTTATCCCACCACCGTTCCCTTCGTGGTGCTGTTGCTCGGCCTGCTATTGGGGATGAGCGTCAACTACTCGCACTTCGTCACCGGCAGCAATCTGTCGACCGTGCTGACCCAGGTGACGATCATCGGCATCCTCGGCATCGCGCAGACCCTGGTGATCCTGACCGCCGGCATCGATCTCTCGGTCGGGGTGATCATGGTGATTTCGTCGGTCGTGATGGGGCGGCTGGCGGTCGTCGACGGCGTGTCGATTTTCGTCGCGTTTCCGCTCGGGTTGCTGTGCGGCCTGGCCTGCGGCTTCCTCAACGGCTTGCTGGTCACGCGGATGAAAATGCCGCCCTTCATCGTCACCTTGGGCACGCTCAGCATCATCGGCGCGCTCAACACGTTCTATTCGCAGAGCGAGACCATTCGCGAGCAGGACATCGAGGAGAAGGCGCCGTTCCTGCAATCGATGGGCGTCCCCTTCGAGATCGGCGGCGCGCGCATCATCCTGGCCAGCTTCCTGTTGATCGCCTTGGCGATCGTCGTCTGGTACGTGCTCAACCGCACCGCTTACGGCCGCCATGTCTATGCGACCGGCGACGATCCCGAGGCGGCGCGCCTGGCCGGCATCGACACCGACCGCATCCTGCTCAGCGTCTACGTTCTGGCCGGGCTGATCGCGGCGATCGCCGGCTGGGCGCTGATCGGCCGCATCGGCGCGATCAGCCCGACGGCGGGCGCCAACGGCAACCTCGACAGCATCACCGCGGTGGTGATCGGCGGCACCAGCCTGTTCGGCGGACGCGGCTCGATCATCGGCACGTTGGTCGGCGCGCTGATCGTCGGCGTCTTCCGCTCCGCGGTTTCGCTCGCCGGGCTCGACGTGCTGTGGCAGGAATTCGCCATCGGCGTGCTGATCATCGTCGCCGTGGCGCTCGATCAATGGATACGGAGGGTTTCCCAGTGAGCGTGGAACCCATCCTGCAGGCGCGTTCGCTGGTCAAACGCTACGGTCGGGTCACCGCGCTCGACCACGCCGATTTCGATCTCTACCCCGGCGAGATTCTCGCCGTCATCGGCGACAACGGCGCGGGCAAGTCGACGATGATCAAGGCGCTGTGCGGCGCGGTGATCCCGGACTCGGGGGAAATCAGGCTGGCCGGCGACGTGATTCATTTCCGCTCGCCGATCGACGCGCGCGAGGCGGGCATCGAGACCGTCTACCAGAACCTCGCGCTGTCGCCGGCGCTGTCGATCGCCGACAACATGTTCCTCGGCCGCGAAGTGCGGTCGCCGGGTTTCCTCGGCGCAGTTTTCCGCGCCCTCGACCGCGCCGGGATGCAGAAAATCGCGCGCGAAAAACTCAACGAGCTCGGGCTGATGACGATCCAGAACATCAACCAGCCGGTGGAGACGCTGTCGGGCGGCCAACGCCAGGGCGTGGCGGTGGCGCGCGCCGCCGCCTTCGCGCGCCGCGTCGTCATCATGGACGAGCCGACGGCGGCGCTCGGCGTCAAGGAATCGCGCCGCGTACTGGAGCTGATCCTCGACGTGAAGAAGCGCGGCCTGCCGATCATCCTCATTTCGCACAACATGCCGCATGTCTTCGAGGTCGCCGATCGCATCCACATCCATCGGCTCGGCCGTCGCCTGACGGTGATCGATCCGAAGAAGCAGACGATGTCCGACGCGGTGGCGATGATGACCGGCGCCATGGCGCCGCCGGTCGATCAGGCCGCTTGAACCAAGGATCGAGCCGGGTTCCGCGATCGTCGGCTGGGACCGCTCTTGCGAGGATGCGAACGAGCGCGTAGGTGGGCGACGCTCGCGCCGGTCTTCTTGCCCGCCACGGAGAGTCCCTTTCATGCGCTATCGACCGCTCGGCCGCACCGGCCAATTCGTCTCGGAAATCTGCCTGGGCACGATGACCTTCAGCGGCGGCGCCGGCTTCTGGCGCGTCATGGGCACGGTCGAACAGAAGGGCGCGACGGCGCTGGTCGAGCGCGCGCTGCAAGCGGGCGTCAATTTCATCGACACCGCGGACGTCTATTCGGAAGGGCAGTCCGAAGTCATGCTCGGCCAGGCCCTGCGCGATCTCCAGGTCAAGCGGGAGGACGTCATCGTCGCCACCAAGGTGCGAAACCGGACCGGGCCGGGGCCCAATGCGGTGGGGCTGTCGCGCGGCCATATCATGGACCAGATCGCCGGCAGCCTGAAACGGCTCGGTCTCGACTATGTCGATCTCTATCAGAACCACGGCCTCGATCCGCTCACGCCGATCGAGGAGACGCTGCGCGCGTTCGACGACTGCGTGTCGCGCGGCCTGGTGCGCACGATCGGCTGCTGCAACATCGCGGCGTGGCAGATCATGAAGGCGCTGGGAGTTTCCGAGCGGCGCGGCTTCGCGCGCTTCGAGACGGTGCAAGCCTATTACACCATCGCCTGCCGCGATCTCGAACGCGAGATTCTGCCGCTCGTCGAGGACCAGGGCCTCGGCGTGATGGTGTGGAGCCCGCTGGCCGGCGGCCTGCTCACGGGCAAGTTCACCCGCGAGGGCGCCAAGCCGAGCGGCACGCGGCGCGCGTCGCACGATTTTCCGCCGATCGACCGCGAGCGCGGGTTCGACATCATCGACGCCATGCGACCGATCGCCGAGGCCCACGGCGCCTCGGTCGCGCGCGTCGCGATCGCCTGGCTCCTGCAACGCAAGGGCGTGACGAGCGTGATCGTCGGCGCCAAGACGATCGAGCAGCTCGACGACAATCTCGCCGCCGCCGAGCTGACCTTGAGCGCCGAGGACATCGCGACGCTCGACCAGGTCAGCGCGCCGACGCCGGAATATCCGGGTTGGATGATCGCGCGCCAGGCCGAGCAGCGGCCGCTGGCGCCGAAGGTTTGAGGGGGTTTTCGGCCGAATGGTTGTTGGGTCGCGCCGGCCCTCATCCGGCCCTTCGGGCCACCTTCTCTCGGCTCAGCGGGAGAAGGGGTCGCGCCGCAAATCCCCTCTCCCGCTGAGCCGAGAGAGGAGTTGGGGTGAGGGCCGGCGGCGACCCGATCATCCGGCATTCGCAGGGGGGCGAAACAAAAGGGAGAGCGAAGGTGACTCGCAAGGTTTCCTGGGGGGTGCTCGGCGCCGCCAAGATCGGGGTCGAAAAGGTCATTCCGGCGATGCAGCGCGGCGAAAACTCGCGCGTCGACGCGATCGCCTCGCGCGAAATCGCCAAGGCGCGCGCCGCCGCCGCCGCGCTCGGCGTCGCCAGGGCCTACGGCTCCTACGACGAGCTCCTCGCCGATCCCACGATCGAAGCGGTCTACAATCCCCTGCCCAACGAGTTGCACGTCCCCTGGACCTTGCGCGCGCTCGCCGCCGGCAAGCACGTGCTGTGCGAGAAGCCGATCGCGCTCGACGCCGCTGAGGCGGCGGCGCTGATCGCGGCGCGCGAAAAATCCGGCAAGCTCGTCGCCGAAGCCTTCATGGTGCGCTATCACCCGCAATGGCGGCGCGCGCGCGAGATCGCGCGATCGGGCGCGATCGGGACGGTGCGCGCGATCCAGACCTTCTTTTCCTATTCCCTGACCGACGCCGAGAACATTCGCAACAAGCCGCCCGGCGGCGGCGGGCTCTACGACATCGGCTGCTACGCGATCCTCACCGCGCGCCATATCTTCGCCGCCGAGCCGACCCGCGTCGTCGCCGCGGTCGAATTCGATCGCGTCTTCGGCACCGACCGATTGTCGAGCGCGCTGATCGAATTCCCCGGCGACCGGCATCTGACGTTCACCTGCGCGACGCAACTCGCCGCGCACCAGCGCGTCACCATCGTCGGCGAGACCGGCCGCGTCGAAGTCGCCATTCCCTTCAACGCGCCGATCGACCGGCCGACGCGGATCACGATCGACAGCGGCGCCGATCTCTTCGGCGGCGGCGCGCGGGTGGAGGAATTCCCCATCTGCGATCAATATACGCTGCAGGGCGACGCCTTCTCGCGCGCCATCCTCGGCGAGGCGCCGTGGGAATTTCCCATCGAGGACGCCGTCGCCAACATGCGCGTGATCGACGCGGCGTTTCGCTCCGGCCGGAGCGGCGGCTGGGAGAGGCCGTGAAGGCCGGCGCCGCGCCAAGAACGAAAGTCTTCTGATGCATCCCGACGCCTCTGCCGACCCGCTCTCGCAGCTTCAGGTCAAGACGTTCGACGACGCGCTCGGGCGCCGCATCATCGAGACGCATATCTGGGCGGTGCGCGAAGGACTGCGCGGCGCCGCCGGCTACGAACTGTTCGACGGCTATTGCCAGCGCCTGGTCGTCGCCGGCATGCCGCTGTGGCGCGCGCACGCGGCGATGGACACGCTCCACCCGCAATGGAACGGTTATGGCTACACCTGGCGACGCGACCTCAACGCCATCCAGCCCGAGCAATACGCCCACGGCAGCGTCGACTCGTCGGAATGGCTGCAGAGCCCGCTGTTCGACCTCATTCGCCGCGCCAAGCAGGGCGAAGCCAACCCCTGGATGCGCCGGTGCCTGGAGGCGGGTCCGGAACAGCGCGATTTCCCGTTGCTCGAGGAGTTCTTCGCCGCCGGCGCGACCGACTACATCGCCCATCTCTACGTGTTCGGCGTGGACGGCGACCGCTCGCAGGGGTCGGGGGTCGTCTATTCCTTCGCCAGCGATCGGCCAGGCGGCTTCGGCGACGACGACGCGCGGCTGCTGCAGGCGACGCTTCCGGCGCTTTCGCTCGCCGTCAAGGCGGATGCCGGCCACGTCATCGCCGCGGGATTGCTGGGGACCTATCTCGGCGAGGACGCCGGACGGCGCGTCCATGCCGGCGCGGTCGAACGCGGTTCGGTCGACATCCTGCGCGCGGCGCTGTGGTACGCCGACATCCGCGGCTTCACCTCGACCAGCGACGCCGCGCCCGGCCCGGTCATCGTCGGGATGCTCAACGACGTCTTCGGGATACTGACCGCCGCGTTGCGCCCGCGCGGCGGCCAGGTGCTGAAATTTCTCGGCGACGGCATGCTCGCCACCTTCTCCTTCGACGAGGCGGATCGCGCCGCGACCTGCCGCCGCGCGCTCGACGCCGCGGTCGAGGCGATGCGGGCGCTCGACGCGTGCAACGCGGCGCGCGCGGCGGCCGGCTTGCCCGTCGCCGTCGTCGATCTCGCGCTCCATAGCGGCGAGGTGCTCTACGGCAACGTCGGCGCGACCGACCGGCTGGACTTCACCGTCATCGGCCCCGCCGTCAACGAAGTTTCGCGCATCGAGGCGCTGTGCGAGCCGCTGGGCCGCGCGGTGCTGGTCTCGGCCGAGTTCGTCGGCGCGGCGCTGGACGGCGACAGCCGCCTCGAATCGCTGGGCCGCCACGCCTTGCGCGGCGTCAGGGAGCCGAAGGAAATCTTCGCCCTGGCCGCGAGCGCCGGCCCGTGACAGAATCGCGATGCGACGG
>Ga0181526_10004526_pt1 | contig 10763 bp, 7 predicted proteins | sample PEATcosm2014_Bin_35_FD_119750 | JGI IMG/M metagenome (GOLD analysis project Ga0181526, IMG submission 119750) | Peatland microbial communities from MTU Mesocosm Facility, Houghton, MI, USA - PEATcosm2014_Bin06_30_metaG | ecosystem: Environmental > Terrestrial > Soil > Wetlands > Peat | place...
CGCGGATATACGCGAGACGACGGCCTGTTCCAACGGCGCGAGCGTCGCCGACCACTGCCGGGCCTGGGGATCGTCCCACTCTTTCAGTTCCGCCGCCAATTGCAGCAGCCATGCGAGGCCGTACGGCCGCTCGAACGCTGTGCGGCCTTCCGCGTTCAGATACTTCACTTCCTGCGCGACGTTGGCGGGTGTGAGGCTCTGTGCCAGGGCCTTGCGGGCTTCAACGGCAAACGACGCTTGTGGGAAGAGGCGGACCAGGCGCACCAGGAGCCAATGTCCGTGCACAGAGGAGTGCCAGTCGTAGCAGCCGTAGAAAGCCGGGGTGAGCTCCCGCGGCGCCTTCACGTCTGCGTCGGAGTTCATAGAGTGGGCGATCTTGTTGGGATACTCCTTATGCACGCAATCGAGCGCCAAACGCGCGAATCGCGCTGCCTGCGCCTGGTCGAGACCGGAAGCGGCCATGATTCCTCCGCAAAAAAAGATCCCTGTTACCGCTGTGCGGATCATAGGAGTATCTTAGTACGCGGCTTGCCGGAAACGGCCTTCCGGGGAGTGCGCGCGGACCGCAGCCCTCGAAGTGGTCAGGAGGCCCGTTGTTCGGGCCCTTCGGATGCCCAGCGCCGGTATATCGGGTGTGGGCGACCCGCTACACGAATCCTCACCGCGACAGGCGTCTTCCGGCCTGAACGGCTGATTCGGGGACGCCGCCTGTGGCAGATACAGCCCGCAAGCGGTGCCGAGTCGCCAGGGCCGCGATGTCGGCGCTATCGAGGAACACCGGACCATCGAGAGCCAGAAAATACATAACCGATGACGTGTTGGAGCTGTGCCGCAACCCCAGCAGGTGCCCCAACTCGTGGACGGCGGTCAAGAACAGCTCATTCGCGGGCAAGGAGACTCTTGGATTGAAGGCGATCCAGCCCTGATATGCAGGAAGCCCGGGGAACTGGGCGCGGGCGACTTCGCCTGGCCTGAAAAGGTCGGGATAGCCGTCGACGGCTTGAATCGCACAAGCCCGGCTATCCTCCTCGTGCCAATTCATTTCGAGGATGCCGGCCCAGAAGCTCATGGCACGCGCAAACTCCGCTTTCAGTGTCGGGTTTGACGTAGAGAACCGGACGCCTAGGTTCATGGGCTCTCGCTTCAAAACCTCGGCGCGACCGTCACACGGGGGATAAGGCCCGGTCCACGCGCCAGGCCGCTCGCCCGCCCTCACGGTGCAAGCAATCACCAGGCACAACGCGCACTTCGGCACGCGACGTCGATTGAAGAACCCCAGCATCGGATAGGAAATCCTATAACCGACGCCGTTGCCCCCGCGACTGCAGCCGAAGAACCGCTCGACGTGGCGGTAGACCCTCGAAATATCCCAGAGCCTCCAGATGCCGGCGCGGCAACCGCGGTAGAGAGCTGTTTTTCTCCGTGGCACTAGCGAAACACCCTCACTCTCTCTTATCGGCCGAGAAGGGGCCGGCTTCTAGCGACAGTGCGGGAGCCGGTTATCGGCGGCTTGGCGTTCAAGGGCTTCCCTTGCTGGCCTGGCCTGCCAACCTGACGGAAAACGCCTAACCCGCGGATTCGCACGAGCCGCCGCGCGCTGGCAGTGGGGATTTGGGAATTGACGTAGCCCAGGGGTCACGGGGTCACGCCGCCAGCGGCACCGTCCACGGAGTCCGCGGGTTAGACTGGAGCTCGCATGCTTCTTTTCCAATTGGGATTGCTCCTGATCCTGCTTGTGGTGTGCAGCTTCGCACCGGGGTTTTACTTCCTCCGCAAGCTGCGGTGGAGCCCGCTGGAGAAGCTTTGCGGTTCGGTTGGCCTGTCGCTGATCCTGTTGTACCTGGCTTCCTGGGCAGTCTACTGTTTTGGCGAGCGTGGTCATGACATGCCTGTCCACGCCGCGCCTTTCGTCGTGGTGTCGCTGGCTTGCTTAGCGGCGGCGGCTGTCTGCTGGAAGGACATTGACCGCCTGGCGCGGGCAAAATCCGTCCGCCAGGTGCTAGCGGGCTTCGGTTTCCTGACGATCTGGACCGCCGTTCTGATGGCCACGATCCGCAACTACTCCGGCGCCGGGTGGTACGGCGACTGGTTGGAACATTTTCAGCGGAGCCTGTTTTTCCTGCGCCATTTCCCCGCGGACACGCCGATTTTCTCCGGCTATAGTCTACCCGCCAGGCCGCCGATGATGAACGTGCTGGCCGGGTTCTTCCTGGCGCAGACGGCGGACCGCTTCGAACTCTTCCAGGTGGTCTTCGCGTTCCTGAACCTGCTGCTGTTCCTGCCGTGCTGCCTGATCATGCCGGTTTTCGGCGGGAGAGCGAAACGGCGCACCTGGCTGCTGGCGATGCTGTTCGCGGCCGGCCCGGTGGTGATCGAGAACATCACTTATTCCTGGACCAAGGCCCTGGCGGCATTCTACGTGGTGCTGGCGCTGTGGTTCTACCTGGCGGGATGGAGGAAACGGAATCGCGTTCGCACCACGGCTGCTTTCGTAGCCTTGGCCGGCGGACTCCTGGTTCACTACTCGGCCGGCCCATACGTGGCCGTCCTGACGCTGCACTATCTGCTGTGCGTTTTCCCCAAGCGGCAACAGAAATGGCGCGAGCTGGCGGGAATTGCCGCGATCTGCGGACTGTTGTTGAGCACCTGGCTGCTCTGGTCGGTGGCGGTATATGGCGCGGATGTGACGTTCGCGTCGAACACCAGCGTAACGTCCAGCCAAAAATACACGGGGAGCACATGGTGGAAGATCGCCTCCAACCTGTTCGACACGCTTGTCCCCGCCGTGGCGCGCGACCCCGCCTTGCTGCGTCAGTTCGACCAACCGAACTTTGCCGGCAGACTTCGCGACTGGGCCTTTCTGTTCTACCAGGTGAACGCGATTTTCGGCATGGGACTGGTGGGTGGGCCGCTCATTCTCTGGCTGATGTATCGTGCCTTTCGGTGGAAACGGAAGGAACCCGATGCGCGGCCGCCGGTGCGCGCCAAACGGAGAGTTGGCGAGGCTTCGGCATTTCGGCGGAAACGGAAAGAACCCGATGCGCGGCCACTGGCGCGTGGCAAAGGGATGTCTGGCGAGGTTCCGGAGCGGACCGCCGGCGCACCCGAGTTGCGATTCTGGCAGATCCTGATCGCCGGTTGTCTATTCTTGGGCGTAGCGGTGGTGGGTGAACGCGACCTTTTTGGTTCCGCGCACCTCACCCTTCTCTCCCTGCAGGCGCTGGGATTGTCGATGCTGGCGGCTGTCATCCCCTGGCGGCGCCGGTCTCTCGCCATCCTGCTGCTGGCAGGTTGCGCGGTGGATTTTTCACTGGGAGTTCTGTTGCAAGCGCGAGTGGAAAGCTTGGAGAACACCGCGCAGCGCACCGTGTTTCCGCCCCTGGTCGTCGTGGGTGGGGCGCTTCAGATCGCCGCTCCCGGCGCCGAGGGACTCTCCGATTTAGCCTGGTACAACTGGTATCGCAAGCACCAGTACGCGCTCGACCAGTCGTGGTTTCGGGAAGTCGATCGGCGGTCCGGCAAAGATCCGACGCTCCAGAACATACTGCCGCGAATGAGCGATTTGCTAAAGCGGGATCGATCCGAAGACGCCAGCCTGTGGCAGGGCTGGTACGGGCGCCATGGCGGAGAAATGGAGTTTCTGGGAGATCACGCGGCCGGCTCATCCGGCGCGCGGACGACCGTAGCCACGGCATTGCTGTCGATGCTCTTCCTGGGTCTGGCCGCCACGGTTTTCCAGCGGACCGGCTAGCGTCCCTCGCCGACGGGAGGTGCGTGGCGCGAAAACCTTCTTCAGCGTCCGGCTTCGGGAGCGCCAGTTGGCGGCGGGGCATGATCCACGGTGGCGGGCGGCCCCAGCAACTCCGTGAGGACCGGTTTCAGAGCGTCCGCCCAGATCTGATACGCCTTGACGGTCGGATGGAGCTTGTCTTTTGCGTTCATCATCCCGTCGAGCAGCGCTCCATCGTGGTCGGCCAGTTTGTCATTGATATTCAGGTATCGAACCTTCTCGCCGTTGGCGAGCCGGGATAGCTTGCCGTTGATCCTGTCGATGACGGGCATCCACGCCATATTGTCGTTTCTGGGGAAGATCCCCATCACAACGATCGTCGCCCGCGGCGCCTTGGTTTGGATCACGCGCACGATCTCTTGAAGACCTCGCGTGACATCGTCCGCTTTTGCGTTGGCATCGCCCAGGAACAGCGGATCCCCGACATTGTTCGTGCCGGCGAGCAGAACGACGACTTTCGGATTGACTCCGTCCAACTCACCGTTCTCCAAGCGCCAGAGGATATTCTGCGTCCGATCGGCGCCCCATCCGAAATCTGCCGCGTTCCAACCGAAGAAGTTCTGTTTCCAGTTGATGAGCAGGTCGGGGTAGTCGGTTGCGCCCCACCGCCGCGCAATCGAATCGCCTTCGAAATAGACATCGATCCCGCCCTGCTTGGCCTTCGCAAGAAGCTGCGCGTGAGCCACCAGCGAATTCGGATCGGTGCGAAACACCGGCTCATCGCCCGGAAGTTTCCATGGCGCCGCGTGATAGTTCAGGAACCTGTCCGCCCAGGGGATGAAATATTTCCAGTTCGGGGCGTCGGTGTGTCCGGCGTCGTGCTGGCGCCACCCGAGTTGGCCGTCGATAAGCCCCTGATTGACCGGCGGCATCTTCGCGGTGTGATAATCGTCCGTCACGCCCAGACCCTTCGCACCCAGCAACTCGAACACAGGCTGCGCCGCCACCGTTGCCATGAAGCTGCCTTGCTGGTCCAGCCATTTTGCATCGCCTTTTTCAGGGACTCCGTAGCTGACAAAGGTCAGCCGGGGTGCGCACAATGCAATCAGCTCGTTCGAATCGACCGGCAAATCGCCGGTATTCCTACTTCCGAACGAAGCCTCGGCCGCGCCGTACTTCAAAAAGTTGCCCGCCATCCAGTGGTACTCGCCGGACCCAGTGAGATTTTCCACCGCCTCTCCGAAATTGCGTCTGTGCGGTTTGGCGCCGCCCTCACCGGAGGAGCCCACCAGCACCACCGCGAAGCGAGAGTCGAACGCCATCGTCACCAGCGCGGCCTTCCCGTAACGGGAAACGCCTTCGATGCCGGCGCGACGGGCGTCTACCGCCTGGTCGGTTTCCAGATAGTCGAGAGCGCGGGAAGCGCCCCACCCCCACGCCCGCAGCGCGCCCCAGTCGTCGGGCTTTCGTGCCTGGCCTTTATTGGTTAGACCGATGATTCCCCTCGTGAGGCCTGCGCCGTTGTCCGGTTGAATGCTGCCCGGGTCAAGAAGGGCATAACCCCATCCTCCGGCGATCAGTTGTTCCATCGCTGGAGGATCGGTACCCAGCATCGCCTTCAATTCGGGACGGCTGGCGAACATATCCGCCATCCGCTTCAGAAATGCCGCGCTGCCGAACATCACCATCACGGGCACCGGCCCTTTTGCATGAGCCGGCGTCACCAATGTCATATCGATATCCACGCCGATCGCCGGGCACGAAGAGTTGTCCACGTGCCCCACCAGATGCTTTTCGATAACCGGGTAAACGCCGGTTTTCGAATTCGCCATGCTAGCCACGGTCCAGGTCACTTTGGGCACATTGGGCGGGATGCGGCCGACCACTTCGCGCTCGAAATCTTCCACGATCTCCGGGCGCCGCTGATGCCACCACTGGCTCGCCGTCGTGACTTTCTGCCCGCTCTTCAAGGTGAGCGAGTCGGGCAGATCGGGAAACGGATTGGCCTTCGATTCATCGAAGTTGGCGTGATCGGGAGCTTTCTCATTCCCGTTCGCCCCTGGACGGAGGGCCTGGATGCCCAGTTGATCCATCATGTTCCGATGGTCCTGTTCCGCTGTCCAGTTCAGCGGGAGCGCGCAGCCGCTCACAGGCGAAGCGGGCGCTCCTGCGGGCGCGCTGGGAGTTTGCTGCCCCATGGCCATTTGACAAGTGAGCGCCGCCAAAGCGCCCCATGCGGCGACCATCGATATTGCTTGTTTCGAGCGCGCGGCTAGAATCATGTTCGACCCTCGAACAAAATGTTAGCGAATAACGATCAAGGACGCCAGTCGCCGGCCCCCGCGTGACTGCGAGGTCCCGGGCACTGCGACTCGGCCCTCGCCGGCGACCTGACCATGCGGATCATCGTCGAGATATTAATTGTCGCGTTTGCCGCCTCCAACAATGTGCCGCCGATCGATCGGCTGATGATGTTGTTGGCTAACCAGAGCAGTGTGCTGATCAGCAGCACGGATCGAAACGGAACGCCGCGCATCGTGAAAATCGCCATGGTCGCTATGCAAGAGCCAACGATAGGCAACCAGCCGGCTGGACTTCTCACGAACGCCCCGCCTACACCGACGTTCGCCATCACAATCACCACGCCGAGCACCCATGACCGATACCGCAGCGCCAGGAACGAACGCAATGACGATATGAGCGAACTGGCGGACGCGGGAGAATTCCCTAACAGAACGAAGTGCAGAGCATAAGCCAGGCCCTGAGTCGCATTGAAAAACTTCAGACGATCATCGCTCTTCTGCAGAAAAGCTGTTATGCCGAGAGTGAGAGCGATGTATCCAACCACCTGTGCCGGAGAGAATAGTCCCATTTGTGCGGCGTTCCGGCCCGATGGGTGTCAAAAGGACGGCCGATAAACAGTCTATCATTCCACTGCTTTGGGCCGCCGCTCGCCCGTGCCCCTGCCGAATCGGCACTTGTCCAAGGCTGTGCGTGGCGGGTGGACCGCTACTAATCGTCTTGCGGGCGGTGTTACTTAGTGTGGGGTCTGTCCGGCTCCGGCAAAGCGAAACAGTCCCAGCCCGGTCCGCGCGGGCGGCTTGGGCGCCTTGGGTTCGTCGGCGATGCCGAGGAAGCTCGAAACCATCTGCCGTGCTTGCTTCGTCAGTGGCAGCCGCTCATCGAGGAATTGGCCGTTCCCATACGCCTCGTGCAACTCGCTCGTGTAATCGCCAATCGTGGCCGAAACCGGACGGCCGAGGACGCACTCCAGATCACCGGTGGAACGCGACACACCCTTTGCCAACCGGTTGAGAATGATCTGAATGCGTCCGCCGGTGATACCCGGCTCGAGCAGCTTGGCCAAGACCCGGCCGGCCTCATAGAGAGATTGGATTTCGGGCGTGGTGACGACAAACAGCTCACTCGCCTCTTCGGTCAGGCTGAGGGAGACTGCGTTGAGGCGTCCGAGATCCACCACGATGTAACCATAAAGCGCCCGCGCAAACCGCAGCACGTGGCGAACGCGCTCGCCGTTGAGGGGATCGGTGAACCGCATCGCGCCGGGCGCCTGGAGGACCGAGACCCCGTGCGAGGTGCCGCACACCAGGCTGTTCCAGAAGTGCGCATCCAGGCGGTGCAAGTTCATCGACGCCTCGGCGGTGGTGTACTCGGAATGCACATTCATCAGGAACGACGCCGAAGAGGAGCTGACGTCCAGATCCACCAGCAAGACCTTTTTCTTGGTTTGCCGCTGCAACTCGATCGCCCAATGGCATGCGATGGTAGTTACACCTACCCCGCCCTTGGCGCCGAGGATGCCCACCACGACAGCCATACGATCCTCTGCCGCAGGGGCATTGTGGCGCCGTAGAGTGGCGTATTGCAGAGCGCGAACCAGCAATTCCGCTTTCAACGTGCCCTTCGAAAGGCAGTCCTGGGCGCCTCGCTCGACCGCAGCCAGGGCGGTCGATTCATTGTCGAGCCCCGTGAGCGCCACGATTGGCAAGCCCGGCGCGTGCCGTTGCACGGTCAACAGGGTCTCCAGCCCGTGGGAATCCGCCATACCGAGATCGACCAGCGCCACGTCGAACCTCCGCTGCGCCATCGCGTTTAGGGCTGTCACCAGGCAGTCGGCGGTGTGAACACGAAACAGGCTGTTGGCGGCGTTGGCCAGCATCTCGTGCACCAATCGGGCATCGGCGAGACTTTCTTCCAGAAATAGAACCTTGCACTCTTGCATAACCCGTCCCTTCGTCGCTACGCTGGTGCACACTTCACGGTCATGCCTAACGAGCAGCCTCACCGTCTTTCGACGAGAATGCTGGCAGCCGCATCAAGAAAGCGACGTGCCGCCTAGTCCGCTGCCTGGTCATGATCCTACCAGCTAGGATAGTGTCATCCGTCGTTCTGCACACCCCAAGTTAGCGCTGGAACTTCCCTGATCCGGGGTCGAAAAGGTCCTTAGAGTATCGGATTGGTACTGGCGGCTTCAGCCTAAGGCGGTCCGTCAATCTTCGTGAGCCCGGAGGGCGAAAGACAGTAGCCCAAGGCGTGAGCCTTGGGAACGGCATGAAACGCGGGCAGCCCCGGAACGGGGCGGAAGACGGTCTCGCCCACGGGACTCTTACGCCCCGTTTCCGGGGCTGTGCCCGGGATGCCTCGGACCCACGGCTTGCGCCGCGGCTTGCGCCGTGGGCTGCTGTCTTTCGCCCTCCGGGCTCCCTGAGGCAGCGCCGAGTTAGCGCCAAATGGGGACCTGCCCCACCCGTTAGTGTCCGGATGGTCTTGGCGTGGCATCGCCCGCGGTCAGGCCGAGCGTCCACTTTACGGCTTCGATCCACATTTTCTGGATGTCCGGCATGTCCCAGACTTCGTCGCGATGGCCGAGCGAGGAATAGAAGACGCGGCCCTTGCCATAGTTGCGCACCCAGGTGACGGCGAAATCCTTGTCGGTGCGATGCACCTTCGGGTTGGTGAGATCCACCGAATCGGGGTCCACGCTCATCAGCACGCGCAGCTTGTCCCGCGAGTAAGGCGCCTTGAACTGATAGATCTCGTCATAGAAGGGGAACCGGTCGGGGAAATGCGCGGTGGCGGGGAAAGTTTTATCCTCGGTGCGAATGATGCAGTGCACCTGCATCCAGGGATGTTCGTTGAAATAGGCGCCGATCAGGTCGCCATACTCGAGCCAGTTGTAATAAGTGTCGGTGGCGCTGTGGGCGCCCAAAAAGCCCTTGCCATCGTCGCGCACGAAGGAGAGAAGATCCGCCTTCTGCTGATCGGTGAGGCCGAGGTCGCCGGTGGTATAGAACCACACGGCGTCGAAATAGTTCAGGTTCTTCGAATTGTTGGCGAGCTTGGCCTTGGTGAGAAGCTCGGCGTCGGTGCGGATGTAGGTATCCCACAAGCCGGTCTGGCGGCCCAGCTTTTCGATGGTGGCCATGGCGTGCGATACCGAATCATGCTCGTATCCTTTCACCTCGCCGATCACCAGCAGCTTCTTGGCGGGCGGCTGGACCTGCGCGAAAACGCAGGCGGAGAGCGACAGGCAAACGAAGGCGGACAGGGATTTCGTTTTCATGGCTACGATGATACTCCCTGGCGGAGGGGCCGCGCCGGCCTGCGGTACGCTGAAGGTGGATCATGATCGCGATGGCGGCGGCGTTATTGGCGGGGGCATTGCCGAACGCGGTGGTGCTGCGGCAGGTGGCGAATATGTATGCCAAGCCGTCGGAAGCGTCCGGCGTGGTATCGCAGGCCATCTACGGTTCGAATGTGGCCCTGCTAGGGCAGCGCGCGGGATGGGCGCAAATTCGCACTGCGGACGAATACGCCGGCTGGATGCCGCTGGCCGCGCTGAAGATCGGCCCACCCTATGCCGCCGCGGGGCAAGTGGCGATGGTCTCCAGCCTGTTCGCGCACATCTATCGCGAGCCCGATGTCACCATGCACGCGCCTCTGCTGACGGTGCCATTCGAAACCACACTGGAAATCGCCGGCAGCGACCACCAGCGCTGGTACCAGGCCCGGTTGGCGGACGGGCGACTGTGCTGGGTGCAGTCCGGCGACCTGACCTTCGACACCGCGCCTCTCAGCACGGCGGAGATGCTGACGCTGAGCCGCCGTTTTCTGGGGCTGCCTTACACTTGGGGCGGAACTTCCAGCTTCGGCTACGATTGTTCCGGCTTGGTGCAGATGCTGGAACGGCGCCATGGCGTGATGCTGCCACGCGACGCGCAGCCGCAGGCGGATTGGAGCGGACTCCAGCCGGTGAGCAGCCGCGCGGATCTCGCGCCCGGCGACCTGCTGTATTTCGGCGCCTCGCCACAGCGCATTACGCACACGGGAATGTACCTGGGCGACAGTCAATTCATCAGCGCGACCACATACCAGACGCCCACAGTGCGCATCGACAGTCTAAACGACCCGCATTGGTCGCGCCTGCTGGTGGCGATGAGGAGAGTGAAATGAACCGGAGAAACTTCGTGACGATGGCTGCTGCGGCCAGTCCGCTGAGCGGGTTGGCGGCGGCAAGCGGAGGCGCGGAGATCGAAGCCAGGATCGTCCGCCTCAACCTGCGGCACACCTGGACCACCACCATGTCGTCGAGCCAGTTTCGCGACACGCTGCACTTGCGCTATACGCGCGACGGCATCACCGGGCACGGGGAAGGCGCGCCGATCGTCCGGTATCACGAAGATGCAGAAGGCGCGCGGCAGGCGGTCGAATCCGTGCGCGGGCTGCTGCTGGCGGCCAATCCGATGCAGTTCGACAAAGTGATGGCGGCGGTTTTCGCGCGGGTGGAAGGCGCCTGGGCGGGCAAGGCCGCCATCGACATTGCGCTGATGGATTGGGTGGGCCAGAAGCTGGGGATTCCGCTCTACTCGTATTTCGGACTGGACCCCAAGGACGCGCCGGTGACCACCTTTTCGATCGGCATCGACACGCCCGAAATCACGCGGCAGAAGACGCGCGAGGCCGCGGAGTATCCGGTGCTCAAGGTCAAGGTTGGCCTGGCCACCGACGAGCC
>Ga0181526_10004527_pt1 | contig 10762 bp, 10 predicted proteins | sample PEATcosm2014_Bin_35_FD_119750 | JGI IMG/M metagenome (GOLD analysis project Ga0181526, IMG submission 119750) | Peatland microbial communities from MTU Mesocosm Facility, Houghton, MI, USA - PEATcosm2014_Bin06_30_metaG | ecosystem: Environmental > Terrestrial > Soil > Wetlands > Peat | place...
AAAAGGAACCAAAGCAGTAATTTCTGTGAATTTTCGGGCCGGCGACGAACGAACATTCAATAACTTACGAACGAGTTTCGTTCGTGAAATCCCGTGAAAAGAGTTTTTCAACAGCCACGCCTGATTGCGCCAATTGTGGAAACTCAGCAACTTCGGAAGCTTGTGAACTTGATGTTTCCCAAACGAGATGACTTTTATTTGAGAGTGCGTGGGTACACACCAGTGTCGACGCCGTGGGCCGCTATGTTCGGCACGATGATGCTCATTTCGCTGTCAACTGGTATTCCGTCGCAAGTCGCCGATTTGAAGCTCCAATGCTTCAATGAATTCACCGCCTGCTTATCTTCCGACTCGATGCCACCCGAATGAGACAACATTGCATTGCGCGGCTTTGCGTCGGCGCCAACGATGAACAAAAGCTCGATGGGTTCCTGGCTCTGTAAATGGAACGACATCATGTCCGCAACCCGTACCTGTGCGGGCACGCCGACATGAGGACAATGCGATAGCTCCCGAGCATTTGGCAAGGGACCAAACAGTGCTGGGTTGGGTGATTCGAGTTTCGTCAACTCGGTCAGCGCTGCCTGCAACGCTGGCCGTCCGTTTCTGAGGCACTGAATCGTCCTTGGGTAGAGCTTGTCGCCAAATTTCTGGAAGTCAAGGTAAGTGCAAGCGTAAGGCGCGTCTTTCTTTGTGCTGGATCGTACGAGCAATAGCCCATTGCTACGGTCGAAGCAAAACTCTTGTGTCCATCCGAACGGGTTATTGACACTGATACACCGCAGAGACCACGATGCGCTTGTGCGGTCCTCAATTTTCGATGGCCTCCAATCGAGCTGAAACCAATTTCCGTCCAAGCGAAATGCGAGCAAATGTTCATGGGCCGCAGTAATTCGTGGAGAGATAAAGTCAGTCAACAGTGGCGACGTGCTGAGCACGGAGAGTTTCCTGCCCATCGCCACCTCAGTTTCATTCAGAGCGCCCGCGACGACCTCCGTGCGCCACATCTCAGGAGAAACCCAGTTCTCAATATAAGCGCCTTCACTAACGCTTCCGTCCTCAGCTGTGAGCTTGATACTAGCTTTCAAACGAAAGGGTAAAGATCCTTCAGCCCGAATGTCCGACAGCTGCTTAGCCCGGTGCATCAACTCCGCAGCTTCCTTTTCCTTGTTTTCGGCAAAGCCAATTGTGCTCGCAATTATCGGGGTAAGGAGGCACGCAAAGCGCATTACTCGAAGCATGAGATTACCTAGCCAGAGGTATCTTACACTTGTCTCTAAAACGGCGTCTGTGAGGCCGATCACCTGCATTTTGATCGTTGCCGATAAATCTCGATTACACTCACTGACCCGTTCGGGGTCCGCCAAATTCTCACTGAGTGAAATCGCTGATAGCAACTGTTGAGACAGATTTGCTCCGGTTTCCATAACACTGCCAAAACCTACCGACCGAGAACGTCAACCGCAGCCGCCCCGAGTCGCTCCGCTAGTTGCGCCCGATACAGACTCTTTGGCAAGACGCGTTGATTCGCTGACTCAATGAAACCTCGCGGAAGGTCGTGGCCCAAGTCACGGCGTCGCACTCCTACAATCTTCATGGGGGCGGTGAGCTCGTTCCCCGAGGTGCCAATGGACCAGTTCGCGGCTCCAGGCGGGTTCTGAATGATGAGGGCGGCTGCGGAGCTATTCCAGACCACGCCCCAGCCCATAGTCCAGCCGTGCCCGGTGCCCATCTCGCCACGATTCATCATATCGATTCCGCCTTGCGGCACTTCAGTGTTGTCGACGAGAAGACCGGTAGCCCAGCGCTGATGCGGCTGAACGTGTCCATTGCCCATGAACTTGGAATCCAGCACGACATTAGGCCCCTGATTGCGCGCGCCTGTAATGACGTAGAACAGATCATTGCCAACCGAACCACAACGCACCACTAGAAGCTGCGTTCCGCGAAGCGCGAAATCAGCCGGCTTGGCTGAGCTGGTGATAGTGGTGGTGTGCCGGAACAACACGTCTTCAATCGTAACCCGCGACGTGTTTCCATCCGCATCGATTCCTTCGGTTGTGTCGTCGACGAGAACATCGCGAATCCAGCCATCACGAAGACCGCTGAGGTTGATAGCTCGAAACAGGGGGTCCGTGAACCCAACACTGCGAGCCGGCGCCACAATGTGCAGAGATTCGATTCCATCCTGCTCGATGCGGCCGCCGATGGCGACCTTGACCACCTCCGCGCCTTCAGGACGCAGATATTTCCGATCGTAAGAGTCGGTGAGTGGGACATCGAGACTAAGTTCATTGCCGTGCCGTCCGGTGACCACGCGGAAAGTCGAAATCGAACTGCCAACCCAGGTTTCACCCTCACCGTCGCGCGTCATTCTGTCCATGCCCATAAAATGCAGCCACTGCGGCGTGGTATAGCGCGTGATTCGGACCGCGTCTCCCGGAGCAAAAGAGGAAGCATTGTCCAGAGTGATGGACTGGGCGCCGGACGGAACATAGGACTCGACAATGTGGGCCACCGCGCCTAGAACCTGGACCTCCGCTTTACCCGAGACTGCGATTGCAACGTGGGGCTCCCCGGTCAATCTTATGGTTGTGCCTCCCGAAAGCGGCCCGCTGCCGCGCAGGACGACTCCCGAGGCGTTAATGTTCAGAGAAGCGCTGCAGAGAAACGTTCCGGGTGCGAGCACAACGGCGCCGCGGAAGCCGTTCTTGGCCGGCAACGATGAGACCTGATCAATGGCGCGCTGAATGGCTGAAGTATCGTCTCCTCCCGAGGGAACAACCGTCCGCATCGCAGGCAGGCGCGGTAGTGAGATGCCGCCGCCCATGTACCCAGCGTAGGAGAAATCGACGATGTGGTCGCCTTGGGGCAGAGTGCGATACACCAGCCGCCCCGATGAATCCAGCGAAACCCATGGCTCCTTGCGCCCTGAATGAGCAGGAACAGCAACGATCATGAGGAGCAGAACGCAGGAAAACAGGCGCATGCTTACTTCCCACCGGAATGGAATTGTAAACTATCTGAGATGGGTATTCGGAGTCTCTGGGATCACCGTTTCCGCACGCCTATTGAGTAGGCGAGTACTACATAGAGACCGACACCTGCCTGTAGTTGGTGAAAAATCTGATTTCGTCAACTGTTCAGCTGTTCAGCGAAGTCAGTTTGCTTGATTCCACTCCAACACTGCGACTCAGAATCTTTCGACAAATGTGCACCTGGAACATGCAGGTGACAAGAACAATCAGCAGAATCGAAAGTTCAAACCAATTCTCACCTCTTCTCCCTCTTGGTTCGAGCCAAGAAGCTGGAAGGGTCGGTCGCAACGAAAGTGCAACCGTCAGGCCGATGAAGACAATGGCAAGAAAAACCGCATGGATGACCAATAAATGCGGAACTTTCCGCCGAACCGCCCTCTGTCGCAGGTCATATCCTTCGGAGGACCGTAAATTAGAGAATACAAAAAAGAAAACGTAACCTGTGTATGCAACAAGCGTTGCAACTTGAATCCCGAAGGGTTTGTCCGCCAGTACAAAATAGAGCACGAGAGCTAGGAAGCCGACGAGGAGGATACCGAGGAATCCAAATTCTTGCACGAGCGAAGACCGAGAGTTGCTCCCATCGTCGCTCGAGGGCGGTTCTGGGGGATATTGCTTCCGGAGTTTTGCTAGCGTCAGGCCACGCTTTCGGAGTTCAGCTTGAAACGCACTCCTCGCTTGCTCGTTTAGAGAATCGAGGTCTCCCGAAACAAGGTCGGCCAACCCACTATCGCTCATCGCGGCATATCGCTCGGCGTAGTTTGCGGCGGTCTGCATCGAACGACCTAAAGGCTACAACAGAGATAGCCCTTCAGAAAGCCTTTTCTGTTGGATGGTTGGCGTTGCATCGCCGATAGCACTCAGCACCCCGGAATTCGGTGGCTTCGCGAGTAATCGGCTTTCGGATGCCAGCGCCCATGAATCTGCCGCACCGCCCATCTGGCGGCTTAAGTCCCTGCCTTGACTGCCGATGAAACTAGAAGGCGGAGTGTCCAGTCGTGTCTCCTAATCTTCTCGACAACCCGAAGCTGTTCCGGCATTTGGTGGAAGAGTTGCCGGTGGGGATTTACATCGTCGACCGGGATGGGCTGATCCGCTTTTGGAACCGGGGCGCGGAATCCATCATCGGGCGCCTGTCGCACGAAGTGGTGGGACACGTGTTCGAAGACATTGTGCGGGCCTGCGACCGGCGGGGCAACAGCCTGGTGGGCGAACGCTGCCCGGTGACGATGACGCTCAGCCAGCGGCAGCCGCAGCATTGCACCGCTTTCTACCTGCACAAAAACGGGCACCGCACTGCGGTGAGGATCCGCACCCGGCCGATCCTGGAGTACGGCGACGCGATGGGGGGTGCGACGATTCTATTCGAAGAAGCGTTTGTGTACCGCGAGGACTCGTCGGCGCCGCCGATGTATGGATGCCTGGACGCGGCGACGGGAGTTCCTTCGCGCCGACTGACGCGAGCGGTGCTGAATGAATGCATGGCGGGCATGGAGGAATCGCATATCGGGTTCGGAATGCTGCGGATACGGGTGCTGGGGCTGGAGGAGTTTCGCGCCAAGCACGGGCCGCAGTCGGTCGTGCCGTTTCTGCACACCACGGCGCAGACGTTGCGAAATAGTCTCGATGCGGAAAACTTTCTCGGCTGCTGGGGAGAGAACGAGTTTCTGGTGGTGCTGCCTTCGGCGAGTCCGATGATGGTGGCCATGACGTCTGAAATTTTATTGAACCTGCTGAGCCATTCGGAAGTCTCGTGGTGGGGCGACCGCTTCCTGGTGGAGGCCGAGGTGGCCTACACGGTGGCCACGGCGGGCAGCGACCTGGAATCGCTTTTGCGGGAGATGAAGCCTGCGCACTCGAAAGGGATGGCGAAGGCGGTAGCGGCAGCGGCTACGAACGTTGCTGGCCGCTTGCGAGGATGATGCATGTTTTCGATCATTGGGATCGTAGTTGTATTCGGATGCATCGTGGCGGCTTATCTGATGGAGCACGGCAAACTGCTGGTGCTCATGCAGCCGGCGGAGCTGCTCATCATCGGCGGGGCGGCGGTGGGCACAGTGCTGATTGCGAATCCGATCCACATTCTGAAACAGATGATGGGCGGGTTGTTGGGAGCGTTTGGGTCATCGAAATACACCACGCAGCGCTACGTCGATTCCTTAAAGATGATGTACGAACTGCTGCAAAAGGCGCGCAAGGAAGGCCTGGTGGCGCTGGAAACGGACATCGAGGAACCGGACAAGAGCCCGCTGTTTTCGAAGTACGAAGACTTCGCAAAGAACCACCATGCCGTCGCTTTCGTCTGTGACACGATGCGAATGGCGGTGAGCGGGGGCGTGGAAGTATTCGATCTGGATCAGATGCTGGAAGCGGACATGGAAGTCCATCATCACGGGGCCAGCGAGCCGGTGGCGGCATTGGCGACGATGGCGGACTCGCTGCCGGGCTTGGGTATTGTGGCGTGCGTGCTGGGGGTGGTGGTCACGATGGGGGCGCTGGGCGGGCCTCCGGAAGAAATCGGGAAAAAAGTGGCGGCGGCACTGGTCGGGACTTTTCTGGGCATTCTGCTGTGCTACGGACTGGTGGGGCCGCTATCGTCGCGCATGGCCAAGACGGTGGACGAGGAACACGCATTCCTCATGGTGTTGCGCGTCACCATGATTGCGTTTCTGAAAGGTGTGGCCCCGATCATGGCGGTTGAGATTGGGCGGCGGACGGTGCCCGGGCATGTGCGTCCTTCGTTTCAGGCGGTGGAAGAGGCATGCCGGGGCGCGAAAGCCGAAGCAGTGGCGCCAGCGGCGGATGGTGGTGCCGATGCCGGCGCTGGTGCTGACGCGGGCGCTGATGCCGCGGTTGCCGGATAAACCGCGTCATGCCGAAACCACCCATCATCGTCATCAAAAAAAAAGGCGGCCATGGCGGCCATCACGGCGGCGCCTGGAAGGTCGCTTATGCCGACTTCGTCACCGCCATGATGGCGCTGTTCATCGTGTTGTGGCTGATGAGCAGCAGCAGCAAGCAGACGCAGATTGCCATCAGCGGTTACTTCAAAGATCCCAGCGGAACCGCGAACAAGGTTGGAAGCAGCATGGCCGGAACGGGCGAGAATCTGCCCGTGACCAAGCAGGACATGGCGAAGCTCAAAATCGAGTTACAAAAGAGCATCCAGAAATTGAACGACCTGGTTAAGCTGAAAAACAATATCGAGATGACGGTGACCGCGGAAGGTTTGCGCATCGAGCTGATGGAATCGGAGGGCGGAACGTTTTTCAACAGCGGAAGTGCCACGCTCAACCAGAGTGGCCAGGAACTGCTGGCGCTACTGGCGGCGGAATTGGGAAAAGTTCCCAACCATATTTCGGTCGAGGGACACACCGACGCCAAACCTTTTACGGGCAAGGGCAGCTACAGCAATTGGGAACTCTCGGCCGACCGGGCGAACGCGGCGCGGCGATTGATGCAGCAGGACGGACTGCGCGCCGATCAGGTTTCGCAAGTGCGGGGCTTTGCCGACCAACGTCTGCGCAACTTAAAAGATCCGCTGGACGCGTCGAACCGGCGCGTTTCGATCATCGTGCAGTACCTCAGCCACGACACTGACGCAGACGCATCTCCCGGGGAGGACGGGAAAGACCAGGGAGAGGAAAAACCACCGACGGAAGGTGCGAAAACGGAATCCGAAACCCCGGATAAGTAAAGAACTAGAAATAAAAGAGGCTGGCCCTGGAGGCCAGCCCGGAAAATTGCTTTGTGATGCTAGTTACTTCTCTTATCTAAGTGCCCGTGTAACTCATGCGACTACGCGTCGCACAGCGGATGACTCGGAGGACAGAATGGAATCGGCCCCTCCTGAGTGGGAATTCTCGGGACAGAGGCATACGCAAGTGTGCCCACCAGGCCTACCAAGAGTATTAACGCCCTGAGTGAACGTTTCATAGTGGACTATCTCCATTAGGGTCTGCCGAAGGCTAGCGTTGAACCACCAGCTTCCGACGTGAGGGATTATACACACCCCCACAACTTCATGATTAATAGGAGGTTAATTAACGCACGCAGAATGCCGCGAAACCTGACCGGCCTGCCGAAAATTGATGGGTCCGTCCGGCAGGCTTTATAAGAGCCGTTTATGCGGGTTTCTTAAGGTAATGGTTTGAATCGAATTGCTTCGGTTCAAGCCCTCGCAAGGCGGGCTGTAGGGTACAGAAAAATCCTCTTGACAAGGTTTCTGCACGATGCCGTTTTCACCTCCAGCCCGAGCTATAACGGAGTCTTAGAACCGGCTGCCGCGGAATGGGCCTTGGGTGGATTAACGGGGCGTTTAAGTGGGAAGTGATTCTCCGCCAACTCCAGATCCGAGTTTCTTGAAAACGCGCGCTCCACCATGGTTTCGAACATCGGGATCAGCGAATCGGAAGGCACGGGGTGTTGAAGATCCGCCAAGCCCTGTTCCCATCGCTCCGTCTGCAAGTGGTTGACAGCGACCTCGCGTACGGCTTTGCGCGAGAGCGCGTAGCCGAGCCAAATCAAAATGGCCAGGCTGTAAGTCGCCATGTTGATCCGGTTGACGATGCCCTGCTTGACAAATCCCCCCGAATGCAAGGCATACATTGCTAATTCCACACCGGCAAAGAGCCCAAAGCCGAGAGAGATGCCAAAACTGATCTGCTTCCGCGACACTCCTAGAAAGCGCGAAAACAGGAACAGAAAGAGGATAAGGCCAAGCTGCACGATGCGGACCGAGCGATGCAGCGTGGTAAGGGCGTGCACCAACGGATTCTCGAGGGAATTCGAAAAGGCGACCACCACCGCAACCAGCAGCATCACCACGCCCGCCCACTTGAATACCAGGGTACCCAGATCCTTCAGGGTGTGATACGGGCGGAACACATCGAGGAAGATTTCATGAATGACCTTAAAACCGAGAACAGCATTGACCGCCTCGCCTAGCCAGAAAAGCCAGAAAAACAATCCGTAAGGGCCGAGGAGCCAAAACGGAAAAATGACTGCAAAATTCGCAATCTGCGCCAGAAGAAACAGGAAAAATGCAGGGAACTGCCGGTGCAGCTTACGGCGCCATAGAATCACGGCCACCACCGATTGCAGGATCGGTTGCGCGCACCACAAAAAGACGATGGTATGGCCGTTCAAAGTCATAAGAAGCACGCGACCGGAAGCAAACCGCCGCGCCTCAAACCCTACCCCCACATCCTCAGGCCGATTACCCTTCGCGGTCAACCCACTTCTAGGTAACCTTAGTAACCATTGCCCAATGAGGGGTTCAGCCAACCGCAAGTGTGAGAGGGGGCTGCCCTATCCGGGATCGGACGAGGAATGCAAATAGGCGCGCATCATGCGCACTTCATCGTCTTTTTCGTCGAGGTTGTGGAGAAGGATGTCGCGCAAGGAAATGACCCCCTTCAGTTCCCGTCCGGCGCAGACCGGGAGGTGACGGAATCCGTGCCGCTTCATCAGGGTCATGCAGGTCTCAAGCGGATCGTTGGGAGCGACGGTCAGCGGATCTTCGGTCATAACCTCGCTAACCAGGGTGCGAGCGGGATCCTTGCCCTCGACTACCACACGTTTCATCAGGTCGCGCTCGGAGAAAATGCCGGTCAGCCGGCCATCCTGCAGAACCGGTACGGCGCCGATGTTGTGCTCGACCATCATGCTGGCGACTGCCAGCACGGTCTGGTGGGTCTCGGCGGATATGGTGACTTGGTTTCGGAGCAGATCGGAGATCAACATTTGCACCTCCCGAGGACTTGTGCCGGAAAGCGATGCGCCCGGCGAACAGCGTCAAATTCGCCTTGAACGAAAGAAGCAAAACCGTTTAATGTCTGGACCCCAGCGGAGTAGGCGGAGTATATGTCGAAAACCGCGCGGTGAAAAGAAAAAAATGAAAGGCGGCTGCGGCTTTGGGGGGCTGTTTCCCGAGCCGCTAAGCGCTTCGGCCCGCGCCCAACGAAATGACGTAGGATCTGGCGGCCAGGGCGGCGGGCATCTCGGCGGCGTCGCGGGCAGTCACAATCAGGTTGTAATCTTCACTGGCGCGAAGACGACTGAAGACCGGGGTCGCCTCCAGCGGCTCGACCAGCGCCAGGTAGCGCAGGAAAGCGAAGACGTCTTCGGTGGGCTCCAGCCCCGGCGCAACGAAGGAAACCTCGACATCTTCGTGGTGAAAATGCCATCCCAGAGAAGCTGCCAGGCACACGGCGCGCTCATAGACTTCGGGCTGCAGGACTCCGGGGGCGGGATTGTCAAACACGATGCGGAGCTTGCGTTCGTCTTCGCGGCTGAACTCGCGCACCTTGAGCGCGCCGGTGCGGGCTGTGGCTTTCCAGTCCACGTGGCGGGCGGAGTCGTCGGGCATGTACTCGCGGATGAGGTAGAGATCGTTGCCGCGGCCGCGCACAAAGGTCTCGAACTCGCCGGTGACCATGGGAAGCACTTCGCGGAACTGCTCGGTGGGTTCGATGGCGGGATAGACGATCACTTCGCGGACCAGGCTAATGCGCCGGGTTTTCATGAGGAAGGAAAAAGGAAAGCGCGTGGCCAAGCCGAAATTCTTTTCTGCGTAGCGGCCGCGGGCAGGAAAGTTGATCTCCAGGTCGGCGCGGAGTTCCTGTCCGGGAGCGAGGAAAGGGAAATAGACGGACTCCTGCAGGATGGGTTTTTCTTCTGCCTCGCGCACGCGGCGCAGGCGGCGGTCGGGCAGGCGGAGCCACTGGTCTTTAGGCGCGCGATGGCGCGGCCAGCCGAAGGTCGCGGCCTCCCAGCGCCAGCGATCTTTATTCTTGTTTTTGCGCTTGGCGGGAACCACGCGCACGGAAAAAGACGGCAGCCACGAACTGGCGTTGCGCAAAAGCAAGCGCGCCAGCATCGGTCGCCCGGCAAAAACGTGTTCGGGCAAGTGGACATCGAGCGTGAGGCTGCGAAGCACCAGCGCCGAGGCGATGCCGGAAACGAGAATTGCAGAGAGCAAAGCGGCGACGACCACGTAAAGCAGGTTGTTTCCCGTGTTAATGGCGGCGATTCCAATGACGACACTGATCAGGATGTAGATCACGCCGGCGCGCGTGACGTCGTAGTCCATGGCTTCGCGGACACGGGTTGCGACCACCCTCCTCGCCAGGTAGGGCACCGTGGTCAAGCCGACGAAAGTGGCCAGCAGCAGCGCGACCGATGCCAGAATGACGGTTCCCCAGACGCTCCCCGCCTCACGCGATACGGTGGAAAATATTGCCGCACCGAAGGCCAGCATCAGTCCCACAATGGCCAACAGGAAGCGCACCCAGACCTGCGAGAGTCCCATCCGCGGAAAGTGCAGCGAAGGTGAGCTTCGCGGGCTGGCTGGCGTGCGTTCGGGAATCACGTTGTTATTCAGACTGCTCTCCGTCGCCGGGCAATGCTTCTGCCAGCATATGACGGCGCGGGGGCGAGTGGAAGTGAACCTAAGATATTTTGATTGGAGATATGATTGTCCCCAAGACTAGGGAGTCCATAATGCGATTGAATCCTCTGCTGACGTTCAACGGCCAATGCGAGTCGGCCTTTAAGTTCTACGAGAAGTGCCTGGGCGGCAAAATCGTCGTGATGATGACCTACGGGGACTCGCCCATGGCCGCACAAGCGCCGCCAGATTGGCGCAAAAAGATTCTCCATACCACGTTGGTCTTGGGCGACCACCGATTGCAGGGCGCGGATGTGCTCCCGGAGAGCTATCG
>Ga0181526_10004528_pt1 | contig 10761 bp, 6 predicted proteins | sample PEATcosm2014_Bin_35_FD_119750 | JGI IMG/M metagenome (GOLD analysis project Ga0181526, IMG submission 119750) | Peatland microbial communities from MTU Mesocosm Facility, Houghton, MI, USA - PEATcosm2014_Bin06_30_metaG | ecosystem: Environmental > Terrestrial > Soil > Wetlands > Peat | place...
CGCTGATGTCCGCGCCGTTCATCTGCCACTGGTAGGTGATCGGGGCGGTTCCCGAGGCTGTAACCGAGAAGGTCGCGTTCTGGCCGGCCGTCACCGAGGCCGCCTGCGGCTGCGCCGAGATCGTGGGCGCGACGGCCGGGGGCGTCGAGCTGCCGCTGGATCCACCGCCGCTGCTGCAGGCGCTCAGGAGCGCAGCAGCTGCCAGCGCGAGCGCAGTGGAGAGTCGTCGAAAATTCCAGGAAGGCAGTGTAGGCATGATGTTCATGTCGGCCCTGTATGCTGGCACTAGAGTGCTTGATTTATGGATCCGCTCATGCGGCGAAGTTTCTGAGATCCGCTATCCGCCGCAATGCTGAAGTCGAGGTACTTTTAATTTAGCAGCAGCATAGACACCGGAATCGTGACGTAAGTCACATTCCCCCCCTCCGCGGGCATGCCGTGTCACAGCTTAGTTGAGAAGTCCTGCTCGATCAGGCCGGTGCGGATCGTGCCACCTGCGGACTCAAGCCCGGCTCGAGGACGGGACTGAGCCGCGGATAGACGAGCGCGGCCACGATATACAGACAGACCGCGATCAGCAGTGTCACGGTGAAGCCGAAGGCGAGGCTCAAGTAGACGCTCAGCACGCCGCCGATGACCGTGAACGCACCGTTCATACCCCACGCCCACGCGACGGCACCCTTCGGCCGCGACTCGATGGCCAGAACGCCCAGCGGGAAGGGCATCCCCAGGAAGAATCCAATCGGGAAGATCATGACCGCGGCGACCGCGATACGGCCGGGCAGCGGATACGCCAGGCCGAAATGGAACACCGCCGACTCGATGAGCTCGAACAGCACCCCGCAAACGACGATGGCGATGAAGGGCAGGCGCCAGAGTTTCGTGCCCGACGGCGCGACGCGGCTGGATGAGAGGCTGCCCAGACCCGAGGCAAGCAGCAACACGAAAATGACCGTTGAATAGGTGTACAGCGGGCTACCGATCAGCTGCATGAATTTCTGGATGAAGATCAGCTCGATGATGATGAAGGCGCAGCCCAGGCAGGCGAAATACGCCAGCACCGGCACCGCCCGGGATTCCTCCTGCCGCCCGACCTTCGAGAAGCGCAGGGGCACGAACGTGAAGACGCACATGAAGAAGATCGAGACGAAGGTGATGCCGATCAGGTGCACGAGATCCATCGGGATGAATCCCTTGCGCAGCTGCTGATTCGGGATATCAGTCATCTCGGTGGTCACGAAATTCTTCGGGTCCGCCTCGGTGACACCCCACCGCTTGCGCAGCAGGTTGAAATACGGATTGTCATCGGTGACCGGTGTCACGCGCATCGGGGTGCGATCCGAGACGCTCTTGGGCAGGTCGCCGGAATAGAAGTCCGCCGACAGCAGGCTGTGCTCGGGATGAATCGGATCCTCCACCAGCGTGTAGGCGTAGAACGGATCGAGATTCGGCGGCGCGAGCAGCGCCTGCAGCTCGGCAAGCTCCTGCTCGGTCCACGGCGTCATCTTGATCAGCAGCGTCGGCAGCATGTGCTCGACCGGTGTCGTATACACCGCGACGTGCTTCTGGAAATCCGTGCGGCCCAGGCGCTTCCAGGCCACCGCGGCCGTCGAGATCATGCGCGGGTACATGTGGTGATTGATCTGCAGGATGCCGTCATCCTTCAGATGATTGAAGAACTCCTCGTAGGCCTCAACGGTCTGCAGGTAGACCGGCCCGAGCGCGCCATTGCCCTGCGCCATGCTGCCGCTGGTGTGGTTGCTGTGGATCTGTATGACGTCGTAGCGCTTCTTGGTGGCGCGCAGGTAGCTCCTGCCCTCCCCCGCCTGCGCATCCACCTGCGGGCGATTGAAGATGTTGCCGATGTAGTTGGCGTACTGGTGCTTGCCGAGTTCGACCACCGTCGGTACCAGCTCGACCGCATCGACGTGCTTGGCCCCGTACATGAGGGCGGCCTTAGTGTCGTGTCCACCGGCGCTGCCGATCACGAGCACATCGGCGCCGGTGTCGCGCTTGAGATAGTCGGCGGCGATGACCGAGATCTGCCAGAACTGCTCGCGCGCGATCATGCGGTCACGGTCGATGTCCGCGCGCAGTTTGGGGAGGTTGCCGTCGAACTTGTAGAAGAAGCTACTCTGCAGGCCGCCGTCGTAGGCGATGTGCTTGCGGTCCCCGCCCGTCCACCAGTGCCAGGACTTCTCGTACTGGTCCGGGGTCCAGGGACGGTCCAGAACCTCGATCTTCTGGATGGGATCCCAGCGCGTGTACTCCAGCCGGCCCGCGGCCTTGTCGGCGACGATGCCGCGATGCTCCTGATGATTGTCGAAATCGATGTACGCGGGCATGTGCGCAAACGGCACGATCGTCGAGGCGATGGCCAGTAGCACGCAGCCCACCGCGACCTTCGGGCTCGGCGTGAAAAGTGCCGCGGCGAGAAGCGCCACGCCGGCCACGCAGAAGGTCAGTCCGCCCGGGCCGATCATCGGAATGAACGGCACGATCAGCACGCAGCCGATGCCCGCGCCCACCAGATCCCAGAAATACAGCATCTGGATCTTGCTGGCGTAGGTCGAGAACACGGCGATCAGAATGAATCCGGCCAGGAAGAACGGCACGATCAGGGTCAGGTAGATGCCGACGAAGTACAACAACTCCCGCAGCGGGGTCTTGAAGATGTCATCGGGATTGAACGGCAGGTGGTTGATCACCGGCACCAGCAGCGCGACCACGCAGGCGAGCGCAATGGCCAGACGGGTGACCAGCGGTCGGATGTCGCGCTCGGAGGGCAGCGGACGCAGCGAAACGTAAATGCCGGCGAGGCCGATCGAGAACACGGCCGAGGTGACGATGAAATAGGAGATGTTCGGCGCCAGCACCACGTCGAAGACGCGTGTCAGCATGAGTTCCAGTGCCAGAGTGGACATCGCGATCAAAAACACACCGAAACAGAGCCGACGCATTGGCAATTCCTCTGGGAACAGTTCTATTGGATCAAGCGCCGGCGAGCTTCTCGAGCACCGCGGTCGCGAACAAGGTCGATCGTCGCGAAGGTATCATATTCGCCGCGACTGCCGCGGGACATCGATTCCAACCTCGAGCCACCTCATGCGGCGCGAATTCTCCACACGTTTTCACGGCGCGCGCAACCGGCGGCATCCGCCGATCTGACTCGACGACGTACGCAAGTTCCATAAAGCGACGCAGTTCACGAAATCGTACGATGGGTCCGATCCCTCCGACACATCAACGAGCGACTGCCGGACACGCCGGCCGGAGCCGCCGCTTCATCGATGCGCGGCCTGTGGCAGCGCCTGTTGCATTGCATCGCGGCGATTTGACACGGATCGCAGTTCCACCGGGTGATTTATGTATCCTTAGCGCTTCCGCCTATTCAAGATGGACCTCATGTCTCACGAGCCGCCGCTCCACTCGCCGACGACTCCCGACCGACCGCTGGTTCGTCTGTCGGTGATAGTTCCTTTCTACAATGAATCGGAGAACGTCCGGCGCGTGCACAAGGCGATCGTCGAGGCGGTCGAGACCCTCGGCGTCAGCTTCGAGATGGTGTTCGTCGATGACGGCAGCAAGGACGACACGCTGCAGATCGCCACCGAGGTGGCGCACGCCGACCCGCGCGTCCGCGTGGTGAAGTTCCGGCGCAATTTCGGCCAGACCCCGGCCATGGCGGCGGGCATCGAGCACGCGCGCGGAGAGATTCTCGTGACCATGGACGGGGATCTGCAGAACGACTCCAGGGACATCGAGCAGTTTCTGATCAAGATCGCCGAGGGCTACGATCTGGTCGTCGGCTGGCGCTTCAACCGGCAGGACAAGCTGATCTCGCGCAAGATTCCATCGCGCATCGCAAATCGCCTGATCGGCAAGGTCACGGGCGTTCCGATCAAGGACAACGGCTGCTCGCTCAAGGCCTATCGCGCCTCGGTCATCAAGCACATTCCGCTTTATTCGGAAATGCACCGCTTCATACCGGCCATGGCGTCGATCGCCGGCCCACGCATCGCCGAGATCAAGGTACGGCACCACGCGCGCCAGTTCGGCGCCTCCAAGTACGGCATCTCGCGCGTCTACCGCGTGCTGCTCGATCTGCTGGTCATCAAGACGGTCGCCTCATTTACCGTGCGGCCGCTGCTGTGGTTCACGCTGCTCTCCCTGCCCATGATCTTCGGCGGGCTGCTGCTGTTCGGCTATGCGCTGGTGTCGGCGGCGCTGCGCCAGGTCCCCCTGTCGCTTCCGATCGCGGGAACCGGGCTGATCTTTCTCGCCGGTGCCGTGATTCTCTTCTCCGGCGGGGCCCTCGCCGAAGTCGTCTACAAGCTCGGGGACATGCGCGAGAGCGACTTCGCGCGCCTCACCTCGCGCATCAGCGCACCCCAGCCGACCGCCAAATGACGTAAGGTCATCATTCCATGCTACAGCGTGACTCCCGTATTCAGTTGTCGGTCATCGTCCCGGTCGGGCCGCGTCATGCCGACCTCGCGCAGCTGCACGGCGAGTATCGCCGGGGCCTGGACCGGATCGGCCGCAGCTACGAGATCATCTATGTCCTGGATGGCCCGGACCCGGAGAGCTCGGAGGCATTCGATCGTCTGCTGAGTGATGGCGAGCGCATCACGGTGGTGCGACTGACGCGCCTGTTCGGCGAGTCCACGGCGCTCATGGCAGGCTTCGAGCAGGCCTCGGGCGAGACGATCCTGACGCTGCCGGCCTATTTCCAGATCGATGAGAGTGAATTCGGCCGGCTGCTCGCCGGGCTCGAGTCGGCCGATGTCGTGGTGTGTCATCGCACACCGCGCGCCGGCGGTATGCTCGAGCGCGCGCGACGCAATGCGTTTCACGGCCTCGTGAGCTGGATGACCGGCATGAAGCTGCGCGATCTGGGCTGCAGCGCGCGCGCAATGCGGCGCGAGGTGCTGCAGGAGATCTCACTCTACGGCGATCAGCACCGCCTGCTGCCGGTGCTGGCCGACCGCCAGGGCTTCCGCGTGCTCGAGATCGACGTGCGGCAATCGCCGCGCGATCGCTTCGAGGGCTCCTACCGCACGCGCGAATACGCACACCGGTTCCTGGACATCTTTGCCGTGTTCTTCCTGGTGCGCTTCACCAAGAAGCCGCTGCGATTCTTCGGCATGGTCGGAGCCTCGCTGCTGTGCATCGGCACCGCACTGGTGGTGTACCTGGTGGTCGATCGACTGTTTTTTGATGTCGGTCTCGCCAATCGTCCCGCGCTGCTGCTCTCCTCCCTCCTGGTCGTGCTCGGACTGCAGTTGTTTGCGCTCGGCCTGCTCGGCGAGCTCATCATATTCACACACGCGGGGGACCTGAAGGACTATCAGGTCGATCGCATCATCGAATTCCCCGTCAGCGAGAAGCTGCCGTAAGGCCGCTCACCGCCCGTGTCAGCATCTTTGACACCGTGGCGGAAGCCGCTGTCAATACTCACGCTGGCTGCCGTGCTCGCGGGAGCGTATTTCCGCTTCAAGGGGCTGGGCACCGCGCCATTCGCGGTCGATGAGTACTACCTGGCCCGTTCCATTGAGAACGTGCTGCGCGCAGGTCTCCCGGCGTTCCCGTGCGGGGGCCTCTACATGCGCGGTCTGGTACTGCAGTACTCGGCCGCCGCTCTGCAACTCGCCGGCCTGAGCGGGGAGCTCGCCCCGCGGCTCATCGGCGCGCTGTGCAGTCTGCTGGCGCTGCCCGCGCTCTACCTGATCGGGCGCCGGGAGCACGGCCGCATGGTCGGCCTCTTGGCAGTGGTGATCCTGGCGCTCTCGGTCTGGGAGATCGAAACCGCGCGGTTTGGTCGCATGTATGCGCCATTCCAGGCCGTATTCCTGTGGTACCTGGTGTTCTTCCTGCGCTATACGGTCGATCGGGACCGGCGCGCCCTCTGGCCCATGCTGCTGCTGTCGATCCTGGGTCCGTTCGTCTGGGAGGGCGGGGTGTTTCTGCCGCTGACGAATCTGCTTGCGCGCTTCCTGCAGCGGCTGCCGGAGCCGCTGCGGCGTGAAGACTGGCGCTACCTGCTCGGCTGCACGGCGCTGTTGGTGGTGGCCGTGTGGTTTGTGACGGCGGATTTTCGCGGCTACACAGCCGATTCCTGGCCGGCCGGATACAGCCGCGCCCTCAGCGCCTCGGTGCCCGACATCATCCATTCGCGGCACTTCTCGCTCACCGCCCTGCGGCATCATCCGGGCTGGATGGCCGCGGCGATCGTGCCGGCCGCTGCGATGCTGTTCGCGCTGCGGTGGGTGTGGAGCCGGCGCTCGAGCCCCCTGCTGCTCATCGGCCTGCTGGTGATGCTCGGTGCCGCAGCCGCTCATCAGTTTCTGGTGGTGGTCGCGGTTGGCCTGCTGCTGCTGCTGACGCGCCTGATCAGCGCTCAGGAATTGTTCGATCGACGCGCGCTGCCGCTGCATGCATCGATCCTGCTTTTTCTGCTGTTCTGGCTCGCCTACAGCAGCGTCTCGCTCGACTGGCACGCCGCCGATGTCGGCAGCGCGGCGCGCGGATTGGCCATTATCGGCGATCAGATGATGAGCTTCCCCGACTTCGTAGGTGTCGTCGTGCGCCCATGGGCGCGGGCCGCGCCGCACCTCAGCGCCGCAATCCTGCTGCTGCTGGCGGCCGCCTACATTCGGGCTGCCAGAAACGTGGATGTGTCCAATGACGAGAGGGCGCTGCTGCTGGTGTTTCTGGTGCTTACGCTCGCCGCCAGTGCGAGCCACCCGCCGCGCGAGGAAACCCGGTACGTATTCTTTCTATATCCGCTGGCCATCGTGCTGGCGCTGGGCGTAATCGCCCGAGCGGCCCGTTGGGCGTTCCCGAACCCCGACACCGCGGCTTACGCCGGCTGCGTCGCGGGCTTGCTGGGGTTTGCGCTGTCGGAGGACTTTCAACCGAGACACCTCTGGAACATCGACCGGCCAGATGAGCTGTTCCGGGTCGGCATGTCCCCGGGCGTGCAATCACATCTCGTCATTCGCGAGGACTTCCGATCACTGGCGGACTGGCTGCGGCAACACCGCGCGCCCTCCGAGGTCGTGGTCAATGGTGTTCACGGCTTTGACCACTACTTTCCGGATATAAACTACTTCTTCGTGGAACAGCAGGATCCCAACTTTCCGGATTGGTCCTGCCATCGGGGCACGGTCGATCGGTGGAGCAACTATCCGCTGCTGTTCTCGGTCGAGTCGCTGACCAACACGATCGCCGAGTCCCCGCGAGCCTACCTGGTCGCCTTCTCCTACCGCCGCGATGCCATCCTGGCCTCGCTGGCGGCGCTCAATCCCCGCGTTGTCGCATCCAGCGGCGACGTCATGATCATCGAACTGAAAGGCTAGCCTGTGCGCATTTCACTGGTCACGGAAAATCACGCTGACGCCCAGATGGGAGGGGCCGAGTATCAGACTCTGCTGCTCGCCGAGGAATTGAGTCGCCGGCCCGGCGTTCAGGTGACCTACCTCGCGCGGCGGGTGCCCAAGGATTATGACCCCGGGCGTTACCCCTACACGATCCGCAGCATCGCCAACGATGAAGGCATTCGACGGCGCGCCGTGTTCTTTGACGCGTCCAATCTTCGCCGCGCATTGCAGGAATCCAGACCGGATGTCATCTACCAGCAGGCCAAGCAGAGCTACACCGCCGTGTGCGCCAAATATGCGCGCGACGCGGGCGTGCCGTTCTTCTTCCATGTCGCCCACGATTTCGACCTCTCTCACCGCTGGATTACACTGCGTCTGTCCCCGAGCACGCCGTTCGACATCCTCGAGAGCCTGGCCGGCGACTGGGGCATCAAGCACGCCAGCCATGTGATCGTGCAGAGCGAGCGCCAGGAAAAGCTGCTGCAGAAGCGCTTCGGTCGCTCGGCCTCGGCGATTGTGCGCAACTTTCAGCCGCTGCCCGACACGCTGCCGGCGAAGCCGGACGGCCCCATGCAGATCTTCTGGGTCGCCAATTTCAAGGACTTCAAGCGGCCGGCGCTGTTCGTGGAACTCGCGGAATCCTTCGCCGGTCGGCAGGATCTGCTGTTCGTGATGGCCGGCCGTCCGGCACCCCAGCGGCGCTTCCTGCCTTTGATGCAGAAGATCCCGCAGGTTCCCAATCTCAAGTACCTGGGCGAGGTGCCGATCGAGCAGGTCAATGAGCTCATGGCGCAGGCATCGATGCACGTGAACACCAGCACCCACGAGGGCTTCCCCAACACCTTCCTGCAGGCCTGGGCGCGCGGCGCGGTGGTCGCCAGCATCAACGTTGACCCGGACGAGGAGAGCATGGAGTCCCTTGGGATCGGCTATCGTGCCGGCAGCCTCGAGCGGCTGCGCGCATTCATCGACGAGCTGTCCCGCTCGCCGCAGAAGCGTCGGGATATCGCCGATCGCGCGTTCGCGTTCGTTCACAAGATGCACAGCCTTGCGCACGGCGCGCGTCTGGCGAACGTCATGCTCGATGCGGCGAATGCACCCAAGGTTACGAGCGCGATCCAGTCGTCCGCGCCGAGGTAACTTCCAATGCGGTACCTGATGATCATTTTGGTGGTTGCGGTGATGCTCGCGGGATATTTCGGCACTCCGGAAGGTGCAACCCTCGAAGGCATCGCCCTGCACACGCCGGGCGCCGGCATTGCGCCCGCCTTTGTGAAGTTCGTGCCGGACATGCTCTCGATAGCGATCGTCATCTATGTGGTAACGGCAGGCATCGGGCAGCAGTTTCGCTTCGTCAATACCAAGTACTGGCTGGTCTTCGGCGCGCTGGCCGTCATCATCGCCTCCGGCTGCCTCGCCAATCAGGAAGCTCCCGGACCCATCATCAATGGCATGAGGTACTACTTTCGGGCGATTCCGTGGTTCTTCTTGCCGGCCGTCTACCGCTTCAAGGACAAGGAGATTGCCCAGTTCCTGAAGTTGGTGATGGGATTTGCGCTGCTGCAGGTTCCGGTTGCCGTCTGGCAGCGACACAAGACCGCGGCCCTGGGACTGTGGACCGGTGATGCGGTGGTCGGCACGCTGCTGGCCTCCGGGGTGCTCTCCCTGGTCCTGATCGGCGTGCTCTGCGTGCTCGCCGGCATGGCCCTGAAGGGCCGAATCGGCAAACTCTATGCGGGCTTTCTGTTCCTGCTGCTGGTCGTGCCGATGTCGGTGAATGAAACGAAGATCACCGCGGTGTTGTTGCCGATAGCGCTGTTCGCCACCGCGCTCGTAGGCGCAGCGCCGGGCAACAGGCTGCGCGTATCCCTGTGGGCTCTCGGCCTGCTGGTGGCTGCCGGCGCGATCTTCGTGCCCGTCATGGACTATTACTACGCCGTCAATGTGCGCGGCGGGGGCACCAAGTTCTCGGTCGAAGCGTTCTTCAGTGACCCCAAGGTGCTTCAGGAGTATCTGGAGCACAAGGCGCCGGTGGGCTCCACCAAGGAGGCCGGCCGCGTGGATGCGCTGGTGGTACCCATCGAGGAACTCTCCAAGGATCCGATCAAGATTGCCTTTGGCCTCGGGATCGGCAATGCCTCGAAGTCATCCATCGGACCCTCCTTCACCGGCAAGTACCAGCGTGTTTACGGGATCTATTCCACTGAAACCAGTTTCGCGACCTTCACGCTCGAAATCGGAATACTCGGTGTGCTGCTGGTGTTGTTCCTGCATTGGCTGCTGTTCCTGGACGCCGTCGTCGTGGCCCGCCGTGACGACAGCCTGATTGCGCCCATTGCGGTCGGCTACGCCGGCGTATGCGTCACCGTGATAGCCGGCGGCTTCTACACCCTCTGCCACCCTTCCGACGCCTTTTCCTACCTGTTCTGGTTTTCATCCGGTCTGATTGCGGCCAGGCGCCAGCAGCTGGCGATCGCCTCCTCTTCTCGTCCGCGCGAGCCGATACGCCACCACCGAGCCGCTGCGGCAACGCCCTTGAGGATTGGGGGCGGTGTGCGATGAGTCTGCAAGCGCCTGCATGAGCACACTTCCGAGCCCGCGCGGCAATCGCATCCGCTCTTATCTACCGATCGCTCTGCTGCTGCTGCTGTTCGCGGCTCTGGTCGTGCCGCCGATCCTGCTGGGATTACACGGCACGCAACAGGGGCTTGACCAGCGAGACTTCCATCTGCCGCAAGTGAACGCGTTCGTCTCGCAGCCCTTCGAGTTCACTCATTATCACGCCACTGCCGCTCAGACTCCCGGCCACCATATTCTGCTCGCCTGGATCGCCAGGTCCCTTGGCTACCGTGCGGTCGAAGCCGACAACCTGCCGATTCGATTTGCCAACGCCGCATTCGGATTCCTGGTCGTGCTGGTCACGTGGTATCTCTACAAATCCAGGGCCGGCAATGGCTGGCGTGCGGCCGTCCTGGCACTGCCACTGATCTGCTCGAGCTACATCCTCTTCGCCGCCATCTGGATCGAAACGGACGACGCCGCATTGCTGTTCTACGAATTGACCGTGGCACTGGCATCGGCCGTCAGCAGCCCGTTACTGCCGTCGATCGCAGTGGCCTGCATGCTGGTGATGTGGCGCCAGATCTATCTGCCCGTGACCGGATTGTTCGGCATCGCCTGGCTGATCCGCGGCCCGCGCCTGCGCTCATTGCCGCTGCCGTTGCTGGCGGTGCTGCTGCCCTGCGTCCTGATGGGCATCTATTTCATTGCCTGGAAAGGCGCAACGCCCCCGGTATTTCAGGGCGTCAACGGCATCGGACTGCACGTCGCCACCCCCCTGGCTGCATTGGGACTGACCGCGATTCTGCTGCCCTTCTAC
>Ga0181526_10004529_pt1 | contig 10759 bp, 23 predicted proteins | sample PEATcosm2014_Bin_35_FD_119750 | JGI IMG/M metagenome (GOLD analysis project Ga0181526, IMG submission 119750) | Peatland microbial communities from MTU Mesocosm Facility, Houghton, MI, USA - PEATcosm2014_Bin06_30_metaG | ecosystem: Environmental > Terrestrial > Soil > Wetlands > Peat | place...
CCGAGGCAGACCGGTAGCCCGCATCGACCGGGACGCCCTGAGTGTGCGAAGGCGCTATCCTCGTTTCTAAGAGGCGCGCAATTCGGTGGTGGTACACCGAACTGCATTTCAGCGCTGACCAATCGATGCAATCCGGGGCGGCTCAAAAAGGCCGCCCCTTCGCTTTCTAGAGCTTAGCATAGCGTGGTCAGGCAAGTATATTTTTACCACTCCTGACACGGCGGGCTGGCCACGATGCAATCGGCGTTGCGGAACTGCGATCCGTGGAGCGTGAGCACGTCCTGCAAGACGAGCTGGGCCGGGTATTGGTCTAGATCGGCGTGAATGTGAATAGCGCCATCTTCGAGCGCCTTGGCCGACACGCGGGACACGTACCGATGTCGCTCGATGTCGAATCCGATCACATCCCAACCTTCGGCCAGAAAGCCTTCCGTCCAGCCTCCGAGTCCGATTTCTTCCCTCACCCGCAATCCCTCCGGCAAACTCTCCAGGCTCTCTCCCTTGCGATCCGTAAGCTCGCCCTTCCTGCTCTGCCCGGTTGAGTTCACCGGATTCGATCCCATCTGCTTCATCCAGAACTTCACCCCGCTATTCCTCGCCCCGATGTGCCCTGAGAACCGACAACTCCACTTCCGTCAGATCCCAGGCGGCACACACCACCCAGGCGTCTTTCCCGATCCGCTTGAGCAGCATCGGATCGCGCGGCAGATCCTCCCAGTCGGCTTCCCACAAAAGGTGGTAGCCAGAGAGGCTCCCGGATGCCGGCCGATGTTGTGGAGGGATGCGTGGCAGACGCGCCCTCGCGTTCCACACATTCGGGGACCTCGAGCGCCCCGTCCAGGGGATCTCGAAGTGCCATTCGGCGGCGTGGGAGTGCGACTCGTTCGTGAAAGTGACCTTCTCAGGGTCATAAAACCGGCAAATGCACCAAGTCTGATCAGCGCGCATCAGTGCGAGCCGCGGCCTCCCAAGGGAGTCAACGCCGGCACCGATGATAGCGCCGAAGGCACTGATAACGGTCTTTCCCCTGGCGATGGCTCGGTAGATCCGCTCGATTTCCCAATCCCGCTTGTCGTAAACGTCGCGATGTTGTTTATATTCTCGAAGCGCATTCCACGCGGCTTCCGCTTCCGCAGTTGCCAACGGCTGTACGTTCATTCCTTCCCGCCTTTCAGAAATTGGTCCAGTATTCCAGGTACGCATTGTTCCGCCTCAAGCAGATAGCCTGCGGCATTTAGTATTCGCTGGGCGCGCGCCTTTGAGCCGACAGCAGCCATGACGCGAAGTATCTGCAACTGCGCCTCCGTCTCGGCAATGGCATTTTTGGCCTGCTTGTCCATCAGGCTGTACCGCCTTTCTTCACCACCCTACTCCACTGCTTCCTCAACTCCTTCAGAAACTCCACCTGTTCGTCTTCAGTCAGAACTTCCTTCACCAGCTTCCCTACCGCGGTAAAGTATTTGGTGGCTTCCGGATCGCCTTCCGCAAACCGGATCCGCAGAGTGATCTGAGCCACGGGGCCCGGAGATTTCAGCCGGGTTACCTTAACGAGCGTCTTCATTCCCCCACTCCTCCCAGTTCGGGCCCCTGATAGCATTCGACTTTAACCACCAGCCGGAACTTCGCGCCGCACCGCGTGCATTCATGCCGCTTACGCCCAGGGAGAAACACAATGGGTTTTCCGCAGTAACACACCTTAGGCTCCGGACGCCGGATGATGATCCAGTTAAAGTTCGGTCGCGGCACCCTCGACGACCTCCTTGAACAGAAAGTCGGGAGGAAACTCTACGATGCGGTTTCCTCCATCCCACGGGCGCACGGCTCCATCGAGGTCCAAAATGCCGCACCAGAGGACGCCCAATGTGTTCCCCGGTTTCGTCGGAACGTCGGCTAACGCGCCCGCAGCGAGGATCGTTGTGGGTCCACATCTTGGTAACCAGCGCACCGTCTTCGAATTCCGCCAGCGGAGCGACCTTCACTTCTTTGCCCTCCTGGCCTTCCTCTTTGCCCAACGCGCTTTAATTGCCTTCCGCGCCAGCGCCCTGCGTTCCTCGCGCGTCATGGCGTCCATGCGCGCCTTCCCGCCGAGACTTCCAGCCTGTTTCACGTCCATACCCTGAATACTATCCGCTTTGTACCTTTTTGGGCAAGCGGATTTCCTGCCTGACGCCCGAACCATTTCCAGCTTTTTTACTTTTTGCCGCATTTTTTGTCTTGACTATACCAAGCGGCTGGTATCATAATCTTCTTGTGCAAGAGATCTTCCAGGTCGCGCAGCGGGCCATCTACCGGAAGGAAAGCCTCATCCGCTCACGCGCCTACCGCCAGTTCATCAAGTCGTTTGCCTGCACAGTTTGCCGGAAGCGGTGGGGAATCGATCCGGCGCACACCGGCAGCCATGGGGTGTCCCAGAAGTCCTCGGACGCAAGCTGCATCCCGTTATGCCGGCAGCATCATCGCGAGATGGACCGGGGGCCGCGGGAGTTCGCCCGCAAGTATAAGCTCGATATCCCGCAATTGATCGAACGATTCAACCGGCTCTGGCAAGCCAGAAAGCCCGAAAGCCGGAAAGAAAGGAACGTAGCCTGATGTACGAAACCTACGACGACTTTATCCGCCGCGATGAAGCGCACGCCCGCCATATCGAACAGCGCGTCAAGCGGTCACTGATCGTGGATTACGAAGACGGCGGGGAGTTGAAGTGCGGCGCCTGCGGAGGAACCTGCTACCGGCATTACCGGCAGGACGGCAGGAACGATATCGGGGAATGCTGCGTGAAGGTGGCCGCATGATAGCGCCTATTGATCCGAAGAACAGGATTCCGAAGGACGCCCGCTGTCAAGAGGCCTCGATTCTCTCGCGGCAATCCTACATTCCCTGCGGAGAAGCGATCAGGAGTGCGCGATGACCCTACTGATCATTTTTTGCGCCTGGCTGGCAGTGGGAGCCGCCATGCACTATCGCATCCGGCAGAACCGCAGACGTTACCGGATGGAAAGAGCCCACCGTTCGGTGAATGCGTGGCTTAAAGGCAACGGCGGATGGTTTGAGGAGGAGCAATGAAACGCAAGGAAAGCGATCTGGTATTTGAACAGCGCATGAAATGCGGTGGCGAGAACGTCGCACTCTGGGAAAAGGTGCGGGACCGGGAAGGGCAGGTAGACCGCGCAGTCCTGATCGCTCTCGCTTTTCTGATTCCACCGGGGGAATGGGCGAAACTGCTGGCAAACGCCGTGAAGGACGTGCAGGACGACAAGGCGGCTACGCTGGCAAAACTGAAGAGAATTGCGGAAGGAAACTGACATGAACGAAATCGAAACGCTTAAGGACCGGATGGAGGCCCGCAAGGCAGAGGCCCGCAAACAATATATTGCCAGCCTTCGTGAATTCGCCGATTTTTGCGAAGCTAATCCAGGGATGCCACCTCCCTACCCGACCCAATGTATCTTCTGCGACGATCGGGAAGAATTTCTGCGTATCGCGCGGTTGTTAGCCCGCGGAGCCAGAATCGAGAAGAAAATCGACACTCGCGAGGATGGCGACTTCACGATCATTCGGAAGATCGGGATCCTCACATTGCGAGTCACCATCCCGCGCAAGAAACTCTGCCGCCTGATCCAGGAAGCCGTTTACGACTGCCCGCTGATTCTGGAAGAAACCGCCGATTCAGACGGGCTGAACGAACTCAACAGCGGAATCGAGTAGCGTCATGTGGACGATGTACGCTGCACCTTCCGACCGTGATTATTACGAGCAATTCTCGTTCATTGAACCGGAAGAAGAACCGGAACCAGACGAACCGGAACTGCTGGACACTCTAACCGTGGCTGCCGATGAGGCAGACTACTACAAAGCCAGATTTGGAGACGACCATGCTGCTGGGATTCAAGAGAAGATTTGCCCCGTTCGTGCTCGACGGCTCGAAGACCCACACCATTCGCGGGTTGCGTAAAGACGGTCTTGCTCCCAAGGTCGGCATGACGTGTCACTGCTACGTGGACCCGAGGCAGCGCACCATGGCGCTTTTGGGCCGCTGGCCGTTCGTGCGGGCCGAAGACATTCGGATCTACACGCGCGCCGACGGCACATTCGGCGTGACGGTCAATAGGGACGAACTATCACTGGAAGAAAAAAACCTGCTGGCGCACCGCGACGGGTTTCGCAGCGACTGGCCGTTTTTCGAAATGATGCGCTTCTGGATCGACGAGCACGGCCATGGTCAAGACCTTTCCAGGGTTATCTGTAAATGGGGCAGCCGTCCATTGTTTGTGGAACCGCGACTCGCGGCCGGCATCAGGGGCATAGATTTCGAGGGGCAGATTATTCATTGGCGCTTTGACGCTGCCGCCCGCAATGCGAGATGGCGCGAAATTCTGAAACGGATCGGAGGAAAGCGATGAGCGCGCCCGCGAAGGTCCCCTCGCCGAGTCTGATAACTCTCGCCCGGCAATCGGACGATACCGTCAGCGTGCGAGTCGAAGGCAAGGAAGTCGCCATACTGCCCGACCGGCTGCATTGCACGCTGCAAGATCTGGAGAGAGCGTTTCGATCGGCAGAGAACGCACTCCCATCGGCAGTGCCGCACCGGATCGCCGAGTTGGAACTTCGCATCGCAGAACTGATCCAGGAAGGCGAGCGGCGGGCAAACGAACTTCAGCAGGATATCGATTCTCTCGAAAAACAACTCGACGGCGAGAAGAACGCCGCCGAGACATTGGAGAATCTGACATGGTGACTCTCCACTGGCTGGTCCTTATCTTCCTTCTGCTCGTCGTGTTTTACCTGGGACGCTGGACCGGCTTACGGGATGGCGAACGGGCAACCAAGGAGAAGTTTTCTCTGACGCAGGAAAGGAAGGCCCCATGGAACCGAAGATAGGAGAAACCAAAATGCTCTTTCCACCAAACTACATTCTGGGGAAGATTGGCAAATCGGGGCAGAACTTCTACTTTAAGCGGCTCAATCCACTGCAGTTTCATACGGCGTGTTTCGGAAAGATCGTGCATCTTCGGGAAGGATGCGCCAGCGCCGAAACTTAAACACGGTCGCGATGTGGAGCGGCCCAACCGAACCCTGAAATAACCGCGCTCGCCTGAATGCGCGATCCAGAAAGAAAGGTTTTGTTTTATGGGTTTAGATGCAATTCACCTGGGTCAACTGGAAGCATCTCTGATCTGGGTTCAAAAACAGAAGGAGCAAATCATGGAAAGACTGAACGGAAATACGAATGGCGTTACCGTCTCACCGATAACGCCATCCTTGAACAACGCGCTTCTTGGCAAACTGCCATCTACCAACAACGATACCACTCCGGAACCCTCCGGGAAGGTGAAACTCTATCAGAAAATCCTCAAGGTGTACGAAGACGTAAAGTACATCCAGAAGGACAAACGGAACGCCTTCCACGGCTACAACTACGCGAGCGAAGCGGCCATCAAAGAAAAGCTCCACGAATCTTTTCTGGCCAACGGCCTGATTCTGCTGCCGCCCACCGTCCTGAGCCTCGAAGATACGGAACCGGTCACCACCGTGAAAGAAGGCGGCAAGGAATCGAAGGGCAACTTCCTGACCACGGTGCACGTGCGCTTCACCATCGCCGACACGGAAACGGGCGCGGAAGTCTATGGGGAAACGTTCGGCCGCGGCTCGGACAATTCGGACAAGGGCATTTACAAAGCGATCACCGGCGCCCTGAAATACTGGCTGACCACGAGCTTTCTGATCGCCACAGGCGACGACCCGGAGGAACAGACGCAACAGCCCGAAGCTCCCAAGCAGCCACCACGACCGCCCCGGCAACCGCGGCCCGCGGCCGAACAGCGCGCCGCCCAGGGCATCGATACCGGCCCGCACCCGGTAGGCACCCAGGAAGCAGCCAATTTCGTAGCTGCCCAAAAGATCGCCGCCGGCAGTGCGACCGAACCCGATCCCGGCCAGGGCTGGCCGAACCGCGGCGCCATGAAAACCGATTTCCACGACATGCGTAAGAAAATCGGGGAGCGGGCTTATGGTGAAGCTCTCGGCAAATTCGGCGTGAAGTCCTGCGACGAATTCAAAAGTTCGGCAAAAGCCATCGAGTGCTTTGATGTCTTGCGGCTCGTGGCGAGCGCTATGACGGAGGTGGCGTGATGAAGGAACTTCTCGATTACATTGCAACGCATACCGGCCGCGGCGAATGCCAATGTGGCTGCGATAAACAAGCGGATCGCACCGCGCCGCCCCATTCCGTGGATGTCTGCTTTTTCTGGGTGAGCGCGCGGAACAATCCAACCGCCGCCGAGTTGCGGTCGCTATTGCAGCAGCACTACCCGCAGGTCAACCGGTTGCGCGAGGGGCCATCCTACATCGAAATCGGCGCCGAGCTCGGCGACCAGGGCGCCGCGCTGCTGCTGATCGGACTCGGAGGACTGGTCGGGCTCTGGAAAGTCGTCACGCCCGCCGTATTCGGCTTCGAGGGCGAGGAAGCAAAGCATATGGCTGGCATGGGCATGGTCATGTGCACCGGATTGCAGGAGGCGCCCTAACATGTCCGCTCCCAATCTCATTCTCGTTTCCGGTGCTGCGCCTGCTCCCGCAGCGCCGGCAGAGGCGGAAGTCCAGAAGCTTCCGCCTCGCTCCCTTACACTCTATAGTCTTGAGGAACACCTTGTTGCATTAGGCGATTCCGTAGACCTGGTGGCCGAAGGCCAGGAGCAGGAATTCCTCGCCGATTTCAAAGCCGCGCTCATGGCGGCCATCGAGAAGCGCGATCGCGTGGGCGAGTTCCTGGTGCACCTCGCTTCGCAAGCGGAACTCGCAGCCGCGGAAATCAAGCGGTTGCAGGAGCGCAAAGCCGCCTATCTGCGGACCATCGAACGGATCGAAGGCTACGTGATCCACGTCATCAAGAGCCTCGGGGAAGACAACAAAGGCAAATGGCGGAAGCTTGAAGGCCAGCATTTTACCTTCGGGCTGAAGAAGTGCCCGGACTCGGTGCAGATCACCGACGAACAGGAAGTGCCGGCAGCATTCAAGAACGCCACACTGACGCTGCCGCTGGAACTTTGGGACGAGCTGCTCGACGCTTTGGACATCGAACGCGCCGCGCATATTGCCGATGCCATCCGGAAGCCGGAGATCACCGTCAGGAAGCAGGACGTGAAAGCGGCCCTGCAATCCGATGCTCCCGTACCGGGTGCAAGGCTGGCCGATACGAAGTACTCGCTGGTGGTGAAATAAGATGCCAGAAGAACCAACCTGGACTCCAGGACCCTGGCGTTTCGTCAACCATGTGGCGCCGGTTACTATATCGGGCCAAAAAATACAGTGCCTCGAAGTAGAAGCTGACACGGATCCTTTGTGGATAGCCAAAGTACAGTTTCACGGTCCTAACATCCGGTCAACAAAAGGGACCGCCAACGCTCAACTGATCGCCGCCGCACCAGAACTCTACGATGCCCTGAAAGAGCAAAGGGAGTGGACAACCAGCGGTCCGTGCCAACTGCCGATGATAAACCCGTGCCGTTGCGCGGACTGCAAGAATAGACGCGCCGACGCGGCGCTCGCCAAGGCCAGAGGCGAGCAGTACGTCTCCTTGGCGGATCCCATCAATGGCCTGAAAACGCCTCCTACTCGGGTGCCAGAATGAGCTTCCACGTGTTTTTCTCATTTTCCTGGTGCCTCGCCAAGACCCTCACGGTTCCGGCAGGCACAAAGCAGCAGGCGTTGGATCACGTTAACGAAGTTCAGCGCCTGCTAAATCTGAAGCTCGATCCACCTGGCGAGGGCAATATCAAAGCGTACGGCGAGCTTTACCCATCTTCCTGGAATATGTGGAAGCTGGCGGACAGGTGGAAAGATATCCCTGACGAACGTCTCTGCGAAACGGTAGAGAAGCACAATCGATGGGTTCGTTCCATGTACGAGGATTTCGGCCAATATGCAGAGACGCCGTTCGTCGCCGCGCCGTTCGTCGGCACTGAGCAGTTAACGCCGGCGGACGCTCGCGAGTTCTGGCACGGGCTGACCATCCTCGATGTCCCGGTCGAACGATGGACCCGCGAGTACTACCGCGCCCGCATGGAAGCTCTCTACGAAACGATGCGCGGCAGACCCGAACAGGGAATGGAATTCGACGCCAAGCGGCTGACCCAGCAGCAGGCGAACGCCGTAATCCGCCTGTTCGAGCAGTACCTCGATCTCCATGACCTGGGCTTGGAAGTCGTGCAGCGGCCAGGTAGAGGATTCAAAGGCCTGGACGTGCTGGCCTCATCCTACGACGGCGGGTACGACTACTGCGACGGCTGCTACAAGTCAATCGATCCCGACAGTATAGGCGATTGCAAGCGCCGGAATTGTCCGCTGAAGAGGGAACTCGCATGACCCCGCGCCCGGTCCGTCCGATTCCCGGCCCTGGTCCGCGCTGGATTCCCGGTGAGGGAGCAGCCAGAAAGGCAAGCCGGGCGCTTCTCGAAGATGTCCGCAACTTCCAGCGGGAAGTATCGGCCGTGGCGCGAGCCCTCCGGCGCAACGACCCCTCGCTTTCCGCAGAAGAAGCCGAACGCGCGGCCAGAGAACTCGTCAAGCTCGACTGGCCGCGCTAACCCAAACCAAGATAACGAGGAGATTTTATGAAACAGCCCAAAGTGACGAAGTACGCCCTTTTGCCGCAGGACCGCGCCCAGGTGCTCTCAAAATTCCTGCGCGATGTGGGGACCGCCATCGAAGCCTATCAGAAGCAGTACGGCTTCAAACTGCATTGCAGCTACGAAGGCAACTTCGTCGAGGTTTACGACCCCAAAGCCAAAGTCCGGGACGGCTACAGCTATGTGGGCTCGATCTACATCGACGACGGGGTAATCACGGCAGAGGTCGACGAGCTGGTGCTGGAGGATCGCGTTACCGAATTGCCGCGCGACCGCAAGCAGCTTTCGAGCGGGAGTTGAGAATGGCTCACATAACCACCTTTCGTTGCGATGTCTGCGGCAAGCTGAAGCAGGAAGCCAATCACTGGTTTCGTCTGCTCAAAGGCCCGGGCCCGGTCGCTTCGCTCACAGTGACCGCCTGGGAGGATCCTGCTCTCGGTCCGGAGGAGATGCACCTCTGCGGCATGGAATGCGTTCAGAAAGCCGTGGGAAAAGCCATGGAGCGCTAGTAGAATGGATTTAGTGTGCACCTGCGGCCATTGCCGGCGCTGTAAATCCCGGAACCGTTACCGGCGGGGCGCAGGACTGCCGGAAGACGTCGACGTAGCGCTCATCCGGACCGCCGCAGAACATCCTGGCAAACAGCGGATGATGAGCTTCGAGGAATATGCCGTGCTCTCGAATCAGCGTTTCGTCGAACGGTGCCAAGCGATCCTCAATGGCGCCAGTCGATGAAAGCGCTGGTAGCGCTCCTCCTGCTCCTGCTTGTTTCCTGCCGCGCTAAGACTTCGCTTCATCGGCCTCCACCACCGGTACCGAATGGCTGGCCGGGAGTGGATAGGTAAGCTCGACTGCCGCGATATCCCAAATGCAGCCGCTCGCGCAATCCCAGGGATAGTACCAGTCGGAAGACATGCGCCGCTCCCATTGATACGGCGCCACGATGATTCCCTGATACTTTTTGGCCACTTCCGTCCAGCGGATCGCTCCCATGATGAGGATCGGGTCGGGCGAAGAGTACTCTTCCTCGAACGCATCGAATTCCGCAAGGTTCGAGATCAGTAGCAGCCGTGCATCCTTCGAAAGGATCACGCGGTGAGGGACTGCCAATTCCTCAAGCCGGAAGGATTCGGCCTCACAGAATTGCTTCCAGTCGTCCGGACCGTCAACGGAAACCCAAAAGCCTTCGGGCTTTTCGAAGCGCGTCGGTCTGCGTCCCTGAACGTACGGGCGCTGGTCCAATTTCAGAATCGGACTGGGTGAATAGTGAGTCAGTTCCACTTTTAGGCCACTTCCTGCCACGCCATCCAGTGATTCCGGCAATATACTCCACTGCTGATTCCCTCGCCCCGTTCCACCCGATGCAACGGGCAGCACCAAGCGTCGCACGGCGCCGGCATCATGGCGAGGACGCGCTTGCGAACTGTCTGTGCTTTCATCTTCGGCTGGCGGCAATTCGTTCGGCTTCGGCAATCAACTGCCGTTCCGATGCCCTGCCCATGGCAATCTCGCTTTCCCGGACCTCGCATCTGATCTTCGGCTCCCAGGCATTCGCGGCAGCGAGCATTCTGCGTTCGCGTTCCCGATGGGCTTTGCGCAGCGATCCGGACCGTGGACCGCGCGGAAGCCTGGGGCTGCGCGGTGGTTTGGGAACAGGCGCGGGTTCAGGAGGGGGTTCACTGGCGGGCTGATTCGCTGCTGGGCCGTATTTCTGGGCGACGGCTTGAAAGATGTTCATAGCTTGGGTTTGCAAATCGGACTGGTCAGTCAGGCGCTCGGGGCGCCCCTTCCCGAGTCGCTCCACCCTGCGTGAGTCAAAACGGCCTCTGTATTTTCCGGAATATCCCGCCAGCAATGCGGGCTTTCTCGCCGTCGCAGTCCAGCAGATCCTCGCGGCCGAATCGCACCTCCCACATTTGTGCCGTGTGATCGACTCCAAAATAAGTGTGGGCTCGCGCAGCGGTAGTCACATGGATGCCGGGTACGCACGTTCCGCTGCCCGCTGGCGGGAGGTTAGCCTCACGGTATTCACCCTCCGGTTGCACGTAGCAGGTTGTGTGGCGGCCTCGGCCATCGGCATGAGTGGTGCGATAAGCCGTGGCGGTGCCGTCCTCGCCGAAGACGATGCCGCACAA
>Ga0181526_10004530_pt1 | contig 10759 bp, 7 predicted proteins | sample PEATcosm2014_Bin_35_FD_119750 | JGI IMG/M metagenome (GOLD analysis project Ga0181526, IMG submission 119750) | Peatland microbial communities from MTU Mesocosm Facility, Houghton, MI, USA - PEATcosm2014_Bin06_30_metaG | ecosystem: Environmental > Terrestrial > Soil > Wetlands > Peat | place...
GTAGAAGATGTTGACGCGGTACTTTTCGATCAGGCGCCAGAAGCGGTCGGGCTGCGGGAAATCGGGCGCGCCTTCGTACATCATGGTGGTGGCGCCGGCCGAAAGCGGGCCATAGACAATGTAGCTGTGGCCGGTGACCCAGCCGATATCGGCCGTGCACCAATAGGTGTCTTCGTCGCGCAGGTCGAAGACCCACTTCATGGTCGCGGTTACCTGTAGGAGGTAGCCGGCCGTAGTGTGCACGATGCCCTTCGGCTTGCCGGTGGTGCCGGAGGTGTAGAGCACGTAGAGCGGATGCTCGCTATCGAGCTCTTCGGCTGGGCAGACTTCGCTCACGCCCTGGTCGAGGTCGTGCCACCAGTGGTCGCGGCCTTCTTTCATGGCGGTGGCTCCGCCGGTTCGCCGGAGCACGATCACGTTTTGGACGCTGGGGCATTCGACGAGCGCTTCATCCACCGCATCCTTGAGGCGCACTTCCTTGCCGCGGCGCCAGGCGCCATCGCCGGTGATCACCACCTGCGCTTCCAGATCCTGAATTCGCGCCTTGAGTGCCTCCGCCGAGAAGCCGCCGAACACCACGCTGTGAGTCACGCCCAACCGCGCGCAGGCTAACAGCGCGACGGGCAGCTCCGGCACCATGCCCATGTAGATGACGGCGCGGTCGCCCGCCTTCAGCCCGCGGCCCTTCAGCACGTTGGCGAAACGGCAGACCAGCCGGTGCAATTCCTGGTAGGAGATCTGCCGCTGATCGCCCGGTTCGCCCTCCCACAAAATGGCGACCTTGTTCTTTCGATGCGTGGCCAAATGGCGGTCCAGGCAGTTGTAGCTCGCGTTGGTCTTCCCGCCAACGAACCACTTGGCGAACGGCGGATGCCACTCAAACACGTGCGACCACTTCTGGAACCAGAAGAGCTCCTTCTCGGCCAGTTCGCCCCAGAATTCCTCGGGCTTTTCCGCGGCCTTTCGATAGAGTGCGCGGTATTCGTCCATACCTTGCACATATGCGCGACTGGCGAACTCACTGCTGGGTGGATAGACGTTGGTTGGCGCCATGGAAGAGATATTATCAGAAACGGCATTTAGTCCGTGGCGCACTTCGTGCGTGCTGCGGTAGGACAGACGATCGGTTTCTGTCGTCTGTCGCGATGGGCCGCCGGCTCGCGAAACTCCACAAAGCCCGGTAACGCCGGCGATCTTGTCGCCGGTGATTTGCCCGCGATTCCCGGAACTGTGGAGTGGTCTTGCGACCCTGTCAAGGCGACTGCCATAGCGAGATACGACAGACCACGAGAGACGACGGTCTGTCCTACCGGCGTGGCAAAAGTCCCTGCGCCGCGCCTATTACCTGGGCTGGAATTTGAAATCGGAAATCGCGATCTCGTCGTTTCCCTGGATCAGGAAGCCGAATTTGCCCTGCGTATAATCGCGGCCCGGCTCGGCAAAGGTGTCGAGGGTTTTCCAGTCATCGCCCACGCGAGCCTTATGCACCAGGCGATCCGGCGCCACTTCGATCTCAATCGTGAACGTCTTCTGGTTGCCCAGGTTGTGCGGCGTCTTGGGTACCCGCTCGAGCCGCTGGCCGTCCTTGATTACCCAGGCCCTGAAATTCTTCCGGTCGATCTCGAAGAGCAGATAGTTCTTGGAGTCCAGGTACTGGATGCACCAGCGGATCTGGCCCGCGCGGAATACGCCGCCGCCTTTGACCAGTTCCATCTTGATGGTGAGGACGCCCTTTGGCGACGGCTTGAAGGGAACGAATCCGCCGCCTTTGTGGACCCAATTGTCGCCGTCCTTGGTCCAGCTCTGCGGGTCCTCGAATAACCCCATCGCGTTTGCCACCAGGGCGGGCGCCGCCGGCCGTTCATGAGCCAGCGTGAAACCAAGTTCCTTGCTTTCGCCGGCGGCCAGTTGGACACGGGTTGTGGACGAGTCGAATCCCGGCGCGCTGGCCGAAAACACGTAGCTCCCCGCGGGCAACTCGATCTGGCTTCCGCGGGCTTCGTGTGAATCGGATTCGTCGCCGCGGTGGTAAGTAATGGCCGCCGACGCAGGGTTGCGGGTGAGCCGGATGGTGCCGTTGGCGGTGGCCAGCACGACATCCGCGCCAGCCAACACGACAGCCTGGCCCGCCTGGAAGGATCGTTGCAGCCGCTTGGGCAGGCGCTGTTCGTGCCGCAATTCGATGCTGTGATCGCCGGGTTGGATTTCGCTCATGCCGAACAACCCATCCGGCCCCACGGTGCCGGCGACTTTCTGATCGATTAAGACCTCAGTGCCGGCCATCGCGCCGTGGATCTGGAGCGAGCCGAATTGCGGCTGCGGTTTCAAGTCGAACTGCAGGCGAACCTCCGCGCCTTTCTTCACGTCCGCGGTTTGCGCGGGCTCATCCAGAAAGCCGCTCTTGGCCACCCGCACCGCGACCTTACCGAGGATCTGGACGCGCAACTGGCCGTGAGAAGTGAGCCGGCGATACTCGCTGCCGTTCAGAAAGACGTGCACACCGTCCTGGCCGGCCGAGACAATCAGTGTGCCGGCATTGACGTCGGTTTTCAGGAAGGCGGTCAGCATTGGCGCGGCGCCGAAGCTTTCGCTCATGTTGCGCCGGTCCTGCCCCTCGCCGACCACGATCTCGTTCACGCCCGGCTGAAAGCCCGAGAGGTCCGTCCCGGCCGGACCGGCATCGCTTTGTGGCTGGCCATTGACCGCGAGCTTCCAGGGACCCGCATTGGTTACAATGCGCGCCTGCTTGCCGAAGCTGGCTACCAGCACGGCCACCATGTTCCGCGCGGTCACAGGACCGGTCACGGCCGGCAGCCGGGCATCCGCGATTTCAAACGAAAACGATGCGTCGACATTCTGTCCGGCGACTTTCATGGTGTGCGTGCCCGGGGCGACCTTGTCGAGCAACAATTGACCTTCCTGAAGATCGGCCGGCGGCCGGTCGTCCACCACAACCTTGCCCTGCTCCAGATCGGTCAACAAACGAACCGATTGTGCCTGCGGCTGAAGCGGCAGACTGACCTTCCACGGCTTGCCCGCCGTCACTGTGAGCACGCCCACGCTTGGGTCGAAGCCGGCCAGCGATGCGGAGATCTGGTAGGTGCCTGGCGCCAGCGCCAGCTTGCAGTTGGATGTGCACGTAGTTTCGGCGCCGCCAGCCCCTGCCTTCTCCGGAGCCACGCTCACGGATGCTCCCGGAGGAGTGGTCGTGATCTCGACCTGTGCAGCCACTAGGCTTCGCGCCGCGTTGCGCTGATGGACTTGATGCACGATCAATAAAATGAGGGCCAAGACTACCACCAGACCGGCGATTGGCGCGATCACCACTGGACGCTTCCAGTTGAAAGGAGGGCGGCGTGGCGCAGGAGGACGCACGGGCGGCTTCTCCGGCGTTGGCGCGTGTGCGGGCGGAGGCGGCGGTGCCGGCGGAGCCGAATCGAATAAGGGAGACGACGGCGCGAAAGGCGTGGCAGCGGGCACTGTGGCGGGCGCGGGCGAAAAGGTATCCGCGAATGGTGTTGGCAGCGGAGGCGGTGCCGCGGCCGGTTTTGCAGGCGGAGGCGGCGGGGGCGGCGCAAAATCAAACAAAGGCGTCGGCAGCGGGAACGGCGGCGCAGGCGCCCCGGGCGGTTCGGTTGAGAAGGCCGGTGCGGGCGGCACGTTATCTAAGACCGAACCTGGCGGCGGAAACAACGGGGCCAGCGGCGTCGCGGGCGGAGGCGGAGCGGATGGCGTCACACCGAGTGCGAGCGAAGGGTGTTCCGGTGACACAGTGTCGCGAAAGGGATATGACAGCGCCGATGGCACGGCTGCGGGCGTCACGGCTGGTTCACGTGGGGTGGCGGGTGCGGGCCCCACGGCGTCCGCGAAATAAGCTGGCGGTGCGGGCGGTTCAGGCGGTTCAGGCGCAGCAGGCCCCGCGCCTGCGAACAACGGAAACAGAGGGAACGAGGGCGATGGCGACGCCACAATCGTCGCTTGTGGTTCCAGCGGAGCGGGCGCTACGGCCGGGGCGAGTGGCACAGTATCCGAGAAAGGCAGTGGCAATGGGGGCGGTGGCGTGACCTCGACTGCGGGCGGAGGCGGCTGCGTTTCCGGCGTCGGAAGCAGAAGCGGAGCAGCGGGCTGTGGCGGATTCTCGGGCGTCAACCCCAGCGCGGGCAGAGGCGGCTGCGTTTCCGGCGTCGGGGGCAGAAGCGGAGCAGGGGGCTGGGGCGAGTTTTCAGGCGTCATCGCCAGCGCCGGCTCAGGCCGCTGCGGCGGAGCAGGGGAAACTTCCTTATGCTTGAGCAGCGTGCCACGCGCCATCAAGCGTTGCTTGACTTCGTTGCCAGTGAACTGAACGTCGAAATCGCCGGGGAAAGCCTGGATGATCTCGTTGAGCCGGAAATAAATCGGCTTCAGCTCAGCCAGCTCGGTGGCCGACTCGATCTGTTCGTCGAGCTTCTTCAGTTCTTCGTAAGAATCGCTGTTTTCCACTCCCACGATGCCAATCGTACACCTTCCGGGCGAGTCGGTCCTATACTGACGATGGTCAGGCTCGGGCGTTGGCCAGTAGGGCACGGGGCTCTGCCGGTGGGCAGTCAACTGATCCCCGGCTCGACATTGTTCTCGACATTATTAAAGCTCGAAATTAAAGCTCGAATTCCGAAGTTGGGCGCCTGGTATCAGGGCACGGCTGGGGCAGTGCCGCCGACAACGCACATTCTGAGGGCTTTAGCCCTTGTTTGCTGGCCGGTGGCCAAAGCCCATCAGCATCATCTTGTTCCGGCATCCGCTGAAGCCGTGCCCTGATACAAGGCCCGTTCTTTCTTGGTCCTCCACAGTGGAAACGCGACTTCGCCGCAGTCTACTTCGCAATCCAGGCACAGGTAAAAGACCGCGGCACTGCGCAGCGGCCTGGCCGGTCTCTCGCAAGCAAGTGCTTATTTCTTAGTGGATTGCGCCCAAGTAACTCCCGCCAACGAGAGCTTCATGCACGCCGCGCGGTCGGCGATTGCAGCATGGATACCACCGCAAGTTGGTAGGCGGACAATTTCGGTTACCCCGAGTACGGGATCGGCTCTCAGGTGCCCGCGAGTATCGTCCCGCACTATCGGCAACCTCGGCAGATACGAGTTGTTCTGCCAGTGGGAAGGCGTGGGCGGCTTGCCTGGAACGTCCGTCTGTCCAGTGGACCGCCGTTCATCCCGCTCTGGGGGCGGCCGCCGGCAATCCGGTTCGCCGGCCGATGGTTCCGCGCGGGAACGGCTGCGGAGCGGCTCCTCGACGCGGCGGCGCTTTTCCAATGTGGGACCGAACGGCTGACGTAGACATTATTGGAACCGCACCACCCGCGGGGCAGGGCCGATATCAGGAGCAAAACCACAATCAACGTCCTCACACACCGTCTATCGGCCCTGGCGCCAAAATACTTTATCCGCCGCCCGGGCTCATCTTGCAAGAGACAACTAGACTCGGCCAGCGGTCCCGGTCGCGTCGCGCGGATGCGATAGTGGAGCATCGCTCAGCCGGCGGTTGACAGCCGAAATCCGCTTCGGACCCGAAAGCCGGGCGCTTCTCCCACCTTGCGGGACGGGTGGGGCAGGCGCTTCCTCCTGTCAACCCATTCTTTCGCGGCCCCGTTTAGCCGGGACTTGGCCTTGACAACCCGGTGGGTGGTTGTTACAGTAGGGCCTTCGCTCTCTTTTGGTAGTGTGTCCAAGTAGCCCCACTGGGCCTTGCGGATAACCCTCCGAATCTCACAAGGCTTGGCCGGAGAAGACTATGAGGCAGGAATACTTTGTCGTGGTGCTGGCCCATTCGCTCCGCGGCAGGCTTCGCCGTATTCACATTCCGCATCAGGCTGTTTATGCCATTCTGGGGTTGGCCCTGCTCGGCTGTTTTTCGGTTTTCGGTTTCGTCGCCAGCTACGCGCGCATGGCGTGGAAGGTCGCGAATTACAATGCCCTGAGGCGCGAGGCGGACACCTTGCGCACGCGTTACCAGAATCTCCAGAAGGTGGTAAACCAGACCGACCAGCAGTTGGCCAGCCTGGAGATCTACGCCCAGGAAGTTTCGATCGCCTACGGCATTAAGCAGAAGCTGGAAGGACCGTCGGATATTTCCGGCGAAGGCAAGCTGACGCCGAGTTTCGCCGAGAGCGTGGAAGAGTACAACTTCCTGCGCAGCGCCAATGCGATGGAATTGCACACCGACCGCACGCGCTGGATTCAGCCGGCCAGCGCGCGGCCGAGCATCTGGCCGGTGGCAGGCCGCTTGACGGGAGCTTTTGGTGGCAGGATGGACCCGTTCTCCGGTGAAGGAGCGTTTCACACCGGCGTCGATATTTCCGCTCCGCCCGGTACTCCGGTGCGCGCCACCGCCGACGGCGTCGTGCTGGGAGCTGCGTGGGAAGGCGGGTACGGCCTGATGGTCTCGGTCGATCACGGAGGCGCCGTTCGCACCAATTACGCGCACCTCTCGCGCTGCTTCGTGCAGACGGGACAGGCCGTGCGGCTGGGCCAGATCGTGGGCGAGGTGGGGGCCACGGGACGCACCACGGCGCCGCACCTGCATTACGAAGTGCGAATCGGCGGCGTCCCCGTCAATCCGTACAGCTATCATCTGGCCAAGTCGGGACTGTACCAGCAAGCGGCGCGGAACGAGTTTCTGTTCTAGAGTGGGTGGGGCAGGCGCTTTCGCCTGCCAACCTCTCCTTTTCTGCCGCGGCAGGGTTGGCAGGCGATAGCGCCCGCCCCACTGCGGTACGCTGATTCTCATATGCGCCTTTTGATTCTGGCTACCGCCCTGGCTGCGGCCGCTTGCGGACCAGCCACCGAAGCCGGCAGCATCCCCGAGTACGCCTGCCAGGTGGTTCACAGCTACCCGCACGACAATACCGCGTTCACGCAGGGGCTGTTTTACCTCAACGGGTATCTATATGAAGGCACCGGGCTGAACAACCAGTCGTCGATTCGAAAAGTGCAGCTCGAAACGGGCGAGGTGCTCGAAAAGCGGGAGGTGCCGGGACAGTACTTCGGCGAAGGCATCGTGAATTGGAAAGACCGCCTGATCGAACTCACCTGGCAGACGCAAGAGGGATTCATCTACGACCTTGGCACCTTCGCGCCGCGGCGCGATTTTCACTACTCGGGTGAAGGCTGGGGCCTGACGCAAGACGGCAAACGCATCATCATGAGCGATGGGACCCCGCAGCTTCGCTTCTGGGACCCGGAAACGCTGGCGGAGCTTGGCCGCGTCACGGTTACCGCCGACGGGGAGCCGGTCAAGAACCTCAACGAACTGGAGTGGGTCAAGGGCGAGGTGTATGCCAACGTTTGGCAGACCGACCGCATCGCGCGCATCGACCCCAGAAGTGGCCACGTGGTGGGGTGGATCGATTGCACCGGGCTGCTCAGCCCGAACGACGTGGTGGGAGGCGAAGGAGCGGTGCTCAATGGCATCGCGTATGACGCCGCCACCGGCCGCCTCTTCGTCACCGGCAAGCTGTGGCCCAAGCTGTTCGAGGTCAAACTAGTGAAGAAAGCCGCGCGGTAGGCACCGTGGGAACATCACGGTTGGAACACTAGCCGCGTGCCCTGTTGAGGGCTATTCCAGAGCGCTTCGACATCGCGCAGGGGCGCCGTCTTCACATCGAACTGAAACGGCTCTCGCACCGCTGCCTTGAAAAACTCCGCCAGGGCCGCCCAGATCTGATCCAGGGACGCGCTGCCGAAGCCGCTGCCGAGAAGTTCGAGCCCGGAGCTGCGCAGGGTCGCCGCGGCCAGCGGGATCGCGCTGCCCGCCATCGCGCCAATCTGAACGTACCGGACGCGCGACGATGCGATGCGCAGTCCCTTTTGGGCGATCGCTTCCAACGCGCATTCCGCCGGATGGCCCCAGAGATAGTCGAGTGCCACGCCCACCCCCGCTTCGGCGAACTCACCGCGAAACGCGGCGACCAGTGCGTCATGCTCCTGGTCGAGTGAGATGGTTCGATCCGCGCCCAGTCCCCGGAGCTTCTCCAGCGCTTGTGGATTACGGCCCGCGGCGACGACACGCCGCGCGCCCAGGCGTTTTGCGATTTGTACCGCAAGCTGCCCGGCAGCGCCCGTTGCGCCGAGGATCAGAACGCTTTCTCCAGCCACAAACTTTGCCCGCATGGTGAGCGCAACCCAGGAAGACATGGCCGGATTCGCAATTCCCGCTGCGGTGACGTCGCTGATTCCCTCGGGCAGCGCCATGCACATCGACTTTGCCGCCGGCGCACGTTCGGAGAAAGTGCCGAACGGCCTTCGGAGCACGCCAAAATAGACCCGCGTGCCGTCGTCGAGCCGCCCCACCCCATCGACGCCGGGAATGAACGGAAGCGCCCCTGTGCTGCCGTAGTGAGTCCCGCTCGCCAGCCCTTTCACGACTGGGTGCAGGCCCGCGGCGGTTACGTTGACAATCTGCTCTCCCTCTTGCGCGACGGCGTCGGCAAAGACTCCGTAGCGGGGAGGCGCATCGAACGCACTGACGATAGCGGCATTCATAATGCCCCCATGATATATCGTCAGGGGCGGCGGCGTTTCACCCCCGCTCGAGCAGCTCCAGCAGCTTCTCCTGCACGCTTTCGGCGGTGGGATTGTCGGGCGCGATCACCAGAATGGTGTCGTCGCCAGCGATCGTGCCGACCACCTCGGGCCAGCTCTCGTTATCGAGCGCAACCGCAACCGAGTTGGCGTGGCCGGGCGAAGTTTTGAGCACCACCAGGTTCTGCGCGCGCAGCACGTCGTGAAGGAACTCGGCCGCCAGCAGCGAAAACTGCGGGCCCGGCTCCTCATCGGCGATTTCCTTGTAGCCCTCGCGGGTCTTCACCAGCCGCAGGTCACGGATGTCGCGCGACAGCGTCACCTGCGTGGCGGCGATGCCCTGGCTCTTCAACTCCTGCGCCAGTTCTTCCTGGGTGCTGATCCGCTTGCCGCGGATCAGCTTCAGAATCTGCCCCTGCCGGTATGTTTTCGTCATGATGCCATCTCTTTCAGCCGCTCGCTGGCCTCGGCCAATGCCGCGGCTACCGCTTTCGGTCCGGTGCCACCGGGAATTTCGCGCGTTTCGAGTCCGCGCCGCGGTTCTAACAACTGCGCCATTTCGGCGCTGAACTCGGGTGCGAAAGCGTGCATCTCGTCGGCCGTCCATGCGGAAGGTTGTTTCGACTGGCGCACGCTCTCCAGCACGAAGCGGCCTACGATCTGATGCGCCTGGTGGAAGGGCGTGCCGGCGCGCGCCAGCGCCTCCGCCAGGTCGGTTGCCACCACCCAGCTCTGCTCCGCCGCGGCCAACGGCACACCCGGCATCAGCACCGCCGATTCCGCAATCACGCGCGCCATCTCGAGCGAGCCCGCCACTTCATCGGCAGCCTGGAACAGCGGCAGCTTGTCTTCCTGCATGTCGCGATTGTAGGTCATCGGCAGCCCCTTCATGGTGACCAGCAACGAAGTGAGGCAGCCCATCACGCGGCCGGTCTTGCCGCGAATCAGTTCGAGCGAATCGGGATTCTTCTTCTGCGGCATCAGGCTGGAGCCGCTGGTGACGCCATCGCCCAATTCGAGCCAGCCGAATTCTTCCGACGAATACAGAATCCAGTCTTCGGCCAGCCGGCTCAAGTGAACCATGGTCACGGTCGCTGCGTAGACGAAATCGAGTGCGAAATCGCGGTCGCCGGAAACATCCATCGAATTGCGCGTGATGGAGTCGAAATCCAGATCGCGCGCCATCGCTTCGCGATCGAACGGGAAACCGCTGCCCGCCAGCGCGCCGGAGCCGAGCGGCAGCACATTGGCGCGCCGGCGCGCTTCACCGAAGCGCTCGAAATCGCGCGCGAACATCTCGAAATACGCCAGCAGGTAGTGCGGCCACAGCACCGCCTGCGCGCGGCGCATGTGCGTGTAACCGGGAATCACGGCATCGGGATAGCGGCCGGCAAGATCGAGCAGCGCCTGCAACAGGCCGCCGAGCAGGCCGCGCGCGCGGTCGCACTCGTCGCGCAACCAGAGCCGCGTGTCGAGCGAAACCTGTTCGTTGCGGCTGCGACCGGTGTGAATCTTGTCCGCTAGAGCGCCGGCCTTCTCTTTCAACTTGCGGATCACCAGCGTATGGACGTCTTCATCGGTGGCGCCTTCGTAAAACGCCGGCTGCGCCGCCTCCGCGCAAATTTGATCGAAGGCGGCGACAATGTGCGCGCGTTCATCCGCGGTGAGGATGCCGACCCGCTCCAGCGCCCGCGCGAAGGCCTGCGAGCCGCGAATATCGGCATCGATCAACCGCCGGTCGAAATCGAGCGAGCCGGAAAAGCGTTCGAAGACTTCCGAAGGCCCGGTTTCAAACCGCCCGCCCCAGAGCTTCATGCTCTCTTGGCTCCCTTGGCCAGGGCCCGCACCTTCATCGGCAGGCCGGTCAGGTTGATGAAGCCCAGCGCGTCCTTCTGGTCGTAACTGTCGCCCATGGTGAAGCTGGCGATATCGAGCGAATAGAGCGAGTTCGGCGACTTGCGCGACACCGGTTCGATGTTGCCCTTGTAGAGCCGCAGCTTCACTTCGCCAGTGGCGCTCTCGGAGAGCTTCTCGAAGAATGCGTCCAGCGCCTCGCGCAGCGGCGTGAACCACAAGCCGTTGTATACCATCTCGGCGTAATCGAGCGCGAGCTGCTGCTTATAGTGCAGCGTATTCCGGTCGAGCGTCAACGCCTCCAGTTCGCGCACCGCGAACATGATGAGCGTGCCGCCGGGAGTTTCGTA
>Ga0181526_10004532_pt1 | contig 10754 bp, 9 predicted proteins | sample PEATcosm2014_Bin_35_FD_119750 | JGI IMG/M metagenome (GOLD analysis project Ga0181526, IMG submission 119750) | Peatland microbial communities from MTU Mesocosm Facility, Houghton, MI, USA - PEATcosm2014_Bin06_30_metaG | ecosystem: Environmental > Terrestrial > Soil > Wetlands > Peat | place...
GGCCGGGGATGGCGGCGCAATTGACTTTTACAAATTCTCCGCCGGCATACTCCGAATTTCGATGGATCCAACGCGCCAATGTTTCCTTGCCCGTCCCTCCTTGACCGCTAAGAAGGATGGGTAGGTTCGTTCTGCTGATCCTTCGGGCTTGGCTCTTTAATTCGTCCATCAACGTAGAGCTTCCAAAGAGCACATCCTCGGGGGGAAGAGGGTTCCACGCCTCGAGGTAGCCCGCTCTAATTGAACTGGCGCTAGACATTTGACTCGGGGAGAGACAGCACATTGCTAACCAAACGCCGGGCCGCGGTTAGAGGGGGGATGGGAGGGACGCCAGGTACAACTTATCGGTTTTCAATAGGATCCAGACCAAAAGGGACGTTTGGTACCAGTACCAATCCACAGTTTTACCCTGCTACCCTGAGCCGAGAAAGGAACTTTCAAGGCTGATTTGGGGAAGCTGACTTCCCTTTTCTGTCGCTCGGACTCTGAAGACTCAAGTCGGCGGGCTGATGGAGAGAAAGCGCAATGGCGAGACGTTTCTTTGTTGGATGCCGGGAAGAAATTCCAGCGGATGCGACCTGCTACAAATTTACAATTCCAAGGAGAACATCGATAACCACAACGGACAGGACAAACCCGATTGCATCTGCCAGACATCTGGCAAAAGCTGCTCAATCAATGCATCATGCCCCGGGCGTCTTCCCACGGATGATGTCATAGCGCTCGATAACTGCCGCTACTCCCATGCGCAAGGTCTCATCTTCCATTCTTTCCTCAACTCGGACGACTTTGGCTTGCGCCCGCACGAGGACGTCAGTTCCGTGTGTGATCTCGGCGGGCAGGGTCAGTGTTATGTCCAGTTCGGAACCCGCTATCAGTTCTTGGCTCACCACGAAATACAAGCCTCGAGTCGAAATGTCTCTGGTTTTCCCTTCCTGCTTAGTGAGAAGACTTTCGACTGCAAACCGGATACTGATCGGGAGTGTCAAATCATAGCGCCGTGCCGTACGACGTTCCGTCATCACCGACATCCTCAACTCCGTTCATGGCCCTTTCTAGGAGCCAAATGGTCTGTTGGTCTTGTCAAAATCTCCCACGTCGCGAAACTTGACAGCTCTGGTCGTTCGGAATATAGCCAGCCGCTAAATTTTCGCTTTCCGAGCCAGCCCATGCACATTCTGTCAGGCAATACACAGTTCCTGCGCCGGCGGCTGAAGATCGACCGCGCGCCACGCGAAAAACCAAAATAGGTCGCCCCATTTTGGTAGTTCGTCCACGCGACCGACCTGCTCGCACTTCACGAGTACGCAGACAATTGCAGGTTCTGGAAGGTCCGCCGCGCTCACTCACACCTAGCAACGGATTTCGTTGCGAACGATACCTTGCGCAAGTCTTCGCAAGCAAGACATCTTTTGCCGCGGCGTTGTTTATAATGCCATGGCCACGTACTAGAACGCCTTTTACTCTCGCTTTCCCCCAAGCACTATTGGTGTCGCTTCCTCAGATTTCTCCTTCTGCGCTGTTCGTCTGTTCTTCGGATTATCCAGGTTGAACTGCCTCATTTTGTACAGAAGCGCTTTGTAGCTGATCCCCAGCATTTTGGCTGCGTCTTTGCGGCACCAGCGCGTCTTTTCGAGTGCGTCCGCGATGGCTTCCATTTCAGCCTCGTCTTTCAGACCGCGAACGAGCGCTTTCAAGCCTTGCTCCCGGGGCACAGTCGCTTCCGGCCGGGGAGATGTCCTCTGGCGTGTGGCTGCCATTTCCACCAATTCTCGCAAACTGCCCTCGTCATCCTCGAGAATCACGTAGCGTTTTACGAAATTCTCGAGCTCACGCAAATTTCCGGGCCAAGGATAGTTAACTGCCGCATCGAGCAGATACTTCGAGGGGGTTTGCGCTGGCTTGCCAAATTTCTCACTGTACTTGTCGAGGAAATGGCGAAACAGCAGCGGGATCTCCGTAGTCCGTTCCCTCAAGGGCGGCACGTTGATCGACAGCACGTTTAACCGGTAGTAAAGATCTTCCCGAAAACGGCCGGTCTTCATGGCTTCCTGCACATCGACGTTGGTTGCCGCCAGGACCCGCACATCGGTTTCCACGAGATGGCGCCCTCCAAGGCGCGAATACTGGTGGTCTTGCAGCACGTGCAGGAGTTTTGCCTGCAAGTGAACAGGCATTTCGGCGATTTCGTCCAGGAAGATCGTCCCCTTGTTCGCCAATTCAAACTTTCCGGGTTTCGCTCGCACTGCTCCTGTAAAAGCGCCTTGCTCAAATCCAAACAATTCCGACTCCAGCAACTCTCCCGGCAGGGCGGCGCAATTCACTTTAATGAACGCCTGATTCCGCCTCTTTGACCGCAAATGAATCATTCTGGCCACAACTTCTTTGCCAACGCCGCTTTCCCCGCAAACGAAAACCGGAACATCCACCGGGGCAATCTGGAGGATTTGTTGCCGGATGCGTACCATCTGCGGGCTCGCGGCCAGAAAACTCAGATCTTCCGTTACCTGATCGCAATAGTCCTTCAGCGCCTGGTTTTCTTGCGCCAATTCCTTCTTTTGCCGTGACTTCAGCATCGCCGCATCGAGCTCGGTCTTTTCAAATGGCTTGGTGAGGTAATCATGGGCGCCAAGACGAATGGCCTCGACAACCGTCCCTACCTCATTGGAGCAGGAGAGCATGATCACGTTCAGGCTCCGGTCCAGGTGCATCAACTCTTGCAAAGTATCGAGCCCGTTCATTTCCGGCATCAACACATCGAGAATGATGAAATCCGGACGTTCGCCAAGGTTGATTTTGGAGATCGCTTCCTTTCCGCTGCTGACCGTCTCCACAGCGAAACCGTCCACCTCCAGCAATGTCTGTAGATATTTCCGAATGCTCGGCTCGTCGTCGACTACGAGGATTCTCTCTTTCACGGCCATAGTTACTCCCCTTTTTCCTTCTTGAATCTCAGCTTTGATCCATTGGTAGTAGAAACGCGAACGTGCTTCCCTTTTGCGTTTCGCTCTCCACCCAGATTTTCCCGCGATGCGCCTGGATCAAGCGTTTGGCGATCGCCAATCCCAGTCCCATTCCTGAAGTATTTACATCGATGCGCATGAAATCTTCAAAAATCTCTTGCTGGTGTTCCGGAGCGATTCCCGAGCCAGAATCAGTGACGCTGACCTCCACGCTGTTGGGCCTCGGCAACCGGAATCTCCGGCGTTCTTCTGTGGGTGTCAACTGCGTGACGCGCCGTTCCCAGAAATAGGGACGTGCCCGAAGCGTCACAGTCCCGCCGGCTGGCGTATGTTTCAGCGCGTTATCGAGCAAATTGAAGGTCACCTGCTGAATCTTCTGGTAGTCAAATTTGAATGTAGGTATCGATGGATCTAACTGACTTTCGAGCTTCACTCCCTTGCGCTGATACCCCTCCGACCATCGGTTGTAGATCTCCTCCAGGCAGTCCCGCAAATCATTCTCCCGCAATTGCAGCACAAGCTTCCCGCTCTCCAGAGCGGAATAATTCAGGAACATCGACACCAGTCTTAGGAGTCGCTCACAACTTTCCTTTGATTCCTTGAGAATATCTCGTTGCTTCTCGGTGAGCTTTCCAATCGATCCGGTCAACAAGAGGTCATAATAGCCTTTGATCACCGCCAAGGGTGTTTTCAATTCGTGCGCCGCGGACGCGAGGAAGACAGTCTTCTGGCGGTTCACTTCCTGTAACTTCAAATAGGCAGCCAAGAGGTTTCGATAGGTAATCTCACGTTCCTGCAGCAATTCCGTGACGGTTGGCTGGATCGCTCGAGGTACTGTTTCGAACTCCTGTTCTTCCGCCTCAAGTTCGACCGCTAGCCATCCAGAGTCGCGTATCCATCGCAGGCGCACCTGGTAGTCTTTGCCGGCCCGATTGCCCTTCAAACCAATTTCTTCCTCTCCCTCTCGTATCCGCCGCAGTATGTCTTCGGCATCCACGTTGAGCAGATCCCTCAAAATATTGAGTGGGCGGCGAACATCTAGGCCGAGATGCTCCAAACACTTCCGGGCTAGGTCGTTCGACGCGAGTACTTTGCCCTCTTGGTCGGACAAAATAACTCCCTGGTTCAACGTGTCGAGGAAAGAACGGACCTGGTCTAAAGAGACATTGGGTAGGCCTTGGCTATGCTCCCCAGTAGTATTGAAGGTGTTCACTTCCACTTCCTCAGAGCACTCCATTAAGATATGGAAAATATTTTCCCACGCCGAAGCCCATCCTTCCAGACGCCCTCCCTGCTGTCAATGGGAAAAGCGGTTCATTTGCACTTTAAGGGAAATCCTGTAGGCAAAAGAGCCGACCGTCCCGATTGTTCTCGTGCCGGGTGCTCGGCCTCTCTACAATCACCATGAAAACAAAAGAGTTATATGTAGCCGCGCGCCGGACAAATGGCATCCAACCTGCTTGGTCTGTACTAGTTCTTGAGTACTGTGACAATGGACATCAATCTTCAACAAGTGAGTGAGTGGCATCAGCATCAGAAGGAATGTGCTCAGGCACGCGCCTCTACGCGGATCAGAATTCAAGTACCGGTATTCCTCCGTGCCTCGGACCACACGGGCGCCGAATTCGTTGAACTGACGAAAACCCTAAACATTAGCGCTCGAGGAGCTTGCATCGCCTCTTGCCACTTGCTTCGCGAGGGTCAAACTGTTCACTTGACGATTCCCGCGCCATCGGCATCTTCTTCTAGCTTGGTTCCAAATGGAACTCCTCCGATTACTGCTCGAGTCCGACGTCAAGAGGTTTTGGGGGACTTGCGGGTCTTCGGGCTGGAATTCCTTCGCCCACTTGAGTAATTGAATGTCCCATCCCGGAGTGATTGGGCGCTCGGTGCAAATCCTAGAAGCTCCCGTGTTGTCCTCGGTTCAATCTCGGTTCAAACTTGCACTCGTATATCTTCAGAATTTGTAATAAGATGCGCTCGTCCCATTGGTCCGCTGAGGTTAACTTAGTCGGGCCCGTCGTCTTGCCCTGATTGGCACGTGGCTTGCTCCCTAATTAGCAAAGCCATGTGAGTGAGCCGACCCCAAACCCCGCGGGGAAGGCAGAATGTGGGAACACCCGGTCATGCCCAGCTCCGGAGCCCCAGCGGCCCCGCGCTTGCCTGTTGAAGATTCGTATCTCGAGCTTCTTGCAGACACGCTCGACGGTATGGACATTCCTGCGCGCAGTCAGTTTCTCCAACGCTACTTTCGTACCACCACGCATCTCGATTTGCGCGAAAGTCAAAGCTTGCAACTTTGGGAAGAAATGCTTACTCGCCGGCGCGAGCTATCCGAGCAAATTGGCCGGCCGATTTCTCTCAAGACCGTCCTCATGGACGTTCTTTCCTCCGCGGGAATGATCCGTGTACCGGTGGTTCTCGAATACGACGAATTTAAGAAGCTTCAAGTCAATGCTGTTACCGATCCTCTGACGGGCCTTTACAACCGGCGACTGTTCAGCGAATCCTTCGAGAAGGAACTGAACCGCGCTCGTCGCTACGGCCTTCCCCTGGGAATCGTCATTCTCGACCTGCATCGCTTCAAAGAAGTCAACGACAGATATGGCCATCCGCGAGGTGACGAAGTTTTGCGCGCTGCCGCAGCGACACTTCAGAAGTCATTGCGCACATCGGACTCCGCCTTCCGCATCGGCGGGGATGAGTTTGCTCTCCTTTTACCGCAAACCGACGCGGCCCAAGCCTCCGCCCTCAGCCGGCGCATCGAGACAGTTTTTGCAGATACTCTGAAGCCACTGCAACTTGCCTTTAGCGTCGCAATGGACCACGGCGTGGCCACGTTTCCTCAGGACGGAGATCAGTCCGATCAATTGATCCACGTCGCAGATGAGCGGCTTTACAGCCTGAAGCACACCAATCGCAAAAGCAGGGCGGATGTCAGCTCGCCTCCCGCGGCTCAGACAGTGGTGTCTCCGCAGCCTTCTGCTCCTGAGCCAATTCCCATCTCCAGCCGCCCCGCGGAAAAGATTGCGTCTGAATTCGACGTGGCCACTTTGGCTGCAGCTCTATCCATCACCAACCAGACGGCGTCAGTCACTTCTCCTCAGGCTTCTTACACAGTGCAAAGAAAGGCGGAGCGCGTGTCGATGATCGGCACAAATGCCTATGCGGTCATCGGCGAAAAAGAAATACGACGCGCCCGCGTCTTAGATTTAGGATTTGGCGGCGTCGCTCTAGAGTTCGAACAGGCCGAAGATTTTCCGGAGAGCATCTTGGCCGTTCTGCACGTTCCGATCCTGCCGCCTGTGCGGGTCTTTTTGCATCCAGTTTGGTCTCGCACTACAAAAGAAGGCACCTTCCGCCTTGGATGTCATTTCGTGTCCTAACCCTCGACGAACTTCACACTACCTGTCCATTTGAACACGCCTGGTCGCTGGTACAGATCAGGGTAGTTACCCCCCTGTCCCGTTTCTGTTCTCCGGACAGGTTGCCGGGGCCGCCGTCCGGCGGCTACTTTGGTATTTCAAGGACCAAAGGGGGTTTCTCGTGGCGCCAGTACTTCACTCTACCTACTCTTTCCTTCGCAAATCAGCCTGTGTTGCAAGCCTATTGCTGATCACCATGCTGGCCATCGGTTGTGTTGGCGACACCCAGAAGAAAACCATCCCGGGCCTTTCTCTTTCCGCCAGTTCTTTCAACTTCCAAACGGTCCTCGTCGGCCAAAAGGCTACCCAGCCTTTCCAGATTTCAAATACCGGCACCGCTCCCGTACAAATCTCTGCTCCTTCGGTATCCAACCCGGAATTCACCATAACCGGCCCGTCCATCCCGCTAACCGTTAGCGGCTCGTCCGCGCTGCTGACCCTTCTCCCTGCGCACAGCATTTCCTACACGTTGACTTTTGCCCCAACTACGCCAGGGAGCGCAACGGCCACTGTCAAGCTCGCGACGAGCGCTGCGTCCCAACCAGTTTCCCTTTCCCTTTCAGGCAACGCAGAAAGGGCGTTTGCGAATCTGCTGGTCTCACCTAATGTTGTGAGTTTCGGCAGCCTCGCTCTCAAATCGACCAGCACGCAGAACGTCACTCTAGAAAACACCGGTGATATCAGCGTGGCCTTGCAAGGGGTCACGGTTTCTGGCGCGGGGTTCGGTTACGCAGACCTTTCCCCGGGATTCTCGCTTGCACCCAATCAGAAAGTCACGTTCCAAGTCTGGTTCTCTCCCAAAGTCGCTGGGCCTGCTTCGGCTACCCTTTCTCTTTTGAGCCCGAATATCACCTCGCCGGAAACACTGAGCATGTCCGGAAATGGAGTTTCTTCGACGACTCCGTCGCCGACCCCGACTCCCACTCCGGCTCCAGCCGTGCAGCACACGGTTGCTCTGACTTGGAACGCAAGCAGCAGCCAAGTGATTGGCTACCGCGTTTATCGCAGTGAATCCTCCGGCAGTTCCTATAACTCCTTGAACGGCTCGGCAGTAAATACGCTGTCCTACACGGATTCCACGGTCTCTTCTGGCACGACTTACTATTATGTCGTCACCGCCGTGGATTCTACCGGCGTAGAGAGTACCTACTCGAACCAAGTAACTGCAGTCGTTCCTTCGCCCTGACGCAGGGTCACGGCACTGCTTTCCGCATTGTTTCCGCATGGAGACTGATTTTGCGCTGTCCCTCGTTTAGCTTATAATCATAGATTGCATCGTGACCTAGCGACGCGGCTGTTGTCCCCCGACCCATTCGGGTGCCGTGCAGACCGGACACGACAGAATGGAGAATCATGAAACCCGGTATTCATCCCGACTATCACGCTGTGACCGTGCACTGTGCCTGCGGGCATACGTTCCAGACCCGCTCGACCGTCAAGGGAGACATGCTGCGCGTCGAAATCTGCTCGAGCTGCCATCCTTTCTTCACCGGCAAGCAGAAACTCGTCGACACCGCCGGCCGTGTGGAACGCTTCAACAAGAAATACGCCAACGTTCCCGCTGCTGCTGGCAAGAAGTAATCGCTAAATTCCAGTTCTCTTCTTCCGCGGACCGGTCCTCACCGGTCCGCTTTTTTCTGCCTTTTGTCCAATACAGATACTCCGTGTAGAATCAATTTCCAACGTGGCGACACAATCCCGCATGTTTGATGGTGTTCCCGCTCCTGATGGAGTGGAAACCGCGCTACCGCGGGTCACGCTTCGCAATGCCTTTTCTCATCCCTTTGATTCCGCGATTGCGGCCGCTCGCACCTGCTATTCATCGCGGCTCATCAATGCAGAGGAAATCACGGACAAGCAGCGCCTGAACATCGGCGCAGCCACTTTCTACAGCGGGCACCACACCGTCTATCAGCACGCGCACTTCGAATTTGGCCTCGAAAATGTCAGCCGCCAGTTTGTCTGGTCCTTCCTTCACGCACATCCTTTTTACAATTCCGAGCAGCAGAGTCAGCGCTACGTCCGCATGGAGCGCGCTCAGGCTTATGTGCCGCCTGTCTCCCTGTTCTTCGACGAGGGCTCACGCGCAATCTACGAAACGGCCATCGCCCGCGCGTGGGGTTACTATCGAGAGATTTCCGCGCTGCTCGTAGGCGACGCCCGAACCATCCTCAGTGACATCTGGCACATCGGTCCCATGTCTCATCCAAAGCGCATCCAGAAGATTGAGCGGTCTGCGGAAAAGCGCGCCATCGAAATCGCACGCTATGTTCTTCCTGTTGCCGCATTCACGACCATGGTCCATACGCTTTCCGGCATTGTCCTCCACCGCCTCTGGCGCATGTGTTCCGCTTCCGACACGCCGAGTGAAGCCCGTGCTGTCATCGGCGATATGGTCGCCCTTGTTCGCCAGCAGGACCCTCAATTTTTTGATCGTTTTGGCACGTCTCCCCTGGAAGAGTTACCCGAATGGAACGAAATCACTCCAGCCCAGCCGCACGCGGATGCGTTCGTCCGTGAATTCGACGCTTCGCTAGAGGGCAAGACTTCTCGTCTCGTCGATTATTCGCGGAACGCGGTCCGCAGCATGGCCGAATCCTATCGCGCCGTTGTCGGACTGCCCGAGTCCGCTTGCCCCAACGCCGAGGCCATCGATCGCCTTCTCAATCCCGCTCGCAATCTTTATCGTCTGGAAACCCTCAACATCGGCGTTCATGCGCCGATGATGCGCGCTTTACAGCACGCGACCTACACCTTTGCTAAAAAAATCAGCCACACTGCCGACAGCCAGGACCAGCGTCACCGCATGGTTCCCGGCTCCCGTCCCTTGCTCACTCTCGCGGACACCCGCGAGCCGGACTACCTCACGCCAATGCTCCTTGAAGAAAACCCCCGGGCCAAGGAAGTCTACGAGCGCGCCATGCGCGATGCTTGGTGCGCCAAAAATCAGCTTCTCGATCGGGGCGTGCCTCCGGAGATTGCTCTCTATTTATTGCCCAATGCCAAATCCATTCGTCTCGTTGAAACCGGATCCCTCCTGCATCTTCTCCACAAATGGACCATGCGCACTTGCTTCAATGCTCAGGAAGAGATCTACAACGCGTCTATGGACGAAATTGCACAAGTCCGCGAAGTGCACCCTGAACTCTCCCGTTATATCGGCCCACCCTGCCATCTCCGCGCGGGGATCACCACCCCCATCTGCACGGAAGGGTCCCACTTCTGCGGCATCAAAGTCTGGCTCGACTTCCCCAATATTCAGCGTCGCATCTGAAACGCTACTGGTCGGCTGCTACGTCCTACAGGCAAGAGGTGCTCCATGGCGCTCACCCGGCTCCGCGGTGCTTCTGTTCTGGCCGCTGTCCTTGCCTTCCCGCTCCCTTCCTGCGCTTTCGACACGCCCTTGTCAGACACTGCCGTCCGCCAGGCCTACTTCATGGGACAACGCCATGACGAATCCTATGCCCGTTTTCTCGACAAATATTCCAAGCACCTCGCTCCACCTAAAACCGGCCCGTTCCTCTCCTTCGTCACGTTTCTTACTCCCTACGCGCTGCTCGCGCAACTGTCGAGCCAGCGCCTCTTTGGTTACAGCGCTCAACAGGCGGAACTCGAGCATCGAGACATGCTGGAAACGGTAAAGCTCATCGTGGAGATTCAATTGACGGAGAGCTATGGAGCAGTGATGAGCAATGCCAACGGACGCACTTCAGGCACACCTTGGGACTATCTGGCACGGCCCACGGACTTTGGGAGAGATTTTCAGATAACCGTTGTCAGTAACAAGAAAGTTTTATCGCCACTCATTTATACGGGCGCGCCCGATTACATTTGCGGGGATGGCGGCTGCAGCTTGGTCGGTGCTACCGTCGAGTTGGAGTTCCTTGCCGATTCCCTCGCGTCCGACTCCGCCACCATTGAAATCAACCCGCCGGAAGGCGAACAAGTCGTAGTCGACTTTGACCTGAGTTCACTGCGCTAGATTCGCGACGTTTTCGAGGGCTCGTTAGCTATTCCAATGTAAAGTGACGGGGCCGGTCATGGGGTGCGGCATCGGGACACCTGTACGCCGCTCCTCGATCAAATTTTGCTTCAGCGCGAAATACCATTTCGCCGGCCGGTCTGCGTCATCGATCAGCATCAGTCGTGGATTGTGCTTCAACCCTTCCGACTGCTGGATCATGGTCTCCTGGTCCTGTCGCAAAAACACTTTCGCGAATGCCCGGAACACGGAAATCGGAAGCGGCAGGTTCCAAGCGGCAACGAAATCGATCCGGCAACAATCTCGCCGCACAGGCGTCACCGTTGCCCGGCTCGAAAACCAATATTTTCCGCTGTGAATTTCCTCAAAACGCATGTTGGGCAA